>Ga0209398_1000162_pt1 | contig 50112 bp, 38 predicted proteins | sample AshMeaBigSpring_FD_184125 | JGI IMG/M metagenome (GOLD analysis project Ga0209398, IMG submission 184125) | Groundwater microbial communities from Big Spring, Nevada to study Microbial Dark Matter (Phase II) - Ash Meadows Big Spring (SPAdes)... | ecosystem: Environmental > Aquatic > Deep...
ATCACCCCCTAGCTGCCTAGCGGAGTGCAAAGGTAAGGGTTTTTAAACTTCTAAAACAAAAAAAAATTTAAAACCTTTTTTTATCCCCCATCTTCTCATCAACCTTAAGAACTGTTCCCCGTTTTGGGAGTGCAAATATAGAACCTTCACAACTAATAAACAAACCTTTCTCAAAAAAAAATCAAAAAAAGAAATGCAAACCGACACAACTCATTCAATGACAGGAGAGTTTTGCTTATTTTTTTCCTTCAAAAAATCCATAACTCTTCAATATGTGCTGAACTATTGACAAAGCTAAGGAGTTGTTTGGGGTATTCTTAGCAGAAGCTACTTGTAGCACAAAGAAGTAAACGTGTTGGTTTTCTTCGATAAAACCAATATTCCATTCTTGGTTTTGAAGATTGTGTTCGGTAGACGCTGTTATGTAACTTAATTTGTAAGCAGCATTACTTTGCCTAAGCATCATTTTTTTTACAATGTCCTGAGAACGCTTTTGAAATGGTAACTGAGAAAAGTATAATTTTTTAATTAACCCTAATTGTTCATCGGGCTTAATGGTTAAAGACCGGTCAAACCAAAAAGAGTCCACAGTAGTGGTGATTTTTTTTGATCCGTAGGCCAAACTATCTAACCACTGCTGCAAAGTATCTTTACCAATGGCAGTATTAATAGTTTGGAAAGCTTGTAACGATTGTGTTTGAAATGCATCATTAACAGTTATTGGAGCAGGTTGGTTAGGTACTAACATTTTTTCGTTAACAATGCGGCCTGTTTCGATGCCAACTAATGCAGCAATAATATTAAAAGTAGCTGCGGGAGCGAAACTACTGTCTTTATATGTATTAAAGTTGTGTACGGTAAACGTTCCCGCTGCATTATCGTATAGTGCAAACGTACCTTTTGCTTGGTATTGATTGAATACTTGTTGCAAATTATCGTCGATAGTAACATTATTGGAGGTGCAACCAAATAAAGACACACTAGCAATTATACTGATACTCCAAAAAAGCTTAGTCATATTGATTTGTTTTTGTGCTTTAAAAGGCGTGCAATAAAAATTTAAAACAGTTTAGCCTTTGAAAGGTTGGCAAAGTTAGGAGAGAATAATGAGTAAGGTTTGAAAAAAAGGGTAAATACAACGTACTTGTACTAGCAATAATTTTAGGTAATAGGATCTAAACAGAATGTTGTATTAATTATAGACAACGGAATTGATGTTTAAAAGAAACATAATCAACAGCGAATCACCAGAAAAAACTCAATTTAATAGCTTTGAGAATACCGCTACAAGCGTTACACAAATTACTTCCGTGGCAGTACGCATATAATTATTATGAGTATTGCCACGGAAACTACCTTGTTAACTAAATAGATATTCTACATCTTCTTTGGTGAGCGATTTTACAAATCCTTCATCGTCGGTAATGAGGTCGCGGGCAAGTGCACGCTTGCGTTCTTGCAGTTTTAAAATTTTGTCTTCTACCGTATCGGTACAAATCATCCGATAGGCAAAAACGTTTTTGGTTTGTCCAATACGGTGTGTACGGTCAATAGCTTGTTGTTCTACAGCAGGATTCCACCATGGGTCTACAATATATACATAGTCTGCAGCGGTAAGGTTTAAACCCACCCCTCCGGCTTTTAATGATATAAGAAAAACCCGGCAATTATCGTTATTTTGAAAATTTTGGATGGCTTTTTCGCGGTCTTGCGCCGAAGTACTTCCATCAAAATATTCGTAGGATACGCCTAACTCGGACAAGCGTGTTTTAATCAGGGAGAGCATGCCTAAGAACTGAGAAAAAATAAGTGCTTTGTGGTTGCTGATATTTTCAGTTATTTCTCTTCCTATTTCTTCTAATTTAACGGAAACATTGGGATACTTTTCGCTTTCGTTCATGATGTAGGGACTATCACAAATTTGGCGCAGTTTCATTAGCCCTTGCAAAATGGTTAGTTGCGATCGTTGGATGCCTTGCGCTTCTACAACGCCGAGAATTTTGTCTCGGAAATCGTTTCTAAACGCATCGTAAATTTTTCGCTGTTCGTCGCCCATTTCGCAAAAAAGCACCATTTCTTGTTTTTCGGGCAAATCTTTTGCCACTTGTTCCTTAGTGCGGCGCAAGATGAAAGGATATAATAATTTACGCAGGTGGTCTTTTTGTTCTTTCTCGCCAAACTTATCGATAGGCAATGCAAATTCTTGTTTAAAAAACTCTACACTACCTAACATGCCCGGGTTTAGAAAATTCATTTGAGCGAAAATATCGAAGGTATTGTTTTGCAAAGGTGTACCGCTAAGGCAAAGTCGGTTTTTGGAGCGCAATAAGCAGGCTGCTTTGGTAACTTTGCTGTTGGGGTTTTTGATAGCTTGACTTTCGTCGAGTACCACATAATCAAATTCCAATTCTACAAAATGTTTTATATCGCTACGCAGTGTACCGTAAGTAGTGATGATAACATCAATATTATCTTTATATAGTTCTTCTTTTAAACGGCCACCACCATGATGAATGTAAAAAGTGAGTGAAGGCGCAAATTTGCTGATTTCATTTTGCCAGTTATACATCAGCGTAGTAGGGCAAACGACTAAAGCTTTTAATTTTCCGGTATCAATTTTTAAGTGTTGTATAAAAGACAATGCTTGAATGGTTTTACCCAAACCCATGTCGTCGGCCAAAATGCCACCCCATTGTACTTCGCGCAAGTAATTGAGCCATTGAAATCCACTTTCTTGGTAAGGGCGCAAAATTGGCTGCAAATGCGCAGGTGCTGGAACGGATTTGATAGAGTGATTACTTTTCAGCTTTTCGTACTTTTCTTCTAGTTGTATAAACAACTCTTCTTCGTCGCGCTGTTCGTACAATTCTTCAATAACACTAAAATGGTACTTGCTTAGTTTAATGTTGGTATTTTTTCCTTCGCCCACTCTAAAGAGTAATGCATACTTTTTTATCCATTCTTCGGGAAGAATACCCAATGTGCCGTCTTGTAAGTGAACAAATTGCTGCTTATTGGTAAGTGCTTTTTTGATTTCCTCTACGGTAACGGTTTGATCGCCAAAAACAATATTTACTTTGGCGTCGAACCAATCGGTATTACTACTAATAAATATTTTTGTGGTGGGTTTTGCGGTATTGAATTTAAAATGTTTGAGCGCATCAAAGCCAAATACTTGTGTATTCATTTCGCGCATGGCATCTAAAAACAAGAAAAACCAATTATTTTTTAACACATCGGCGCCTTTGAGCGCCAAAACGCCGGGTTCGGAAGGGCGAATAAAGTTGGAGTGTAAGTTCTCTATTTTGGCAATGGATTGTTTTTCGCTTTCTAAGTTGCGTTGAATTACGAGTAGCTTATCTGCCAAGGGCATGATAATTTTTTCTTTATCGCTACTGCGCACATCGTATCCTTTGTAATTAAAAATGGGTTGAAATAATAAATAATCGCCTTTTTCTTTCAAATGTATTTTTAATTCGGGCAATATATCTTTCAGTTCTTCTTTTTGTAAGTTGCCAAAATGTACATGGTATTCTTTAGAAAGGGGTAAAACAAAATCTTGTAATTGTTGTGCCCATTTATTGACAGGTATTGCTATTTTGCCTAGTGGTAAAAATTTTTCAACAATGGCAATATCGTCAGGGCGTTGCCAAGTATAAAATTGGTTGTGGTGTTGAAAAAGCAAGGCTGTATCGCACTCGTTTTCAATAATATTGACTTCGTCGAGAGGCAATTTAACGGCACAAGTAATTTCGTACATGCCATTTTGATAGTTCACTTCAAATGTTGGTGCAATCAGCACTCCCGAAAACTCGGCCTGCTGCAAGTTGGCGGTAGTAAATGGCTTTTTTTCGGGCAAATAGAAAGTAAAGTTGCTTCCGGCCAATTCGGCAAACAGTTTTTGAAACTTTGGTTGTAGGTATTCGTTGATTAAACTACGGGTTTCTTCAGGTAGTTCGTCGTTGTGTTGTTGAATGATGTTTTCCCAAATGCCGCTGAAGGGCGAGTTGCGGTTTAAATATTTGTTTACCTCGGCAGGTAATAATTTGCGCAACTGCTGTACCAAAGCTTTATCATCGTCGGTAAAAACTTCCGTGTTAACAAATTTGTTTAAGTCGACACGCTCGGTTTTACCAATAAATTTTGAAAAGTCCTCATCTGTTTCACCTTGTACGGCTTCAATAAGCACATATGGGTATTGTTCTTTTTGAATAGTTACCACTACCGCTAGCTTCATTACGCTTTTAGGAGCGGTTATAATAGCGGTTGCCGATGATGGTTGCGCAATTGGATTATCTATTTTAGGCTTAACTGCATCTTCCCAAGGGCGAATGGGTTTGTGTTCGGGTATGGCTGTACTAGCGGCAACCCGTTTAATACTGCTATCCAAAACACGCAAAAAAGGTTTACCGTCGTTATAAGTAAATTCAAATTTGCCTTTTAAATCGTCGGAAAGCGAGTAGCCGTAAATGCTTAATAACTTGTTTTTTACAGCGTCCCAATTGCGAATGCTGTCAAAATAATTGGCTCCATGCTTATTGAGTAATTGTAAAAATGCAATGGTTTTGTGTACGCACAAGGGGTGCTTGGTTTCGGAACTACAAGTACAACTCGTATCAAAATTACGTTCCTCATTTTTTTGGAGTACTACTTTGTAGGGCTTGTTTTGGTACGTAACGGTCATGACCACTCTTTCGTCGGCAGCAGTTTCTATTGACAGCTTTTGTGTACGAATATATTCTTCGGCTTCGGACAAGCTATCGGAAGAAGTGAGCATTCGAATCATTTTTAAATCGAGCTGCTTCATTTTTACAATCGTGTGCTGCTGATTGTAAACCAATTCGCGCTCGCCAAGCATGTTTCGGTCCAATAGTTCTTGCAATGTAAACAGGGCGGCGGCTTTGTGACGGCAAATTTCGCTGAGGTTGTACGGACATGAGCAACGCAAACCCAAGGCTTTGGCATCGCGAAAGTTTTGAATATGCACTTTGTAATAGGTGGCATAGCTATCGTCCTTTACCCTAAACACCACATTACCCATTAAATCGTCGTACTCAGCCATTTCTACACTACCTAGTGCATGTATTTTTTTCCCTCTGCGTACCACTTCTTCGGAGCCATTGTTGTATATGTGTTTAATGAGGTAAGGTAAAGCCATTATAATAATTGATATTTAAACCCAAAAAGCGCAAATACACACCTATTGTGATGTATTGCTTTTGTAGCCAATGATAAAAAAAGCAATTTGCAAAAGTAAAGGAATGTAAACGAGACTTACAATTATTTCGAGGTATTTGCCATAATAGATTCCTAGGTTGGTTTGGTACGCTATTTACTACAACGGCTATTGATAAAAGCATTGGTAAAAAAGGGTTTGTGTCTGTTTACTGCTTCCTATGTAGTACGTACCTTGAATGGTGCCAACGCCTCCGCCGCCATATAGTAGTACTGGCTCCTGGCTCATAAAAAATAAAAGGCTACCGTGTAGCCGTTGGTACTCAATTTTTGTGGAAGCACTACCACAAAGAGCCTTGTTGAGGTAAACCAGTTGTAAACAATGAACAGTTGAGCGGATGCCGACCAAGATGTAGTTGGTATTTGCGTTGGTACTTTTGGTATTGTTCGTGTACGAGCTGCGCAATAGGCCCCTCGCCACGCATACGAATACCAAAACGGCTATCATTTACTTGTCCGTTATGCGCTTTTTCTATTAAATGCCATACTTTATTGGCCTTATTGGGAAAATTTTTGTGCAACCAATCGTGAAAGAGTAGCTTAACGGTTCCATTTAGGCGTATAAAGGTATAGGCACTAAAAGAGGCGCCATTATTGGCCGCGGCTTGCATGATGTTGTGCATTTCGTGTTCATTGAGTCCCGGAATCATAGGGCCTAACATGACTCCTACCGGTATGCCTGCATTGCTTAAAGTATGAATGGTGCGTAAACGCTGTTGTGCCGTTGCTGTACGCGGTTCCATTACCCTGCGCACTTCTTCGTTTAGCGAGGTGATACTTATTAATACACTTACTATTTGTTTTTGTGCCATTTGCTGAAGTAACTCTGTATCGCGTAAAATACCGGCGTTTTTGGTAATGATACTTACGGGTTGATTAAAATGGTTGCACACTTGCAGTAACTGCTGGGTAAGGTGGAATTTTTTTTCGGCAGGTTGGTAACAATCGGTATTACCACTTAAGCCAATAGGCGTACATACCCATTGAGGATGTAATAAAAACTGCTTTAGCAAAGTGGGGGCATTGGTTTTAACGATGATTTTGGATTCAAAATCGATACCGGCACTACCGCCATAATACTCATAAGCATTTCGAGCATAGCAATAAATACAGCCATGTTCACAACCTTGATAGGGATTCATGCTGTAGGCCATGCCTACATCGGGACTTGTTACTTTATTGACCAGCGATTGTGCCTGCTGCTGCACATATTGGGTATGCTTGGCAGGCCGCACCCAATCGTCGATTCCTTCAATTGCATCGTACGAAAGACCTAGTTTTTCAAATTTGTTGTTGGGATTCAATTGTGCGCCACGGCCTTTGATGTATGCATTGTTCATAAATACCTTTTCTAATTTATTTAAAATAATGATGCTTGGTGCATGACGGTATTTTGATTCAATAGTCCAAATTTGGCTGCTAATACAAATACTTTGCTATCGGCGGCACGCTTGAGTAACACCATTTCGTTGGCTACAAATTGTGCTTTAAAAGTCATTTGACTGTATTCCATCCATCCTTGTTCGTATTGCCATGGTTGCAGCTTGCGCGCTACCATCATGTGTGGCTCGGTTATAAAATGCGGCTTGTGCGCACTATCGGGCTTTAAAAGCAACTGAATGGCTTTAATGGCATTGCCTAATTGCAATAAAGGCTGAGGGGTAGCTACACCTATATAAATGGTATGGGTAGGAAAGCAGCCAAAATTGCTAAGCTGAATGGTCAACGGAGCTTGAGCGGCTGCAATATTTTGTAGCCGGTGTACAATTTTTCGCTCCATTGTTTCGTATTGCTTAAAATGGACCAACGTAATATTGGGCTTGGAATATTTTACTACCGGCAGCTGGTATGTTGTTGCAAATTGTTGTTTTAGCAAATTGATGGTATTACACAAGTCGACATGAGGCTGTACCACTATAATGTATTCGTTTAATGGATGCGCAGAACGCAATACAGAAGAAAACATATGCTATGAGTAATTGGGTGAAAAAAAATCTATTGCAAGCTACTTATTTTAGCATAAATTTACTAATTATTTTAGCTTTTAAACGTTTTTTATGCCTTCTGATTTATTTATTCCAACTGCGTATACCGGTAGTAAACAATTTGAACAACAAGACGTAGTTACGGCCAATGCATCGGGTTTTGGAGCTGCGGCCGACGATTATGCCGAGCGCGGCATTGATTTAAATGAACAATTGGTCATGAACAAACCTGCTACCTTTTTTTTTAGAATGAACAGCGACGCTATGAGCGGTAGCGGCATAGAAGCTGGCGATATTTTAATTGTAGATAGAAGTATTCCCTTGAGCAACCACAAAATTATTATTGCCGTAGTAGATGGAGACATAGTGGTAAGGCGCTGGGAACAAATAAACAAAGACAGCTGCACCCTGCATGCCGACAATAAAAAGTATAGCACTATTACTGTGCAGTCGTTTAATCACTACCAATGTTGGGGGGTAGTTACTTGCCACATTCGTTTGTTAGACGCCTCCCTAATTGCTTTTAATAAAAAATAAATTACCACCATTTATGTTTGCAATTGTAGACTGCAATAGCTTTTACTGCTCCTGTGAGCGATTGTTTAGACCCGCATTAGAAGGACAACCCGTTGTAGTACTCAGCAACAACGATGGCTGCATCATTGCCCGTAGCGATGAAGCCAAAAGCCTAGGCATTGATATGGGTATTCCGTATTTTATGGCCAAACCTTTAATAGAAAAGTACAAAGTAGCCACTTTTTCGTCCAATTACAACTTGTATGGCAACCTGAGTTGGCGCGTAATGGAAACCCTGCGCATATTGATAGGCCAACAGTACGTAGAAGTATATAGTGTAGACGAAGCTTTTATAGACCTTAGGCATATACCACAAGCACAAATAATGGCCCTAGCTAAAAAAATAAAAACTACAGTAGAAATGTGGACAGGCATTAAGGTTTCGGTAGGCGTAGCACCAACCAAAGTATTAAGCAAATTAGCCAACAGATTGGCCAAAAAGAACAAAGAAGCTACAGAATGCGTATTGGTACTAAATACACCCAATAAAATCATGCAAGCATTGGAACGCACCCCCGTGGCCGACATTTGGGGAATAGGTAGACAGTATGCACAAAAATTGTTAGCCAATAACATCCTTACCGCCCATCAATTAAGCAAGCAAACACTTATGTGGGCACATAAGCACCTTGGTGGAGTAGTAGGCGTACGCTTAGTGCGCGAGCTACAAGGGAATCCTAGTATAGAGATGCAAACCCCGCTTATTTGCAAGCAAATGATAGCCACTACCCGCATGTTTGGTAAGCCAGTGAATAATTTGCAACACATTAAAGAAGCAGTAGCTACCTATACCGCACGCGCCGCCGAAAAATTGCGTAGGCAGTATAGTGTAGCCAAAGCTATTACCGTATTTATTGTTCAGCAGCAGCCGGCAAATAATTACAGCGGTCGGTACAAACATGGCCCCTCAATAAGTGCTTCTACAACACTTACTATAGCCACTTCGTCGAGCGGTTTATTGATCAAACAAGCACTTCTGTTAGCAGAACAATTGTATGCAGAAGGAGGTAGTTATAAAAAAGCGGGCGTTATACTAAGCCATATTGCGCCTAACGACAGTATACAATGCAATTTATTTGTTGCCAATAACCATACCAAACACAACAAACTCATGCAAGCAGTAGACAATATCAACTTTGCTATGCGCAATGATATTGTAAAGTTTGCAGCTAGCGGCACAGAGCGCAATTGGAAAATGCAACAAAATTTCATCAGTCCACGCTACACGACCCGTTGGCATGAGCTCTGTTTGGTGCATTAAAATGTGCTTGCTGCACATTTTAAGTAATGACAAAACTGTAAGACACAGCGTTTATATGCCACAATAATTGAATAATATATGGTTTTTGACATTAAAATGACACTTTTTCCAAAATATTATTCCACAGGGCAATTACAATATCAAAATCTGCCCTACTTTTACATTTCAATAGGGGTATTGAAATGGCTTTATGCCAAGAGGCAATCTTTTATAAGGTTGCCTTTTTTTATTCTCTGTTTAAGCTATCCCACATGCAATAAATACCATTATTAACGAGTTTATATAAAAAGGAAACAGTAAAACTTACTATTGATTCGTCATTTTATGTAAAAAAATAGTATATTGCTGTTGTTTTTAGATTGAAAATGAGTGTATTATGCTTTTCAATAGGTTATTGTACATCATCCATGCAAGCCAAATGAAACACTGTAAGTAGGTATGAATAAAATTAAAGTTTTAGTAGTAGAAGATAACGAAATCATGCTGTTGTATATTCAAACTTGCTTAAACAACATTGATTTTGAACTATCCGCCGCTGTTACCAACAGTGCGGACGCCTTATTTCAACTAGAAAATAATTTGCCAGACATTGTTTTGCTTGATATTAACCTAAAAGACGATAATGACGGGATAGATGTAGCACAGGTAATTAACGATAAATTTAAAATTCCTTTTATATTCTTAACATCGCTAGCCGATAAAGAAACATTGGATAGGGCTAAAAAAACCAATCCCTCCGGCTATATTGTAAAGCCATTCAAAGAGCAAGATTTGTTGGTTGGTTTAGAAATGGCTCTGTACAACTTTGCTCAACGCAATAATTTTTCGCAACCTAAACTATCGCTTTCCAGCATTAACAAACATCTTATTAAACCGCTCAGCGAACGCGAATTTGAAATACTACAATGTATTTACGATGGCAAAACCAATCAGCAAATGGCTAGCTCATTATATTTATCGGTAAATACCATCAAAACACACATCAACAATTTATATCTCAAGCTTGATGCTTCTTCCAGAAGTAGTGTACTAGCACGTGTACGCAGTTGGCAGCAATAAAACACAGTTGCTTTTTTATCACTTTAGTAAATTTCACCCTAATGGGTGATAAAAAGCCCAAAGACTCGTTTTATTTTTGTGAAGCATAAAGATATTCATTACCCCCATTTGTTTTTTATGTAATTTTGGTTTATTGCCATAAATTTTTTTGATTAGTGCTTGTTTCTACAAGCGCTTTTTTTATATATTCAATTGCTATTTTTTTGTACTAATATCATTTGCACAAAATCATCGGCTATACAAATACGTTATTTTATTTGCTTACCAACCTATCAACAGACAACCTTTGTATTTGTGGATTTGGCTTGTATTGTACATACATTTTCGTTACCCAAGCCCATAATAACAACCTACAAACACAAAGGCGTTATCATTAGTCGAGTAATTACTATTGCGTATCTTTACGATTGAAGACGTTGTGCCTACAAATAACTTTAATTACGATTAAATGCTTATTCTTCTGCATGTTTCAGGTGGTGACGATAGTGCTTGATAGCAAAAAAAGACAGCACAATGTGCACTAAGAGTAACACAACAAACAGCAGCAAAAATATGATAGTACCCTGCACAATAGCGGGCAACATTTGTATACTTTCTTTGGGCAAATTACTGCCTACCAATACTTGCTGAATGGCTTGTTGTTGTAAATTTTTATTGAAAACAAATGCTAAGCTCTGATAAAGAGTTCGAAAGGCGAAGAAAACACTAACGTAGGCATTGACTTTTATCCAATCTACAATACCAACCGTACAATTGCGCGGCTGCAAAACAACCCGCTTTAAAAAACGATAACTTGCAAAAGTATAAACCGTAACACAACCCGTGATAAATACATCAAGCAATACTTGTGGCTGACGAATAGCCATTAATAACATAAAAAAATCTACCAGCCCTATAAAACCTGCAATAGGTAACAAAATGTACGTGATAATAATATATATGCGTAAACCTTTCATGTCGATATTTTGGTGCTGCAAGTTGGCATTTTTTTCGGCATTATACAATTTATATTACGCAACTACTATTGCTGCTGCTGTTGGTGACTGCTATCGATGAGGCTAATTTGTCGTTTTACAGGCTTCCCATTGGTTACTTCAAAATTCATATTTACATCATTCACCTCTTCAAACACCTGACCGTCTTCGTAACCTACAGCCACAAACACACTTAGCTTTTGATTGGTTAGTCCTTTAAACACTCCTTTTACGGGAGTACAATCTGTAAAATGCAATCCTACAGCAAGCTTTACATGGTTATCTGTTACCCAAACATTGTTGGTGGGGTCTATACCCAACCAACCTGCCTCGGGTACAAACACCTCTACCCAAGCATGGGTAGCTCCTTCGCCACGCATACCATTTTTATTAGGACAAATGTATCCGCTTACATACCTACACGGAACACCCAATGTGCGCAAAATTTGTAACATTAAGTGTGCAAAATCCTGACATACCCCGGCTTTATTGTCAAGTATTTCATCAACAGTAGTTTCAACGGTGGTTATACCCTTGGTATATTTGAAATTTTTGAAAATGTACTGGTTACAATCTTGACAAACTTGCGCAATGCTTTTGTTTTCTACCTGCAATTCTTCAATGATAAGATTAATGGCTACTGTATTATCAATTGCATCGGGCGTAGCGCTTTCAATCAGCAGCATATTGTTGGCTTTGGCAGCGGCCAACTGTGGCCATGATTGCAGATTGCTTAACGGATTTGCTACGGGTAAATGTGTACGTATAGTGAGTTTGCTTTCAATAATAATCTGCTGGTGCGATGGCACTATTTGAAACATTCCGGATCCGTTGCCCCAATAATCTTTGTACACTTGTACGTCGGGACTGGTAGTAATTGACACCTCGTGTTGCAGCACTTCTTGTTCCTTGCAGGCATATGGATAAATTTTAATTTCGTTGCTACTTTCTTTTACAAAATGTTCGTATTCATATTTGGTAACGTGGTGAATTTTGAAAATAGGCATACTCACTAATTAAAACAAACGATAAGGGTATTTTATTGCCAAATAAAACAATACTACTATTGGCAGGAAACGTTCAAGCACTATCTACCGCACACATTGGCACTTACACAACCAATATAATGAGCATTATGCAAATAATGTGGTTGGTATTGCTAGTAGGGTTAAAAATGCAGACTCTAGCTACATTGTTTGGTTTATTTGGAATGCAAACATAGTTTTTTACATGTAACTGATAGCTTTAAAATATGACACAGCACATGTTTTTAAACGTAATGCAGACTATGTTGATACAAAAACATGGTTTTATCAACACGATAACTTTACAAATAACAAATTAAGAATAAGAGAAAAAGTTTTGAGCAAACTGCATGCTAAAGTCGTTGACTTCATCTTTTACACCTGTTAAAAAGGGTTCTAAGGTTTCTTTATTAAGCGATGCAAAATCGGCAAACTCTACTCTACTGCGTATTCGGCCAAACATTTTGTGCAAAATTTCTTTGGCTTCCGTTTCGTTTAGTTGCATTACATCTCTTATGTATTTGTTTAGGCGATTGAGGCTATAAATAACACTACGTGTAAAATGACCATTAAACAACACTTGGTGCAAAGCGTTATCGTTAAACGAATTACTTCGATAATTTTTCAAATGCAATTCGTACCCCGAAAGCGACAGTAGCATTGGACGCCAATGTAAGATGTCTTTTTCATCTTCTAAATTGTAATCAATCATACTAAAAAACTTGTCGGCTATTTCAATGGTAATCAAGCACCTTTCTATATACTTCCCTAAGTTCATAAAGTCCCACCCCTGACCTCTTGGCATTGTACTATCGGCAACACCTGTATACAAAGTACTTTCGTGCAGCAATTCTTCAATGGTTTCAATCATTTGAAAGCCATGCAATTGTTTTTCCAACTCAGGTGAGTTAACATAGTGATACAAACCATTTACGTGTTCCCAAACCTCTTTGGTGATATGATCTTGTGCACCTCTTGCATTTTCACGTGCACGTGTAACTATTACTTTTAAGCTATTGGGATTAGTACCATCTAGCAACAACTTATCAAGTACGGCTCGTGTATCGTTTTTAAGCACATCAATTTCCTCGTCGGAGCAATAGGTGAAAGTTTCCAATACATGCTGCCAGCTTAAGTCGCTGTTAACATCTTTATCCAATAATAATACCGCATGAGAAAGTGTGGTACGCAACATACCGTCGGCACGCTCCATATAGCGGTTTAGCCAAAACAATGAATCTGCAATTCTACTTAACATCTAATTTTCGGTTTTTGGGGTAGTTATATTACAAAAGCCTATACAAAGCAACCTGGGTCACTATTCAATCACCCATGTATCTTTACTGCCGCCACCCTGCGATGAATTTACGACAAGGCTACCTTCGCGCAGGGCCACACGCGTGAGGCCTCCGGGTACAATTTGTATTCCTTCGGGACCACAAAGTGCATAGGGCCGCAAATCCACATGTCGTGCCACAAACTTGCCATCAATAAAGCATGGAACAGTAGAGAGTTTGATAATTGGCTGTGCAATAAAACTGCGTGGATCGGCTTCTACCGCCTTTTTAAAATCGTCTATTTCTTTTTCGCTTGCGCTATTACCCATCAACATACCGTAGCCGCCCGATTGGTTGGTCCGTTTAATAACCATGTTGTTGATGTTCTTAAATACATGTTGCCTTGCTTCAGCATCGCTCAATTCGTAAGTGGGCACATTGGGCAAAATAGGCTCTTCATTCAAATAATATTTAATCATTGCCGGTACATAATTATATACGGCTTTATCGTCGGCTACGCCATTACCCATTGCATTTACAATTGCTACATTTCCTTTTCGGTAAGCGCTTACCAAACCCGGCACACCTAAAACGCTATCGGGTTTAAACACCAATGGATCCAAGTATTCATCGTCCACACGACGATAAATTACATGCACTTGTTTTAGTCCGTTAGTAGTTTTTGCATACACCTTGTGATTGTCCACCACCAAATCGCGACCTTCCACTAAGTCGATGCCCATTTGCCTAGCCAAAAAGGTATGTTCGTAATAGGCGGAATTATATACACCCGGCGTTAGCAATACCACATACGGGTTACTAACTTGTGCAGGAGCCAATTGTATTAAAATTTGATGCAACATTAGCGGGTAGTTGCTCACCATTTTTACTTTATTTTCGAAAAGCATGTTTGGGAAAATCCGCTTGGTAACTTCCCTATTTTCCAACATATAACTTACGCCACTAGGCGTACGCAGGTTATCTTCCAAGATATAAAATGTACCGTTTTCTCCGCGAATTAAATCAATACCACTAATGTGTACATAAATATCGTGCGGCACCTGAATGCCAAATACTTCACGTGTAAAGTGGGGGCAAGAGGCTATAAGATCCGCAGGAACAACCCCCTCTTTAATTATTTGCTGTTCATTGTAAATATCTTTTAAGAACATATTCAATGCCTTAAGGCGTTGCTGTATGCCTTTTTCTATATGGTTCCATTCGGCAGAAGTAATGATGCGCGGTATGATATCGAAGGGAAAAATGCGCTCTATACCCTTATTGTCGCTATATACGGTAAACGTAATACCTTGATTCATAAACAACTCGGCCGCTAATCTGTCTTTGTGCTGTAATGCCTCTACCGATAAATGCTGCAATGCCTCAAATACTTTATCGTATTGTTGGCGTATAATATTGCCGGTACTCATTTCGTCCCAAATGCCCGGCGGGGTTAAATATTGTTGCCAAACGGCTGCTGCGCTAATCATAAGCAAAGATGTATTTGGTGAGCGAAACTCGCTTTACACAAACAAGTTTATTTTATTTAGAATGTGATAAAGTTAGGGATAAAAAACATAAAAATTTCAATTTTATTCAAAATAATACAACATATATTTTTTTGCAATAAATATTTTGCCATTTTTCTTAGATATTATTCAATACTATTTTTCGGCCAACTAATACGCATTTCATGTTGCTTACAAGATAATGGTTTTTTATTGAATTTTATAGCTGTATATATTTAAGATTAGAGAAATGTACTTTTCTCTAACTGCCATGCTTTAACTTATTACACAAAAAGCAAACACACCGCCACTAATTGCTACAGTACGGCAATGTTTAAATTTATAACCACCTACACTAGTAGGCATTGCCACTAACGCATACAATCATTCAGCTGCAAAACACATTAAGAGTGCCGACTTGACTAGGAAAATGTCGATTCCGTTTTTGGCCTTACACAGCACTTCTACGTCGGTTTTTTACCCGTTTGTTGCGTGGTATTTTGTATTAACTTCGCCACCTTTAAAAATCAAGTAGGATAAGCGTTGTATGAGTGCAAAATACCAAGAATTTACAGGGCTTCATTTGCCCGCAATAGAGCAAACCATATTGGCCAAATGGGCTAAAGAACAAGCATTTGAAAATAGTGTTTTGCTCCGCGAAGGCGCCACTCCCTTTGTATTTTACGAAGGGCCTCCAAGCGCTAATGGCATGCCAGGAATACACCATGTCATTTCTCGTACATTGAAAGATATGGTTTGCCGTTACAAAACCATGCAAGGCTTTCAAGTAAAACGCAAGGGCGGTTGGGATACCCACGGCTTACCGGTAGAATTGGGAGTAGAAAAAGAATTGGGTATTACCAAAGAAGATATTGGCAAAAAAATATCTGTTGCAGATTACAACCAAAAATGTAGAGAAGCCGTTTTGCGCTACAAAAAAGAATGGGACGATATTACCACCAAAATGGGATATTGGGTAGACTTAAATAATCCGTACATTACTTTCGACAACAACTATATAGAAAGCTTGTGGTGGATATTGCAGCAATTGTACAAAAAAGGATTGCTGTACCAAAGCGTTAGCATACAGCCTTATAGCCCGGCGGCAGGAACCGGCTTAAGTTCGCACGAATTAAACCAACCTGGCACCTACAAAGATGTAAAAGACACGAGTGCTACGGTGATGTTTAAAGCTGTAAAAAATGCGCAATCGCAATTTTTGTTCGATGCTGCTAATAACGATGAGGTGTTTTTTATGGCTTGGACAACTACCCCTTGGACATTACCCTCTAATTTAGGCCTCACCGTAGGCCCTAACATAGAATACGCTTTGGTAAAAACATTTAACCCCTACACACATTTACCCGTGCAAGTAGTGGTAGCCAAGGCATTGATAAATAAATACTTTAAGGCAGAAGCAGAAAATGCTGATTTTGAAAATTATACCGAAGGTGCAAAAACACTCCCTTGGCAAATTGTAACCACATTTACCGGGAATGCGCTTCACAACTGTAGATACGAGCAATTATTGCCCTACGAAGCCAATCAAGCAACCGGCGGCGATTCGTTCAGAGTAATCATTGGCGATTTTGTAACCACCGAAGACGGAACGGGTATTGTACACACAGCGCCTGCTTTTGGTGCAGACGATTACAAAGTGGGTACCAAAAACAATATTGGCATTTTGGTAATGGTAGATAGAGAGGGTAAGTTTGTAGAAGGCCTAGGCGAATTTAGCGGTCGCTATGTAAAAAACTACAAAGACGAAAAAGATTACCAAGACGTAAACGTAGATATTTGCGTAAAGCTAAAAAAAGAAAACAGGGCTTTTAAAGTTGAAAAATACGAACACAGCTATCCCCATTGTTGGCGCACCGACAAGCCGATACTTTATTACCCACTAGATGCTTGGTTTATTAAAACATCGGCACTAAAAGATAGAATGGTTGCTTTAAACAAAACCATCAACTGGAAACCTAAAAGCACCGGCGAAGGCCGCTTTGGCAATTGGCTCGAAAATATGGTGGATTGGAATTTGAGCCGAAGCAGGTATTGGGGCACTCCTTTACCAATTTGGCGTACCGAGGATAGCAGCGAAGAAGTATGTATAGGGAGTATAGAAGAACTCAACACCGCCATTAGAAAAGCGAATGATGTACTCGGTGGCGATGTGAACAAACATTATTTACACGAAGGCATTTTAGACCTCCACAAACCATTTGTAGACGACATTGTGCTTGTTTCGACAAGCGGTAAGCCCATGCATCGTGTGCCCGATTTAATTGATGTTTGGTTCGATAGCGGTGCGATGCCCTATGCGCAACAACATTTTCCTTTCGAAAACAAAGCGGCGTTTGCGCAAAGTTACCCTGCCGATTTTATTGCCGAAGGCGTAGACCAAACTCGTGGTTGGTTTTATACTTTACATGCAATTGGCAGCTTAATTAAAGAAAGTGTAATAGAAGAATTGGAAAAAGCTGGCCTTCCTACCGATAAAATAGATGGCCGAGCCTATACCACTGTTGTTTCAAATGGCTTGGTGCTAGATAAAAATGGCAACAAAATGAGCAAACGGCTCGGTAATGTGGTAAATCCATTTGACACTATTAATCAATATGGCGCCGATGCTACCCGTTGGTACCTTATTACCAACGCTAGCCCTTGGGACAATTTAAAATTTGACATTGCCGGCATTCAAGAAGTACAACGCAAATTTTTTGGCACCTTATACAATACTTACCAATTCTTTTGTTTGTATGCCAATGTTGATGGGTTTGCTTTTAAGGAAGCTTATTTGCCGCTGGCAGACCGACCCGAGATTGACCGATGGATTTTGTCGTCGCTCAATACACTCATTGTTAAAGTAACAGCAGCTTTGGACGATTATGAACCAACTATTGCCGGCAGAGCCATCGAAAATTTTGTGGACGAACATTTAAGCAATTGGTATGTGCGCCTTTGTCGTAGGCGGTTTTGGAAAGGCGAATATGAAACAGATAAAATTTCGGCTTATCAAACCCTCTACGAGTGTTTGGAAACCTTGGCTAGACTCATTGCACCAATATCACCCTTTTTTAGCGAAGCCGTTTTTTGCAATTTGAATGCCATTACCAATCGGTTTCCGACTACTTCGGTACATCACGTACTTTTCCCCACAGCCAATACTGCTGCAATAGATACCGATTTGGAACAACGTATGCAGCTAGCTCAGGATGTTTGTTCGCTCGTGCTTTCTTTACGTAAAAAAGTAAACATCAAAGTTCGGCAGCCATTGCAAAAAATAATGATACCGGTATTAGACCCACACATGCAAGTACAGCTAGAAAAGGTTGCCGATATTATAAAAGCAGAAGTAAATGTAAAAGAATTGGTGTACCTAGTAGATACTGAAGGCGTTATCAAAAAGAAAATAAAAGCCAATTTTAAAACGCTAGGCTCACGACTAGGCGCACAAATGAAAGAGGCCGCTGCTATAATCGGTCAATTTAGCCAACACGATATAGCCGATTTAGAAAAAAACAATACCATCAACATATCCCTTACAAATGGTGTACAATCCATCTTATTAACCGACGTTGAAATTACGGCAGAAGATATACCTGGTTGGAGTGTTGCAAGTAAAGGATTGGTAACAGTAGCACTTGACATTACTTTAACTCCTGAATTGGAAATGGAAGGCACAGCACGTGAGTTTGTAAACAGAATCCAGAATATACGAAAAGACAGCGGATTTGAGCTTACAGACCGCATTTTGGTTGAAATGCTTGACAGTACTGAATTACAACAAACTATCAATGTGTTTAAAGGCTATATTTGCACAGAAATTTTGGCAACTGATATTGTTACTGTTGCCAATTTACACACAGGCATAGATATTGAAGTGAATGGAATTGTATTGCAAGTGCAAGTAAGTAAAGTAAAATAAACTATCTTACGTGATAACGGCTATTCCAATTAAAACGATAAACGCCCAAACGAGCAAAATATGAAAGAAGTAAAAATCCCTAAAGTAACCACCAAAACAAGCGTGCCTTACAACCCGGGTTATACACCTTTAGAAAAAAGAGAAACTGTACAAAAATCCACCGAACCTATGGTACGATATAGTGATAACGACTTAAATGATTTTAGGGATTTAATCAATAAAAAATTAGATACCGCTAAAAAAGAATTGGCCTATTTGCAAGGTCTGATTACCAGAAAAGACGACGCCGGCAACGACGATAACGATAACCGTTATATGACAATGGAAGACGGCAGCTTGAGTATGGAGCGTGAACAATTGAGCCAAATGGCTAGTAGGCAAATAACTTATATAGACCATTTAGAAAAGGCGCTTATAAGAATTGAAAACAAAACCTACGGAATCTGTAGAGTTACAGGTAAGCTAATAGACAAAGCACGCTTACGTGCTGTACCACATGCCACCCTGAGCCTAGAAGCCAAACTTGGACTTGTAAAACCTAATAGCGGAGAATAAGGACTTGATTAATACACAAACAATTAAAGCCATCTGATAATCAGGTGGCTTTAATTGTTTGTGGCTATCAGCTTTAAGTTAGCTGTGCAAAGTGGCTGATAATAGAATTCCCAAAAAAGATTGATGCCTTTAGATTAAATTCTATCGGATTATCGGTGGTGTAGTAATGTGTTGTACTTTCTTGTTTGCACTTCTGTGCTATTTCCGGATGTCGCTGTAAATAATTTTGTAAGCTATGGGCTACTATTGTTCCTTGCGCTAGAATGGTTGTGTTAGCTGGCACATACTTTCGAATTCGGTCTTTTAGCAAAGGGTAGTGTGTACAACCGAGCAAAATGGTATCTATATGGCTATTTTGTGCCATTAGCTGATCTACATGTTTTTGTATAAAATAATCTGCACCAGCATTGTCAAACTCGTTGTTTTCTACCAAAGGCACCCACATAGGACAAGCCTCCTGAAAGACTTGTATGTGCGGAAAAAACTTTTGTATTTCAATGACATACGATTGCGATTGCACTGTACCCGAAGTAGCAAATAATCCAACATTTCCCGTTTGGGTAAACGATCCAATAATTTCGCTTGTAGGTCGAATAACGCCTAAAACACGATGATGTGGCCCTCCCATTTTGGGCAAATCATTTTGCTGAATGGTGCGCAGTGCTTTTGCCGAGGCCGTATTGCAAGCCAATATTACCAACGAACAACCTTGCTTGAAAAACCAGTTTACTGCCTGCAAAGTATATTGGTAAACGGTTTCGTAGCTTCTTGTTCCATAAGGGCTTCGTGCATTATCGCCCAAATACAAATAATTGTACTGAGGTAGTAGATGCACGATTTCTTTCAATATGGTAAGCCCACCGTAACCACTGTCAAAAATGCCAATAGATCCTTGATGTTGCTGCATAACGCTACGCATTTTATTTCAAAACAAAAGCATAAAAAAAGCCATCCACAAAGGACAGCTTTTTTTGATTATAATAGAAATGAATTAATTTTTCTTGGGGGCAGCAGGTTTAGTAGCTCCACCGGCATTTTGTTTTGCTTCTGCTTCAGCAGCTTCCTGTGCTTTTAATTGCGCTTCTTGTTCTTTAGAAAGCAATTTAAGCTTTTGAGCCACTTTAATGGTTAAATTGTCTTTTAAAGGAACGGGGAAAATGAACGCATCTTCTTTAAGCACATAGGCATATTTGTTTTCTGCAACAATTTGTTCTAAAGCTGCATACACTTTTTGTAAGTAAGGGCGTAAAAATTCGTTTGATTTTTGTTCCAAAACTTGGTTTTGGTATTGTTGCCAATTCACAATTTTAGAGCGGTGTTCTAAAATTTCTTTTTGCATAATGCCGCGTACACCAGCAGTTAAAGTAGCGGAATCTTTTTTGTAAACGCTGTCTTTTCTAAGCATTTCGCTTAATTGGTAATCGTATTCAGGTTTTAGAGAATCTTGTATGAATTTATTCAATACAGTATCTTGTTTTTGCTGAATGCCAGGAAACAATCCAAGAACGCCTTCTTGGCTAAACGATCCGATTTTAACTTGGGCTTGGCTATTGTTGCTATATATTAAGCTAGTTGTTAATGCCAATAGAAATAAAACTTTTTTCATTTTTCGTGTTTTAATAAATGGGTTTTGTTATATGTAGTAATTGATTAAAGACGTATTCCTAACTCTCTCAGCACATCATCGCTTTTATCTAATTTAGGGTCGGCAAATATAATAGTAATTCCCTCACTTTTATCTAGTATAAAATCGTAACTGCGTGCTAAAGCTATTTTTTGAATGGCATTGTACACTTTGTCTTGTATAGGCTTTACAATTTTTTGGCGTTCTGTAAACAATTCGCCTTCGTAACCAAAGCGCCTCTTTTGTAAATCTCTAATTTCTTTTTCGCGGTTAAACAACTCGTTTTCTCTGCGTTTTTTCAACTCATCGGTAAGCAAGTACTGCTCTGCCTCATAGCTTTTATACATTTTATCTAGTTCGGCTTGTTTGTCATCTATTTCCTTTTGCCATTGTTCGCCTATGACCTTCATTTTATAATCGGCATTGCGGTACTCCGGCAGTTTTTCCAAAATGTATTTGGTATCAATAACGGCGTAGCGCTGTGCCATGCCACTGAAAGTAGCAAACAATAAAAATATAAAACCAATGGTCGTTTTTTTCATAATAAAAGGATGAAAATAACAAAATAAATAAAGTTGACACTATTCCGGTTCAAAGCCAAGCATAAAGGTGAAACGAGATGCATTTTTTATACTTGAACCCGATTGTATTCTATCTAGCCCAATACCATAGTCAAATCCTAAAAGCCCAAACATAGGCAAGAAGAAACGCATACCTACTCCCGCACTCCTACGCAATCTAAATGGATTGTATTCTTTTAAGCTATACCAGCCATTAGCTGTTTCAAAAAAGCCCAATGCAAAAATGGTACTACTTGGGTTAAGGCTTAGCGGATACCTTAACTCCATAGTGTATTTATTAAAAATAGTAAAGTATTGCCTAGCTCCTGATTGGTCGGGATTGATTTTGGGATTGCTACTTTCGTAAACAGGATAGCCCCTATGCGCAATGATATCGTAACCTAGTAAAGCAAATTGGTTGGTTAAGCCGGCATCGCCCACTTGAAAACGCTCAAAGGGAGAAATAGACAAGTTTTGGTTGTAGCGTCCTAAAAAGCCAAGTTTGGCGGCAGCCCTAAACACCAATACTTTGTTGCGTTCTGCACCGTGGGGCTTACCAATAGGCACATACCAATCGCCTGTAAATTTCCATTTGTGGTATTCAATCCATTTATAGGTTTCGTTTGATTTAACAGCATCACTACTAAACAAAGAGTACGGAGGCGTAACTGCTAAACTAGCCAACATATTGGAACCCGATGTAGGAAATAGTGGTTGGTTAATAGAAGAACGTTGGATAGCCAATTTTAAACTAAGATTATTACTTATGCCATTATTAAAGTTGGGCAAGTTAAACGCATCAATTGCATAATTTTTGAGCTTGTAACGAGCATAGTTAACACCTACGCTAAGCGAAAAATAATCGTCGGGCCATTTTAATTGCTTACCAAAACTAATACCCATACCTGTTGTAGAAATATAAGAACTATTGGCGGCGGCACTGCTAAATGTACCTGTTGCTTGGTTAAAAGCATTCGCAAATTTCGTATTGTACAAAGAAACCGTAAGCGAATTGCGGTGCTTGCCGCCTAGCCATGGTTCTGTAAACGAAAAGTTGTAACTCCTAAATGCGCGACCATTGCTTTGTACACGCAAACTCAGCTTTTGTCCATCTCCCATTGGTAATGGATCCCAAGCTTTTTTGCTGAAAATATTTTTACTGGAAAAGTTGTTGAACGTAATACCAAGTGTTCCTGTAAGGCCAATCATACCACCCCAACCGGCACTCAATTCCAACTGATCGCTACTTTTTTCTTCAACCGAATAGTTGATATCTACGGTTCCATCTTCCGGATTGGGAATGGGATTAATGCCAATTTTTTCTTGGTTGAAATAATTTAGCTGTGCTATTTCACGCTGAGAGCGAATTAAATCGGTGCGACTAAATTTTTCACCGGGAACGGTACGTATTTCACGTCTAATTACGTGCTCTTTTGTTTTGTCATTGCCCGAAATGCGTATGTTTTTGATAGTGGCTTGCGGACCTTCTATAATGCGGATTTCGTAATCGATGGTATCGTTATATACGGCTGTTTCAATGGGGTCGGTACGAAAAAAGAGGTAACCATCGTCTTGATAAAGTCCGCTGATATCACCTCCTTCGGGGGCTCCACCCTTGCCAAGTTTTTTGTTTAAACTTTCCAAGTTGTAGATGTCGCCTTTTTTAATTCCCAAAATAGCTGTAAGTACGCTATCGGGGTATTTGGTATTGCCTCGCCAACCAATTTTACCAAAATAATATTTGTGCCCTTCATTTAGTTTAATGTCAATATTCAAGGCACCTTTCGAGTTTTTGTACACGGTATCTTTCACCAAAACCGCATCGCGGTAGCCTAAAGAGTTGTAAAATTCCAGAAGCTTTTCCTTGTTTTCTTCGTATTTTTTTTCATTAAACTTGGCTGAGGTAAAAAACTTTATACGAACGTAAGGGTCAAGTATTTTTTTGGTTTTAGAGAAGGTGAGGTAGCCATTTTCGGCTAAATAATCGTTGAAGGTATACCTTACGGGATGAATAAATCCACCTGTATCGTTAGAGGGGTGTAGCGTTAACCTAGATTGTTCTTTGGTGTCTTTCAACTGTTTTTTCAACTTGCCGGCATCAACTGTATTGCCTTCGAAATTGATGTTGTTGATGCGTACTTTGTTGCCTTTTTCTACCATGAAATATACCGACAAAGAATTTTCAAGTCCTACATCTTTCTTTTGTTCTATTAGTACTTTGGCATTTTGAAACCCCTTTTCTGCATAATATTTTCTGATGGCTTCAGTAGCACTTCGCTTCATATTTTCGGTTACTACCCTACCCGGTACCAATCCGGTTTTGCCTGTCAAATCTTCACTTTCCGACTTTTTAACACCTTTGAAATAAAATTTTCCCAATCGTGGACGTTCGGTTACGGCTATTTCAATGTAAATATTCTTCCCTTCTAATTTGGTGACAAAAATTTCAATATCGCTAAAGTAGTTTTGCCCCCACAGTTTGTTGATGGCTTTTGCAAACAAATCGCCACCGGGTATGCTAATTTCATCGCCTATATTGATGTTGGCTATAGAAATTAACAAATTTTCGTCAAAGAATCGATTACCCGTTACTTTAATTCCTGCTATTTTGTATTTTTTGGAAACCTTTTGGTTAAAGAGATTGATTAATTCAGCATCAATGTTATTGATAGAGGTATCAGAATTTTCTTGCGAAAAGGCCGATACAGCGAAAATTAAGAGGCACAAACTGGTAACGATAAATTTATTCACTTGCTGCATCCGGATAGGTTTGTTATAAGAGCCAAAGTTTACAATTGCTTTTAAAGCTGTAAGCAGTAAAAACGGCAAATTAAACGGTTTATTTAAAAAGTGTTTGTTAAATAAATATTCAATAAACATTACAATAATTATTGCTATGCAATTTCATTTGCCAATAGTTGCTTACTTGTTTTGCCAAAACGTCTTTCTCTATTTTGATAATCCAAAATAGCTTCAATTAAGTTTTCTTTTCTAAACTCTGGCCAGCGGGTATTGGTAAAGTACAACTCGGCATAAGCAAGTTGGTACAATAAAAAGTTGCTTATACGGTATTCGCCACTTGTTCTAATCATCAACTCCGGATCAGGAAAATTACTAGTAGCCAAATACTGCTGTAATGTATCTTGATTGATAGATTCGGCATCAATTTTACCCGACTGAACATCCAATCCAATATTTTTAACGGCATTTACCAATTCCCAACGACTGCTGTAACTAAGTGCTATAATTAAATTAAGGCCCGTGTTGGAGCTTGTCATACTCAATGCCTCGTTTAAAGCGGTTTGGGCAGAGGCCGGCAACATGGCAACATTGCCAATTACGTGCATTTTGATGTTGTTCTTATTTAAAATAGGCACTTCTTTACGGATGGTTTCTACCAATAATGTCATTAGCCCCTCTACTTCTTGTTGCGGTCTATCCCAATTTTCGGTACTAAATGCATATAAAGTAAGGTAGCCAATGCCTATTTCTGAGCATCCTTCTACAATATTGCGCACACTTTCTACGCCGTGGTAATGACCATAAATACGGTCTTGCCCTTGCTCCTCGGCCCATCTGCCGTTGCCATCCATAATTATAGCAATATGTTTGGGTAGCTTATTTTTGTCAATGTGTTCTATCAATTGCTCCATGGCACTTTCAGGTCGTTTATATCGGCAAAAGTAAGGAATTGAGGGCGTTTATATCATAATACCTGACTGACAGCTTTAGCATTGTAGTTCGTTACCATCAATAGCTTTTATGTAGCGCTGTTTCCTTCTCTTAACTTGTCCAATAAATTGCTTAATAATTCGGCTTCTTGCTCGGTAAGGCTGCTTGCTATTGCATCCAAACTTGCTTGATGTGTATCTATTTGAGCTAGTAAGGCCATTCCATTTTCCGATATGGTAACATCTACCAAGCGCTTGTCATTGCAGCATGTTTTTTTGATAACCCATCCTTTATTTACCAATCTGTCTACCATTCTGCTACTATCGCTCATCTTATCAAGCATTCGCTCTCTAATTTGCAGTGTGCTTAATGGCCCTTTGCTACCCCTTAATATTCTTAAAATATTGTATTGCTGCGAGGTAATGCCATAGCCGTCCAACAAAAGGCGTATTTTTTCTTGCAGCCAATTGGAGGTAAATAAAAGATTGACACTTACTTTCTGAAAAGAATTTCTAAAGTGGGGTTGATGAATTTCTTTTTCGATGCTCATGTATTCAATAGAGGGGTTTGAAGCAATGTAGCACTGCTGAGGGTGGTTAAAATACAAAAAAACGTTATTTTATCGGATAAAATGAGAATATTTTTTCAAAATACTTTTTATTCGTTACGAATTTAAGCTGAAACCCGTACTTTTGCCGTCCTTTCACAGATAGCAGTGATGGTGACTGCTGTAAAGTTGAAAAAATTATTGTTGGTTAGTTAAAAAATTAAATCATGAAACGCACCTTTCAACCTCATAAACGCCGCCGTAAAACAGTACACGGTTTTCGTAAGCGTATGCAAACAGCTAACGGACGTAAAGTATTGGCTAGTCGCCGTGCTAAAGGCCGCAAAAAATTAACTGTAAGCAGCGAAAAAGGTTTAAAATAATATTCCCACGCCTCGTTAATAGGATATAGTGTGGAATTCTATATTCAAGCTTCACGATTAATCGTGAAGCTTTTTTAGTTTTGTATAGTTACCCGATATGATGCCCGCTCAATTTACATTACGCAAAAAAGAAAAACTAAAAAGTCGCAAACTGCTGCAACAAGTGTTTGCGAACAGCAAATCGTTTTTGGTATTTCCAATAAAGGTATTTTATATACCTATTGCTGCAACAGAACCAACCAACGATACTTTAAAAGTGGGTGTGGGTGTAAGCAGTAAACATTTTAAGCGTTCTGTAGATAGAAACCGCATTAAACGACAAATGCGTGAAGCCTATCGCTTACAAAAACTTCCACTACATAGCTGTATGCAGGGTTCGGGGCAGCAATTGGCCATTTTTTTCTTGTATATCCATAAAGAAAAATCAACAACCTTATTTATTCAGCAAAAAATGGAATTGGTCATTCAAAAACTCACAAGCATTGTACATGAAACACCTGCTACGCCAATTGATTAAGCAAGGTTTATTGGCAGGCATTAAGGTTTATCAGTATGGCCTATCGCCCTTATTGGGTGCAAATAAATGCAGATACACGCCCACTTGTTCAGTTTATGCCCAACAAGCCATACAAAAATATGGGCTACGCAAAGGGGGCTGGCTAGCTATTAAACGCATAAGCAGTTGCCACCCTTGGGGAGGCAGTGGCCACCACCCACTTACTTAAAGTTGCCTTAACTTGGCAAAAAGAGGGCTTTTGCATGGCCAATTATCGCTTTTCGGCTACTGTTAATAGCTTTAGTTTATTAATTGTTTCGCGCATTTCTTTTAATGTGTAAAATTTATACACGTCCGGTATTTTGCCATCTACTTTTTCGAGCGTAGTTAATTTATGAAATGGTCCTACCACTTCTGCGGCTAAATTGTCCGAAATTTTTGCTGCACTACGTGGCAAAATCATAAAGCTTTTATTTTGTTCCGATACATTTTTGCCGGCTACTAGCATTTCTAACGAATCAATGTCGGCTTTTAATTCCTCTTGTGTGGTTACATTTTTCTTGATCCTTGGATCTACAAAGTGTACAAAACCACCTACAAGGGTATCTTTTTTGGCATTCAAAATATACAAACCATCTTGTGCAATAGCCACATCGTTACTACCTTGCGGAGTGTTTAAGTGCAGTGTGATGGCTTCTGATTGGCTGTAAGAAAGTATTTTTTCATCTTGGCCGGCGCCATCTTTGGTATCAATGGTTTGGGTTTTCTCGTTTACGGTGGCAGTACCTTTAGCATAAACGATAACTTTTTTAGACGTTTTGGTACTACATGCCAATAAGAGGCTGCAAGTACCAATGGCAAGCAATAGTTTCATAATACGTGATTTAAATAAAAAAAGCCGATACTAGTTTGAGTATCGGCTGCTAAAGTAATAACAGTTGCTAATGCAAAAACTGATGAATAGCATTAAATAGCTTGAGCAAAACGCTCAGCCACTTTGCTCCAATTGATTACGTTCCAAATAGCACCTAGGTATTCGGGACGGCGATTTTGATATTTTAAATAATAAGCATGTTCCCAAACATCTACACCTAAAATAGGGGTACCTTTAACGTCAGCAACTTCCATTAACGGATTATCTTGATTAGGAGTAGAAGAAACTTCTAATTTGCCTTCTTTTACAATCAACCATGCCCAACCGCTACCAAAACGGGTAGCACCGGCAGCTGCAAATTTTTCTTTAAAGGCATCAAAACTGCCAAATGCAGCTGTAATAGCGTCGGCCAAAGCACCTGTTGGTACTCCACCGGCATTAGGGGCTAAACTTTCCCAAAAAAAAGTGTGGTTCCAATGACCACCACCGTTATTACGAACAGCAGGCGAAATAGAACCGGCATGTTTTACCAATTCTTCTATGGTTTTTCCTTCATGTTCTGTTCCGGCAATGGCTTTGTTCAAATTATCTACATAGGCTTGGTGGTGCTTACCATGGTGAATTTGCATGGTAGCTACATCAATATAAGGTTCTAACGCTTCGTGTGCATACGGTAGTGCAGGGAGTGTAAATGACATAAATATTTGTTTTTTGATTGAATAAAAAAATGTAAGCAAAGCTATATACTTATACCCATTTTAAAGTTTTGAAAATAGGAATGTTTTTGTACAATCTGCATTTTAACATGGCTCTTTTGTAAACAGGCTTTCTTTTAATCACTTATTTACATCAACTGTTTTCTTGGTTACTGAAGTCAATCACTACTTGTAGTAGGCACAAACTCCATCAACGCTTTACTAGTCACAACCGTTTAGTTGCCGTTTTTGTGTTTAGAAACTGTAAAAACATCTTGCTCGGTGGTATCGCCTTGTTCTTGCAATTTGCCAAAAGCAGCAGCTGTAGCATAGTTGAGTACTTCCTGCGCAGGTAACTCATTGTACAATCCATAAATAAGTCCGGCCATAAAGCAATCGCCACTTCCCGACCTATCTACCACGCCTTCGCATGTAAACTCGGGCGATTGTAATAGTTGTTGGTTGGTATATAAAGTGGTGTAATAACGTATTTGGTTGGCATTTCCATCAAAGCGAAAAGTGTTGGCCACAGTTTTGCATTTTGGAAACTGCTCCATTATGGCCTTAGATGTAAGAAGTGCTTGTTCTATATAAGCATCTTTGCTTTTGTATTGATGGATGTTTTCGTTAACCGGTATACCCAAAAGACTGTTTGCACTCCAAACATTACCCATTAGTACATCGCAATGCTTGGCCATTGGAGTTATTACCTCAATGGGCGAAAGTCCATACTGCCACAACCGTGCCCTATAATTTAGGTCGAGCGAAATAGTGATGCCTTTTGCTGCTGCCGCTTCAACCGCTTCTAAACACACATTGGCAACATTGGCATTGAGGGCAGGACTAATGGCCGAAAAATTGAACCAAGAAACACCCCTAAAAACCTTATCCCAATCAATAGTACCCGGCTTTATTTGCGAAAAGGAAGAATATTCTCTATCGTACACCATACTGCCTTTAAGATCGGCACCACGCTCCAAGTAATAAACCCCTATTCGATTACCCCCAAACAAAACCGATGAAGTATAAATGCCCTTGTACTCCAAGTAATCAATTACATGCTTGCTCATAAAATTATCGGGCAATACAGTACAGTATTTCACCGGCACTTTCCATCCTGCCAAAGCAGTAGCCACATTGGCTTCGGCACCGCCAATATACAAAGTCATGGGTTGTTTTTCAGCAGTTTCGTAATTGGCAGCCGGCGAAATTCTGAGCAACAATTCGCCAAAGCTGAGTACTTTTTTATTCATAGTAAACACAATTAGGTGCAATGGGAGCAATTACCAATAGGTGATTAAGCAACATCGCTGCAATCAAATTTGAGCCGCTTTTTGTTAAGCGCAAAGGCTTTTTTGCAATCGCTCATTTATGTTGAATAGGGCAAATAAATACATCTGATATACAACTTTTACACTAGTTAACATGTTAGGGTAAGGCGTCTTCATGTTTCATTCAATAGCCCCTTTCATTGGTGGCAGTTGAAAAGAATAAGTTATAAACCCATTAAAATGTATACCATCGCCCCCCTAAGTAAGCAGTAATTTTACTACTTTCACACATTGAACAATCGCTTTTTTGGTTTTGGGGAATTAAAAACAGCCAATTTATATAAATCAAAAAGCGCATGGTTCAAAAAACAAATACCCCTTTCATGAAGGCAATCATACCTGTTGCGGGTGCCGGCACAAAGCTACGCCCACACACATATACACAGCCCAAAGCACTTATACCAATTGCGGGCAAAACAATTTTGAGTTTTATTGTAGACCAATTGCACGAAGCAGGCATCAATGAATTTGTATTTATTGTAGGTTATTTAGGCGATAAAATTCAGGAATACGTAAAACAAACATACCCTTACTTAACTACGCACTTTGTTTTTCAAAACGAACGACACGGTACCGGACATGCTATTGACCTTACCAAAAGCATTGTTGGTAAAGACGAAATTTTCATTTCATTAGGTGATACTATTTGCGAATACGATGTAAAAGAAGTATTGCAAAGTCAATATAATGCGATTGGTGTAAAAAAAGTAGACGACCCTCGCAACTTTGGAGTAGCGAGCCTAGACGAAGACAATTTTATAGAACAAGTTGTAGAAAAACCGGCTATACCTAAAAGCAATCTAGCATTGGTTGGTTTGTACAAAATAAAAGATACTCGCTTGTTGTATGAATGTTTGCAAGAAATTGCCGCAAAAAACCCCAACCAACTCAACAGCGATTTTAATTTGACAGATGCCCTCCAATCGATGGTGGAAAAAGGAGCAAAAATTGAATCTTTCCGGGTAAAAAATTGGTTTGATTGTGGGAAAAAAGATACCCTACTAGAGAGTAATGCCACATTGCTCAAAAAATCGGGAGGAAACACACCCGAAACCGGACATTCTTACAAAGATTGCATCATTATACCTCCGGTAAGCATTGCCGAAGGTTGCAAAATTACCAATTCCATTATTGGGCCGCACGTAGCTATTGGTGCCAATACCACTATAGAACACTCTATAGTTCGCGATAGTATTATTGGTTCGTTTACCACCCTTTACGAAGTAGTGGTACACAATTCGCTCATTGGTAGCGATGCCAATGTAAAAGGATTAAGTCGCAGTTTGAACATTGGCGATAATACCGAAATAGATTTTGGCTAAACAACCATTTGAATTGGCTGTTTGGGAGGTATAATATCATTTGCCAATTTTAAGTCAATGCCATTTTAATCTAGTTGTGATTCTTACAACTAGCGGTTAACAATTATATAATACAAGGGTAACCTTTTATTACACGTTTTGTTGCGCTGTTACTGTTGGTTTGCAGAATAAACAAAACTGCGCATGAATTGGTTTCGTACAATTGTTGGAGTATTTTTATTTGGCCCTTGTGTATTACACGCACAAAACAGCAAAATTTACGGGAAAGTTGTAAACAGTAAAAACGAACCCTTACATGGTGCCACTATTGTATTAGACGGCAAAAAACGTTCCACCGCCACCGATTATAATGGAGCATACACCTTTTCCGGCTTATATGCCGGTGTATTTGTTATAAAATGTAGTTATACATCGTACGCCGATAAAGTAATTGGCGGCATCACCGTAAAACCCGGTGAAGCGGTGAATGTAGACTTTGTGATGGACGAAATAAAGGGAAAGCTAAAAGAGGTAGTAGTTACCTCAAGTGCTCGCAATGCCAAACCCAAAGAATCAATAGCCTCGCTGATTATTGCTCAAAAAAATAGTGCAAGTGTGAGCGATGGTATATCGGCAGAATCCATCAAACGTACGCCCGACCGAAATACTAGTGATGTACTAAAACGCATTAGTGGAGCAAGTATTCAAGAAGATAAGTTTGTCATTATACGCGGATTGAACGACAGATACAATGCCGCTTTTTTAAATGGCGCTACCCTACCAAGTTCCGAAAGCGATAGAAAAGCTTTCGCATTTGATATTTTTCCGGCTAACATGCTCGATAATTTAATTATTTACAAAACAGCCACTCCCGATAAACCGGGCGAATTTGCCGGAGGCTTAATTGAGGTAAATACCAAGGGCATCCCTTCACAAAATTTTGAAACGTTTTCGATAGGAACCGGTTTTAATACCTTTGCAACCTTACAAAATCGCAAATACTACGAAGGTGGCAAATGGGACTTTATTGGTGCCGATGATGGCACAAGGGCCCTTCCCAACAATTTCCCCGACAAAATTAGTAGCGGTGCTACTGCCGCCGAACGAGCTTCGTACGCCAAAAAAATACCTAATCGTTGGAAGCTGTATCAAGCTAATGCCATGCCTAACCTCAATTTGCAATACAGCCTTGGACATGTATATCAAAAAAAAGGGAAAGATTTTATTGGCTTACTGCTATCCGCTACCTACACCAAAACCTACAATAGAACAAAAGGACAGCGTTTTGATTTTGACCCTGCCAAAGACGATGGTGACGACACCTTGAATTTGTATACCAAGGACGATGTGTATACCAAACAAACCCTTTTGGGCCTATTGGCCAATGTATCGGTAAAAGCCAATACCAACAATAGTTACAGCTTAAAAACCATTTACAGCATTAACTCCGACGACCGCATTATTGACCGCTACGGGCAAGACGATAATACCGATGATCCCAACCGATTTGTTCAAAACTATACCTACTGGTTTACGAGCAACAAATTGTTTTCTACCCAACTTTCCGGTGAACATTTTTTTCCTACCTCAAAAATCAGGGGCAGTTGGGTAGCATCTTTCTCTAACGTTCAGCGCGATATTCCATCGTTACGTAAAATAGTGTACGATAGTAGCGGCAATGGCGGTTACGACCAATTTAAAGCCGTTATTGTAGGTAGTCAGGTTACTTTTAACGATGGGGGTTTGTTGTTTTTTGCTAAAAACAGAGAGAACATTTGGAATGCAAAAGGCGATTTTACCAAGCCATTTAAATTGGGTAGCAACCAAAATCAGGTAAAATGGGGCGCGTTTTTACAATACCGTGCCCGAAAATACAATGCCCGCTTAATGGGCTTTGCCAAAAATACCGGACCCGCATTTGATGAGAACTTACGCAATCTGCCGGCAGAAAAATTGTTTGACCCTTCCAATATAGGCATCTTAAAAAATGGCAAATCGGGCCTTAACATTAACGAGGCTGCCGACCAATCTTACCCGTATACGGCACAAGCTACCTTGGCTGCTGCTTACGCTATGCTTGACCAACGTTGGGGAAAGTATATCCGACTTATTTATGGTGTACGTGCCGAAAATTATGTGCAAAAAGTAGATGCCAAAAAACCCGAAGGCGAACCTGCCAACGTAAATAACAGCAAGGCCGATGTACTGCCTTCGGCAAACTTGGTAGTATCTCTTTCACCGAAGCAAAATTTGCGCTTATCGTATGCAACCACCCTCAACAGACCTGAATTTAGAGAATTGGCTTCTTCCGGGTTTTACGATTTTGCTACCAAAATTAAAACTACCGGTAACGATACTTTAAAAAGGGCCTCCATTCAAAACTTTGATATTCGGTACGAAATATTTCCCGGAAAAGCACAACTATTTTCTGTTTCGGGCTTTTACAAAACTTTTCAAAATCCGATAGAATTGGTGGCGGTAGAAAACACACGCAATGAGGCTTATTACAAAAATGGATTATCGGCCTATTGCTATGGTGCCGAATTGGAGGTACGCACTTTGCTAGGCGGATTGTTTAATACTTCTAACCAAAGCATTTTAAACGATATTACCTTTTTTAGCAACATAGCCCTCATAAAATCGGAAGTGCGTGTAAACGATGGCAGTATTGCCCGTATTAAATCTAAAAGAACCATGCAAGGACAATCACCTTATTTGTTCAATGCCGGATTTACCTATCAAAACGATGACAAAGGATGGTCGGCTTCGTTAGTTGGCAATCGGTTTGGACAGCGGATTTTTATTGCCGGTAGCGAAATTGAAGGCGATAGATGGGAATATGGCCGTACAGTTATTGACTTTCAAATAGCCAAAAACATTACCAAAAAGAACATCGAATTAAAGTTAAATGTGAAAGATGTATTGGCACAAAAATTATACTTTTTCTGGGATATAAATAACAACCAGAAATTTGATAAAAATTCCGACGACATCAATTCTATTACCAACTTTGGACGCACCATTTCTTTTTCTTTTACTTACAAATACTAGTATTTTCAATATGCTTTGGTTTTAATGATACCTATTCTATGATGCACCCCAAGCGGCTACTTGCAAAAGATAGCCGCTTTTTTTTGCTTTACACCGTTTGTTGCGGCATGTAAATAGGTACACTCGTCGTGATATCGGAATCTATTCCAACAAGCACTTCCACCTAGCAACAACAGCTTTGCAAATACCAATTAACAATTTCATCATATGGTTCAGAACACCCTCTATCGTAATATTGCAATATTAAAATAACCGCTATGGGGGCATCCAAAACAGCACACTTTACCACCAACCAAAATACCATTGCCACCCTTGCCAAGGCTTTGGGGCATCCTGCCAGAATTGCCATTATTGAATACTTGTTACAAGTAGACACTTGTATTTGTGGCGATATTGTAAACGAATTGCCTTTGGCACAACCTACGGTATCGCAGCATCTTAAAGAATTGAAAAATGCAGGATTGATTAAAGGCGAAATTGAAGGCAACGCCATTTGCTATTGTATAGATGCAACCGCCTTTCAACAATTACTAGTCTATTTTTCAAACATTGCACTTAAAGCAGCCAACAAACCCACTAACTGCTGCCCATAAATACCATTCACCTTTTCCCATAACCCTTACAAAATTTAACCACTCATGAATATTGCCTTATTCAGCGACATTCACGCAAACCTTCCTGCTTTACAAGCATTTTTTAAAGATGTTGATGCCCGAAAACCTGATGCCATTTATTGTTTGGGCGATCTTGTAGGTTACAATGTTTGGCCAAACGAAGTGATCAATGAAATTAAAAACAGGCGAATACCCACAATTGCTGGCAATTACGACTTTGGTATTGCCCGCATGAGCAATGAATGTGGATGCGCTTACAAAACCGATCACGAAAAAAACAATGGCAATGCGTCAATAGCTTTTACCAACGCCATTATGCAAGATGCAGAAAGAGCTTATCTACGTACTTTGCCCGCACATATAAAAATTGAACTTCAGTTAAATGAAGATCAATTAAACATACTATTGGTTCATGGCAGCCCTCGCAAAATCAATGAATACCTTTTTGAAGACCGTGAAGAAAAAAGCATGTTGCGCATTATGCAAGATGCAGATGCGGATATTTTGTGTTTTGGCCATACCCACAAACCCTATCATCGTATTCTCAATTCGGGTGTTGATGGACAAAATCATTTTCGTCATGCCATCAATATCGGCTCGGTGGGCAAACCCAAAGACAATAACCCGCAAGGAGGCTATGTAATGCTTACCATTAATGAAAACAGTTCGGTGCTTAATAAAGACAGCATTCAGGTAAACTTTATCCGCTTCAACTACGATGTAGAGGCTGCGGCAAAAGCAGTTGAAGAAAGTCCGCTACCTAATGAATTTGCAGATATGCTGCGCAATGGTGCTTAATTAGTAAAAATACAATCATGAATTTTCCTGAAGATTTAAAATATTCCAAAGAGCATGTTTGGTTACGCATTAACAACAATGTGGGCACAATAGGCATTACTGACTTTGCCCAAAGTGAGTTGGGCGAAATGGTATATGTTGACTTGCCCAATGTGGGTGTAAGCTTTGAAGAAAACCAAGTATTTGGTTCGGCAGAAGCCCTCAAAACGGTGAGCGATTTATTTATGCCCATTCAAGGGAAAGTGATAGAGACCAATAAAAAATTATTACAAACACCTACGCTTATAAATAACGACCCGTACGGCGAAGGTTGGATGCTGAAAATTGAATTAACAACGCTAGCAGAATTTGAAAATTTATTTACTGCTGAGCAGTACAAACGCAACATAAACCAGTAAACCCATGAGTGCAATCAATTGTAATCCCACACAACGTAAAAAACTCAGTTTTCTTGACCGTTTTTTAACGCTATGGATTTTTTTGGCCATGTTGATAGGTGTGGGCATTGGCTATTTGTTTCCAAGTTCTTCAATATTCATCAACTCATTATCGAACGGTACTACCAATATACCATTAGCCATTGGCTTAATATTAATGATGTATCCACCTTTGGCCAAAGTGCAATACGAAAAAATGGGCGAAGTATTTAAGAACACCAAAATATTAAGCGTTTCATTAGCGCTTAATTGGATTATTGGTCCAATTTTGATGTTTTTATTAGCCATCCTATTCTTTCGCAATCAACCAGAATACATGATGGGCTTGATATTAATTGGCATTGCCCGTTGTATAGCAATGGTTATCGTTTGGAATGAATTAGCAGGGGGAAATAGAGAATACGCAGCGGGGTTGGTAGCGCTCAACAGCATTTTTCAAATACTATTTTACAGTGTATATGCATGGCTATTTATCACGATTCTGCCACCTTACTTTGGTATTCAAAGCATGGAATTAAATATTACTATTGGGCAAATAGCGGAAAGTGTTCTAACGTATTTAGGCATCCCATTTTTTGCAGGTATTGCAAGTCGCATTTTGCTTATACAATGGAAAGGCTTGGATTGGTTCAATAATAAATACATTCCGGCTATATCCCCAATAACATTAATGGCATTGCTATTTACCATTGTACTCATGTTCAGTTTAAAAGGCGAATTGATTGTTGAAATACCTTTTGATGTATTAAAAATTGGAGTTCCATTATTAATCTATTTTATACTCATGTTTTTTGTAAGTTTTCTAATGGGCAAAAAAATGGGTGCTGATTATTCTAAAAATACAGCCATAGCCTTTACTGCTACAGGAAACAATTTTGAATTAGCCATTGCAGTAGCAATTGGGGTATTTGGCATTAATAGCGGACAAGCATTTGCCGGTGTTATTGGTCCGTTGGTGGAGGTTCCCGCACTTATTGTATTGGTAAATGTGGCTTTGTATTTTCAAAAAAAGTGGTATAGAAAAAGTTAGCATGGGTGAAGTAAGTGAAAGTAGGCGCGTGAAGAGCAAAGCATCTTGGCAATAGTTTGCGATTGAGCAATGTTGGAGGGTTAAAAAACTTTGCCACAATTGGCTGTAGGCCGTTGAATAAAGTGGTCAAAATGAGTATTGGGCATTGTTTTTCTAGATGGAATGCGTTTATGTTCCTACGCATGTATGGCGCAGCAACTATTGCTCCTGGTCAAGAAATGATTACTACCACTCCCGAAATGGTTACTACCACTCAATGTATTGCTACTACCACTTCATCAATAGCTACTACCGGTTAAGAAATGATTACTACCACCCCCGAAATGGTTACTACCACTCAATATACTGCTACTACCACTTCATAAATAGCTACTACCGGTTAAGAAATGATTACTACCACTCCCGAAATGATTACTACCACTCAATATACTGCTACTACCACTTCATAAATAGCTACTACCGGTTAAGAAATGATTACTACCACTCCCGAAATGATTACTACCACTCCCGAAATAGTTACTACCACTCAATGTATAGCTACTACCGGGAGTATTCAATGAAGTTCGTACTTTTTTAACTTACCAACCTTCGACGAACCATCCAAACTATGAATGCTTTTGCCCAAAAAGATGGATGGTCGGTTTAAAAAAATGGCCTTAAAGTATCACTTGCTTACCTATCATTAGGTATTGGGCAAGCTACTCACTGCGCCTTAACAATTGCTTAATACTATCTTAACCACTCGTTGTTATTAAGGAAACATTGACTTGCAACCTTTGCACCGCGCCACTAAAAAAGCGCTTATTTATGAAAAAATTATTCTCAATCCTCTCTCTGTGCTTGGCTTTGCAAGCCACAAAAGCACAAACCGCCTTCATTAAGGAGGTTACTTACAGGGGTGCTTTTGCCCCTGCGCCCACCACGCCGTGGACAGATGGCTGGACAAACTGGGATCCTAAAAACACCGTGTACCCAACAGCCAATGTAACTGTTAGCGGTACTATTACAAGCAACACTACCTGGACAAGCAACAATGTTTATTTATTATCAGGTCCGGTGTATGTAAAAAACGGAGCTACTTTAACCATCCAAGCAGGAACGGTTATTTTGGGCGATGCCTCAGTAGCTAACTCTTCTTTGATTATTACCAAAGGTGCAAAAATCAGTGCTATTGGTACTGCTGCTAGCCCAATTGTATTTACCTCTAGCAAACCGGTTGGCGAACGTGCCGAAGCCAACTGGGGTGGTATCATTTTGCTAGGTAAAGCCAAAATTAATACCGCTGCCGGTGTAGCTAATATTGAAGGTTTAGCGGTATCTGCCGACACTGAGTATGGGGGAACAGATGATGACGACAACTCAGGTAACTTAAAGTATGTACGTATTGAATTTGGTGGTTACATTTTTGAAACCGATAAAGAAATTAATGGCTTAATGTTAGGTGCTATTGGTCGCAATACTTCGGTTTCTTATGTTCAGTGTTCATATACCAACGACGACTCGTTTGAGTGGTTTGGTGGCACTGTAAACTGTTCACATTTAGTATCTTACCGCTGCGTAGACGATGATTTTGATACCGATTTTGGTTTTTCTGGCTCAGTACAATTTGGTTTAGCTGTTCGCGATCCACAATTGTCTGACTTAAGTGCCGGTTCTACCTCAGAAGGTTTTGAGTCTGATAACGATGGTTCTGGTACTAACAACATCCCTAAAACAAGTGCCGTATTCAGCAACATTACAGTTGTTGGCCCATACAGAGGCAACTTGAGCAGTTCTATTGGCGATTTTAAGCGTGCAGTTCGTATTCGTCGTAACTCTAACTTAAAAGTATTCAACAGTATTTTTACAGACTTTCCTATTGGTGTATTCATGGATGGTTCTGCTGTTCGTGCAAATTTGACAAGTGGTGCTACCAAATTTAAAAACAATTTATTTTCTGGTAATGCAGTATTGGTTGAAAGCAGTACCGCAAGCACTTTAAAGGACTCTTTATTTTCTGCTTCTGTTTTCAAAAACGATTCAGTAGTATTAACTACCGATGTTTTAGAAACACCGTTCAATTATACTTCTCCCGACTATCGTCCTAAAACGGGTTCTAGAGCTTTACAAAATGTAGACTTTACCGATGCTGCTTTTACCGGTCGTTTAATAGTAGTTACTGCTGCTAACTTTATCAAACAAGTTACTTACCGTGGTGCATTTGCTCCGGCTCCTGCTGTGGCTTGGACAGATGGTTGGGCTAACTGGGATCCTAAAAACACCGTTTATCCTGCTACAAATACAACTGTAAGTGGCGAAATAACCACTAATACCACTTGGACAAAAAACAATGTTTATTTATTGTCTGGCCCTGTATATGTTAAAAATGGTGCTACACTTACTATTGAAGCTGGTACCGTTATTCGTGGTAATGCTTCTGTAGCTAACTCTGCCTTGATTATTACCAAAGGTTGTAAAATCAATGCTGTGGGTACTGCTGCTGAACCCATTGTATTTACTTCTAGCAAAGCCGTTGGCGAACGCGCCGAAGCGAACTGGGGTGGTATCATTTTATTGGGTAGAGCTGCTCTGAACACTGCAAACGGAACTGCAAATATTGAAGGCCTTGCAGCAGCAGTAAATACTGAATATGGTGGAGGTGCTACTCCTAACGACGACGACAACTCTGGTACCATGAAATATGTACGTATTGAGTTTGGTGGTTATATTTTTGAAACCGATAAAGAAATCAATGGTTTAATGTTAGGTGGAGTTGGTCGTGGTACTACTATCGATCATATCCAATGTTCTTATACTAATGATGACTCATTTGAGTGGTTTGGTGGTACTGTAAACTGTTCTCACTTAATTTCATATCGCTGCGTAGACGATGATTTTGATACCGATTTTGGTTTCTCTGGTTCAGTTCAATTTGGTTTGGCTGTTCGCGACCCTCAATTATCTGATTTAAGTGCAGGTTCTACCTCAGAAGGTTTTGAATCTGATAATGATGGTGCTGGATCTACTGCAACTCCTCAAACAAAAGCTTTGTTTACCAATATTACAGTTGTTGGTCCTTACAGAGGTGATTTGAATAGCTCTATAGGTGATTTTAAACGTGCTGTTCGTATTCGTAGAAATTCTGCTTTAAAAATATTCAACAGTGTATTTACCGATTTCCCTATTGGTATTTTTGTAGATGGTTCTGCTGTTCGTAACAACTTAAAGGCTGGTACCGCTAAATTTAAAAACAACTTGTTTGCAGGTAATGCAGTTTTGGTTGAAAGTGGCACTGCAAGTGCTTTGAAAGATTCTTTGTTCTCTGCTTCAATTTTCAAAAACGATTCTATCGCATTAACTACAAGCATCTTAACTGCTCCTTTTAGCTGGACTTCTCCAGATTTCCGTCCTATTGGCGGTTCTTTGGCTACACAAAATGTAGACTTTACCGATGCAGCCTTTACAGGTTTGTTGTCAGAAGCTTGTGCTTCTATCGATTCTACACCTATTACTGGTGTTAGAAATGTGATTGGTTGTGTTACCAACCAAACTTACACTGCTGGTGCAATGTCTGGTGCGGTTACTTACACTTGGACTGTACCTACTGGTGTTACCATCGTTTCTGGTCAAGGTACACGCAGCATTACCGTTGCTTTTGGTTCTAAATTCTTGAGTGGTACACTTACTGTAGTAGGTGCTAACGATTGTGGCAATACTGCTACTTCTCGCGTTAGCTTATTTAAAACCAAATTAGTAGCTCCTGCTGCTATTACAGGTACTACTAACTTGTGCGAATTTACCACTACCGCTACTGCTTACAGCATTCCTGCTGTTGCCGGAGCTGCTACGTACACATGGTCTGTATTGGGCGATTCTGGTGTGGTTGTTTCTCAATCAGCTAACACTGCCAACATTCGTTTCAACAACGTAAGCTTTGGTGTAGTAAGAGTTGAAGCTGCTGCCGGTTGTTTGTCAGTTGCTAAAACTTTGGTTGTTAAACGTACTTTACCTAAAAAACCAGGTGTTATTACTGGTGCTACTGAAGTGTGCGATGTGTTAGGCTCTAACCAAACATTTAGCATCAGCCCTGTTGCTTTAGCTACTTCTTATACTTGGAACTTGCCTACTGGTGCTACTTTGGTTAGCGCTACTGGTACTACTGCTACTATAAACTTCGATAACAGTTTTGTGAGCAAATCGGCTATTGGTGTACAAGCCAACGCAGGTTGTGGTAGTTCTGCTGCAAGCATTTTGAAAATTGCTAAAACATTGCCTAAAAAACCAGGTGCTATTACCCTTAGCAGTACCGATGTTTGTGGTGCTATCTTAAATGGTACACAACTTACCGCTACTATTGCTCCAGTTGCAGGTGCTACCGGTTACACTTGGACATTACCTACTGGTGTTAGCTTAGTATCTCAAAACAATAGCACTGCAAATGCAGTGGTTACATTAAACAATAGTTTCGTAAATGCAAGTGCTATCGCTGTTAGAGCTGACAGATTGTGTGGTTCTAGTGCCAATGCAATCATTGCACTTAAAATCAACAAACCTACAGGTGTTACTACTGTTTTCGGACCTAAAACTGTTGCAGGTTCTGCTTCAGGTGTGGTGTATACTGCTAGTGCTGTTACCAATGCTACTAGATTCACTTGGGTTTTACCTGTTGGTGTTACTTTGGTTTCGGCAAATACCGATTCTTCTAGCATCACTGTTAATTTCTCTTCTACCTACAAAACAGCTTCTTTCTCTGTTACTCCAAGATCATTGTGTGGTGCAGCCCCTACGGTGAAAGTAGCAATTGCAAGAGGTACTGTAACTGCTGCCCCTTCTGCAGCTGTTGGTAACGAAGCATTGACTAACGAAGTGGTTAACGCTATTCAAGCAAATGTTTATCCTAACCCATCTACCGGTGCTTTTGTAGTAAACATTAAAAATGCTGATGTTACTACTAATGCTGCTTCAGTTCAAGTGATCAACATTTATGGTCAAACTGTAGCTTCTTACAAAACAGTTAGTGTTAATGGCAATATCCAATTGTCTATCAACAACAACAGTTTAACCAACGGATTATACACCATTAAATATACCGTAGGTAATACTACCGGTACTACTCGTGTAATGATTCAAAAATAGTTTTTGAGTTTCCAAAGTTGGATTTAGTGAATGGAGGGATGCCGAAAGGTATCCCTCTTTTTTTATCTTGAAACATGCGTAATGCTACTAAAACATCCGCTACCTTTTTTCTAAATGCCACAAACGAAATGGCTAAATTTAATACAATGATAAAATGGCTACACTCATTCTTATAAAGCCTTTGAGCAACTTGCATACCAAATTGTTAGGTGTATGTTCAGTAAATTAGGAATGATGTTTTGTTGTTTGTGGCTAGCTATTACCCCAATATGGGCACAATATGGAGCCGACGAACCATGCAATGCCTACAGTATTGCGGTCAATAGTCTACAAAATCCCGATAAATTAAAGATTGCCGCTAGCATCAATACATTAGGAGCACCCAACTTTACCAACTCTACCGCGGCAACGGCTAAAGTGCAACTGTTACAACCAGCTTACTGCAATGGCTTTACTACCACTACCAACGATTGGTGGTACACTTTTACCGTTCCTTATTCCGGCTACTTTTCTTGTAATTTTACCAACACCATCAATAGACAATATTTTGATTGGGTTATGTACACTTCTTCAACAATGACTTGTAGTGGGAGTACTTTTACCGAAGTGGCAAGTAGTAGCCAATGCACCGCTAACGGTATGCAACCCACCCTTACACAAGTTGGTCCGCTACCCTACGGTACGCGTATTTATTTGCGTATGTGGCACGAAGCTGCCTTTAATCAAAAAAACATACAATCTTACGAAATCAGCATCAACGAAGTAGCCGCCCCTGACGATGTGCCCGCTTGCGTTGAACCCATTTTTCCGCCCAATAACGCTGCTATTTTTCAAAACAAGGTTTTGCTACAATGGCAAACAAGCAGCTTTGCAACCAATTATGATATCTACCTAAAAGATAGTACCCTTAATTCCGAATACGAATTAGTAGGCAATTCCACATCGCACAATTTCACTGTCGATAATTTAATCAGTTCACATGTGTACAATTGGTATGTTGTTCCGTTTAACAAATATGCCGAAAGCAATTCCAATTGCCAAGTTACCAACACCTTTACGGTACAAGCTAGTCCTACGGCCTCTTGCCTTACCGCTCTGCCTTTGTGTATACCCGGCAGTATTTTGCTCCCCATCAACCGCAACGATAGCACCGCCGGTACCAATGCACAATATGGCTGCCTTACCGAACACACCAATCCTACCTTTTATTGGTTTAAAGTGGCAACCGATGGCAACATAAAGTTGCGATTAACGGCCAATCCTGCTGCCGATGTTGATTTTGTAGTTTGGGGACCTTTTTACGGTTTACAACCGGCTTTGGCTAGCTGTAGCAGCAATGCTTACAGTGGCTTTCCGTGCGGAAGCACTCTAGGCGAACCGATTATATGCGAGAATAGTGCTACCTATGGTGGCGATATAGAAATAGACTCCGCCAAAGCAGGCGCGTTTTACTTGCTAATGATGACCAACCCATCACCCGCTGCTACTACGGTTACGGTCAAAACATTTGGCAACAATAAAGCCACTTACGATTGTATGCCAACTATTTACGAGTTTTCTGCTACACCCAATACCGATTGTAACAACAATACGTATAGTGCTAAATTTTCGCTCAAAGTAAAAAACCCACCTGCTTCAGGCAGCTGTGTTGTAACCGATAATTTGGGTCATAGCAATACTTTTTTTGCTCCGTTTGCCAATACCTTAACCGGAACGATTACTGGCCTTACGGCTAACAATGCTCCGCAAAATTTAACCGCTTATTTTACAGACTTACCTGCTTTAAGTTCATGTATACAGTTTACATCTCCTGCGCCTGCCCCTAATAACAATAGTTGTACAACTACACAAAGCCTCAACATTGATGGCCTCGTAGGCAATTTGAGTGGTTATACTAGTCAATGTGCAGGCAAGGATGCAGCCGAACCTAACTACTGTGGCGCTACTAGTTGTAAATCTGTTTTTTACAAACTAAGAACTGCTCAACAAACAAGTAGCAATATCTTGAACATTCAGTTCAGGGGAGGAAATTTAGCCACCAATGACTGTATCAAGGGGCTTAGGTTAGCATTATTAAACAATTGTACCACCTTAGCACCGGTAAGTCCTACCTGCGTTCAAATACCCAATAACAATGGTTTTGCATCATTTACAGGCTTACAACCTGGTACCGACTACTATTTGGCGGTTACGCCTGCCGATTGTAGCAGCTATGATTGTAGCTGGAATATGGAACTACAAGGTGTGGGCGTTTTGCCCGTTGTACTAGGGAGTTTTGAAGTTATGAGCAACCAACACAACAATGTTTTGCAATGGCAAACTTTGTATGAACAAAATATTGCTTATTTTGAAGTATACAGAGGATTTGACAACCAACATTTCGATAAAATAGCCACGCTTACTGCCAATAACTTTCGGCATGGATACCAATACCAGTTTACCGATAATAATATTAGCAATCATACCAATTTTTACAAAATAAAAATTGTATTTCAGGATGGTACCGAAGAAACCTCCGTTGTAAAAAAGGTAAGCAACTTACAAGCATCCGCATTTAGTGTTACCATTGCTCCCAACCCTGCACCATTGCGTGCCACAGTAAACATTCATTCACAAAGAGCCGACAAGGGGCAAATATTGGTAAGCGATGCTATTGGTAGACTATTGGCTACTTACCCCATTACATTAACCCCGGGTAACAATCAGTTCACTATTCCTACACATCAGTACCAAACTTCTACACTTTTTGTAAATGTACTAACAGCCAATGGTACACACCACACCATTCAATTACGAAAATAATCCGCTATCTACAACACAAAAACAGCAGTAATCTTTCCAAAACAGTTGGTTTGTTATGATACTGTTATGATACTGTTACCATACAATTAAGTTTCGTTTATGTACTGTATACAACTTACTCGGCTAGCTACTTTCGCACTGCATTAGTAGCTCCATTTACCTTAAGTAACATACCCTGTGACTTAGGTTAGCGATAGCTATATGCAGTATAAATTTATCTTACCCATGCGTTTTATTTGTCTTGTTTGCTGTATCGCTATTTTATTCACCACGCCATCGTGTATACCTACCAATAAGCTCTATTACTTTCATAATCAGGAAATTGGTAGTCATTCGGTGGATTCGAGCAGAAGCCTGCTACCGCTTAGCATACAACGAGGCGACAAAGTAACTATTACCGTTAGTTGCCCCGACCCTACACAAACAGCCTTTTTAAATCCTTTCAACACACAAAATACCGGCAATGCCAACAGCGGCGCAGGATTTGTGGTCAATAGCCTGGGCCAAATTGATTTTCCGCTCATTGGCAAATGCACTATTGCGGGATTATCGAGCGAGCAAGCAGCAGATACCATCAAAAAAAAGCTGCAACATTACTACCGAGAACCTTATGTGTATGTTAATTTGATTGGAAAAGTTTTTTTCCTCAACGGCAAAAACGGTATGACTATTCCATTAAACAATGAACGTTTAACTATTTTCGAGGCTCTATCGCAGGTTGGTGCGCAAGACCATTTTGAACGCAGAGATGCCGTTTGGATAGTTAGAGAAGAAAACAACCAACGAAGTTATCACTTGGTGAATTTAAACGATAAATCTATATTCAGTTCGCCCTACTACTATTTACACAACAACGATTTTATATACATTCGTCCTAATCAGTTTTACTCATTATTTGCACAAAACAGCCCTGTTCGTAATGCATTTTTAGGCTTTTCAGCCGTTTTAGGATTGTTTTTTGCATTCAGACGTTAATTCATTCTGCCCCTTGAAAGAAGATCGCAACATTTGGGAGTCATCTAGCGCTACATCTCCCCAAACCAAAAGCAACGTAACTGCAACAACTAATAGCCATTATTTGGATATTGATATACGCAGGGTTTTTTCAGTATGGCCTTACATTTTAGTTTTGGGTTTGGCCGGTTGGTGGGTAGCTAAATTGTATTTAAGGTATGTACACACGGTGTATTCGGTATCTACCTCAATTAACCTACAGCAACAGCAGGAGGTTTCGATTGGGCAGGCACTTTATGGCTCTGCACGCGATCCTTTCAACGACCAAATTGCTTATTTTAAGTCGCCCACATTAGCTACCCAATTGGTAGATAGTTTGGGACTTCAATACAACAGCATTGCAAAGGGTACTTTTAAAGATAAAGACTGTTATGGGATTATTAGATGGAGCATTGTACAACATCCAAAACCGCTTCAATTTACCCTTACACCTCAAAAAAATGGCTTTAGTGTACTTGTTGACTCTACCACAATCATTGGCAATTGGGGAGCGCCAATGACAATTAAAGGAAGTACCGTTGTTATCAACAAGCTTGACAGTACAATAGCTAGTACGCCTATTACTTGTACCGCAACCGATGTGTTAACAGCAGCCTTTAAACTTAGCAAGGCCATTAACATTGTAGCGGCCAAAGAAAGTAACATCATTACCCTTACCTACTCAGATATTTCCAATAACAGGGCAATTGATATTTTAAATGGATTGGTTGTTTTGTACAACCAAGTATTAAAACAAGATAAAACACGCTCTTTTGCGCAAGCCATTGATTTTATTGAAAAAAGAATGGGGCCATTAGCTGCCGAACTAGACTCAATTGAAACTGCTTTAGCTCACTATAAGGCTGGTAAGGGCTTTATTGGCACATCGGCAAATGGTGCTATGTATCAAGAGCAAATGAAAGGTTACGATCAAGAACTGGTAAAAATTGGCATTCTAAAAAGCACAATTGCTGCTATTGAAAAATTTATCATCAATCCAAATTTAAAAGATGAAAACTTGGCTTTAGTGGGTATTTCTGACGGCTATTTACAAAGTTTATTAACCCAATACCAACAGCTGAGAGCCGAAAGAGATAAGCTAGACTTAGTGGCTACTGATAATTTTCCCAACAAACTATTACTTGATAAACAGTTGACTGAATTGCGCAACAATTTGTTTATGCAAGTTAAAAACTACAAAAACAACCTTGCCATAACCGAAAACAGCTACCAACAAAAAATGTCGGCAGCCAATACCTTACTAAAAAACACGCCGCACGAAGAAAAAGAATTGATTGATAAATTTAGAATACAAAATATCAAAGAAGCACTGTTTTTAACCCTGTTACAAAAGCGAGAAGAAGCCGCTGTAGCACAAGCTTCTGTTACGGTAAATACCAAAATATTGATACCTGCCGCAAAACTAACCGCCACCGAAAAACCTGATAGAAACAAAATAGGCTATATAGGCATGGCTATTGGTATGCTACTACCATTAACGTTTGCGCTACTTCGCGAGTTACTGAACAGAACCATTATTTCAAAAAAGCAGTTGACCAACCTGTCCAAAATACCGGTTATTGCCGAGTTAGAACAAGGTAATCATGCTAATAACAATACCAAAGCAGCGAGTCCTTTTGCCGTATCGCTACGCGAACGTTCAATGATTGGCGAACAAATACGCTCACTACGTACTACATTGGCGTTTTATCAAACAAATCCTCAAGCATGCACCTACATCATGATTACTTCAAGCATGAGTGGTGAAGGAAAATCGTTTCTATCGCTCAACCTTGCCCGCAGCTATGCATTACAAGGAAAAAGAGTGGCTTTACTGGAATTTGATTTGCGCAGACCAAAAATGAGTAAAACACTTCAGGTTGCCAACCAACGGTTGGGCTTAAGTTCGGTGCTATTGGGCAAATGCCAACCACACGAAATCATTCAACAGCCGCTTGCTCAAGAAGATACTACCGAATGCTTACATTTTTTTCCGGCGGGGCTCATTCCTCCCAATCCACAAGAACTGATTTCAGGTCAATATATGCCTGTATTAAAATCCTATTTGGATGCCCACTACGATGTGGTTATCATTGACACACCACCTTATGGCATTGTTGCCGATGCACAAATTTTAGGTGCTTGGGCTCACGTAACTCTTATTATGGTGCGCTTTAACTACACGCTCAACCAACAAATCAGCGAAGTAAATGAATGGCATCAAAAAAACACATTTGGCAATATGGCGCTGATTTTCAACGGCATTCAACACACCGGCTACTACGGATACAGATACAACAACTATTATTATAAACGCAAATACGGGTATCAATACTATTCGGGCAACGAAGCGTAATTGCCTATTTCAGTTGCTAACTATTCTTTTTTAAAAGGCTATGCATTCTTCTACCAATATACCTAACAACCATCAATGGCTCGAAGTATTACAACCACACCAAAGTTTGTTCGATGTTCCGCTTAGCGAAGTGTGGCAAAAGAGATACTTAATGCTGATGTTTGTTAAGCGCGATTTTGCAGCCAATTACAAGCAAACCATTTTAGGACCGCTTTGGTTTTTTATCCAGCCATTACTTACCTCTATTACGTTTTTTTTAATTTTCAATAAAGTTGGAGGTATTAGTACCGGAAAAGTGCCGCAAATACTGTTTTACTTAGCAGGACTCAGTTGCTGGAACTATTTTGCAGAAACCATTAATCGTACTTCCACCGTTTTTAAAGACAATGCCAATCTTTTTGGTAAAGTATATTTTCCTCGACTCATCATACCACTTTCCATTGTGCTCTCTAATTTGTTGCGCTTTGGCATACAGTTTTTCTTGTTTTTAATAGTGCTATTTTACTATTGGTGGCAACAACCTTTGGTTATTCAGCCGAATGCTTACATGCTACTAACGCCCTATTTATTGTTGTTGATGGCTGGTTTTGGTATTGGTTTAGGCATGATTATTTCATCGCTCACCACCAAATACCGCGATTTGGTTTTTCTCGTATCGTTTGGGGTGCAATTGCTCATGTATGCAACGCCGGTTATTTACAGTTTATCGTTACCTACCATACCAACCTCTTATCGCACCGTTTTGTGGTACAATCCGTTGGCACCCATTTTAGAAACCTTTCGCTTTGCCTATTTGGGGCAGGGTATGTTTAGTTGGGCCATGCTGCTATACAGCAGTTGTTGGATGATTTTATTATTAACGGTGGGCATTTTAATCTTTAACAAAGTAGAAAAGCGGTTTATGGACACCATTTAGGGTGCTCGTAACAAGCGTAGTTTATATTTAACATCCTGTATGGGCAATACCATTATAGAAGTAACCAACCTAAGTAAGCAATACCAACTTGGGCAAATTAATAGCCAAACCCTTAGCCGCGATGTAAACCGTTGGTGGGCGCGCGTTCAGGGCAAGCCCGATCCGTATGCAAGAATTGGTGCCATTAACGACCGTACAAAAAAAGGCAACGATGAGTTTGTATGGGCTTTACAAAACGTCAACTTTAATGTGCAACAAGGCGAAGTGCTAGGCATTATTGGTCGCAATGGTGCCGGAAAAAGCACGCTGCTCAAAATTTTATCTAAGGTTACCAAACCCACCACCGGAACCATTAAAATTGGTGGTAGAATAGCTAGTTTGCTAGAAGTAGGTACGGGCTTTCACCCCGAAATGACCGGGCGCGAAAACGTGTTCATGAACGGGGCAATTTTGGGTATGAACAAATTTGAAATTGAACGAAAATTTGATGAAATAGTGGCCTTTGCCGGCGTAGAAAAATACATAGATACGCCCGTAAAACGCTACAGTAGTGGTATGTATGTGCGTTTGGCATTTGCCGTAGCTGCACATTTAGAACCCGACATTTTAATTGTGGATGAAGTGTTGGCCGTGGGCGATGCCGAATTTCAGAAGAAATGTTTGGGCAGAATGAAAGATGTGAGCCTCAACCATGGCCGTACGGTGTTGTTTGTGAGCCACAATATGGCCGCCATTAAATCGTTGTGCGATAAAGTAATGGTGATGGAAAAAGGAACTGTTTTAACCGTAGACGAAACCCAAGCAGCCATTACGCACTACCTCAATTCGCAAAATTTTACGCAAAACACGCAGTTGTTTAATCGCAACCAATACGAAGAAGATGCGGTTATTGCATACAACAATATTGAAATATCACAACAAGACAGAGCCCTTACGGAGTTTGCCAACGATGCTCCTATTCGGATATCGGTGCAGTACACTATTAAAGAAAAAGTGTTGGGTTTTAGGCTGATTTTTATTTTGCAAGATGCCTACGACAACCTCATTTCTCAAACTTTTTTCGACGAAGAAAACGATATAGGCACCAATTTAGACGCTGGCACTTACGAAACCAGTTTTGTAATTCCGCCCAATTTA
>Ga0209398_1000163_pt1 | contig 49801 bp, 39 predicted proteins | sample AshMeaBigSpring_FD_184125 | JGI IMG/M metagenome (GOLD analysis project Ga0209398, IMG submission 184125) | Groundwater microbial communities from Big Spring, Nevada to study Microbial Dark Matter (Phase II) - Ash Meadows Big Spring (SPAdes)... | ecosystem: Environmental > Aquatic > Deep...
CTATTACCAACGCCCTCTTTCGATTGGCAAAGAAAAAAGGGGTTTGTTTTAAGTTTAATCAAAAAGTAGATAGCATTGTTCACCATAATGGCCATGTACAAGGAGTTCTATTAAACAACGAACTACAAGAAGCTGCCATTGTAGTGAGCAACATGGATGTGTATTATACCTATCAACACCTGCTTGGAAACCCGATAATGGCAAAAAAAATTCTACAACAGGAACGTAGTAGCAGTGCTCTAATATTTTATTGGGGCATCAATAGCGTGTTTCCGCAGTTGGAATTGCACAATATTTTTTTCAGTGATCATTACAAAGCAGAATTTGACTGTTTGTTCAAGAGTAAAACGTTGCATCCCGACCCAACGGTTTATGTAAATATTACTGCCAAATGCGAGCCGGGCATTCAAGCCCCAAATGGCAAAGAAAATTGGTTTGTGATGATCAATGCCCCTGCAAACTCTGGTCAGGATTGGCAATCTTTACAACAACAAGCAAAACAAGCCATTATTACCAAACTCAATCGAATTCTCTCTATTAAACTAGAGGACTTAATAGAAACAGAATCGGTATTAGATCCGGTAACCATCGATCAAAAAACAGCTTCATACATGGGGTCTTTATACGGTACAAGTTCTAATTCGGCAAATGCTGCTTTTTTGAGGCATCCTAATTTTTCAAAAAACATTAAAGGGCTCTATTTTGCAGGAGGCAGCGTACATCCCGGAGGGGGCATACCTTTGTGTTTAAAAAGTGCCGAAATTGTAGCAAACATGGTTCAAAAACAATTTTCCTAATGGGGTGGAAGTTACTTTTTACTCAATGGTTAAGGCATCATGCATTGCAGATAGCTATTTTTTTAGCCGTACTGTTTCATGTTAGTGGTGCGCTAGGGATTTTGTATTCCGATAAAGCCAATTGGTTTATTCAGAATACCCCCCTCAATTTAGGGCTTATGGCGGTGTTGTTGTGGGGTATGCAGGCTTCCAAACAGCGGTCGGCCTACCTATTTTTGTTACTAGCCTTTGTTACCGGCATGTTGGTAGAAATAATTGGAGTAAATACGGGGTACTTGTTTGGTATTTATACTTACGGACAGGTTTTGGGGCCTAAGATTTTGGGAGTGCCATTGCTCATTGGTATCAATTGGTGGGTAACCGTGGTTATTTGCGGAGTGGTAACCAAGCAATTGTACCATTGGGTACAGCAAAAGCGTGGTGCAAGCAACGCTCCATTACAAGGGTGGCAACGCTGGGCATTAATATTCGATGGCGCTTTTTTAGCAACGCTGTTTGATGCATTAATGGAGCCCGTTGCACAGCAATTGGGTTTTTGGCAATGGCAACATGGGATTATTCCATGGTATAATTATTTTTGTTGGTTCGTGGTTAGCGCTTTTTTGTTATACTTTTATCATCGTTGGCAACACGCTCAAAGCAACTATTTTGCATTCTATCTGTTAGTTATTCAATCGCTCTTTTTTTTAACCCTCAGATTATTTTATCCATGATTTATATTGGTATTACTTTGTTGGTTTTTGCTGCAATGGAGGGCATTACTTGGCTCACACACAAATACATTATGCATGGCTTTTTGTGGTATTTGCACGAAGATCACCATCAAAAAGGAAGTGGCTTTTTTGAAAAAAACGACTTCTTTTTTCTCATTTTTGCCATCCCAAGTTGGCTTTGTATCATGCTCGGAAGCATGAACCAACAGTATGTTGCTGTGAGCATTGGCTACGGCATTGCACTGTATGGATTGGCTTATTTTATTGTACATGAAGTAATTATTCACCAGCGTTTTAAATGGTTTTCCCGAAGCAACAATAAGTACATCAAAGCCATTCGTTGGGCACACAAAATGCACCACAAACACCTTGGCAAGGAGGATGGTGAAAGTTTTGGTATGCTCATTGTAGCCAAAAAATATTGGGATAAAGTAAAAGCCGACGAAGCTTATCAAAAAATGTCCAAAAACTAATTTTTTGAACCAGTCTATTCCTTCTCTTTCATCGCTACCGGCACCTGCAAAGGGTGTTACCCATTACGACTATATATTTACAGGTACAGGATGTGCTGCATTGAGCCTGTTGTTGCGGCTACTTGCGCACCCGCAATTGCAACATAAATCCGTATTGCTGATTGATGAGCAGTTGAAAAATCAAAACGATCGTACTTGGTGTTTTTGGGAAAAAGAAGCCGGCTTTTTTGAGCCAATCGTTCATCACCGGTGGCAGCAATTACAATTTACCGGCAATAGCGGCAAGCAACTTTTTCTTACCGCTCCTTATACCTACAAAATGATTAAGGGTGCTGATTTTTATGCACATGCTTTTGCTGTTGTTCTTCAATCTAAGGCTGTAGTGTGTGCCCTTCAGGCGCAGGTACAAAACATTTGTTACAATAACCAAGGTGCCGAAGTAAAAGTGGCAGATGTATGCTATACCGCCAATTATGTGTTCAACAGCATTCCCTCTTTTAACCTCAGTTCATTAGCCAAACAACCCAAACAACTGTATCCGCTTGTTCAGCATTTTAAAGGTTGGGTTATTACCACTAGCCAACCGGCTTTTGATGTGTCTACAGCTGTTTTTATGGATTTTGATGTGCCGCAAAATGTAGGAACCGCTTTCGTATACCTATTGCCGATGGCCAACAACAAAGCCTTGGTAGAATATACCTTCTTCAATCGGCAGCCGCTTCCTCCAAATGCGTACGATACCTTGCTACAGCAGTATTTGCAAAACAGAGGAGTGAATGAATATCAAATAGAGGAAACCGAAATTGGGGCTATTCCTATGACCAATCGTGTATTTGCACCGGCCAACAACAACTTAATTCATTTAGGAACAGCAGGCGGACAAACGAAGGCAAGTAGTGGATTTACATTTCAATTTATTCAAAAACACAGCGAGGCAATTGTACAATTGCTAGCAAACCATCGGCATCCGGTAGTGGCACCCGGTTTTTTTCAAAAAAGATTTGCGTTGTACGATGCAGTGTTGCTGCAAGTATTGTGGCATAACCGTCTTGAAGGAAAAGCTATTTTTTCCAATATTTTAGCCAAGCAATCCATACAAACGTTGTTTCGATTTTTAGATAACGAAACAACGCTGTTAGAAGAGGTGGCCATTATGCATAGTGTACCTACAAACATTTTTCTAAGGGCTGCAATAAAGGAAATAGCAAATTAGTAATTGTGTTGCGGCTGTTTTGCCAATAAAGTAAATTAGGGTTTTAAGGTGGCTCCATATGTTTCCAATGCCCTTTTTCTAGCCATTTCGTGGACTACCATTGGCTTAGGATAATCAAAGCTATTCAGTTCGGGTACCCACTTGCGTATATAGCGCAGTTGTGGGTCAAATTTTTCGGTTTGAAGTGTTGGATTAAATACCCTGAAATAGGGAGCCGCATCGCAGCCACTGCCCGCTGCCCACTGCCAACCGCCATTGTTGGCTGCAAAGTCAAAATCCAAAAGTTTTTGGGCAAAATAAGCTTCGCCCCAACGCCAATCAATCAATAAATGTTTGGTCAAAAACGAGGCTACAATCATTCGTACCCGATTGTGCATGTAACCGGTAGCGTTTAGCTGTCGCATGCCTGCATCTACAATCGGATAGCCGGTTTTGCCTGCACACCACAAAGCAAATTCTTGTTCATTATTTCGCCATTGTATGGAATCGTAAACTTGCTTGAACGCTTTTCCTGCACGCACATGCGGAAAATGCCATAGTATTTGGTGATAAAAATCGCGCCAAATAAGTTCGTTTAAAAAGGTTTGATTCAGCTTCATCGCCTTTTGTGCCAAAGCCCGTATGCTGATGGTGCCAAAACGCAAATGAATGCCTAATAATGAAGTGCCGTTTACCGAGGGGTAATCTCGCTGTTGATCATATTGTTGTACAAGTGTATCCGCTACCTGCATAGGAGGGAAAACGAAATTGGCATCATCCAAAAATCCCATTTGATCCAATTCCGGAATCGGCAGCGGTGATTGTTGGTACCAATTGGCAAAATATCGCTCCGTAGGATAGGCTTTCACATGAAAATTGGTTAAATGCAAACGCCATTTTTTGCTGTAAGGTGTAAATACGGTGTAGGGCCTCCCATCATCTTTTAGCACTTCTTCTTTTTCCAATAATACAATGTCTTTGTAGGTGCTAAAACCAATGCCTTGCTGTTGGAGATAGTGGCCAATTTGCGCATCTCGGTCCATCCCATACTGTTCGTAATCGTGGTTGGTAAATACCTGTTCTATGGAATATAGTTGCGTCAGTTGCTCAAAGGCTTGTAAAGGAGTGGTGTACAATACGTGTAAGCTGCTGCCTAGCTGCGTCAGTTGCAATTGTAGCTCTTGCAATGCTTGATGAATAAACAGCACCCGTTTATCCGTTTTGTCGGTCAGTTTGTCTAAAATATGGGTATCGAAAATGAATATGGGTACTACCGGCTTGTTGCTTTTTAAGGCAAAGTACATAGCGGCATTATCTGTCAATCGGAGGTCGCGTCGCAGCCACACAATATTCACCAAAGGCTTCATTTGTTCTAGTTTATTTCGCAATTGTAACAATGCGATATACAAATTGTTGCGTATGGTTGGGGCGTTTGTTAGTCATTTCTAAACCGATTGCCACAATGGTTGCACAAAGCGCTTGTATAATTGAGCCGCAACGGCGCAACTGTGATAATTGGTATTGCCTATTTGTTTTACCCAACGGATTCCATAAATAGCATTGGTTAAAAACACTTCATCGGCCCCATGCAAATGCTCGGTTGTTATGGGCTCTTCTTGCACCGGTAAATTGGCAGCACGCATTTCGGAAAGTAAGTGCCGGCGTACATTGCCGTTGACGCCTCCTTCGCTCAGCGGCGGCGTAGTTACCACGCCGTTTTTTACCACAAACACATTGGCAATCGTAGCATCGGCTATTCTGTTCCAATGGTTGAGAACAATAGCATCGTTCAGCCGATTGTTTTTTGCCCACATAGCAGCCATTGCATAGCCTAAATAATTGTTGCTTTTTACATGCGAGTAATCGTCGCAGCTTTTTTTAACCGTTGTACATATATCTATTACCAACCCATTTTCGTTTAGTTGGTTGTTGCTGCTATTCAGTGGCCAACTTTGTATCAGCATGTTTGGAAAATGGTTTTCCGGGTCGTACAATCCACCATTTCCACGATAAATAGTTACCCTAATTCTTGCCAATGCTTCGTGGTGATTGGCAGCCGCAACTGCATGAATATGTTGTTTTACATAAGCTGGAATAAAAAAGTTGGGCACCTCAAATTGTAGTGTATCCAAGGAGGCAAACAACCGCTCCATGTGATAGGCCGGCATGAGAATTCGACCATTGACCATTTTAATGGTTTCAAAAAAACCGTCACCATACCTAAACGAACGGTTGTTGATACCAATGTGTGCCTTGTTTTCCCTAGTCAGGTGTCCGTTGATATTTACAAAAGGTGTTTGTAACATGTGGCAAAAATAGCGGGCTTTTGTTCAATCAAAATCATAAGATTTGCAAAACCATTCTTCATGTATAGGGCGTTCCCCTTCGGGGCGGGCTTTTCGCTTTTACTCCTCGCCACCAACCCTGCGGGATTGTTGGCTGTGGGGTAACCGCTTCAATCCCTAACGCATTGAAGCAATAGGATAAATTTTGTACCGTATGATGACTATTCAACAAGTAATTGCCAGTTTAGATGTGTTAGCTCCGCCTGTTTACCAGGAATCGTACGATAACTGTGGGTTATTGGTGGGGCAAGCCGCAGCGCCTTGCAAAGGTGTATTGTGCACCTTGGATGTTACTGAAGCAGTTATTGCCGAAGCGGTAGCAAAAGGATGCAACTTGGTGGTGGCGCACCATCCGATTATTTTTGGCGGACTGAAAAAGTTAACGGGCAAAAATTACATCGAAAAAACTGTCATTGCAGCTATCCAAAATGAGGTGGCCATTTATGCTATCCATACCAATTTAGACAACGTAGCCCATGGTGTTAACCAACAAATAGCCCATAAATTAGGACTTACCCAATTGCAAATACTAGCTCCTAAAAACCAACTACTTGCCAAATTAAGTACCTACGTGCCCTCAGCCCATTTATTGAAAGTGCAAGAGGCATTGTTTGATGCCGGTGCCGGACATATAGGCGCATACAGCAACTGTAGCTTTGCCGTTGCTGGTCAAGGCACCTTCAAGGCCGAGCTTGGTAGCAACCCTTTTGTAGGTAAACACAACGAACGACACACCGAGCAGGAAACCAAATTAGAAGTACTGCTACCGGTACATTTACAGCAATCTGTATTAACGGCACTAAAAAAAGCACATCCTTACGAAGAAGTAGCCTACGAATTGGTAACCCTCAACAATGCCCACCAACAAGTAGGTAGCGGTATGATTGGCCAATTGCCCAACGCACTAACTGAAACAGCCTTTTTACAGTTACTAAAGCAGGTTTTCGGACTATCGGTTGTGCGCCATACCCCTTTGTTGCACAAAAAAGTAAGCACCGTTGCTGTTTGTGGTGGTGCCGGCAGCTTTTTAATTAGCAAGGCCATAGCACACGAAGCACAATTTTTGGTAACAGCCGATGTTAAATATCACGAGTTTTTTGATGCCAATAGTCGCATCGTCATTGCCGATATTGGACATTGGGAAAGCGAACAATTTACACCCGATATAATAATTGATTTTTTACGAACCAAATTTACTACTTTTGCCGTTCTCAAAAGCTTAACCAATACCAACCCAATACAATATTTTGTATAAATAAAAAGTAAGGTTTGGTGTTCAAAGCGGTAGTTGCAGGTAACAAATTATAAATTTCAAATCAATATATATCATGGCAGCAGTTAAAGATTATTCTGTTGAAGAAAAATTAGTAGGCTTAATTAAGCTTCAAAAAATTGATACCAAATTAGACCAAATAGCCATTTTGCGCGGCGAATTGCCAATTGAAGTAAGCGATTTAGAAGACGAAATTGCCGGTTTGCACAGCCGTCGTACCCGTATTGAAGAAGAAATCAACGGTATTGCCGAATTTATTGAAAGCAAAAAAGAAGCAATCAAAGAAGGCGAATTAACCTTGAAGAAATACGAAAAACAAAGCGAAAATGTGAAAAACAGTCGCGAGTTTGAAGCCTTGAATAAGGAAATTGAAATGTTGCAGTTGGAAAACAAACTGTGCGAAAAACACATCAAAGATGCTAACGAAGAATTGGCCGAAAAAGCCAAAGCGTTAGATGCTTCTAAAAAATTGATTGCCACCAAAGAAGGTGTATTGAATCATAAAAAAAGCGAATTAGAAAAAATTATTGCCGAAACTGCTATCGAAGAAAAACAATTTGTAGAATCATCTGCAGTTGCTAGGGCTTCTATTGACAACCGCTTGTTGTATAGCTACGATCGTATTCGTAAAAATTACCGCAACGGATTAAGCGTAGTACCCGTTGAGCGCGATGCTTGCGGCGGTTGCTTCAATGCCATACCACCACAACGTCAAAGCGAAATTAGATTGCACAAAAAAGTAATTGTGTGCGAAAACTGCGGTCGTATTTTGGTAGACAGCGATTTGAGCGATAGCGTTGAAGTATAATTCCTATTTCACAATATTTTGCAGAAGGGTACTCAAATCGAGTACCCTTCTGTATTTTCGGGCAGTTATGAAAAAGTATCTCATTGGGTTGTTGGTGATTGGTTTGGCAGTCAGTAGCGTGTCGGCTCAAAAAGTGTTCGATTTTAACCGTACCTGTCAGCTAGCATACAACAATATTTTAGAACTCAAATTGGTGCAAGGACAGCAATTGCTCGACAAAGCCAAGCAGCAAAATCCCAATAACCTCATTCCCGTTTATTTAGAAAGTTATATCGATTTTTTGGTATTGTTTTTTAATGAAGATGCACTTGTTTACCAACAGCGTAAGTCGGCTATTAGTAGTCGCATCGATTTATTGCATGAAGGACCAATCTCATCGCCTTTTTACCGATATTGTTTGGCGCAAGCCCACTTTCACAAAGCGGCAATTGCCATTAAATTCAACGAAAATTGGAGTGCCGGATGGGCATTTCGCAAATCGTTTCAATACATCAAAGAAAACAAAAAGCAACATCCCGATTTTGTGCTTAACAATTTAATGGATGGCAGTTTGCAAGCGGTGGTTAGTACCATACCCGAAGGCTACACATTTTTGGCGGGCATTTTGGGTATGCAAGGATCGCTAACGCAAGGCATGCAACAAGTAAAACATTTCTTAAGCAGCAACGATGCTTGGGCCAAACTACACCACCAAGAAGCGGTATTTATGTACACGTATCTGCTTTTTTATATAGAGAACAAAAAAGATGAAGCTTTGGCCTTTATCAAAAGCGAATCGCTCGATTTTGTGAATCACCACTTGCTTACTTATATGGCTGTTAATTTGAGTTTAAACAACAAACAACCCGATGCAGCAAGAACATTGATTGCCAATAGAAACAAATCGACTGATTATTTATATACGCCCGTATGGGAATACGAAGCCGGTATAGCTTGTTTGTTTCACCTAGAATTAGAAGAAGCAATAGGGCATTTTGAGAAATTTGTGAAAGAATTCAAAGGCAGTTTCTACATGAAAGATGCCTTGCTAAAACTCAGTTGGTGCTATTATTTAAAGGGAAATATTGCTGCTGCCACCGCCGTACGGGAGCAAATACGTACTCGGGGTGTGGCTACTAGCGATGCCGACAAGCAAGCACTGAAAGATGTGCAAAACAACTATTGGCCAAATGTGGTGCTTTTAAAGGCAAGAATGTTGAACGACGGCGGATACGATCAAGAAGCGCTAAAGGTGCTAGCAGGCACGTCGGCCTCTTCTTTTGCCAAAGAAGAGGAAAAATTAGAATATACCTACCGTGTGGCGCGGATTTACGACGATTTAAAGCAATACGACAAAGCCATCAAAACCTATGAAATAGCAATAGCACTTGGTACAGGTAAGCCGGCCTATTATGCGGCTAGAGCTGCGCTGCAAACCGGAAACATTTTGGAAAAGCAAGGAAAAAAGCAATTGGCCATAGTGTATTACGAAAAATGCTTGCAAATGAAAGGGCACGAATACAAAAACTCTCTAGACCAAAAAGCCAAGAGCGGCATTGCCCGCTGCAAGGGAATGTAGAAAGTCATTGGTTTATGCACTTTCTTGAATGCTTTATTGCTACGCTTACTTACATTGTATGGACAGTAAAATGCAAGTAAGCGTTGTAGTTTATAGTGCTACAACGCTTACCATTTGCATGTCCATTATATAGTTAAGTTTTCATTACCAACGAACAGTAATTCCGGCATTCAACATTCTAGGAATTGCGTTGTAACCACGAACATCAAAAAAACGCGCATTCGTAGCATTTTGCACATCGGCAAATAATTTTATTTGCTCGTTCAATTCGTAGCTTACATTAGCGCCTGCTATCCAATAACTTGCTAAATCTACATCGGCTTTGGCATAGCCGCCCACATCTTTTCTAGCGCTTACATATTTAGCCGTGCAACTTATGTGCAGCGCTTTTAAAGGTTGAATACCCACCGTTAAATTGGCCACATGCTTAGGTCTGCGCAGCAAGTATTCGTAAGTAACAGTATCTTTATTGGTTACACGGTTTTGCGAGGTTTCTTCCCCAATTAATAGCGAATAATTGCCCGAAATGCTCAGTTGTTCAACAGGTTTTACCGTGAGTTCGTATTCCAAACCGTTTACTTGTTGTTTAACGTAATTGAAGAAATTATACGTTATGTAATTGTAGTCTATACCATTGTCGGTTTTTCGGTTAAAGTACACCAAGCGTGTCTGTACCTGCTTGTGTTGAAATTGAACACCGGCCTCGTAATTTATGGACTCTTCCGGTAACAATTGTGGGTTTAAGCTAAGTTGATACAAGCCGGGGGCTTTAAATCCGGTAGCGATGCTACCAAAAATGCGCCAATGATCGTTAAAATTATACGCCGGGTTAAACGTGTACGTATAGTTGAAATTGTAGCGACTGTGTGTGTTCAATCGACCACCGAGTTCAACCGAAAAATGTTTGTTGGCATCTATAAAGCTCAACGATGCATACATGCTTGTTTGACTTACCGAAGTGTCGGTAAAATTGCTATTGTATGGACCAAAAACGGACACACTTTTATAGGCATTATGATAACTGCCATATCTGTAATCGGCACCACTTAGCAAGTTAAAACCGGCTCCAAGCTGTACATTGGTATACAACTCCGCAAACTGACTGATAGCATGGTATTTGTTTAATGCAAACAAGGCAGCACCTGCAGAATAGTTGTCATCGTACAAGCGATTGAGTTTCGTGTATTGGTAATTGCCTACTAAAGTGATCACATCTTTTTTAAAGTGGAATCCTGCGCCACTAATAGTACTATTGTTGTCAATAAAATATGCTTTTTTATCGGCAAACACGCCAGCATCTATATCCGATTTGTATTGACTGTATAGGGTAAATGCTTTAAAGTTTAAGTGCTTATTGGCAGCAAATTGTACCGTTGCATTGGCCACATTGCCATTGTACCCGTCTTTATCAAAGTTGTTGGCTCCAGTGCTATCATAAGCATTGCCAAACCCGTTGGTGGTCAGTTTAGCATACCGTGCGGTATACGTAAACTTATTCAGCTTGCCATACAATTGCACATTGGCTTTGTAGGTATCAAAACTGCCGGCAGTGAGGGTGGCTTTACCTTCAAAAGGCTTGGTGACGTTGTTTTTTACGGTAATGATATTGATAACACCTGCTACGGCATCGCTACCATACAGTGTACTCTGCGCACCTTTACAAATTTCTATGCGTTCTACATCGTTGATGGAGAACAAGTTTAGGTCGTAGTCGTTGGTAATAGTAGAGGGTTCATTTAGCGGAATACCATCTATCAATATCAATGTTCTACCGGCACTTGCCCCACGCATGTACAAGGTTTGTACGCTACCAGTATTGTTAAGCGCACCGTTGATTACAAGGCCTGCTTGTTCGTTGAGTACTTGTGCTACCGATTTATTGGCACTTTGTTCCAATTGTGCTTTACCAATTACGGTGACTACTTTGCCGGTTTGCGACTGTTTTTGCGCCACTTTGTTAGCGGTTACAATTACTTCATCTAAAAGGGTGCTTTTTGCGGAGTCTTTTTGCGCAAAAAGGGTGATGCCTGTAAATAAGCAGGCCGAAAGGAGCGTTAATTTGTTGCCCATTGTTGTTTCATTTTTAAAAGTGTAACAATGAGCTTTCAGGACAATAAAAAAACGGAGAAACATAAATGGCCGTCTGCAGCTAGCCTTTTACATTCCATGCTTTTCACCCGAAAGCCGTGAATGATGTTGTAATTGGCAGGTCTTCTGACTCAAAGCATCGTTTAAAAACCTTCCCGATATTGCACAGTGGTTGTTTGTATTAAACGATTGGTTATTGCTACCAATAACCGGCTTTTTACAGCTACGGGGATAGTTTAGGGGTTACACCTAATTCCCTTTTAATCATTGCTTTTGTGGAAGTAATGAACCAAATACGGCACAAATGTAAGGGGTATGTTAAAATGAACGCAAAAAAATGTAAAGTCCTCTAGGTAGCTACCCAATTGGTGAAAGGCAATACATCAGCCATGTTGGTAGCCAACGAAAACAAATTGTTACGAAATGTAAATGCCTGATTTTAAAAAAAGAAAATAGACATTAAATTCATACTTTCATTACCATAAAAAACACTAACTATGACAACACAAGAAGTAGCCACACGCTTGCATGAGCTATGTTTACAAGGCCAATTTGCCGCTGCACAAACAGAATTGTATGCCGAAATGGCCACTAGCACCGAAAGCAATATGCAGGGTGGACGCGAAACCGCAAGCGGCATTGCAGCAATTCAAGAAAAAGGGGCAAAATTTCAAAGCATGATTGTAGAAATGCATTCAAGCTATACCACCGAACCCAAAGTGTTTGGTAAGTATATTTTTATGGAAATGGGCATGGACGTAACCATGCAAGGAATGGGCAGAATGTATATGGTAGAAATGTGCAAATACGAGGTTAAAGAGGGCAAAATAATATCGGAAGAGTTCTTTTATTAAGTCTTAACTACTTGGTTGGCGCTCTTGCTTACATTAATCTAAAGGGCAATCGTTTTTGTTATTGCCCTCTAGATTAAAATTAATGGTTGCGAGATGGTATACGTTTCCGATATACACATCTGGCTTTGTCCAAAATATTACGATTATGACTAAGGATAAAAAAACGACCAAAGGTAATGGGATAGGTATTGGTTCGGCAATTGGCGTGGCTTTGGGCGCAGCATACGGTTATCAATATGGCTATGTATTGCACAGCATGGCATTGGGTTTGGCGTTTGGTGTGGCAATAGGTGCTATTGTAGATTTTGTTCAAAAAAAATCGAATTAAATTCTACGTGTGAGTACCTATACAACGTGCTGTTTTTTATGAGAGCGATAATTAAATGTTTGGTACTAACCCGAAAAGTTCGCTAAGTGCCCGGCATGCATGTCGGGTTTAATGTGTTTAATACTTTGGTGTTCACGACTTTCTACTATTTTTTCCAAATTATTTTAATAATCCAAAGTGTAGTATAATTTTTAAATAAAACCAATATAAACTAACGAGCAATACGCCAATTATTTATAAATTCGATTGGTATTAATTTTTATTAGTTTAATAAGCAGTTTTATGTCTTCAAAAACACTATTGATGGCTAAAGTATTCAACAATTTTATTTTATTATCTCCCATCTTTTTCCTTGTTATCCTCGTACAGGGGTGTGCGGTTTCTGCCATTCCAAAAGACCCAATCGCTTTTGTGAACGACAACAATGAAAATGGTTTAATTGTTGGTTCGGTTACCTTTTTACAACCCAAAGCAAGATACAATGGGTATTTTTTAAATATTTGTGAAGATAAAAAGGACTCCATTCGCACTAAACCAAAGTGTTTTTTCATTCATTTTGCCCCTAAGCAAATCATTAAAATGCGCCATAATGGAGAGTTGGACAGTGGATTAACTTATTTGTTTACCATTGAAAAGCCAGCCGGAAAATACCGTGTAGGAAGTTTGAGATTGTATCTAAATGGGGGTTCCGTTTACCAGCAAAACGATTATTTAAGCGGATTTTCTATTCCTTTCAAAGTTGCACAGGGCAAAATTACTTATATCGGCAATTTGGTATTCAATGAGTTTAGGAAAAAGAATGAACCTACTTTGTTGTATCGCCACACATTTAAAAAAGACATAGAAGGAATGAAAGTTTTGCAACCATCTATTGATTGGAGTAAAGCAGTGTTAGATACTTCCATTGCAATGTAAGCGTTAGACAAAACAGCAAATTAATAACCAGATTGTGTATAACGTATGTAGCATAAACTATTTTTTTGTTATAGAGTGAAAGGCTTTTGTATGGTAAGCAAGTAGGGCGAAGCTGCTACCGCCAAAGGACTGCCAGATGCACCGGGCTTGGTGCGCAACCAAAGTGAGACGAACCTCCCGAAAGTTTAAAACTTTCGGGAGGTTTTCTAACACGTACCACGGCGTAGAACAACCTACAACTTTCAACTTACCACAACACTATTCTTCATTTACCAAAAAAGTGATTGCCTGCCTTTTGATAGAGCTCACTAACCGTCCATTTTGATTGGCGGGTTTCCAAGAGGGGCCTTTTTTAATCACCCTTTTGGCTTCTTCGGCAGTGCCATAGCCGGGGTCTTTTTCTACGGTAATATCGCTGATATTGCCCTGTTTGTCTACTTTAAATGCCAAGACTACCGTGTATTTGCCTGGAGGGGCGCCATTGCCGGTGGCGGTTTCAGTATTTAGGTTTTTTTCGAGGTATTTTTTCCATGCTTCATGTCCGCCCGGAAATTCCGACTCTATTTCTACTGTTCTAAACGTTTCCTCCATGTCTTGCATGCCTTTTGGGCCTTCGGCAGTGCCGCCGGTACCTTTTTCCACCAACTGTATGGCTGTGCCATCGTCTTTGTCGCCCACCTGATTGATATTGCCAATTTTGGTATCGTTCAGTTGGTCTTGGTCGGGCATTTGTTCTTCAATGGTTACATCTAAATCGCGCACAATTTGTGGTGGCACAAAGCGCGTGATAGCCACTTGCGGTATGGTTTTTTGTATAGGCGGCGGTGGTGGCGGATCGGCTTTTTTGGTGTCTTGTGGTAGATCCTTCAAGGTATAATCTTCTACATAAATAGTAGATTTTTCGGCAGGTTTCCATTTTTTGGCAATCACCGAGCCGGCAAACAAACAGGCAATAATGCCCAATGTGGTAGCCAACGACCAAACAACACGGCGTTGGTAGGTTTTGCGCAAGTTGTAGGCGCCATAGGCTTTGTTGCGGCCATCAAAAACAATGTCTAAAATGTCGGCGGTTAAAATGCGATGCGTGTCCATAAGAATGTTGATTTAAAATGATGATGAATGATTGAGGGGATTGTTTATTGAAAAGAAACAGCGGGTTGGCTTAGCATTAATTGTGCTTCGGGCGGCGTTATTTTTACTAGGGCATAGCGCTTGATGTTTTGTATGGTTATTTCGTCGAGTATATCTACCACATTTTTGTATTGGCAGTAGGCACTTGGTTTAATAATGACCATGCATTCCGGTTGGGCTATCGTCTGTTTGTGCTGCTGTAACACCTGCCTGATTTGTTGAAAATTACTGACCTGATAGTGTGTAACGTTTGGAACAAACAAGCCCTTGTAGTAATACAATTGGTTGTGCATGCCCAATACAATGGTCATAGCCGCAGAAGCCTTAATAGGCGTAACATCGTTTGGATTGTTGCTTTCTTTGGGCATACGCAATGGCATTGCCGTAGATGATTGCAGCGTAGTAGTAAAAATGAAAAAACTAATGAGCAGAAATCCCAAATCTACCATAGGGGTTGCATCTACGTGTATTGGTTGCTTGGCGGTGCGCTTGCGTGTGGGGTGTGTGCCTGTAGGGCATAGGTTGGTCGTTGCCATGGTGAATGGATTAGAAGGGTGTGTAAATAGGTTAAAAAGAGTTGGGCAACGCCAATAGGTAGCTATTGCCGCACAACGCCTAGCAGAGGTACTTGTACCGTTACAAGCACGTAGCTGTAGGTTGATATTGATTGCTAGCACTATCGCTCAAGGCTTGTTGCTAGGGCAATGTTTGGTACCAAATAGTGTTGGTGGTTTACAATAACTTACTGTTAGGGCAATACCCTGCCAATTGCCTTACCCATTAGGTATGCAACGGAACTACTAGCAGGTATTGATTGGGTGGATTGTTTATTGCAGCCGGCAAACAACGATACAGTGGCTACAACAACCATACAAATTGGTGTTCATGATGAAGGTTGATTGTAACAGTCTTTGCAACCAATTGGCCTGATGGTGCAAAGCAATGTTGGTGAATAAATACGGTTTACAAAAGGAACTGTTGAAAAGGGCAAAATGTACAAGTACCGCTATTTGATAATTAGATGCACGGTGGAAACAATTCCACAAAAAAGGAAATCATTTTTTAAAAAAAGGGGTATTGCGACGCAACCAAACGACTATGGATGTTGAAAGATGGCGCCAGTAGGGCGGAAGAAAAAGCGGTATTCTAGATTCTTTGAATTGGCTGGCACAACTAGAGATGGAGAAGCCTATTAGGTGTAAGATAAGTAGCGTGGATTTTTGTATTGTTGTTACATTTCAATACAAAAACGAAGGGTTTATCAATACAGAATCCGCTAGTAAATAGATAGCATGTTAATTTGGTATAAGCAGACTTTCGTTTATTTTTGAGTTAGCGGAAATTTTATAAAATCCGAGTGCCTTAATGAAAAAATCTAAATTCTTTTTAGTAGCAATTCTACTTTTAACCTTTAGCTTTTTACTGTACAAATGTTCAGTATATATTAGTCGAATAGAAAATACAGATTACGAATATAATACTGTGTTTACCAATAACTACGACGAAAAGTTATTCAATAATTATTTAATTGGCAAGACTGATGTAGAAATACTGGAAATACTTGGAAAACCAATGAAAAAACAAAAACTAGAATATTATAATGCTATTCTTTACACAAATAAAAAGGACAGCATTGACATGAATCATGAATATGGAATTGAGATCAACTGTATTGGAACAGATTATAAGTTTCTTAAAATTTCATTTGATTCATCGAACAAGATTACCGAAATATTAAATAGGGAATATTACCCCAATGAAGATGATTTAAAGAAACTAAGCAAGGAAAATGTCATTAAGGTTCTAGGATTTCCTTACAAAGAACTTAAAAGACCGTCGACTTATGACGTATGGGCATATTCAAAAATCAAAGAAGGTGGTTATACTGGAAAACAACCTAAAATCCACATTAGGCATCTCATTTTTCATAGGAATAAAGTTCTAAAAGTAATTAAAGAAAAAGGATATGCATATGATTTAAGTATTGGAACTTTTGACAATAAAAACTTCCGCTAACATTCGTTTTGTGATAAGTTGGGCGCAACAAAAAGCCTATTGCACCTCTAGTAGCTTTATTGTCTACGCTCTGCAGGATGATTGGCATCCCAAACCACTAGCCCCCATCAAATACATGCTTACCCACATTGGCATTATGTACGGAAGCAAAGAGTAAGTGAAGGTGCACCAACAAAACAAAAAAGCTGCCTAAATAGATTGTTTGGGCAGCTTTTTTTATAAGAAAACGAACTATTTTACAATAAGTGTTGCATATAGGTAGCCAAATCTTTATCGCCACGACCACTCAAACAAATAACCACATTATCGGTCGTGTTAAATGTCATTTGGTTTAGTGCCGCAAAAGCATGTGCGGTTTCTAGTGCCGGAATAATGCCTTCGGTTTTGGATACATGAAAAGCTGCCGCCAAGGCCTCTTCGTCGGTAGCACTTAAAAAAGTGCCTCTACCACTTGCAAATAAATGTGCATGTAATGGGCCAATGCCAGGGTAGTCGAGGCCCGCCGAAATACTGTGCGGTTCAATTACTTGGCCATCAGCAGTTTGCATCACCAAACTTTTGCTGCCATGTAAAATACCGGGTTTTCCCAATTGTGTGGTGGCGGCACTTAGGCCTGAGTGAATACCGTGTCCGGCGGCTTCTACCGCTACCAATTCCACAGAAGGCTCATCCAAAAAATGGTAAAAAGCGCCGGCTGCATTGCTTCCACCACCCACACAAGCTAGTACATGTGTAGGCAATTGACTGCCGGTATGCTGCAACAGTTGTTGTTTTATTTCCTGACTAATAACACTTTGGAAACGTGCTACCATGTCTGGATAAGGGTGCGGCCCCACCACACTACCAATAATGTAGTGCGTATCTATAGGGTTGTTAATCCAATCGCGAATAGCTTCGTTAGTGGCATCTTTCAGCGTTTTGCTGCCGCTCATTGCCGGAACCACGGTGGCACCTAGCATGCGCATACGGGCTACATTGGGCGCTTGCCTTTCAATGTCTTTCTCGCCCATATATACAATACATTCCATTCCTTTTAATGCACAAACAGTGGCAGTTGCTACGCCATGTTGTCCCGCTCCGGTTTCGGCAATAATGCGTTTTTTACCTAAGCGGATAGCTAATAAAATTTGACCAATGGTATTGTTGATTTTGTGCGCACCGGTGTGGCACAAATCCTCACGCTTTAACCAAATATTCGTTTGGTATTGTTTGCTTAAGCGTTGCGCATAAAACAAAGGAGTAGGTCGGCCTACATAATCGGTTAGCAGTTGTTGAAATTCGGCTTGAAATTCCTCGCTTTGCATAATCGACAAATACTGCGCTTTGAGTTCTTCCACATTGCGGTGCAGCATTTCGGGAATATAGGCACCGCCAAAGTTGCCGTAATAACCGTATTGGTTAGGATAGGTAAAATTTGCTTCGGGTAATGCAGTGTTGGTAGTAGTCATTTGATACAACTGAATAAGGGTCTAAAAAAATTAAGGTATGTGAATTTGTTCGGTTATAGGGGTGCCGTTGGCTTGGTATTCAATTCTGTTTCCTCCAATGGAATACACCGATTTGTTGTAATTGTAAGTAACTACCGTTTGGCCTACTTTTTCAATACAGCCATGGTAGTTGTATAAAATAACGGTATTGGCAATTTGCCGAAGCCGAGCATCGTAATCGTATTGCAAATACACCGGCCCTATAAATTCCACCAAGCCTCTGTAATTTTTGGTTACCGCAACACCTGAGGCATCGGAAACCTGGTAATCGACAATTTTTCCATATTGCGATAGGGTAAGTGTAAACAATGGAGCATACAGTACCACATTGAATTCGCCATTGGATTTAAAGGTAAACCGATGCCGAACATTGTCGCTGCTATAACTGCTTGAAGCATTTTTAGCAGGGGCTACCACCACATTGTTTTGATGGGTTGAACCGGAACTTGCTTTGCTGCCACCTGTTTTAGCGGTATTTTGGCCGTTGTTGTTGGCACCCACTACCATGTTGGTACGCATGTTGTTTTTTTGCTTGTCGGTTGTGGTAGTGTGGTTATTGCTAGTTACATAAGTGGCGCTATTGGCCGATTGATTGCCCGAACTTTTACTAGTGCCAGCGGTGCCAAAGGGCTTGGCATTGCTGTTGCTTACAGCATTGCGAATAGGCTTAGCCGTGCTATTGTTGGTTTCACTTCCGTTGTTGCCGGGTACAATTTCGATAATAACCGGATTGTTGCCGGAACTTTTGAACACATTTTTTTTATTACCGCTATTGCTGTTTTGCGATACAGCCACCGTCATAGCGTTGTTGGTATTGGCGGAAGTAGACGACGGTGTGTTGGTTGTTTTAGCTGCTGTTTTTAAAATAGGAACCAACATTCCATTGTTATTGGATGGAGGAGGAGGTGGTGGTGTGTTTTTTTTAATTGCGGTATACGTGCGATTGTTTTTTTCAATGGTAGAAGTAGTGGCTTTGCTACTGTTAGTAGTAGGCGGGTAAATAGGGCCAAAGTTGGGTTTGTCTATTGTTTTGGTTGCTTCGGCATAGCTTGCCGGCGCCGACATTATGGGTACCGGTTTGTTGGTTGGAGGAGCAGTTTTAGGAGCTTCTTCCACCTCTGTCTTTGTTTCCGCCTTGGTTTCTTCCTTATCTGTTTCGGTCGTTTTGCCAGGCTGCAAGGTATATGCTTGGTTTTTTTTAGGTACCAATGCTCCTTTTAAATGCTGTCCTTTTAAATTGTTGTTGTTGGAAGAAGTACCTGAAGGAAGGGTATAATTTCCCGATGCGGTAATTTTCTGTTCTCTTTGAGCAGGATCTATGTTGTTGCCATAAGGTTGGTTGTTGTCAAACGGTGGAGGTTCGTAGGTGGGTAATTTTTCCTTGGCAACGGATTTGTCGGTATTGCTAGGGGTGAAAAGCTGTGATGATTTGTTTTTTTCCGGTGCCAAAACACCTTTCAATTGTTGGCCTTTTAAGTTGGTATTGTTGGTTGAGCTGTTGGGAAGGGTATATTGGTTAGACGATAGAGCAGGTTGGTCGTTGCCTGACGGATAGTTGCTGTTATCGTTTACAGGAGGCGGACCATATTCCGAGTAACTGTCTTTGCCTTTGCTTTTTTCACTGCCGCTTGCATTGCTTTTATCGGCATTATTGGGCAAAAAAAGTTGCGATGATTTGTTTTTTTGTGGCACAATAGTGCCCGTAATTTTCTGCGACTGTGCTAGTGAAGAAAAGGATGCCAAAAATAAACTATATGCAACAATTAACTGTTTCATCAAATTTGTTTGATTTGGGTTACAAACTGACTCACTTTATCCATGTCTTTAATGCCCGGACTAATTTCGAATTTGCTATTGATATCAATCGAAAACAAATCTTTGGCAACCGGATCATTGGTAAACTCCTTTAACGCAAAAACATCGTCGTTTTGTATGCCGCCACTCAAAAAAAATGGTTTCCTGATGTCCAACCCTTTTAACACATTCCAATTGAATTTTTTACCGGTGCCCCCGTATCCGGCTCCTTCCGTATCAAATAAAAACATGTCGCATACATCTATGTAATCTTTTATTTTCCACAAAATATTATCATCCTCACTCAATCTAAATGCCTTGATAACAGATACATAGTTAGAAATGCGTTCGCACTCGCGTGGACTTTCGTCGCCATGCAGTTGCACCAAATACAATCCGCAGTCGTCAACCGTTTTTAAAATATCGTCGGTATAGGCATTTACGAAAACGCCCACTTTATTGATGTTTCCCCTGATGCGTTTGATGTTGATGGCCGGCATGTGTTTAAATACATATCTAGGGCTTTTGGGATAAAAAATAAATCCGCAAAACTCCACCCCCAACTGGTTAAGTTGGTTTACTTGATCCACATCGGTCATGCCACATACTTTTACCCTCATGCGTATTTTGATTTTAGGTCTGCTACAAATTCGGCAAATGCAATCGTTGGGTCGGCTTGTTTCATAAAATTTTCGCCAATTAAAAAGCCTTTAAAACCGGCGTTGCGTAAAGTTACAATAGTATCGGTATTACTAATGCCACTTTCGGCAATTGGTATTTTTTGGTGTGCCAAAATAGCTGTTACCAATTGTAACGACGTCTGAATATCTACCTCAAAGGTTTTTAAATTGCGGTTGTTGACACCCACGCAGCTAATTTCGTCGCAAATATGCGCTAGTTCGTCGTGGTTGTGAATTTCTAACAGTACTTCTAGTCCTAAGCGGTTGGCAAAGCCGGCTAATTGTTGAACCCTTTGTGGCGATAAACAAGCAGCAATCAGTAAAATAACCGATGCGCCATAGGCTTTGGCTTCTAATATTTGGTATTCGTCTATTACAAATTCTTTGCGTAGCAAAGGCACCGATACTACTTGCGAAGCAGCTTGCAAATGACTAAGCGAGCCTCCAAAAAAATCAGCGTCGGTTAATACCGAGATGGCCGAAGCACCCAAATCGGAATAGCCTTTTGTTACGTCGGTAACCAACGAACGGTCGTTGATAATACCCTTAGAGGGGGATTTTCGTTTGTATTCGGCAATAATGCCTGTTTTGCTTTCATCAAGCAAAAATTGTTGTAGCGACAAAGTAGGTTGTGCAAACAAAGGCATCGCCTCTAGCTTGGCAACACTCACCAATGCTTTGGCCTCGGCTACTTCCACTTGTTTTCTAGCGATAATGGTATCTAAAATATTCATTATTGTAAACTGATTAAGGTTTGTAAGGCATGGTAAGCTTTTCCGGAGTCTAAGCTAGTTACAGCAGCCTGATAGGCCTCATTGTAAGAAGCATAACTTCCCGTACAATGCAAGGCCATTGCCGCATTGGCCAATACCACCGCATTTTGGGCAAAAGTACCTTGACCTTTAATAATATTGGTAAATATAGTAGCCGCTTCGGTAACCGTTTCGCCGCCATAAATGCTCTCTTGTGTAACGGTTCGTTTGCCCAATTGTTCGGCTGTAGCTATTTGCTCACCATGTTGGGTAATGATTTTAGTGTCGTTGGTTAACGATATTTCATCGTACCCATCTAGGCTATGGATAATGGTAAAGGGATTGCCCGTTTGTTGCAACAAATAATTGTAAATACGTGCCATTTCTAAATTGTACACGCCTACTAGCTGATAGGCAGGTGCTGCAGGATTGACCATAGGGCCTAGCATATTGAAAAAGGTGCGAACTCCTAAATTTTTTCGGATAGGGCCAACAGCTTTTAATGCAGGGTGAAATAGTGGGGCATGTAAAAAGCAAATATTGGCTTCTTCCAACTCTTTACGCAATGCGGCACTATCGTTTTTGTGTTTGTAACCCAATTGCTCCATTACATTACTAGCACCACTTACCGACGAAGCGCCATAATTGCCATGTTTGGTTACTTTTTGTCCGGCTCCGGCCACTATAAAGCAAGCAAGTGTAGAAATGTTAAACGTGTTTTTACCGTCGCCACCGGTGCCAACAATGTCTATGGTTTGATAAGTTCCCAAATCTACTTTTACACAAAGTTCTAAAAGCGCATCTCTGAAGCCTTGCAACTCGTCGATGGTAATACTACGCATTAAAAAAACCGTGATAAAAGCGGCCATTTCACTGTCGTTGTAGCAGCCGTTGGACATATTGACCAAAGTTTCTTTGGCTTGCAGGCGACTAAGTGTTTTGTGTTCAAATAAGTATTGCAATATTTTTTTCATCGTGTTGGTTGTTTGCGGATATTGGCATAAAGAATTGGTTGTCCGAAAATTATACAATCGGTTGTTGCAACCAATTGGTGATGATGGTTTCACCCACCGGGGTAAGCACACTCTCCGGATGAAATTGTACGCCTTGTACATCGTAGGTTTTGTGTTGTAAGGCCATTACAAAACCGGCTTCGTCTACGGCAGTTACTACCAAATCGCTAGGAAAACTAGCCGCATCTACTACCCAACTGTGGTACCTACCCACAGAAAAAGAGTCAGGTAGGCCTTTGAATAGCGGACTTTGAACTGTAGGTACCAATTGTATAGGTGTGGCTATACCATGGTACACTTTACTTAAGTTAACAAGGGTGCCTCCAAAACTTTGCCCAATTGCTTGATGCCCAAGACAAACGCCCAAAATAGATTTGGAGGATGCATACATTTTAATCAAAGGCAAAAGCAACCCTGCCTCTTCGGGAATACCCGGCCCCGGCGATAAAATAATTTTATCGTAGGCGGCAACATCGGCCAAGTCTATTTCATCGTTTCTAAATACATCTACTGTGCTACCGGTCACTTTTTCTACCAAATGCACCAAGTTGTAGGTAAATGAATCGTAATTATCGAAAACTAATATTTTCATTATTGCGGTCTGTTTTGGTTGTATTAAATGTTGGCGGCTAACGGTATGGCTTTTTTTAATGCCCCCAACTTGTTGTTTACCTCTTGCAACTCGCTTTCGGGGTTGCTTGCGGCCACTACTCCGGCACCTGCTTGATAGTAAAGGGTGTTGTTTTTACTCAAGAATGTTCTAATCATAATAGCATGATTGCAACTACCATCAAAACCCATAAAGCCAATGCCGCCACCGTAGTAGCTGCGTTGTGTGGGTTCGTAACTATCTATTAATTGCATGGCTTTTATTTTAGGTGCACCACTGAGTGTGCCCGCAGGAAATGTTTTGGCCAATAGTATGAACGGATTGCTGTTCGGTTTTACGGTGGCCGTTACTTCACTTACCAAGTGTATAACATGGCTGTAATATTTTACCTCCTTGTATTGGCTAACGGTAACCTCATTGCACACACGACTCAAATCGTTGCGAGCCAAATCTACCAACATCACATGTTCGGCATTTTCTTTGGCATCTAACAGCAGTTTTTCTGCGGCTTCTTTATCTTGTTCATCATCGCCGGTACGCTTAAAAGTGCCCGCTATAGGATGCACAATGGCTTTGCCATTTTTAATAATGAGCTGACTTTCGGGCGATGAACCCATCAGTTTATAATCGCCATAATCAAAAAAGAACAAGTACGGCGACGGGTTTACATTGCGCAAGGCGCGATATACATTAAATTCATCGCCTGTAAACGACTGTTGAAAGCGACGGCTAAGCACTATCTGAAACACATCGCCACGCAAACAACTTTGAATACCTTTTTGCACCATACTCACATAAGCCTCGCTTGTCATGTTCGATTGTTCAGAACCTACAGTAGCAAAAGGAAAATGTGGAATATCGTGGTTCTTGATTAGACTTTCTACCTTTTCTACATCACTTTTCAGTCCCTCTATTTTGTTTTCGCATAAGTACAATTCATTCTTGTGATGGTTAATGGCAATTACATATTGATACAATCGATAACGCATGAGCGGAATGGCATTTTCGGCTGTATTGTTTGCTTGCAATGTTACCGTATCAAAAAACTGTACTGCATCGTAAGTGGTATAGCCAAACAAACCTTGCGCATATTTGGCCTGTTTAATAGTACTGCTTGTAACTGCAAAACGTTGCATGAATTTCCAGAGTTCGTTGGGTACATCCTGACTATTGAGTATGGCTACTTGTTCGGCTGCTTGATTGGGTAGTTTGTACTCCAAGCGCTTGTTGTTGGTAATTTCTATACCGGCAATAGCATTAATGCCAATAAAGCTGTAGCTATTATCGGCCACATGGTAATCGCTACTTTCTAACAAAATAGTATCCCTGTATCTGTCGCGCAGGCGCAAGTAAATGCCTACGGGCGTATATACATCGGCTAGCATTTGTTTTACCTCCGTTTCAATAATAATTTTTTTCATAACATAGGTTTCTGTACTACAATTTAAATGAACTTGTTGGGTAGTTTGGGGCTGTGTAGGTGGTTAACATCGCTCAACTGTGGTTCGGGCTGTTTGCCTGTAGTCCTCGCCCCAATCGCCCGTTGGTTGTTGGGTCTGTGGGCTACTTGGCGTCCATCCCGCAGCCTTTGATTTTTTGTACCTTTTTTCAGCAACAAATACCGGGAAGCAGCTATCCATTACATCAAAAAACCCCAACAAATACTGTTGGGGTTTTTTGAAAATATTTTTCAAGTCAGTAAAGCAATAGCATTACAATACCCCATTAAGGTTTGTATGCCACCACCACTGAATATTATGAAACATTGCTACATTCATTATGCTGCAAATATAAGGTACGTTACGAATTGGCAATATTTTTTTAAAAAATAAATGCCTCAGTTTGGCTTTTGGGGCAGGGTTTTGTTGAAAATGTAGGTATTTGTCACTAAAACCTTGCCAATTGTGGCGATGGGCCTAGCTACAATACGCCTTTGGTGCTTGGTAAAAAGTTGCTCAGCGGATCACGTTTTACGGCCATTTTAATGGCTTTGGCAAATGCTTTAAAAATGGCTTCAATTTTATGGTGTTCATTATCGCCTTTGCAAGCAATGTTTAAGTTGCAACGAGCGCCATCGCTAAATGATTTAAAGAAATGAAAAAACATTTCGGTGGGCATTTCTCCTACTTTTTCACGTTTAAATTCGGCATCCCATACTAGCCAATTGCGTCCACCAAAATCTATTAGTACTTTGGCTTCTGCTTCATCCATTGGTAGGGCAAATCCGTAGCGTTCCATTCCTCGCTTATCGGCTAGTGCCTTTGCAAAAGCTTCACCAAGGGCTATGCCGGTATCTTCTATTGTATGGTGTTCGTCTATGTGCAAATCGCCTTTAGTTACAATCCGCAAATCCATTTTGCCATGTCGGGCAATTTGATCGAGCATGTGGTCAAAAAAACCTATTCCGGTATCTATATGGGCTTTGCCACTTCCATCCACATTCAATTCAATGGCTATTTTGGTTTCGTTGGTGTTTCGTTGGTGTTCTACTTGTCGCAATCCAAGTTTTAAAAAACGGTAAACATCGTCCCAATTGTTGGTTTCCAAGGCTATAATGGCTTGTAAAGCAACATCGGTAACCGGTTCGGTAAAATTACCTGTACGCATGAGTATGCCTTTGCAACCGAGGTTGGCGGCTAACTGCATATCGGTGAGGCGGTCGCCAATAACAAAGGAGTTTGATAAGTCGTACAAGCTGCTATCCAAATAAGCGGTTAACATAGCCGTTCCCGGCTTGCGGGTAGGTTGGTTTTCGTGTGCAAAAGTTTTGTCAACATGTATTGCATCAAATACAAAGCCCTCGCCTTCTAAAGTGCGCAGCATCAAATTTTGATACGGATAAAACGTGGCTTCGGGATAAGAATCGGTTCCCAAACCATCTTGATTGGTTACCATAATTTTAAGATAGCCCAATTCAGCTGCAATTTTGGATAATGCCGTAATGGCTCCCGGCACAAAGCTTGTTTTATCAATACTGTCAACTTGAAAATCGGTTGGAGGTTCTTGTAATATTACTCCGTCGCGGTCAATAAATAAAATGCGTTGCATAAGCAAGTGTGTGTGTTTGAGTAGGTGCGTGTACGCAATATAATGGCGGCAATATTACAATAATACAAGCATTCTTACATCGAATAGATTGGCAGTTTCGATACACCAAAGAGTGTGATTGGGAATTTGGAGGTGCATATGATAAAATAATTCTTCGCTTTGTGTAAAAAAATCGGTAAAATGCTGTAATATTTGTGGAACAAAAAACGAATTGCCATGTTATCATTTTATTCATCAAGTACTCGAATGGTGAATACCCGCAGAGGTATTACCGAATGTATTGAAGCAGCCTTAGGGGAGCAATATGCCGATTGCTCGTTAATGATTGTGCATGCTTCGGTAGGACACAATTTTACAGAGTTGGTAGCACAAGCCAAGGAGTTAGCACCACAGGCTACCGTATTGGCCGCTTCTTGTTGCGGAGTAGTGGGTGTGGAAGGGGTTAGCGAATCGATGAAGGATATTGCCTTAATGGCCATCAAAGGCAACGAATTTGCGGTAGCACATACCAATAATTTGTATGGCCACAATGCTTACGAAAAAACCTTAGCAATGGCGCAATCCTTGTACCAAGCCAATCCTCAAGTATCCATTATTTATTTTCTAGCGTCGGGCATTGATATTGCCAACGATTTGTGTATTGCCGCAATTGAAGCGGTATTTGGAGCAGAAGTAACCATTTTTGGTGCCACTTCTTCAGACAATATGAAAGGAGTTTTCAGCTATCAAGCAGTAAACGAAGAAGTGATGGAACATGGCGCTTTTATGGTAGGTTTTGCCGATCCTACTTTAGAAGTAGATACACAAGCAACACACGGATTTGTGGCTTTTGGCGAGCCCTTTACAGTTACTAAGGCCAATGGCAACCAAATTATTGAATTAGACGGCAAACCGGCTTGGCAAACCTTTACTGAGCGCTTGGGCTTGCCCGAAACAGCTACTTGTGCCGATACCATACCTATTGGGGCACTGGCCGAAGCCTTATCGCCTGAATTGGCTAAAGAATATGGAAATGGACATATTTTAAGAGTAGTTACAAGTAAAGATGGCAATACCATGCACTATGCTACTAGTATTACCGAAGGCACACAACTATGGCTCACTACCCGCGACGAAGAAAAGATTTTTAGCGAAATGGACAGGATGGTTTTAGACATGCAAGCACGCGCAAATGGTAGAAAGCCTGTTGCTGTTTTTCATGCCGATTGCTTGGCTAGAGGACGGTTTTTGTTTAATCGTGTTTTGAAGGAAGAGTTGGTAAGCCGTATGCAAACACCATTTTACAACAACCGCACTTGCCCTCCTTGGTTAGGAATGTATGGTTTTGGCGAATTTGCTCGTTTAGGGGGAATAAATACCTATCACAATTATACGACCGCTTTGTACGCTCTTTACCGAAAAGCATAACTCGTTTATTAGCTAATCAATGCTGCTATGGAAAATGAATCGCATGAAGTGCTAATAGCACAAATCAAAGACTTGCAAAAAAGAGTTGCAGCCTTTGCCTCGGTAGAACAGCAGCTCATTAATGTGAAGGACAGGTTGGATAGCGAAAACCTACTGTACAAGCGTATGCATGCCTTCAATGCACGTGCATTTGAAGAAATGACCGAGCAGGCCTTTTTGGACTTAGTTGCTGAATCAATTATTGATGTTTTTGAAGTAGAAACCGGCTGCGTACTAATTGGCTATCCTCAACATGCACAACCCCACGCAGTAGCTATAGAAGGAGGACAAGATAGTGTGATTGATTCAAATGTGCTTTGGCACAAACTATTTGCCTTTTGCAAAACGGGTTTACCTGGGGCTATTTTGCAGGCTAGCCCGGAACAAGCTGCTAGCTTGCAGCCTGCGGCTGATTTTAGCCAATTGATGCTTGTGTGGTACAACGATGCTTTTACGGGCATGGTCATTAAATTGTTGGGGGGCGTTTCCAACAAACACAAACTGAATTACAACCCCTTCGACGCACAAAAACTTAATGCATTTGGTGTGTTTACACAGCACGTATTGGCACATTTTGTCAATCGAAAAAAAACACGCAGCATTTTTTTGGCACAGCAAAAATTGTCGCACATAGCAGAATCCTTCTTGCAATTTGGCCCCGATCCGCTACAAAACATCCAATATTTGGTAAATGAGTCATGCAAACTTTTGGGGGCAGGTTTTGGCTTTTATCATTCCAATCGTCAGCAGAGTTTTGTAGTAGCAGAAGCTCCGTGTATGCAACCCGAACTAATTTTAGGGTTGGAACAAATGACTCAAATAACGCGATGTATTCAAGTGCAAGCCGATGCACAAGGATACTTTACTGGCTCTTTTCAATATCCAATAGGCCATCCAATTGATGCTTTTACTGTGTTGGGCCGAAAGGTGCAATTGGGTAATTACACTTTTGAAGAATTTTGTATATGTTTTCCTGGGAAAATTGCACTTACAGAAGAAAATATTCACTTTTTTGGAATTGTAGCAGGTGCTATTGCTGTAGAAAAAAGACGATTTTTAGCCAACTTGGCACAAATTGAAAGCGAACAACGCTATCGCGTAATATTTGAGGGCACTCCACACGGCATTATGTTGCTCAATGCACAAACTGGAAATATTGCCTACTTCAATCCTGCAATTAGCAAACTGTTCCAAATTGAAGTTACGCAAGCCAATGCGGTGCACATAGAACAATTGCACGATGCATCTTTAGCCAGCAATATCTTACAACAATTACAAGAACAACAACAAACGGCCTTTGTTATTGGTAAAGAGATTGCTTGTACGCGCAAGGATGGTACCGTTTTTTTTGCAGATATTACTGCGCAAAAAATTCTTTTGGGCAACCAAACCTTATTTACCTGTTTTTATGTAGACGTTACAGAACGCAAAGAGGCCGAAATAGAATTGCAGGAAAGTAATAACGAACTGAAAAAAATTAATGCAGAACTTGATAGCTTCGTGTATAGTGTATCGCACGATTTAAGAGCGCCACTTATGGCCATGAAAGGCTTAATGAGTTTGTTCGATACAGAAGTGTTAGAACATGGTGAAAACAAAGAATATTGGGGATTAATGACCGAATCAATTGCCCGGATGGATGAAACAATTCGTGAAATTTTGGATTATTCGCGCAATACCCGAACCGAACTAAAATTAGAACCTATTGGCATACGTAAGCTAATAAACGACACTTACCAAGATGTACAATTTGCCGTTACAGAGCCAATAGCGTTTAGTACCGACATAGATGATTCGCAAATCTTCATTTCCGACAAAGTGCGCATTAGCACCGTTGTACGCAATATTGTATCCAATGCGGTAAAATATCGCCGTACGGGTGCTACTGACAATGCCGTACATATTGCTTTTACCATTTTGCCCAATGGTTACGCACAATTAACCGTAGCCGATAAAGGCGAGGGTATAGCAACCGATAAATTAGACAAAGTGTTCGATATGTTTTATCGAGCCTCTACTTCTTCGGCAGGCACGGGATTAGGTTTATATATTTGCAAAGAAATAGTACAAAAAATAGGTGGCTCTATTCAGTTAACTTCCGAAAAAGGAAAAGGCACCACGGTAACACTATTGTTTTACAACCACATTAATACCCCGCATCATGAACTGTTACTTAATTGACGATGATAAAGTATTTCATTTAATTAGTCATAAAATGCTGCAACGATCCGGAATTGAAGTGGCAGTATCTAACTTTTTTGATGGCGAAGAAGCATTGGCCTCATTAAAAAAGTCTATTGAACAGCAAGAAGTTATTCCGCAAATCATTTTACTAGATATTCGAATGCCCAAAATGGACGGCTTTACCTTTTTAGACGAATATGCAAAACTGCCCGAAGAAGTTACCAACCATATTAAAATATTCTTACTCACTTCTTCTATCGACAAAAACGACATTGAACGAGCCAAAAACCATCCTGCTTTAAAAGGTTTTTTCAACAAACCGCTTTCTTTCGATGCTATCAAAACCATCATTGGTCAAGATTAGCGTTTTCTTTTGCCAATCTTTCTTTTACTCTAAGCAAGCTACATGGTAGCTTGTATAATGTTTATGTGCCAGAGGCCGGTACTACCTATTAAGCTATAGTGGCGTTGGCACCGTTCAACGGCAACAACACTATTGGGCACTCCTTAACAAACAGTGTGTTCCAATACAAAATACAAACCTATTTAGCAATTTGTGTATCTAGCCATTCAGCTAGCGCATCTACAAGCACCGTGTTTTCTTGTTCTGTACCTATTGTTATGCGTATACAGTCTTCGCACAATTGTACATTGCTTCTATCGCGCAATACAATCCCTTTTGTTAGTAAAAACTCATACACTTGACGCGCATCTTTTATTTTGACCAATAAAAAATTGGCATCACTGTCGTACACTTTAGATACCGTAGGAATTTGCATCAAAACACCTGTCAAAGCATTGCGCATGTGTACTATTTCCTTAATCATATCGTTCACCTGCCCTACTTCTTCCAAAGCTTGCATGGCCAAATCTTGTGTAGCTTGATTGATGTTGTAAGGAGGCTTTACTTTGTTCATGGTTTCCAGAATCTCTATCGAAGCAAAAGCCATTCCCAAACGCAAAGCAGCCAATCCCCATGCTTTACTAAATGTTTGTAAGACCACTAAATTGGGATAATCAGCCAATTCTTGAATAAAAGATTTCTGCTGTGCAAAATTGATGTAGGCTTCGTCAATAGCTACTATGCCATCAAAATTGTTCAATACCATTTCAATATCGCTCCGATTGAGCGAGTTGCCGGTAGGATTGTTCGGCGAACAAATCCAAATAATTTTGGTATTTGCATCTATCAGTGTTTCAATATGTGCCAAATTGAGCTGAAAATCGGGCAATAAGGGGGCTTTGCGCACAGCCACATCGTTAATGTTGGCACTTACCTCGTACATTCCATAAGTAGGCGGACAAATAATGACATTGTCTTTGCCGGGTTCGCAAAAACAACGGTACAGTAAATCAATACATTCATCGCTACCATTTCCTAAAAAAATATGTTCGCTTGCAATGCCTTTAACCCTACTAATTTGTTGTTTCAAAGCACGTTGGTGCGGGTCGGGATAGCGATTGTACCATTTTGGCAAAGGACTGCCAAGGCTGTTTTCATTCGCATCTAAAAAAACGTTTGCTTCGCCACTAAACTCATCTCGCGCCGATGAGTACGCAACAAGCGATTTGATATTTTTTCTGATAATCTTTTGTAAATCAAACATAGAAACAAAGCGGTTATATATACAAAAATCAATTCTTTATTTGCTTATAAAATGAGAGAAGTATTGGTGCTTGCAGTCGTTTTACTACAAACGTCGTATACTCACCGCATTTTTATGTGCGTCCAATCCTTCTGCATCTGCCATCAGTTCAACAGTATTGGCAATAGCCATTAAGCCATCCTGCGTAAGCTTTTGAAAGGTAATTTTTTTCACAAAACTATCTACACTCACTCCACTATATGCCCTAGCATAGCCATTGGTAGGCAAGGTGTGATTGGTGCCGCTTGCATAATCGCCCACGCTTTCGGGGGAATAATTACCCAGAAATATAGAACCTGCATTGATAATTTGCTCGGCAATAGCTTCGTCGTTTTGGCACGAAATAATTAAATGCTCGGCAGCATATTCATTCACCATTTCAATGGCTGTATCAATGTTGTCAACATATATAGCCGTACTATTGGCGAGTGCTTTTTCGGCAATGGATTGACGCGACAAAAGAGGCAACTGAGCACGCAATTGTTCTTGTACTTTGGTAATAAGGCTTTTCGAAGTGGTAACCAACAATACTTGGCTATCGGTTCCGTGTTCTGCCTGACTCAATAAATCGGCTGCTACAAATGCCGGATTAGCTGTTTCATCAGCAAGTACGCAAACTTCGCTAGGGCCTGCCGGCATGTCTATTGCTGTACCATATTGCTGTACCAATTGCTTGGCGCAAGTAACATATTGATTACCAGGCCCAAATATTTTATACACTTTTGGCACCGATGCAGTACCAAAAGCCATAGCACCTATAGCTTGTACACCACCTATTTTAAAAATATGGGTAACACCCACAAGTTTGGCGGCATACACAATAGCGGGTGGCAGTTTACCAAATTTATCGGGAGGGGAACAAAGCACAATTTTACGACAGCCGGCCAATCGAGCCGGAATTCCCAACATGAGTACCGTAGAAAACAATGGTGCAGTGCCTCCGGGAATATAAATGCCAACTTTTTCTATACCCACACTTTTGCGCCAACATTTTACGCCCTTCATGGTTTCTACCACTTGGGGATTGTTAATTTGTTGCGTATGAAAAGTTTCGATGTTTTTAGCAGCCGTTTGTATGGCTAAGCGTAGTTCGTGCGATAACGCGCCCTCTGCATTGGCCACCTCATCTTCGTCAAAACGAGTATCTTTAATCAATACCCCATCAAATTTTTCTGTGTAATCCATCACTGCTTCATCGCCACGTTGCTGTATATCGGCAAGTACCGCAGCTACTTTTTCGTTTAAAGCAGAAGCATCAAACACAGGCCGCTGCAACAGTTCGTTCCAAGTATTTTTAGGAGGATTGTTGATGATTTTCATTTTCTGCATCCAAATTTTAGCACGTTACTACAATATCATTTTTTCAATAGGTATTACTAAAATGCCCTGAGCGCCGGCATCTTTTAATTGTTCAATGATGTCCCAAAATTCATTTTCGTTTAGTACACTGTGTACGCTACTCCATCCTTCTTCGGCTAAGGGCAAAACAGTAGGGCTTTTCATGCCGGGCAATAAAGAAACAATCTTTTGCAGGTTGTGGTTGGGTGCATTTAATAAAATGTACTTGTTGTTTTTAGCCTTTTTAACCGATTGAATACGGAATAATAATTTGCTTAATATGGCTTCTTGCTCTGTAGTAAGATCGCTATTTTTAATAATAACGGCTTGCGACTGCAAAATACTTTCGGTTTCTTTTAACCCATTCATGAACAGCGTAGAGCCACTGCTTACCAAATCGCAAATAGCATCGGCAAGTCCAATACCGGGCGCTATTTCTACACTGCCACTTATTTCGTGAATTTCGGCAGAAATGTTGTGTTGGTTTAAAAACTGCTGTACAAGAACAGGGTAAGATGTGGCAATTTTTTTACCGGCCAAATAGGCGGCATCCGTATAGGTTTCTTCTTTGCGAACGGCAATACTAAGGCGGCATTTGCCAAATCCTAGTTTTTCGGCAACGGTCACTTTTTTATTTTTCTCGTATACTACATTTTCGCCAACAAAGCCAATATCGGCAACGCCATCTTCCACATATTGGGGAATATCGTCATCGCGCAGAAAAAACACTTCCATTGGAAAATTATTAGCATCTGCTTTTAGTTTGTTTACTCCGTTGCTAATATCAATACCGCATTCTTTCAGCAATTTCATGGAGTCGTCGTGCAAGCGACCACTTTTTTGAATGGCTAATCTTAATTTTTGTGCCATAATAGTTGGAAATTTTTACTTTTAATTACCCACAAAAAAAGCCTACCCGTAAGGTAAGCTTTAGCTGTTTGTATCGTGTATGTGTACAAAACATCAACCGCTTACCCTTTCGGTAAAAAATGATGATGCATATGTACGATAATTTGATTCATTGCGGTGCAAATGTAATGGGCTATGGAGTATTGGGCAAATTTTATTTGAGTACCGAGGCAGCTACGGCTGTGTTTTTACAAGGAAGGGAGGCTATTTGGTGGAAAGCGAATAAGGTATTTATGTTTATTTTACCCGCTATATTGGCTAAAGAGGGCATTCTGTTTATTTTTACGAAAAAAGTGTGTGAAAAGGTTTCGTAATTTAGGGTTGAGCTTGCTAAGTGGATTGCTACTGAGTAGCTCGTGGCCAACAAGTGGTATTACCTCGTGCATATTTGTAGGGTTTGTACCCTTGATGTTGTTGGTGCAGTATACACCCAAACGAGCAGTATTTTTTGCGTACTGTTTATTGTCAATGTTCCTATGGAATGTAGGAACTACTTGGTGGATTTGGAACTCTACTAGCATAGGCAGCATTGCCGCTATGTTGGCAAACAGTTTGTTGATGTGTTTGCCTTGGTTACTGTACCATTATTGTATCTATCGTTTTGCCAATAAATATGCGATTGCCTATAGCAGTTGGATTGTTTGTTGGATGCTGTTTGAATATGTGCACTTGAATTGGGAATTGAGTTGGCCTTGGCTTACATTGGGCAACGTTTTTGCAGCAAGTACAACCTGGATTCAATGGTATGAATACACAGGGGTGGCAGGCGGTACGCTTTGGGTACTTGTAGCCAATGTAATGGTATTTACTTGTTGGAAAGCCGTAAAGCGGAGTGTGAATAAGGGCATCATTTGGCGTATTGGTACTATAGCACTTTGGTTGGGGTTGCCTATCTGTATTAGTAAATGGATGTTGCACAATCACTATCAAGAAACTCAAGCAGCAACACAAAAAGTATGTATTGTTCAGCCGAACATTGACCCGTATCAAAAATTTGAAGCCAATACAATTGCCAATCAAATCAATACATTACTCTCCTTGTCGGCATCAGCCGATAGTTCTACAACTTTATTGGTTTGGCCCGAAACGGCAATGAATGCATACGACGAACAGCAAAATATTGAGCAAAACAGTTACTATTTTCCCGTTATGCAGTTCTTGCAGCAGCATCCACGTATAACTTTATTATCCGGTATTGAAATGTATAAAAACTACGGAACCAATGCCGCCACTACTACTGCCCGAAAAGCAAGTAACGGTATGTATTTTGATGCTTTGAATGCCGCAGTAGCTTTACAATTCAACCGGTCACCACAATTTTATATAAAAAGCAAGTTGGTGCCCGGCGTAGAACACTTGCCTACTTTTTTCAATTTTTTAGCGCCTGTATTTGAGCAGTTTGGCGGCACCACGGGAGGGTATGGTATGGATACTGCTGCACACAATTTTTCTATTCCCGCGGCCCAATCTCGGGTGGCTCCCGTTATCTGTTACGAAAGTATTTATGGAGCTTATGTAGCGGAATATGTAAAAAAAGGAGCTCATTTACTGGCAATTGTAACCAACGATGGTTGGTGGGGCAATACTCCGGGGCACAGACAACATTTAGCATATGCACAGTTACGCGCAATTGAAAACCGACGTTGGATTGTACGCAGTGCAAACACCGGTATTAGTGCCGTAATAGATGCTTATGGACAAGTGCAGGCCACAATTCCTTGGAATGAGGCTTCTATATTGCATGCTTCGGTACCTATGGTTAAAAAGCTTACATTGTATACCTTATGGGGGGATTATTTGTATCAACTTGCAGCAATACTATCGGTTGTATGTGTTGTAGTGATGGTGTTGTTAAATAGAAAATTGGTAAAAAGATGAATCATTTTTTTGAATTGCAAGGCAAGCAAATTGCCTATCAAATAGCCGGAAATGGACGGCCAGTGGTTTTATTACACGGATTTGCAGAAGATAGTCGCATTTGGAACGAGCAAAAAAGCTATTTACAAGCTTTTTATCAAATCATCACCATCGATATGCCGGGGAGTGGTGCAAGTGCTCAATATCCATGGAGCGAAGGAGAAGGAGAAAATATAGAATTCTATGCAAATGTATTGCAGCATTTGTTGGAGCAGCTCCAGGTTACCAATTGTGTTGTATTGGGTCATAGTATGGGTGGATACATTGCATTGGCGTTTGCCAAAAAACATCCAAACAAACTGATGGGATTAGGCCTTGTACACAGCACTGCTTATGCAGATAGTACAGAAAAAAAAGCCAATAGGCAAAGGGGTATAGAAATGATGCAACAATATGGGGCAGAGGCGTTTGTGAAAAATACAACCCCCAATTTGTTTGGTGATGCTTATAAACAACAAAATGCAGATAAAATTACCGGATTGATACACGATGTGCGGTATTTTGAAGTGAGCAGTTTACAACGTTATTATAAAGCAATGATGCATAGAAATGATAGCACCGAAGTTCTCAAACAATTGCAAGTACCTATTTTTATGCTCATTGGCACCAATGATGTAGCAGTACCTTTACAAGATTCCTTGCAACAATGTTACCTCAACAATGTTACGCATGTAACTATTTTGAACAACATAGGGCATATGGGTATGTGGGAGGCAACAGCACAAGTGAATACCGTTATGCACCAATTTTTGGATAGCTGCTTTGAACAATCAATTACTAAACAACTATAATACAATTACTAAACCTTCGTTAAAGAAAGTGAAAGCGATGAAGCGTAGAGTTAGTTATTTGATGATTACCATAAATTTTGCTAATTGCAATAAATATATTAAATATGTGTAGAAAGATACTTGTTTTGCTAATGCTGGTCTTTTGTGTGTATGAAGCAACAGCTACACATATAGCTGGCGGCGAATTGTATTACGAATATCTAGGACCTAGTAGTTCGGGTTTAGACAGGTATAAAATCACCATGCGACTTTTTCGATCTTGCGATTCAAGAGGACAAGAACTAGAATCTGAAGTAGTAAATGTAGGCATTTATAATTCGAACAACTTAAGCAGGGTTGATATAGTAAATCTAAGAAAAGACTTTATTGCACCGCAGGTGATTCAAAATACCCAAGGTCTTAACCCGTGTTTAACAGGCAACCCTGTGGTTTGTTACCAAATAGGTACATTCAGCGATACTATTCTATTGCCAAAAACCGCAGCAGGCTACACTTTAGCATGGCTTCGATTAACGAGAGTATCACTCGATAATGTTTTGGGTAGCAGCCTAGGGGCCACCTTTGTTACAAAAATTCCGGGCACCAATCAATTACCTGTTGGAAACAATTCGAGCCCAATATTTAAAATAAAAGACACGACCATTATTTGTAAGCAATCGCTTTTTAAACTAGACTTTAGTGCCGATGATCCGGATGGCGATTCGATAGCATATAAATTTACTCCCGCTTACAATACGTCTGTAGGTAGCGAAACTGATCCCATTCCAACACCTCCAACCTTTTTAGTACTTCCTTCATTAAATTATCGCTCCCCCTATTTGGGTACTAGCCCACTTGGTAGCAAAGCATCAATAGACAGTACTACGGGCATAATTAGTGGCATTGCACCTAGCCCGGGCGCTTACGTGGTATGTGTAACAGCAGAAGAATGGCGCAATGGTGTATTAATTAATACACATAGAAAAGATTTTATACTGAATGTAAAAGATTGTAACATCGATGCAGTACAATTAGATCCTAAGGTAACCAATTGCAGTACTTTTACGCTTTCCTTTTTTAATCAATCATCTAGTTCCGAAATTGAAAAATATTTTTGGTCTTTTGGCGATGGTAGCACCTCAGAGGAGCCTACCCCTAAACACACCTATGCCGATACCGGTATTTATATAGCACAGCTAAAAGTCAAAGCAAAAGGAGGATGTCAGGATAGTGCGCAGACTATTGTAGCTATGTATCCTGGTTTTGAAGCAAAAATGTTTGTAAAGAGGGGATGTATAAACAATCCTTTTACATTTAACGATTCCTCCTATGTAAAATACGGCAAAGTCGCTAGCTGGAAATGGGATTTTGGGGAACCTTCCACTTCGTTAGACAGTTCGTCCAAAGCTAGTGCTTCGTATACATATCCAACTATTGGTAGCAAAACGGTAGTGCTTTGGGTAAAGAGTGATAGGGGATGTGAAGATACAGATACTTTGGTGTTGAATGTTTTAGATAAGCCCAAGATTACACTTCCATTTCGCGATACCCTCATTTGCAGTATTGATTCGTTACCAATTACAATACAAACAGATGGGCTAATTAGTTGGACACCCAATTACCAAATTTCTGATACAACTTTACTCAATCCAATAGTCTTCCCGCAAAAAACTACCTTATACCGGGTTTTAGTAAATCAAAATGGCTGTCTTAATTCCGATTCGCTTACTGTAAATGTATTGCCCTTTATTAAAGTGGATGCAGGTATGGATACGGCTATTTGTACAACCGACACTATTCAACTAGCTCCTACTAGTAGCGCCTTGAGTTATCAATGGGTAGCATCAAGCGGAGAAATAGTTGCCAAAACCAAGTTTCCGCTTGTCCGGCCTTTGATAAACACGGTGTACTATGTTACTGCTAATTTGGGTAAATGTCAAGATAAAGACTCTGTAAATGTGCTAGTAAATCCCTACCCCCAAATAGCTATTGGGGCAGATTCGGCTATTTGCTTTGGTTCAAGCTATCAATTTAATGCAATCATGCCTGCTGGCGATTCTATTCAATGGCAGCCTGCTAAATACCTAACCAATAAAAATATTCTTAATCCAATAAGCAAGCCCGATTCTACTATTCAATACATAGCAACTGCTTTTAATAAAAAAGGTTGTTTAAAACCTAAGTCAGATACTATGGTGCTCACTGTATTGCCTTTTTATGCAATAGATGCAGGAAAAGATACCATTATTTGTTTTTCAGATTCTGTGCAGCTGAGGCCTGTTAGCCAATCGCCAACCTACCAATGGCAACTTGCAAATGGCCAGTTGGTAGCAAATAGCAAACAACCTTTTGTAAGGCCACTAGTTAATACCAAATATTTTGTAACGGCCAATAAGGGTAAGTGTCAAGATGTGGACTCTGTAAATGTAGTCGTAATACCTTACCCGCAAGTACAAGTGTCTTCCGATACTACGCTTTGTTTTGGACAGAGTATGCGCCTTTTGTCTAGCATTGTAGCAGATACCTTTTATTGGCGTCCCAAAACCTATTTGTTAAATGCGGCATCAGCCAATCCTTTTGTGAATAGGCCGGATTCTTCCATTGCATACACACTAACCGTGCAGAACAAAGCTGGTTGTACCAAACCCAATACCGATACAATACGAATTACCGTTGTGCCCAAAGTTGTGGTAAATGCAGGAAATGATACATCGGTAGTTGTTAATCAAGAACTACAACTATCGGTAACTGCCAATACCGATTCGCTACAGTCTACTTATGCTTGGACAGCCTTGGGTAGTTCAGTTGCTTATTTGAACAATTCCAATATAAAAGATCCTATAGGTTTGTACAACGGAAGTAGCCCTGAAAAAATTACATATCAAGTAAGAGTAACGCAGCAAAATGGTTGTTTTGGAGAAGATGTGGTAAACGTTCAAATATTCAAAATACCCCCCGATTTTTTGGTACCTTCCGGATTTACACCGGGTAATGGCGATAACTTAAATGATGTATTACGCCCCGTAGCTGTAGGCATCTCCAAATTGGAATTGTTTAGTGTGTACAATAGATACGGTCAATTATTATTTACCACCAACGAATTTGGAAAAGGATGGAACGGACAGTTTAATGGACAGCCACAGCCGGCAGGAACCTATGTATATTTTGCAAAAGGACTCGATTACCAAAAACGCCCAATACAGAAAAAAGGAACCGCTGTTTTAATTCGTTAAAGTTATATTTGATACATGAATAAAATTGTATTGATTACGGGTGCAACGTCGGGTTTTGGTGAAGCCATGGCACACAAATTTGCTTCGGAAGGGTATGCTTGTATTATCACTGGTAGAAGGGAAGAAAAATTAACAACCTTATCCCAATTGTTGGAACAACAATACAACATAGCAGTATTGCCAGTTGTGTTAGATGTGCAAAACAAAGCTGCTGTATTAGCTGCAGTACACAATTTACCACTTGCATGGCAGGCTGTTGATGTATTGATTAACAATGCAGGCCTTGCATTGGGAAGGGAGCCTTTTGATGAAGCAGACATATGCGATTGGGATACCATGATAGATACCAATGTAAAAGGATTGTTGTATGTAAGCAAAGCAATTGTTCCGCTAATGATTGGCCGAAAAAAAGGAGGCATTATTATTAATATTGGTTCAATAGCGGGAAAAGAAGTGTACAAAGATGGAAACGTATATTGTGCCACCAAGCATGCAGTAGATGCAATTAGCAAGGCTATGCGGATAGATTTGCTGCAACATGCCATAAAAGTAACCGTTATCCATCCGGGTGCGGCAGATACCGAATTTTCAAAAGTTCGATTTAAAGGCAATGTGCCCAAAGCTGCCGCCGTGTACCAAGGTTACGAGCCGCTCTTGGCTACCGATATAGCAAATACGGCCTTTTATTGCGCTACATTGCCACCCCACGTATGCATCAACGATTTGGTAATTACACCAACAGCTCAAGCCAATTCATTTTATTTGCATAAATAGCGGGGAATGTATTATTTTAACGATGCCAATTGGCTATGGGGTATTTTATTAATAGTCCCATTATTGGCCCTTCTATACTTTACGCTTCAACGAAAAAAGCAATTGCAAAATGCATTAGGAAATCCTGCATTGGTTGCATCCCTACTTCGTACGTACAATCCTAAAAGGTTTGTACAAAAACAACTTCTTATAATAGTAGCTATAGTGCTATTGATATGCGCTATGGCTAATTTTTCATCCAATCAAAATGTGATTAATACCCAAACCGTCAATGGCATTGATGTAATGTTGGTGTTAGATATCAGCAATAGCATGACGGGCACCGATGAAGTTCCTAGCCGATTGCTAAAGGCAAAAGAATTTTTATATGATTTGTGTAAACAATTGATAGGAAATCGGGTAGGTTTGGTGGTATTTGCAGGAAATGCCTATTTACAAATGCCCCTGAGTAGCGATATGGCCGCAGCAAAAATGTTTATTGGTAACGCCGAACCCGCAATTGCTACCATACAAGGCACGAATATTGGTGCCGCATTGGCTTTGGCAAACAAAAGTTTGGACACGAAAGATAGTAAGCACAAAGCAGTTGTCTTAATCACGGACGGCGAAAACCATGAGCAAGATGCAGTAACAGAAGCACGGAAAATGGCACAAAACGGAACACTTTTATTTGCAATTGGTGTGGGCCAAAACAAAGGCATTGCGTTGGCCGAAACGGGAACCACAACTTTGAAAAAGGATATTGAAGGCAACGTAGTGATTTCCAAGCTCAATGAACAACTCCTGATGCAACTGTGCAACAAAGCCAACGGTACTTATTGGCATTTGGATAATCAGCAAGCAGTAACTGAGCAATTATTGCAAAAACTGCAACAAATTGAGCGCAAACAAATCAATAGCGAGGGTAATAGCTTTGCGCAAAAAAGTTATTACCAATGGCTTGCAATTGCCGCGTTATTACTCATAACTATCGAATTGTTTATTTCGGAAAAGAAAAAATAGACCCCTCATTGAAAACGCTTTATTTCATCATCATTTTACTTGCATACACCCAAGTTAGCGCCCAAGATTGGGAGCAACAAATGTTGCAAGGTATTAAAGCATACCGCTCCAATCAATTAAATAAAGCAGAGCAGTTATTTGAAAAAGCCTACCAATTATCCGATACAAGCACTACGGCACTATACAATTTGGCCAATTCAAAATACCAACAGGGCAAAATAACAGAAGCACTACCCTTATACCAACAATTAACAAAAAACGCTCAATTGCCTAAAGCGCACATGGCAACAATACAGTACAATGTGGGCGTAGCAATGGCCAAATTGAGGCAGTGGCAAGAAGCCATAGAGGCATTCAAACAGTCGTTACGGTTGCAACCCAACGATATAGAGGCCCAACAAAATTTACAAATGGCTTTACATCATTTACCCCCTCCGCCCAAAAAACAAAATAGAACTGCGGTTAGTCCGCCCCCACCTCCGGACAATGCTCCTTTGACTAAACAGCAACTCGAAAAGCAATTGCAACAACTGGCACAACAAGAAAAACAATTACAAAAACAACTGCAACAACAGAAAACAAAACAAATGGGGACTAATAAAGATTGGTAATGTTTTGTAGTATTTTTTGTACTTTCATATAAATGGTATAATTTTTAACTTCAAAAATACAGGCCATACCCAACTGTATTCAGTTAAAGAGAGTTTGATTACCTTTGAAAAACGATCCAAAGCATTTTCGATGAACAACCTACAAGAACGCCTATATGCTTGCTTGAAAGCTGATATAAAAATTTTTGAATTTATACAGCAGAATGCTATATATGGTCTAGTTGTTATTGATACTGAAGATTACCAACAGTTTTGGTGCAACCATACGTTCAACGCCAACTTCAATCAGTCAAACACACTTTCAAATACCGTTTCCGAATCATTGCAAAGTGTGTTTGCGCAATTTTTTGCAGAAAAACAAGCGCAAACACACAAACCAACGGCAGAAGCACCTATTCATAAGCAGGTGGTAATAGAACAAGTAGCCATCAATTTTGCCTTCATATCCATCGAGGGCACCTACCATACAAATGGATGTTGGATCGCCGCAGCCAATGCTATCGAAAAACAAGCCCCTACCGAGTTGCCCCCTGCAACCAACAATTTTTACGAAAAAATTGTCAATAGCCATTCTCTCTATATCATTTCCACCGATATGGAAGGCAACTATACTTATGCCAATGATGTATTCTGCGAAAGCTTTGGATTGGTGGCTTCCGAAATAATTGGCACAAGTTCGTTAAACAGTATTTTACCCGACGATCATCAGTTGTGTATCAATACAGTTACTGACTGCTTTGCCAATCCCAATATTAGTCAACATGTTGTTCTAAGAAAAATAGTTTCGCATCCTACCAATTCACCCATTGTTAAAGCAACAAAATGGGAATTTTCGGTTCAAAAAAATGCTAACCAAATGGTGGGCATCGTTTGTGTAGGCTACGACGTAACAGCCAATATCAAAACCCAAAAAGATTTAACTGTTATATTGGCAAACATGTCCGATGTGTTGCTCATCATCAATGCCGAAGGATATTTTACATATGTATCCCCAAGTTGGGAAAAACTATATGGACACTCACTTGCCGATACTGTAGGACAATCATTTACCAAGTTTGTACATCCAGACGATATTGCATTATGCTACCAATCGTTGCAGCAAACCGTAGCAACAGGAATAGCTGCACCAAGCATAGAACACCGTGTATTGCACAAAAATGGCACTTATTCTTGGGTGCATACTACTGCCAATATTGAGCAAGCTACCAACGAAATTATTTTAACTTGTCACGATATCAATACCCAAAAGGAACAAGCCAAAAAGTTGGAAGAACTTGCATTGGTTGCTTCTAAAACAACCGATGTAATTATCATTGCCGACAGTCAGGGCTATATAACATGGGTGAATGATGCCTATGAAAAACTGACTGAGTTTTCGTTTCAAGAAGCTCTCGGCAAAAAACCGGGCACGATGATACAAGGTCCCGAAACCGATATGGCTACCGTAGAACGCATTCGAAAAGCCATTCAAAAAAAAGAACCCGTTTCTGAAATCATACTAAACTACTCCAAATCGGGACGCCAATATTGGCTCGATCTTACCATTACGCCGGTGTTTGATGCAAATGGCCATTGTACCAACTTTATAGCCGTAGAACGTGAAATTACCGAACGAAAATTAGCCCAAGAGGAATTAATTAAAGAACGAAATAGGTTTCAAGAAGTAATTAGAGGCACCAATGTGGGTACTTGGGAATGGAATTTACAAACCAACGAAACCATTTTTAACGATAAATGGGCCGAAATTATTGGCTACACCTTGGCCGAATTGGCACCTATTAGCATCAATACTTGGTTAAATCATGTGCATCCGGACGACGCCAAAAAATCTGCCGAATTACTCCAATTGCATTTTGATGGTCATTTACCTTACTACGAATGCGAAGTGAGAATGAAACACAAATTAGGACATTGGGTGTGGGTATTGGATAGAGGAAAAGTATCAACTTGGAACAACGATGGACAACCCTTGTGGATGTATGGAGCGCATCAGGATATTACCGACAAAAAATTAGCCGAACAAGAATTGTCGCGTATCAAAGAAATGTTGGAACAAACCAACGAAGTAGCAAAAGTGGGTGGCTGGGAAGTTAATTTGGTAAAAGGAACGGTTTTTTGGTCTGATGAAACAAGAAAAATTCATGAAGTATCGGACGACTATGTCCCCAATTTACACACAGGCATTTCATTTTATAAAGAAGGGATTAGTAGAGATACGATTACACAAGTGGTAAAAAATGGTATCGAAAAAGGCGAGTCTTGGGATGTTGCGTTACAAATTATTACCGCAAAAGGCAACGAAAAATGGGTTCGCGCATTGGGCAATGCCGAAATAAGCAATGGTCAATGCATTCGTCTATATGGTGCATTCCAAGATATTGACGAATTGAAAAAAGCAGAACTTGCAAGCGCGGCCAATGCTAGTTTGCTTACAAAATTATCCGACCAAGTACCCGGTGGCTTATACCAATTTGCTAGTTTTGATGATGGTAGCTTTAGCTTCCCATATGTCTCTCGCGGTTTATTAGAAATGTATCAAATAACCAATGACATGTTGTGTCAACAGCCGGAAATCATGTTTGATAGATTACATCCCGACGATTTGCCTGCTGTATATCAGTCAATTGCCATATCGGCACAAAACTTACAACCTTGGGAACTTGATTTTAGAGTCGTTATTCCCGGTCAACCGGTAAAATGGGTTAGGGGCGAATCAAAACCCGAAAGAGTAAACGATGCTACCATTTGGTCGGGATACATACAAGATATTACAAAGCATAAAGAAACCGAGCTAGCTATCAAAAAAGCCAATGAACGCTTTTCACTAGCCGGCGATTCGGCTAATATGGGTGTTTGGGAAATCAATATACAAACAGGCGAAATTGTTTGGGACGAAGTTATGCACCGTATTTACGACATCTATCCCAACGAATACACAAGTATCAAGGAAGCTTGGTATGCCCGTTTACACCCCGACGATAAAGATTGGGCTGTGCTAGAAATTCAAAATAGCATACAACACGAAACCAAGATAGATGCCTCTTTCCGTATTGTGTGGCGCAATGGCACTACCAAATATTTAAAAGCAGATGCCCGAATTTTGTACGATGCCGAAGGCAAGCCGGCCCAACTAATCGGCATTACTTACGATATTACCCGACAAAAAGAAAATGAATTAGAATTAATCAAAGCCAAAGACTTATTGGCACAAACAAGTGCCGTGGCCAACATAGGCGGTTGGGAATACGATGTAGTTACGGGTACGGTATATTGGTCCGAAATAACCAAAAAAATACATGGCAAACCGGAAAGTGCTCTAATAAATTTAGAAACGGTATTGGCCTCTTATTTGCCACAAAGCCGGGTAAAATTGCAAAAAGCCATTCAGGAAGCAATTGCTAACGGTACACCTTACGATTTGGAAATGCAAATTCTTACCGACCAAAACAAGGTGCTGTGGGTTAGAGGCATTGGCAAAGCGCAATTTATCAACGGCATTTGCACCAAAATTTATGGCACTTTTCAAGATATTGATGTGCAAAAACGCGCCGAAGAACAAGTTACTGCCACTAACCAACGTTTGAAATTGCTTGAAAAATTCATCAATCAAACCAACGATGGTATACAGGTAGCTAACGAAAATGGCCAATTGGTATATATTAATAAAGTTGCATCTGATAGACTTGGCATTGCCGTTAACGAAGTCAGCAATTATTATGTATCCGATTTCGAAAAAGTTTTTAGCAGTCAAGAAGCATGGTTACAACACATTGACGAATTAAAAAAACTAGGTAGTTTAACTATTGAGGGGCTCAATACCAATCTGAAAACACAAAAACAAATTCCGGTAGAAGTTACAGTTTCGTATAATATTATCAATAACGAAGGTTATGTAATTGCCACTTCGCGCGACATTACTGATCGCAAAAATACCCAGCAGCAACTTATTAAAGCCAAAGAACAAGCCGAAGCAGCTAGCAAAGCCAAGTCCGAATTTTTGGCCAACATGAGCCACGAAATAAGAACTCCGCTGAACGGGGTTATTGGATTTGCCGATTTACTTATGAAAACCCAACTCAACGATACCCAATACCAGTATATGAGTACGGTGTATCAATCGGCTAATGCATTACTCGATATTATTAATGATATATTGGATTTTTCTAAAATTGAAGCAGGCAAACTAGAATTATCCCTCGAAAAAACAGATGTATTCGAAATTGGTAGCCAAGTAGCCGATTTGGTAAAATACCAAGTGCATCAAAAAAAATTGGAAATGCTGCTCAATATAGGGCAGGATATCCCAAGATTCATTTGGGTAGACCCTATTCGACTAAGGCAAATTTTGGTCAATTTACTTGGTAATGCATCTAAGTTTACAACTAGCGGCGAAATAGAATTGAAAGTAGAAGTACTCGACAATGCCCATCCCGACCAAACCCTTTTCCGGTTCTCGGTACGTGATACCGGCATTGGCATCGACGAAAAAAACAAACTTAAAATATTCGAAGCCTTTGCGCAGGAAGATGCTTCTACTACCCGTCGTTTCGGCGGAACAGGGCTTGGACTTACCATTTCCAATAAGCTATTGTCCTTAATGAATAGTCGTTTACAGTTAACTAGCGAATTAGGTAAAGGAAGCACCTTTTTCTTCGATGTTGCTTTCAAAGCCATGCCCGGCGAACCTGTAGAATGGGAAAACATCGACCAAATCAAAAACATTTTGATTGTAGATGACAATGCCAACAACCGTTTCATTTTGCAAGATATGCTTGCTTTAAAGCAAATTAGGGTAGAACATGCCCGAAATGGTATTGATGCATTGGAAAAATTGGCCACCCATAGTAAGTACGATGTTATTTTAATGGACTACCACATGCCCTATATGGATGGCATTGAAACGGTAAAAAATATTCGCCAAAAGCTACAATTGCACGCCAATATACAACCTGTTATATTGTTGTACAGCACCACCGAGGACGACAATATCAAGCAGGCTTGTACCGACTTGCATATTGAACAACGAATGGTAAAACCCATCAAAATTCAACAATTATACAATGCTTTGTCGCGTATCAATACCAAGCAGCCTGTTATTGCAAAAGCACCTGTGGAAGCGCTCAAGCATTCCCGAAAATTGGGTAATCTTACCATTCTTGTGGCCGAGGATAATCAAGTCAACATGCTACTAGCGCGTACCATTATTCAAAGTATTGTTCAAAATGCTACACTGCTAGAAGCACGTAACGGTAAAGAAGCCTACAAAATGTTCGTATCCGATGCACCCGATATTGTTTTTATGGATGTACAAATGCCCGAAATGAATGGATACGAGGCCGCTGCCGCTATTCGGGAATACGAGAACGGAAAAAATACTCACACCCCCATAGTGGCACTTACTGCGGGAACGGTAAAGGGCGAGCGCGAAATTTGTTTGGAAGTGGGCATGGACGATTATATTACCAAACCCGTATTAAAGGAAACCATAGAAGCTAGCTTATATAAATGGTTGGGTAACAAATACCCTGAAGTTGTAACGCCATTCCATGCAACTGCTAATCCCGGTCAGGCAACAATCAACCAACATTTCGACAAACAAGAATTGTACATACGCTTGGGCGAAGACGCCGCTATTGTGAGCGAACTATTGCAAATGGTAAAAGATTATTTAATACAGTTTCCACCGCAGCTAAAACAAAGCATTCACGATGGCATACCCAAACAAATAAAAGCACATGCTCACCAACTCAAGGGCAGTGCCTTAAGTGCCTGTATGAACCAACTTGCAAAACTTGCTGAAGATATTGAAAAAAACAGCAGTGCGTCAGCTGAGGTTTTACTCCCCATTTACGAGCAAATAGAAGCTGAAATATCAGTAATTTTCAGTATTTTAAAGACTACTGAGTAATCAATATGCAATCCACTTATGATGGATGTTAGAGATAAAGTACATCCAACATCCATCATAAGCACCTCAAAATGTTCGTAAATTCCTAGGTGTATTACCCTTTTGATGCGGCCCGCTTTTGTTCATTCGTCAACCCATTGTTGCCGATTATCACTTGCCAAACGCCCCCAAATTGCTACTAAAAATCTTGATTGCAATTGCAAGTAATATTACGCCAAAAAACTTTCTGATAGCTAATAAACCATTAGGGCCAATGATTTTTTCTATCGGATTGAGCAATTTTAAAACAGTATATACCAAAATCAAATTCAGCAAAATACCTAGCAAAATGTACAGCTGTTCAAAATTGGCTTTCAAACTCATAATCGTTGTCAGCGTACCGCTACCGGCAATAATTGGAAATGCTATAGGCACCACACTTCCGCTTTGTGCATTGGCATCGCCCTTAAAAATTTCATGACCCAAAACCATTTCCAATCCAAGCAAAAAAATAACTACCGACCCTCCCACTGCAAACGAACGCACATCTAAACCCAGCATATTTAAAAAAGGCTTGCCGCCAAAAAAAAACAATACCATCAGTGCACCCGAAATAAGCGTTACTTGCCATTCGTGTATTACCCCCATTTTGGTCTTTAACGATATTAATAGTGGTATGCTGCCAACAATATCAATCACCGCAAAAAGGGTAAAACTTACCGTCAGCAATTGGTCTAAATGAAATTCCATAACACCTGCTTTTGTACACAAGTGAAGATACAACATCTACCCAATGAAACAGTTGCCTTCCGCTACTATATCAAGGCTTTTACTTGGGCGTTCCTCTTCGGGTCGGGCCTTTTGCTTTTACTCCTCGCCGCCACCTTTCAGGATGTCGGCTGTGGGGTAACCGCGTCAGTCCCTAACGCAAACACACCTTCGAATAACCATTTTCTTCAACTCATTTATGTCTACCATACCTTCATGAGTCAAGTGGTTGTACCTCTAAAAAATAGCTGCTACAGGTAGGTAAATACAATATTTATACTACATATTCGTTATAATAACGGTTGTTTTTACAAAAAAATAACCCAACAAGTGTTCACCGGCCGATATCTTTGAAGTGGTTCAAGAAAAATTGCCCTATTTTTGATTTTGCTATGATAGCTTTTGTACGAGGAAAATTTGCATTAAAAACCCCTGCCCGTTTAATTGTAGATGTGAACGGTGTGGGCTACGATTTGCAAATAAGTTTGCATACCTACAGTGCCATAGTGAATAACGACGAAGGCACGCTACATACTTACCTGCATTTGTTCGAAAATGGACAAACTTTTTATGGTTTTGCTACCGAGGCCGAAAAAGAAATGTTTTTGATGCTCATCAGCGTTTCGGGTGTAGGGGCAGCAACAGCGCGTATGATGCTCTCCGGAATGAAACCCGACGAAATAGCAAAAGCAATCGTACAAGGCAACGCTAAGCAGTTGGAAAGTATCAAAGGCATAGGAAGAAAAAGTGCCGAACGATTGATAGTAGAACTAAAAGACAAACTTAGTAAACAAGCCTTAGACAATCCACTAGCCAACCTTGTTACACATACCATCGATGCCGATGCTGTTACAGCGCTCATTGCATTAGGAATTGCCAAACCAATGGCTGAAAATGCAGTGAAAAAAGTAATAGCTACGCAGCCCGACATTTCATTAGAACTCATGATTAAACAAGCACTAAAAAATTTATAGTATCGCACATTTATACGTAACTAAGGTAACCAGTTTTGATTTTTGCTAAAAAATTCCCTTTTTGTTTTGCAGCCGCTTTGGTTAGTCTACTAAGCGTACGCCACTCCTTTGCACAATCTTTACAAAATTCACCATTTGTAGTGCGTAAGGCCGATACCTTGCGCTTTCCACTCATCGACCGTAGAGGCGACAGATTTTCTGTTAAACAAAAAAATCCATTCGATTTGGTGGATACCGCCTTTGTAAAAGAAGAAATTACCTATAACCCTATCACCAAGCAATACGAAATCAACGAAAAAATTGGAAACGGTCGCTATCGAAACCCCTCTTATCTTACATTCAAGGAAATGTATTTGCTCGAAGCCAAAAAACGCGAAGCCGCATATTTTAAAGCAAGAGCCAATATTTTGGTGAGCATCAACAAACCTGTAGAACGCCCTAAAACAACTGTTTACAATAGCCTATTC
>Ga0209398_1000165_pt1 | contig 49677 bp, 46 predicted proteins | sample AshMeaBigSpring_FD_184125 | JGI IMG/M metagenome (GOLD analysis project Ga0209398, IMG submission 184125) | Groundwater microbial communities from Big Spring, Nevada to study Microbial Dark Matter (Phase II) - Ash Meadows Big Spring (SPAdes)... | ecosystem: Environmental > Aquatic > Deep...
AAATTTACTTCCCTCAGAATGGGCGGCATCACAAAGCCAAATATAAAATTATCGGGTCTGATTGCTCAAAAATCCGGAGATAAACATTATTTTTAATGCTGCAATATGGGGTTAGCCGAATGCTTACTGTACACTTAGTGAAATTTGTGTCTTCAACTGAACTGATAGATTATAGTGAATCAGATAAAAATTTCATAATAAATCATTCTGCATTATTCAAAGTTCTATCTGATACAATTCCAATTTCACTTGATTCTACTCATCAATATGTTCATTTACCATGTTCTTACGATTTCGATGATATGTGGGGCGAGAAGGATTGGACAAAAATGTTTGTATCAAAACTGTTAGTTACAGGAAAAGGCAATTGCCATTCTATGCCATACCTCTACAAGATATTAGCAGATGAATTAGGCATTCCTGCATATTTGGCATTAGCTCCAAACCATATCTACATTAAAACCTATTCACAAAAGATGGGATGGTATAATACCGAGCTAACAAGCGGAACTTTTCCCATTGATGCGTGGATTATCGCTTCGGGTTATGTAACAGTTGATGCCGTCCGTAATGGCTTGTATATGGATACATTAAATACGAAACAATGTATTGCAAACTGTTTGCTTGATTTGGCGCAGGGCTACCAGCATAAGTTTGGAAAAGCCAATCCCAATTTTGTTGTGAAATGCTGCAATACCTGCTTGAAGTATCACCCGCTTAATGTAAATGCCATGCTTACCAAAGCCGAAGCTCAGAAATACTATATTCAGTCACAAATGAAAACCAAAAACGTAAAAATTCCACAAGAGCTATTTACAAACACTTCGATCAAGGAGATGTACACAGATATGGAGCAGACTTATGTTCGACTTCACAAACTTGGTTATAGACGAATGCCCGAAGAAATGTATATGAGATGGATGGGAATACTCAAAAACGAACCGAATAAATATATTAATCCCAAATTACGGTAAGCAAGAAGAAGAAAAAGTAGTAGTTGTTGTATTAAACCTGCCCGTCACGCCGAATATGAGCCCCTGTCGGTCATAGCCCGCAAAAACCGTAGCGCGGTCGTTCGACATAGTCTCGTGCTAAAAGCCAGCCTCCCGGCTGGCAAAGTATCGCGTAGCGAGATGAATAAAGCGGTTTCAATCAGATGATTGAAGCCGATTTTGTTTACGAGAGAAGAAATGTTATCTTTGTGATTATTAATGAGGTTGTGATGTTGATTTATCGCTACAAATATTTCTGTGCGCTGCACCTTTGTGGTTGTGACGTTGCATTTTTTCTACAAATATTTCGGTGCGCTGCACCTTTGTGGATGAGACCTTTTTACCACAAATAAAAACAACCCTCTTACCTTTGCATAAGGGGCAGAGCCCCGGCTATATTTGTAGAGCAGAGCCCGGCTATATTTGTAGAAACGACATAACCCGACTACCAACAGAGGGTCGGAGACCCGAAATATTTAAACAAAACACCTTAAAAACAAATTTTTATACTCCATTCAAATATTTACAATAATAATTATTACATTTGCAGGTGTTTCAATAACGTATCTGAGGCAGGATAAACGACAAGTTTATCGGACAAAGATAGTATGTCGAATTTAAACATCAGTGAATGGATTCTGATTATCGTTTTCCACTATTTGAAGAGATAATACACGGTACTCTCGACCCTGTATTGCCCTCAATGGCTGCCGATACCGGCTACGAAGAGAGGCTAAAAAATATGATTTGCTGCAAAAGCACCGACAATGGTCGTTACCAAATCAATTTTCCTGCTGGTCACCACCTTAAACAACGCTACTACCGCAATCTTTTACTGTCCGAAACAGTGGGGTACTGCAACGAAATGGTCGAAATGCTATCGAAAGAGACACTTCCACCTATCCGTACCTACTACCGCGATCTGATACTGGACAAACACCTGACCTGCTGTCTGAAGCGACTGAGCGAAAAGCTGCACAAACACAATCTGACAACGTTCCCGTCGAGAACAGACCTTCCCCCTCCTACTACAGAAAGTATTTGCAACAGCTATATATTGCATTTTCTGAAGGTATGCCTGACAAAGGCCTATCTGGAGATTCAGCATACACTGTCGGATGTAGTGGTATACAGCCTGACAGAGCAAACAATTTATAGCACCTACTTCGATGCACTACCACCGGTGTACTGCTGGCTGAGCACAAAGCCCGCTACAAAACAGCCACAGCACAATGCGGCAGCCCTCACGCAGGAGAGCCCACCCGGGTATGGCGACAACACCGCGCCCGCAAAGGAGAATCTTCCACCGGAGGATAGTGGAAAGTTTTTGCAGGTAAACGATATTGTTGCAAAAACAGGATGGAGCGAAAAAACGGTGAGGCGTTACCTGCAGGAAGGTTCTTTAAAAGGGAGCAAGCCAAGAGGGAAATGGCTTATTTCGCAGGAAGATTTTGAGAACTATATGAAGAAAAACAGCAATAATTGAATCGAACAATGAGCAACAACGACGAAAACAGAAACAACGAACTGACATTTAACATACTACCATTCGACCATTTAGCCGAACCAATTACAGTACACATCAGCAGCATATACAAGTCGGGCGGATTCCGGCTGTCGGAACGCGACAACGAATTTATTTGTCCGCTGACAGGCACAGACCCTAAGGTGGCTTTGTATGCCTATACCGGACCCGATTATCCAAATGACAGCATCAGGATAAGCCTGCCCGCATCGCCCATACCCGACAAAAAAGAGCAAACATACTGGTCCGTATCATTCCTGAAAAAGTATTATACCCAAAGGCTGACCGACCACTTCAGGGCAAAAGGAATACCCGTGCAAAGCAATCTGGTGTCGGACACCAATGTCTGGATTAAATGCTCTTCGCCCTACCGAAACTGCACCGGATACAGGTGCTTTACACTGCGGATACAGCTAAAAGCACCGGATTACAGGCCCGAACTGATTGTTATATCGGGCGAGGTACATTCGGTTTTCAGCAATGCGGTTAGCTCATCTCTGTTTTCTGAAACGACAGCCGGAAATTTCAACCGGGTATTGTTCCGAAACGAAATACACTATTACCGGGAGTTGCCCGAAGAGGCACGCCGCAACCCGGAGGAGGTTTTCCCCTGTATCAATCCTGATTTGCGGCGCACACTCCGGCTCCAACCTCCGGCTCCCGACAAAAGCAACCGTTACCCCAGGTACTGGAAAGAGATAGAGGATTTTCGCCAAAAATATTTAGACAACGAGGAGATTGAAGCATTCCTGCACTTGCACACAGCGTGGACGAGAGTGCTTCCGAAACATCTGCAAAACGAGAAGCGGGAGCTACTGTTTGGAAAAGGGTTGCATGCAGAGCCCAAGTATGGATTTCGACTGCTCGGGCCAAAGGAGTTAATTGCCGACGATGTGGTTTTCTTCTACATCATGCATCAGGACGACACACCCTTCTGCCTCTCATTTCACTTCTATTTAAACGGCAATGAACCGGCATTTAAAGGGGGTTTAAACAGCTTTCTGAAGATGAAATATACGACAGACAAAACATTGAGTATTATTTTTAAAGACAAAGAAAATCCACTGAAAGAGATAAAAGAGAGGCTGGACGCCAATCAGTCCGGATTCGACTGCTCCAAACGATACGTTGCTATTTACCTGTCGCCACACAGCAAAACAACCACAAACACCCGTCACAAAACGATTTATTATCAAATCAAAGAACAGCTGCTACTCCGGGGCATTGTATCGCAAACCATTGATGTCAATAAATCGTGGGGGTGTAAGCGGGAAACGGAAAAAATCCCGCACGATGCGACAGGAAGCACAAAAGCAGTCTTAAATCCGGGATTTCAATACTACCTGCCCAACATCCTTGTGGCCATTTACGCCAAACTGGGAGGCACACCCTGGTGCCTGCAAACCGACGGCGAAGAAGAGCTGGTAATAGGCATCAGCGCATACCGCAGCCGCATGCTGGAGCAGAAATACCTGGGCAGCACCTTCTCATTTACCAGCGAGGGGCGATTCACGGGTTTTCACTGCTTCAAAAGTACGCAACTGAGCGAACTGGTGGGCTCGATAATGGTAGCGGTGCGAAACTATTGTGCCGGAAACAAGAGAGCGAAACGACTGGTCATCCATTTCTACAAACGGCTGAGCAGAAAAGAACTGAAACCCATCGAAAAAGCTCTCTCGTCGCTTGGCCTCTCCATTCCGGTGGTGGTACTATCGGTAAACAAAACCTTTAGCGAAGATTTGGTGGGCTTCGATCTGACGAAAAACCACAAAATGCCGCTCTCCGGCTCATATATTTCGCTGTCAGACACCCAATATCTGCTCTACAACAATCAATTGGTGACGGGCAACGAGACTATTTGCGAACGGGAGGGATTTCCGTTTCCACTGAAGATACATATACAACAATTTTTGCCCGGCACAGAGGAGAGTACTCCAATGGCAGAAGAGGAGATTACCGGGCTACTGGAGCAGGTTTGCCGGTTTAGCCAGCTCTACTGGAAATCGGTTTCGAGACAATGGATGCCGGTAACCCTGCGTTACCCCGAAATGCTGGCACAGATATACCCTCACTTCAGGTACAACGACCTGACGGAGAGTGGCAGCAGCAGTTTGTGGTTTTTGTAAAAAAACAGGCGATGAGAAAAAGGGGGACAACCCTGCGGAAAAGAGAATCGGCAGAGCGGACAACAGCGGACAACCCGTCCCGCGACCCGAAGCAGGGTGGGCAGGGAGGGTGGACAACAGCGGACAACGCAACCCGGAAAACACTTTGGCACAGAATTTGAGATATATAAAGCGTAGGGCACTACAATTGCCGCCAACAATGCCACTCATCTGATCAGTGAGCGGAGGAAGAGGCGGCAGAAAGGTTCGAAAGAGAAATGCCTGATCAACAGTTTTCGGCACGAACCTGATTGCACAATTCGTTTTTTAATTTATTAAATTCTTAGAAATCATGGCTAAGTTAAGTTTAGGCATTTTAGGTGGATTTTCCGGCACTGTAGGTACAGTAGTAGGAATCGTGAGTAAAAACGGTGATGATATAATCAGAGCCAGGTCGAAAAAAAGCCGTCCGGCAAACACAGTCGGTCAGGTAAAACAGCAGACAAAGTTTGGTCTTGTAAACGGTGCTTTGCAGGGTTTGAATCCGGTGATCAGAATCGGACTGAAACAGGCGTCGGGAATAAAAGGCATGTTGCCAATGAACTATGCATCTGCTTATGCCCTGAGCAACGCCCTGACCGGAACTGACGAGCAACCGGAACTCGACTACAGCAAACTGCTGTTGAGCGAAGGCGCATTGAGCCGGATTGCAGGTGCAACTGCCAGCAAAACGGCCGATGGCGTACTGTTTAGCTGGAGCGACAAGGTGGATAGCAAGGTGGGTGAAGCGACAGACTTCGTTTCGCTGGTGGCGTACAATGCCAGCAACCGGGAGCTCTGCTTCTCTACCGGCGTACACCTTCGCAAAGACAAAACAGCAACGCTGCCTCTTCCCTATTGCGAAGCAGGCGACCAACTGTTCTTCTACCTCTTTTTCCAGTCTGCTACTGATCCGCTGCTGGTTTCGAACAACCAGTATCTGGGCAGCCTGATTGTGGAGTAGTCGGTCGTAGCCTACAAAAACCGTAGCACGGCCGTTTGGCATAGGCTCCGCCCAATATCATTGCTAAAAGCGAAGCTCCTGCTTTGCAATATCCAAACGGTATAGCCATAAATTCGATCTAAAAGCCAGGCTCCCGGCGGGCAATGTATCGTGCTGCGAAAAGAATAAAGCGGTTTCAGTCGGAAGATTGAAGCCGCTTTTGTTTACCGGAAAAGAAATATTATCTTTGCAATAAATGGTGTATAAAGCCGACAGTATGAGTAGTGTCTATAGCTTGGTGTTGATTTGCGAGGTTTATCAGGCTACGGTGGACGGGTGTGGTTTATTAGACTTGGAGGAAGAGGGGCGTTCGTGTGGAGGATTTAGAGAAGGTTGTTGCAGAGTAAAAAATTATAAGGATGGCAGAAGAAACATTATTTACAGAATATAAGAGCATTCAGAAAATTCGCATGGGCGACAAAGGCTTTAAAGACCTTGCCGTTACCTGCGTGGCTCTTGCTAATGCACAAGGTGGCACCATTGCTATTGGTTATGATGACAAAACGAAATTACCGCCTGCAAATCAACATATTGATCAAAAGGAAGCCAACGATGCCGCTACCCGCCTGAAAAGCCTTTGTTTTAATGTCAGCCTGAGCAGCTCCATTGTTTTGATGCACGAAAATGGCTCACAATACTTCACAATAACAGTTTCGCCCTCTTTAAAATCCATTGCTTCTACCAGCGATGGTAAATTTTACATTCGTGTTGTAGATAAATGCGAACCTATACGCAATGAGGACATTCACCGGCTCGCAAATGAAAAAGAAGCATTCCAGTGGGAATTAGTATGTACAAAATCAGTTTCGCTTCACGATATTGACCCGAATGCATTGGTACAATTTGCCAATAAAATACGAAATTCCGACAGAGTAAAGGATCATATCAAACAAATGACCGATGTAGAAATAGCCGAAAATTACAATCTTGTAACAGATGGTTATCTGACTTATCTGGGTGTTCTTTGGCTTGGCAATGCAAAACAACGTAGTAGGATTGCCTATCCCATTAGTGTTCAATATATTGTTTATGATGCGTCCGAGAATAAGGTTCGTAAAGAAGATTGGCACGATAACATAATGAACCCCGAAGAATTATTGCAGGATATTGAGCGTAATGCTGTTGAATTAACCTATTCGCATGAATTCCCCGATGGTTTGTTTCGGAAGAAAATAAGACACTATCACCCCAAGGTAATCAGAGAGTTATTGATCAATGCTTTTGCACACAAAAGTTACACTATATCGGGCGATATTCTCATTCAGGTTTATACCGATAGGTTAGAAATTACAAACCCCGGAGGGTTGCCGCTTGGTGTTACTAAAGACAATATCTTGCACGCACGCCAACGTAGAAACCCACACCTGATACGCATTTACACGACTTAAAACTGATGGAGGGCGAAGGTTCTGGGTATGATTTGATTTATGAATTGAATTCGATGGATTCAAAAGAAAATCCGATAATAGAATCCGATTTTAATTCGACGAAAGTAATACAAAGCTCAAAAATAATTGATAAAGAGATTTTACCGCTGTTGGACTACATTTCTCAACATTATTCACTTTATCAAAAGGAGTTTATTGCTTTGGGATTGGTTGCCAGATACAAAAAATTACTATCAACCAAACTTTCAGCACTTTTACAATTAACCGACGAAGATAGGTTAAGATCATACACTACCCGATTGGTTGAACAGGGCGTTCTTATTACACGTGGTGTTAAGAAAGCAAATGAGTTTTTGATTAATCCAAAACTTATTGCCAATTCAAATGCAAATATAAAAACGTCGCTCAAAACTATTGAACCTCACCGATTAATTGCACTTATTGAAGAAGATATTCGCTTACACCCCGATAGTTTAAAAAAAGATATTGAAGAACGACTACCCGATGCCGACAAAGCTGATATTCAAAAAACGCTGTACAGCCTTGTAAAAGAGGGGAAGTTGCAGACTTCGGGTGGGAAAACCTATCGCAGGTATCGGTTACAAGATTAGGAAACTTGGCAAAAAAAAAAAGAAAGCAAAAAGAGAAATATAAAAAAACAATGTAATCTACTGATAAACAAGAGTGAATTCTTTTTTTATTCTTCGTGTTTTGAAAAAAGAAACATCAGTTGAATTGTTGATAGAGCCTGGTTTTACTTTGTACAACCAGCATTAGCAAAAGCTAAACGAGATGATTTGAATCAGAAATTAATGGAAGCAGGGAAACCAGAAATATCCAAACGGTATAGCCATAAATTCGATCTAAAAGCCAGGCTCTTGGCGGGCAATGTATCGTGCTGCGAAAAGAATAAAGCGGTTTCAGTCGGAAGATTGAAGCCGCTTTTGTTTACCGGAAAAGAAATATTATCTTTGCAATTATGATTGGGAAACTACATATTGCACCCTTTGAAAAAGAGAAACCCAGCGAATACGCTGACAGGTTGGGAATTACTTATGCCGAACAAGTAAGTTTAAAGCATAAGAAAGAAAATGGACAATTCTTTACACCAACACCTATAGCCAAATTGATGGCTTCGTTCTGTGAGTACTCAAAATCTGCAATCAGAATTTTAGACCCAGGATGTGGAACAGCCATATTATCCTGTGCATTGATTGAAAATTTTGTTGAACAAAATAGTCGTATCGATATTATCACACTTGAAGTTTACGAAACCGACGCTGAAATCATCCCATTCACTCAAGAATCACTTGATTATCTAAAAACATGGCTTTTGAGTAAAGGAATTGAATTCCAATACGTATTGCATATAAGTGATTTTATTTTAGATAATGCGGGCATTCTGAATCCTATCGATGAATTATCTCTCTTTGAAGATAAGAAAGTCATTTCTGATTTTTATGATATAATTATTTCCAATCCACCTTATTTTAAACTTTCGAAAGAGGACAAAAGAACAACAGCGGCTCAGAGGCTGGTAAGCGGACAGCCCAATATCTACTCATTATTTATGGGCATAGCTGCAAAATTGCTTTCCGAGAATGGGGAACTAATATTTATTACGCCCAGAAGTTTTGCTTCCGGAAACTATTTTAAAGCATTCAGAGAGCTTTTTTTTAATACGGTTCAACTCAGGCGTATTCATTTATTCAATTCCAGAAAAGAGACCTTCGACCGCGACAAAGTGCTTCAGGAGACTGTAATCATTAAAGCTATTCGCGAAAAGATAGACCCGCATAAACAGGTAATTGTTTCCTCCAGTGCGGGTATTAAGGATATTTACAATCCTGTCATTAACTCTTTTCAGTCCGATGAATTAATAAGCCTCCATTCAAGAGAAATTATACTTCATTTGCCTACAAGCGACAAAGAAGAAAATATACTCAACCTAATATCAAAGTGGAATAGTAGATTAATTGATTACGACATTTACATTTCAACAGGTCCTGTTGTTTCATTCCGGGCAGAAAATTTTATACAGAGTAATTATGAAAACGGAACGGTATTTCAGGCACCTCTGTTTTGGTTGCACAACGTAAACAAAATGGTATTGGAATGGCCAAAGCAATTTAAAGAAAAAGGTCAATATATACGGATTGAAGATAGTTCCCGATCATTGCTAATCCCCAATAAAAACTATATTTTTTTAAGACGATTCAGTACAAAAGATGACAAAAGCCGGCTAATTGCAGCGCCCTATTTCTGTAACTACTTTGAATCAGACTATATTGGAGTTGAAAACAAGGTTAATTACCTATATCGCAAAAAAGGGCATCTGGAACGTAGCGAAACTGTTGGTTTATGTGCTTTATTAAATAGTGAACTTTTTGACACGTATTTTCGGATATTCAACGGAAATGTAAATGTAAGTGCCACTGAATTAAGGGGAATGCGCTTCCCTCCAATAAACAAACTAAAAGAAATCGGAAATAAAATAATTCTCGCTAATGACTATTCCGTTGCAAATATAAATCACATTGTAAACGAGTTATTTCACTTAGAATCAATACTAAACGAACATGAGTAAGATTGAAGAAGCACAAGAAATTTTAAAAGCTCTTGGATTGCCACCGGCACAATACAATGAAATGGCAGCATTAACTTTATTGGCTATTTGCAATATCAAAGAAGTGGATAGCTGGAAAAATACAACCAAGCAAAGCATGGGTGTTTCGAAAGATATTATGAGTTTTGTAAATGAACATTACGGAAAAACATATGCACCAAATACGAGAGAAACATTCAGAAGGCAGGTTCTGCATCAGTTTGTTCAGGCAAGAATAATTGACTATAATCCGGATGACCCAAAACTTCCGGTCAACAGTCCTAAAGCCCATTATGCTTTGCCAGATGAAGTATTAGAGGTCATAAAATCGTATAAAACGAAGAACTGGAAAAAAGCATTAAGCTATTTCATAGCGGAAGTAGGTACGCTTTCTGATATTTATCTGAAAGAAAGAGAGCTAAATCAGATTCCTGTAACACTTCAAAATGGAAAAACAATTAAACTATCTGCTGGCAAACACAATGAAGTTCAGGGAGCAATAGTAGAAAAATTCGCACCACGTTTTGCGAATGGAGGTGTTTTACTTTATTTGGGTGATACAGCCAAAAAAGACTTATATATTGATGAACAAGGATTGAAAGATCTGAATATTCCCATAGACCAACATAGTAAACTACCGGATGTAGTAATCTTTGACACCAAAAGAAACTGGATATTTCTAATTGAAGCGGTTTCTTCTCATGGCCCCGTTTCGCCTAAACGATTGTTGGAGCTTGAAGATTTTCTGAAAGATTGCAAAGTTGGCAAAGTGTATGTAACTGCATTTCCCGATATGACAGAGTTTAAAAAACATTCCAACAATATCGCATGGGAAACAGAAGTTTGGCTTATGGAAGTTCCGGACCATATGATCCATTTTAACGGAGACAGATTTATGGGACCCAGATAACTCTCCGCCCTACCGGATATGAAGTCGCAGAAAGGTGATGCATATCCGGTGGGGCGTAAATATGAGGGTACGATTGAGCAGCAACCAATAAAAAAGGCCGTCCGACAGATATCGAACGACCTTTACTATGTATGTCGGGGATGGATTAGAATCCGCGGATAGCTTTGATGCCGGGAAGAACTTTTCCTTCCATGTACTCGAGCATAGCGCCACCACCGGTAGAAACGTAACTAACTTTGTCGGCCAGTTCGTTTTTGTTGATAGCTGCCACTGAGTCGCCACCACCAATCAGAGAGAATGCACCGTTTGAGGTAGCTTTGGCTACAGCATGTGCGATAGCGGTAGTACCTTTGGCAAATTTTTCCATTTCGAATACGCCCATAGGACCATTCCAAAGAACAGTTTTAGAGTTTGCGATAACTTCGCTGAAAGTAGCGATTGTTTCGTCGGCGATATCGAGACCCATCCAACCTTCTGGTGTTGCGTTGGTTTTTGATTCGATGGTATTTGCATCGGCAGCAAACTTGTCGGCATTAACCGCATCGGTAGGGATGTACACGTTTACGCCTTTTGCTTTTGCTTTTTCGAGGATTTCGAGAGCGAGATCCAGTTTATCAGCTTCGCAAAGTGAGTTACCAATTTCGCCACCCTGAGCCTTGATGAAGGTATACGTCATACCACCACCGATGATGAGGTTTTGCACGCGGTCGAGCAGGTTTTCGATAATCATAATTTTATCTGAAACCTTAGCACCACCCATGATAGCTGTAAATGGAGCCTGAGCATCTTTCAACACTTTATCCATAGCGATAAGCTCGCTGTTGATCAGGAATCCGAACATTTTGTTTTCGGCAGTGAAGTAGTCGGCGATAACGGCAGTAGAACCGTGAGCACGGTGCGCAGTACCGAAAGCGTCGTTTACGTATACATCGGCATACGAAGCGAGAGTTTTGGCAAACTCTTTTTGTTTTTCCTTGAGTGCTTTTTTAGCTGCCGCTTTGTCGTCGTCAGAAGCGAATTCGCCACGGGGTTTTCCCTCTTCTTCTTCGTAGAAGCGAAGGTTTTCGAGCAACAATACTTCACCCGGTTTGAGGGCAGCAGCCTGATCGGCAGCGTTGGCACAATCTTCGGCAAACTGAATAGAGAGACCTAAACGGGCTTCTACGGCAGAGATAATCTGTTTGAGGGTAAATTTAGGATCCGGATTTTGTTTGGGGCGTCCCATGTGCGACATCAGAATAACAGAACCGCCATCGGCCAAAATCTTTTTGATGGTAGGCAATGCACCGCGAATACGGGTATCATCACTTACAGCACCGGTCTCTTTGTTGATAGGCACATTGAAATCTACACGAACGATTGCCTTTTTGCCGGCAAAGTTGAATTGATCGATTGTTTGCATAATAGTATGTTTTTAATAAATATGAATTCTCTGAATTTTCGCCTGCAAAGGTAGTAAATTCCTGCATTTATTACGAAGGGCATGAGGCCATTTTTTTGCATAAAAGGCGATAAATCGGGCAGAAAGGAAGGTTTATATCTGAATTTGATTTACTTTTGCAGCCCGAAAGGATATAACCCAAAGGGTGAACAGACTTTCGGGCTTTAGACCAACACTACTATAACGAGAGATTATGAAGTCAAAAAACGAAATCGTACTTATCAACATTTCCGGCGAAGACAAGCCGGGAGTAACCTCCTCACTGACTGCCATTTTGGCCCATTACGGGGCATTTATTCTGGATATCGGGCAGGCCGACATACATAATACGCTTTCGCTGGGTATTTTGTACAAGACAGACAGCAGCAAGTCGGGCGAGATACTGAAAGAGTTGCTGATGAAATCGTATGAACTGGGCGTGGGCATCAAGTTTACACCCATATCGGAGGAGCGCTACGAAACGTGGGTAAACCTGCAGGGAAAGAATCGCTACATCGTAACGCTTCTGGGCCGCAAGCTGACCGCCGAGCAGATAGCCGAGGTGACCAGTCTGATAGCAGAGCAGGGGATGAACATCGATATGATTCAGCGCCTCACGGGCCGTATTCCACTCGAAGAGAATGCCCGTTCGTCGAAATCGTGCGTAGAGATGTCGGTACGCGGAACGCCGACTGACCGCCAGGAACTTCAAAAACGGTTTATGGAAATGTGTAACCGTCTGGAGTTCGACATTTCGTTTCAACAAGATGATATGTACCGCCGCAACCGCCGCCTGATTTGCTTCGATATGGACTCTACTCTGATAGAGACCGAAGTGATAGACGAACTGGCCGACCGCAATGGTGTGGGTGAAGAGGTGCGGGCAATTACCGAATCGGCCATGCGGGGCGAGATTGATTTTATAGATAGCTTCACACAACGGGTGAAACTGCTGAAGGGGCTGGACGAATCGGTGATGCGCGAAATTGCCGAAAACCTGCCTATTACCGAGGGGCTCGACCGCCTGATGCGGGTATTGAAACGGACAGGTATTAAAATTGCGATTCTGTCGGGGGGATTCAACTATTTCGGGAATTACCTGAAACAGAAATACAACCTCGACTATGTATATGCCAATGAGCTTGAAATAGAGGACGGCAAACTAACGGGAAATTATGTGGGCGAAATTGTGGATGGCAAGCGCAAGGCCGAATTGCTTCGCCTGATTGCTCAGGTAGAGAATGTAGACATTGCGCAAACCATTGCTGTGGGAGATGGAGCCAATGACCTGCCGATGCTGGGCATCGCCGGATTGGGTATTGCATTCCACGCCAAACCAAAGGTGAAGGAGAATGCGAAACAGTCCCTTTCGACCATTGGCATCGACGGTATCCTCTATTTCCTTGGATTTAAGGATTCTTACCTCGACGCATAGCCTTTTGGGGAACAAAACAGGGAGCGCGCTTAGTCTGATATCAGGCCGGGCGCGCTTTTTTTATCTCGGGGAAAAAGGATTTTATTAACGATTTGGATTGCCCTGAATTCTCAAAATTGCACTAACTTTGCGGTCGTTTCAGCCTACCTAAACAACAAAAAAAATTGATTGACCAGGGAACCATAGACCGGATAATGGATGCCGCACAGATTGTAGATGTGGTATCCGACTTCGTGAGTTTGCGCAAACGTGGCGTAAACTACACCGGGCTTTGCCCGTTTCACGACGAAAAAACACCGTCGTTCAGCGTATCGCCATCGAAGGGTATTTGCAAATGCTTCAGCTGCGGCAAGGGGGGCAACTCCGTGCACTTCATCATGGAGCACGAACAACTCACTTTCTACGAAGCGCTCAAATATCTGGCCAAAAAATACAACATCGAGATTGTAGAAAAAGAGCTGAGCAACGAGCAAAAACAGGCTCAGAGCGACCGCGAAAGTATGTTTATCCTCAACGGATATGCTCAGCAGTTTTTTTCGAATACACTATACAATCACCCGGAGGGAATAGCAGTGGGTCTGGCCTATTTCAGGGAACGCGGATTTCGCGACGATGTAATCAAAAAGTTTCAGCTGGGTTATTCGCCCGAGCTGCGTGATGCATTGGCGCAGGATGCGCAAAGAAACAGCTACAAGCGCGAATTTCTGGTAAAAACAGGGCTTTGTATCGAAAGCGATGCGCAACGACTCACCGACCGTTTTCGCGGGCGGGTGATGTTTCCCGTACACACACTGTCGGGGAAAGTAGTGGCGTTTGGCGGGCGTATCCTGAAAAAAGACGACAAAACTGCCAAATACTTCAACTCGCCGGAATCGGCTATTTACCACAAAAGCAACGAGCTGTATGGCATCTATTTTGCCAAACAGGCTGTGGTGAAACACGACCGGTGCTTTCTGGTAGAAGGCTATACCGATGTGCTGGCCATGCATCAGGCCGGCATAGAAAATGTGGTGGCTTCGTCGGGAACGGCTCTCACACCGGGACAAATACGGATGATTCACCGATTTACGCCCAACATCACGGTGATATACGATGGTGATGCTGCGGGAATAAAGGCCTCAATACGCGGTATCGACCTGCTATTGAAAGAGGGAATGAACATAAAAGTGGTGCTTCTTCCTAATGGCGAAGACCCCGACTCATTCTCGAAAAGCCGCAGCGCATCCGAATTTATAGACTATATACAGAGTAACGAAGTCGATTTTATTCGTTTCAAAACAGGACTGCTACTGAAAGAGGCCGGACGCGACCCGATTAAGCGGGCCGAATTGATTTCGGACATAGTGAAGAGTATTGCCCTGATACCTCACGACATCATCAAGTCGGTCTATACCAAAGAGTGCAGTCAGCTGCTCGAGGTGGACGAAAAGTTGCTGATTAATCAAATCAACAAAATCAATCTGGCCGAGCTGGAACGGGACTTTGCCAAGAATCAGACTCCCCCGGGTGCGAACACTGCCACAACAAATAACATAGCGACACCCGATTTCGGAGAGGCTCCCCCACCCGACTTCTTCTACGACGAAGCTGGAGATGTGGCATCGCCCCCCAAACCGGAAGTGGCTACCCGCAATACCGAACTCGACTATTTCGAACAGGAAATTGCCCTGCTAATACTCAAATATGGCAATCACAAAATCTATTCGTACGACAACAACGAGCCGCCGGAGCTAATAGAAACCTTTGTGTGTGAATACATACAGAACGAGCTGGCTATGGATGAGATTGCGCTATCTCATCCGGTTTATGCCACGTTTCTGAAGGAGTGTGTAGAGCGGGTGCAAACGCCCGACTTCAAAAGCGAGAAATACTTCACTCAACACCCCGATCAGGAAGTCAGCCGTTTTGCGGTTGAAATGAGTGCAGAGCGCTACCAACTGAGCAAGATACACTCCAAATACCAGAGTCTCGAATCGGAGGCCGAACGCCTGCCCGACCTGGTGACGCGAGCCATTATCAGCCTGAAGGATGCTCTGCTAAAACAGGAAATTGCCCAACTAAACAACTCATTGCGGAACGCCACTTCCACAGAAGAGATTACCACTACGCAGCAACGGTTGTTATTTCTGAATTCGGTACGCACCAGGCTGGCCAAGATTTTGGGCGATCGTATTATCATCATGCGATAAAAAGGCATTCGCCCACCCCCAAACAAAAAGCGCAAATCCGTAGGCTGTTCTACCATACGAATTTGCGCTTTGTTGCTGCTTGACAGCTCAGATTGTTTACATATTTGCAAACAATGTAATGTATAAACCGGTGATAATAGCCGTGGTAATAACGCCGGAAATGTTGGCTCCGATGGCATCTCCCAGAATCATAGACTCCGGATTATCTTTACTCACAATCTTCTGAGCCACCTTGGCCGTAGTGGGTACGCAACTTACACCCGCAATACCGATAACCGGGTTGAAGTTTCCTTTCTTGATAAAATACATGATATAACCACCTATAATCCCCCCGATACCCGAAAGCAAAAGAGCAGTAATACCCAGCACCAGCAATTTGAGGATACGCGGGTCTATCAGCAGTTTAGCATCGCACAATACACCCAGCAAAAGACCGAGCATAAAGGTAGAGCCATATAAAAGCGGGCCATTTACAAAATCATATACATATTTCATACCCGACTCGCGCACGGCCACACCCAGGAAGAGAGAGAAGAAAAGAGGAGCAGCTACCGGGAAAAGGAAGCAAAGTATTGCACAAAGAATAACGGCAAAAGCCAGTTTTACTTTGGCATCGTAGTTTTTGGGCGCCTCTTTTTTGGTCATTTTTATGGCACGCAGCTTTTGGGGAACAAGTAGTTTTACCAAATAGGGATAACCACCATACGTGAGTCCGAGATAAAGATAGGCTACCACTGTAATGGGCACAAATAAATCTTTGGACAGTGCCAGAGAGGTAAAAAGCACCATCGGCCCATCGGCACCACCCACCATGGCAATAGAGGCACTCTCTTTGATTGAAAGGCCAAAAGCGTGAGCAATAGGCACTGTAAGGAAAGTACCCAGCTCGGCACAAAGCGCCAGAAACATACTGGTAAAAGGTTTTTGCAGCAAAAAGCCCACATCGAGCAACACGCCGATACCCATAAATACGAAACAGGCAATCAACCCATTGCTGAAGGTCAGCGTATAGACAGGCTGCAAAAAGTCTATCTGCATCACATTCATCAAATCATCTGTATCCGAAAGCATCGGATCGAGGAAAAGATTTCCCAAACCGCCACCCGGCATCATCAGTGTACCGCAATTGATAGCCACCATACCGATACCCATCGGAATCATCACCATTGGCTCGAGCACACCTTTCCAACCCAGATAAACCAACAAAAAGCCCAGTAAAATGAGCGCGACACGCGTCAGGCCCAATACCCAGCCACCGGCAGCCATTGTGCCAAATCCCTGAAACAGGGTAAAAAAATCAATATGTTCCATTGTTAATGCTTATTTTTCTTTGTTTCTTTCAAAATCTCTTTGACTTTCGCTTCCGGGGTTTCATCACCGTCCAGCTCCAGTTTTTTCTTGATTCCCTTGCGCAATCTGGCAGTACGTGGATAGTAGTAATCCATCAAATCGAAATCAGAAGCACCCTGACCTTCGGAATAGTAGTGATTGACAATCTCAACTTTGTCCATCGACTCGATTTTCTCAATCAGGGCTTTCAGAGTGCGCTCCCGTTGTCGTTTCATTCTGGCCAATCGTTGCATCTGAACCTTCTTGGTAGAATAGAGTTCGAGTGAATCGGCACTTCTGGCTATCAGCTTTATTACGCCTGCAACGACGAAGCCGATAATAAATGTAAGTGCCATCATTTCAAGTGTGATGATGAATAATTCCATATAATATCTGTTTTTTAGGATTGAAATCCGCTTTAGGAACCGCCTACACGAAAGAATTTTTAACAAACGATAATTATTTACACAATTCAATCGCGGCAATAAGTTCAATTTGGTTGCAATATTACCATTTTTTTTTGGCAGTTTCCAACAAATCAGAACACTATTTTTCGAATAGTTTTAATTTATTTGAGAGGCCTTAATTTTATTGCGCACTCTGAATAAATGTGCGCAATAAATTCGTAATCTGACAAATAACCAAACCACCAGCCGGTAGCTTGATCGATTTAAAGGAGAGGAACTGAGGTAAAATCAAAGATTTGGATTTTCGCCATTATGCAAATAAATGCTAAAAAACAATACAGTCAAAACAGAGAGAGCTGCTTATCGAGAAGCTGAAATGTGATTCGGTGGTAGGGCGTGACACCGTATTTTTGTATTGCCCGGCGATGTTCGGCTGTTGGATATCCTTTGTTTTTTTGCCAATTGTAGCCGGGAAACTCATTGTGAAGTTTCAACATATAGTCGTCGCGGTATGTTTTGGCTAATACCGAGGCCGCGGCAATCGAAAGCATTTTGCTATCGCCTTTGATGATGCAGGTATGCGAAAAACCGGGATGCCGGTTAAACCGGTTGCCATCAATCAAAAGATGATCGGGCTTCACCTGCAACTGGTCGATGGCGCGATGCATGGCCAAAAACGAGGCATTCAGGATATTGATGTCGTCAATTTCGGCCGGCGACACAATACCGACAGCCCATGCCTCCGCCTCCGCCTCTATTATTTCGCGAAGTCTGTACCGCTGCTTCTCACTCAACTTCTTCGAGTCGTTGAGCTCTTCGCAGCAGAAACCGGATGGCAAAATAACGGCAGCAGCAAATACGGCACCGGCCAGACAACCACGACCGGCTTCGTCGCATCCGGCCTCTACGCGGTTGGCTTGTAAATAGGGTTGTAGCATCTTTCAGTTGTTGTTTGGTTAATTATCACCTGAAGAAGCAACAAAATTACATTTTTTCAAATTAAATAGAGAAGAAAAAACCTGTTATTGAATAAAAATTCATATTTTTGCACCGGAATTGAATATTTATACAACAATGAAACAAAAAACATCGCGTTTACAAGCCATTCGGATGTTGATATCACGCTTTCAGATAGGCAGTCAGGAAGAGTTGATATCGAAACTTGAAGAGGAGCAACACAGAGTAACGCAAGCCACTCTATCGCGCGATTTAAAAGAACTTCGGGTTGTAAAAGTGCCCAATGCACAGGGGCAATATGTTTTTCGGTTCGAATCGGCACTCATCACAAACAACACGCCGAAAGCGGAAGTTGAAAGCAAAACTCCGTTTGTTGTTCGCAACACAGTTGAGTTTTCGGGGCAATTGGCGGTGTTGAAAACCAAACCGGGACATGCCGGAGCCATAGCTTCCGAAATAGACTCGCAGGCATCTGACGTGATACTGGGCACCATTGCCGGCGACGACACCGTGCTACTGATACCACGCGAGGGGGTTGCCCGTAGAACCATCATTGAGGCATTGGCCAGATTCATTCAAATAGATTACAAGTAAAAAACAAAACGCATTCATACAATTGATGACAGAGAAAATTAAAGTTATGGTGGCCAGTGAGGCTCATATACCTTATGTTCAGATTATCCTGGACACCATAGAGAGGGCCGCCAAAGTACGGGGCACAGGTATCGCCCGTCGTTCTACCGAATATGTGGAACAAAAAATGAGAGAAGGGAAAGCCATTATCGCATTGGCAGGAGATCAGTTTGCCGGATTTTGCTACATCGAAACATGGGGCAACAAGCAATTTGTGGCCAATTCGGGACTGATTGTAGTAGATGCCTTCCGGGGGAAGGGCCTGGCAAAAGCCATCAAGAAACGGGCTTTCGACCTCAGCCGCGAACGCTATCCAAACGCCAAGATTTTTGGTTTAACAACCGGTCTGGCCGTAATGAAGATAAACACAGAACTCGGATACAAGCCTGTCCCCTACTCGGAACTCACCGATGACGACGCCTTCTGGAAGGGTTGCGAGACGTGTGTCAACTTCGACATTCTGCAACGGGCCAACCGCCGTTTCTGTATGTGCACCGGATTAATATTCGACCCGAATGATCAGGGGAAAAAGAATATTCTGGACGGAATAGCAGATGATATTGTGATTGAATAGGGTAGAGTTACGGGTTGCCAGTTACTAGTTACCAGTTACTGGTTACCAGTTACTGGTTACAAGCTACTAATAACCAATAACCCGTAACCTGCAACTTTAATCCCCGTAACCCGTAACTCGTAACTCGTAATTTGTAACTCGTAACTTGTAACTCGTAACAAAAAAAATATGAAAGAAAAAGTAGTTTTAGCATTCAGCGGAGGTCTCGACACCTCGTTTTGCGCGATGTATCTGGCCCAGGAGAAGGGCTACGAAGTCTATACAGCTATCGCCAACACAGGCGGATTCAGCCCCGAAGAGCTGAAGCGCATCGAAGAGCGCGCCTACAAACTGGGCTCGGTAAAACACGTGACCCTCGATGTGACCCAGGAGTACTACGACAAAAGTATCAAATACATGGTTTTCGGAAACGTATTGCGCAACGGAACATACCCGATTTCGGTGAGTTCTGAGCGAATCTTCCAGGCCATCGCCATTATTAATTATGCCAAAGAGATTGGTGCAGATTGTGTAGCTCACGGCTCAACCGGAGCCGGCAACGACCAAATCCGCTTCGACCTAACATTCGAAGTACTGGCGCCCAACATCAAAATCATCACGCCTACCCGTGATATGATTCTGACCCGCGAATACGAAATCAACTACCTGAAATCTCACGGTTACGAAGCCGATTTCACAAAAATGGAATACTCCATCAACAAAGGTTTGTGGGGAACCAGCATCGGAGGAAAAGAGACGCTAAAATCGGAACAGACTCTTCCCGAATCGGCCTATCCTTCGCAGATGACTGCTACCGAAAACGAAACTCTGACAATCCATTTTGAACAAGGTGAAATCTCGGCGGTGAACGGCGTTGAATATTCCGACAAAGTGGCGGCTATTCAGAAAATCGAAGAGATTGCTTCGAAGTTTGCCGTCGGACGCGATATGCACATCGGAGACACGATTATCGGTATCAAAGGTCGTGTGGCATTCGAAGCGGCTGCTCCGATGATCATCATCAACGCACACAAAATGCTCGAAAAACATACGCTCACCAAATGGCAACAGTATTGGAAAGAGCAGCTGAGCAACTGGTACGGTATGTTTCTGCACGAGGCCCAATACCTGGAGCCGGTGATGCGCGACATCGAGTCGTATCTCGAAACTTCGCAACGCAACGTGACAGGTAAAGTTATCATCAACCTCACTCCTTACCGCTACGTATTGGTGGGTGTGGATAGTCCGTTTGACATGATGAAGACCGATTTCGGCGAATATGGCGAAGTGAACAAAGCATGGTCTGCAGACGATGCCCGCGGATTTACCAAAATATTGGGTAATCAAATGAAGATTTACCACAACGTGCAAAAACGCAACGGAAACGAAATATAGGGACGTTGTACGTTATACGTTATACGTTATACGTTGTACGTTTTACGTTATCGTTAAAATCAGGAATGACCCGCATAGAAACAGAGAAACTCACATTCAGCAAAATGCTGAGGATCTATTGCAAAAAGGAGCACAAAACCCCGTTGGGTTTGTGCTCCCACTGCAAAGAAATGGAAGAGTATGCCCATTTCCGTCTCGAGAAATGCCCGTTTGGCGAAGAAAAGCCCAACTGCAAGCATTGCCGGGTTCATTGCTACAAACCAGACATGCGGAAGAAGGCAAAACAGATTATGAGAAAAGCGGGGCCATGGATGCTCTACTACCATCCTGTGTTGGCCATCAGACATTTGCTGAAAGCAGGAAAATGATAAGATTTTGCATGATTTACAAACTGTTTGGAAATCCCGAACAGTTCGGGACTTAGATTTTCGAATACGAGTCGGCATTTTCCATATTGGAGTATACCGAACAAAAAGGTTTAACCTCATCAACTGAGACAATAGCAATTATTATGATTAAAACCGGAATTATCGGCGGAGCAGGTTACACCGCCGGAGAACTACTGAGATTACTGATTAACCACCCCGAGGTGGAAATCACATTTATTAATAGCAGCAGCAATGCAGGCAACAAAATAAGCGATGTACATGCCGGGCTCTATGGCGAAACCGACCTCACCTTCACCGATGCAATGCCCTTCGAGAGCATCGACCTGCTCTATCTTTGTATGGGCCACGGCGACAGCAAAAAGTTTATGGAGACACACGGAGACAACCTGCCTGCTTCGCTCAAAATAATAGACTTAGCCAACGACTTCAGATTGAAGGCCGACGGGAACGACTTCTTGTATGGATTGCCAGAGCTAGATCGCGACAAAATAAAAGAGGCAAAATATGTGGCTAATCCGGGCTGCTTTGCAACCTGCATTCAGCTGGCTCTGTTGCCTTTGGCTAAAAATGGATTGCTGAAAGGCGAAGTACACGTCAACGCCATTACCGGATCTACCGGCGCAGGGCAAAAACCAACAGAATCGACTCATTTCAGCTGGAGAAACAACAACATTTCCATCTACAAACCCTTCAAACACCAGCATTTGCCCGAAATCAAACAATCTTTGGCACAGCTGCAAAACGGATACGACGGCGTAATCAATTTCATCCCTGTTCGCGGAGATTTTGCACGGGGCATTTTCGCCACAGTTTATCTCGATTGCGAATTGGATGCAGAGACCGTAAAGGCGATGTTCGAAGAGTTCTATGCTGAACATCCGTTTACTTTTGTAGCCAACAAAACCATCGATCTCAAACAGGTAGTGAACACCAACAAAGGCATCGTACAGGTGGAGAAATACGGCAACAAACTGCTCGTCACCTCCATTATAGACAACCTCCTGAAAGGTGCATCCGGACAAGCAGTTCACAACATGAACCTGATGTTCGGACTGGAAGAGAAGACGGGACTTTGCTTGAAACCATCAGCGTTTTAATTAGGTAATAAGTTTTAAGTAAAAGAATGCAAAACTACAAGAATTTGTCAGTTTGGGAAAAATCACATCAATTAGTTTTGACTGTTTACAAACTAACAAAAAATTTCCCAAAAGAAGAGCTGTTCGGCGTTACGTCCCAATTAAGGCGGGCTGCAACATCAATACCTTCAAACATTGCGGAAGGATGCGGCAAAAACACCTCTTCCGATTTGGCTAACTTCTTGAATATTGCATTAGGTTCGGCAAATGAATCATCTTATTTGATTTTATTATCAAAAGACTTAGGCTACATTCCAGAAGAAAGCTATACATCTCTGGAAAAAGAAATTGAAAGCATAAAAGCAATGCTAATAACTTTAATATCAAAAATCCGAAACAAATAACACAACATTTCGCATTTGAGAAAAAGCTCAGCAACCCTGAACTTAAAACTTAAAACGTAAAACTTATAACGTAAAAACAATGATTTTATTCGACGTTTATCCGCTTTTCAACATCACCATCGACAAGGGTGAAGGGTGCAAAGTATTTGACAATGAAGGTACTGAGTACCTCGACCTCTACGGCGGTCATGCTGTGATTTCAGTGGGTCACACCCATCCGAAGTATGTGAAAGCCATCACCGAACAGGCTGCAAAACTCGGGTTCTATTCCAATTCGGTGCAAAACCCGCTGCAAGTGGAGCTGGCAGAGAAGTTGGGTAAGCTTTCGGGGCTGGAAGAGTATTCGCTATTCCTGATCAACTCGGGAGCCGAAGCCAACGAAAACGCGCTGAAACTGGCCTCTTTCCACACCGGACGCACGAAAGTGATTTCCTACAAAAACAGCTTCCATGGTCGCACCGCTGCCGCTGTACGCGTTACCGACAATCCCAAAATTGTTGCACCCATCAACGACAATATGAATGTCGTTTTCCTACCGTGGAACGACCTCGAAGCCACCAAAGCCGAACTCGGGAAAGGCGATGTTTGCGCCGTCATTATCGAAGGCATTCAGGGAATTGGAGGCATTAAAGTGCCCGATGCCTCGTTTTTGCAAGAGCTGCGCCAATTGTGCACCGAAACAGGCACGGTGCTTATCCTCGACGAAATTCAGTCGGGATATGGACGTAGCGGAAAATTCTTTGCTTTCGAATATGCCGGCATCAAGCCCGATATCATCTCCGTGGCCAAAGGCATGGGCAATGGCTTCCCGATTGGCGGAATCCTGATTAGTCCGATGTTCAAAGCCGTACACGGCATGCTGGGAACAACGTTTGGGGGTAATCACCTCGGTTGCGCCGCCGCTATTGCCGTGCTCGACATTATGGCAGAAGAAAAATTAATCGATAATGCAGCCCGGGTGGGCGAATTCCTGATGACCGAACTAAAGAAATTCCCTCAAATAAAAGAGGTTCGCGGTTTGGGACTGATGATTGGGCTCGAATTTGAGCAACCAATCAAAGAGATTCGCTCAAAACTGTTGTTTGAGCAGAAAGTCTTTACCGGCGTAACCGGCACTAACGTCATTCGCCTGTTACCACCACTTACGCTGACATTGGAAGATGCAAAACTGTTTCTCGATCGTTTTGCCCGTTGCCTGTAAACTATTCGAAAGAAATAGCCAATCGAAAAGTACTAATATCACAATTGCGACGTTCTAAACCAAAACGGTATATATGTCAACCATTTACGATAAAAGAGAAAAAACAGCCCTGATGTTTATCGCCGTTTCGGTGGTACTCGTGGCTGTTTTTTTGTATTTCTCACACAAACTGGTACGGGAACTCTCGACCGAAGAACGGGCAAAGGTTGAAATATGGGCAGAAGCCATGCGAATATTATCTACCGAAACCGGCGAAGGCGAAATTCCGCTGATTCTGAAGGTCCTGCAAAGCAACCACACCATCCCCGTGTTGCTGGTAGATGAACAAGATAGTATTCTCACCTACAAAAATGTGGAGATTTCGAGAACCGACTCGGCTATTTTTCTCAGGAATTGGCTGGTTAAACTCAAACAAAAAGACAACAAAATTGTCATTCCATTGAGCGAGAACTCCAATCAATACCTCTACTACGACGACTCAACTTTACTAAAAAAACTATCCTATTACCCATACATCCAGCTATCTGTGATGGCTGTCTTCCTGATTATTGTCTATTTTGCGGTAAGCAGCACCAAAAAGGCCGAGCAGAATCAGTTGTGGGTTGGACTATCCAAAGAGACGGCGCATCAGCTGGGCACCCCCATATCGTCGCTCATGGGGTGGATAGAAATATTAAAAATGAAAAGCGTGGATCCTACCCTTTTGCAGGATATGGGAAAAGATGTAAATCGCCTGAGTATCATTGCAGAACGGTTTTCCAAAATCGGGTCGAAACCCGAAATTGTGCCGGTAGATATTGTCCCCGCTCTTTCCAACGCCATCGCATACATGTCGAAGCGAACATCAGCCCGGGTAATTATCAAAACCGATCTACCCAACGAAGCCGTTGTTGTAGCACTCTGTGTCCCACTATTTGAGTGGGTGATTGAAAATCTGTGTAAAAACGCTATCGATGCAATGAATGGAGAGGGAAATATAAACCTCTCGCTGACCACTGACGCACAGGGCATTGCACACATCGAAATAGCAGATACCGGCAAAGGAATACCTAAATCGAAATTCAAGACAATCTTCAGGCCCGGCTACACCACCAAATCGCGGGGTTGGGGACTGGGGCTCACTCTTGTAAAGCGTATTGTGGAGGAGTATCACGAAGGAAAAATCTACGTAAAAGCATCCGAAATAAACAAAGGCACTATCTTTAAAATAGAATTGAAAACAATTATCTGAGGCAAAAGAGCAAAAAAAAACAGGCAAGTGTGGTATGAATCAGTTTTTTTTGTAATTTTGCGCAGTTTTACCAGTATAAGCTTTGGGACGATTTAATACATACAGCATATCCCTCATCGGGAATGTCTCTGATATTCGGGAATTTGAATACCAGCTAGACAATGATTTCTTCAAGAAAATTGACGGAAACGAGGTCCAAAAGGGCAAGTTAACCGTTCAATTGACAGTGAAGAGATCGATAGCGACATTTGAATTTTTATTCAGGATAGAAGGTGTAGTGCAGGTTCCCTGCGACCGCTGCCTCGATGATATGGATGTAGAGATATCAACAACCGAAAAGCTGTTTGTCAAGCTGGGCAAAGAGTACTCGGAAGAGAGCGACAATGTGATAGTAGTACCCGAAACAGAGGGCGAAATCAATGTAGCCTGGTTTCTGTACGAATTTATTGCACTTTGCGTGCCTCTGAAACATGTACATGGCCCCGGAAAATGTAACAAAGCCATGACATCAAAACTGAGGAAACATTCAGCCAAATCTGTAGATGACGAAGATTCGATAGGATTTGAAGATACAGATGATATAATAGAAGATGTAGTAGAAACGGACCCGCGATGGGACGAATTAAAAAAAATAATAGATAATAATTAATAAAGTAATAGAAAAATGGCACATCCTAAGAGAAAACAATCGAAGACCAGAACTGCAAAACGCAGAACTCATGACAAAGCAATTGCGCCTACTATGTCTGTTTGCCCAAATTGCGGCGCATGGCATATCTACCACACAGTTTGTGGTGAGTGTGGTTACTACAGAGGTAAATTAGCTATCGAAAAAGAAGCTGCAGTATAATTCAAACCTCTTGTGTTCAAATAACTGAACATGACATTCTGAAAAAATATAGCCCTAAAGTGAGACTATTTTAGGGCATTTTTTTTAGGTGTATGTATCGTTAATTTTTATTTTATGAAAGAATTGAATGCTTTAATAACCGGTGTTGCATCTTACCTTCCGGATTATATACTAAACAACGAAGAGCTCGCCACAATAGTAGATACGACCGACGAATGGATAATGACCCGCATCGGTATCAAAGAACGTAGAATTCTGAAAGTTGAAGGCGCCGGCTCATCGTACATGGGCGCACGGGCTGTAGAGTCTCTGCTGAAGAAAACCAATACTCAACCCGAAGAGGTAGATTTGATTATCTGCGCAACCTCAACTCCGGATCATGTTTTCCCATCGACGGCAGCGATTATCGCAGAACACAACGGAATAAAGAATGCATTTTGCTTTGATCTGTCTGCTGCATGTTCGGGTTTCTTGTTTGCACTCGAAACCGGTACATCCTTTATAAAAACAGGCAAATACAAGAAGGTTATTGTATTGGCAGCCGAAAAAATGTCGGCCATCACAAACTACACCGACCGTACTACCTGTCCGCTGTTTGGCGATGCTTCCGGAGCAGTTATGCTGGAGCCAACCGAAGAGAAAATGGGTGTAATGGATGCCATTTTGCATACAGATGGTGTAGGAATCAGCAATTTGCAAATGAAAGCCGGAGGATCGGCAATGCCTGCCAGCCACGAAACTGTAGATCAGCATCTGCACACAGTATATCAGGAGGGCCAGGTTGTGTTTAAATACGCTGTATCGAACATGTCTGATGTTTCGGCAGAGATTATGGAGAAAAACGGCATGACGCACGACGATATCGCCTGGTTTGTACCTCATCAGGCAAATATGCGCATCATCGATGCTGCGGCTAAACGGATGGGATTGAGCAAAGACAAAGTGATGATCAATATCCATAAGTACGGTAATACAAGTGCTGCCACTATACCGGTATGTCTGTCGGAGTGGGAACCACAATTAAAAAAAGGAGATAACATTATCTTATCTGCATTCGGGGCAGGCTTCACCTGGGGGGCTGTTTATCTGAAATGGGGATACGACGGAAAATAAGTAAAATATCTACCTCAAAAAGCGCATCCCATCCGGGATGCGCTTTTTGTTTAGAATCAAGATATCAGAACCAGGAACAAAGGCTCAACACCAGACTACTCTTTTGTTTAATCTTTGTTCTTTTGTCTTTTGTCTCAATCACCTTAACATCAAAAAAAAATATGCATAAAGCCGGTTTTGTAAATATCGTTGGAAATCCGAATGTAGGGAAATCCACACTAATGAACGCCCTTGTTGGAGAGCGCATTTCCATTATTACCTCGAAAGCGCAAACCACCCGCCACCGTATTCTGGGCATTGTGAATACAGAAGATATGCAAATAGTCTATTCAGACACGCCTGGCGTACTCGACCCGCAATATAAGCTGCAGGAATCGATGCTGAGCTTCTCCCGGTCTGCGCTTATCGATGCCGATGTACTGCTATATGTAACAGACACAGTGGAGAAATCGGATAAGAATGAAGATTTTTTAAATAAAGTTCGTGAACTGAACATCCCTGTTTTGTTGTTGATAAATAAAATTGATGTTTCGGATCAGAAATCACTCGAGGAGATGGTGGCAAAGTGGCGGGGGCTTTTACCCAATGCCGAGATTATTCCCCTATCGGCCAAAGAGAAGTTCAATACCGATTATCTGCTCAGACGTATACGAGAAATGCTTCCGGAATCTCCGGCCTTCTTCGACAAAGATGCACTAACAGACCGGCCTGCCCGCTTTTTTGTCACCGAAATTATACGTGAGAAAATATTGGAACAATACGATCAGGAGATACCTTATGCCGTTGAAGTGATTGTAGAGCAGTTTAAGGAGAGCGAAAAGCAGATCAACATCAATGCGGTAATCTATGTAGAAAGAGACAGTCAAAAAGGCATTATCATCGGAAAAGGAGGCATGGCCCTGAAACGGGTGGGAACAGATGCCCGCAAAGATATGGAGGCTTTTCTGGGTAAAAAGGTCTTTTTGGAATTATATGTGAAAGTAGAAAAAGACTGGCGCAGCAAAGAACGCGCGTTGAAGAACTTTGGTTACGACAACAAATAATATTCATCTTTTCGCAGAAGATTAAGCAGAATATGGCCGGAAGATATATTGAGCAAACTAAGAAATTGATTATATGTTTGGATTTTTCAAAGATTTACGGCGCAAAGACCACCGACCGCGCCTGGGAGGATTAGAAATTCTGCGTTACATAGGGCCGGGATTGCTGGTAACAGTGGGCTTTATCGACCCGGGCAACTGGGCATCGAATCTGGCTGCAGGAGCCGATTTTGGCTACACGCTATTGTGGATGGTGACATTGTCGACCATCATGCTGATAATACTGCAACACAACGTGGCACACCTTGGTATTGCAACAGGATTGTGCCTGAGCGAGGCCGCGACCAGGTATTTGCCCAAGCCGGCGTCGCGCGTTTTGATTGGTTCTGCCATGGCAGCCTCAATATCAACCTCGCTTGCCGAGATATTGGGTGGAGCCATCGCGCTGGAGATGCTGTTTCATGTTCCCATCCGGATTGGCTCTGTTCTTATGGTGGCATTGGTGCTCTATATTTTGCTGACAAACAGCTACCACAAACTGGAGAAATGGATTATGGGGTTCGTTTCCATTATCGGGTTTTCGTTTGTGTATGAGCTCTACATTGCCGATATAGCCTGGGGCGATGCCGTTAGAGGCTGGATAACTCCGGCTCTTCCCGAAGGCTCAATAATGGTAGTAATGAGTGTACTTGGAGCAGTAGTGATGCCACACAATCTATTTCTGCATTCCGAAATAATCCAGAGTCGGCAATGGAACCTGGAGAACGACGAAGTGATAAAGAAACAGCTAAACTACGAATTTTTCGACACCCTGTTTTCGATGCTGGTAGGCTGGGCAATCAACAGCGCGATGATAATCATGGCTGCTGCCGTATTCTTTAAGCACCAGATACCGGTGACGGAATTGCAGCAGGCAGGAAGCATACTAGAGCCCTTATTGGGCAAAGGTGCAGCCATTGTATTTGCAATAGCACTTCTATTAGCAGGAATATCCTCAACCATCACATCCGGCATGGCAGGTGGCTCTATTTTTGCGGGTTTGTTTGGTGAGCCCATCGACCTGAAGGACAACCACAGCCGCCTGGGCGTTTATATTTCTCTGTTTGTGGCATTATTGATGATATTCTTCATCAGCAATCCATTCAAAGGGCTTATTATTTCGCAAATGGTACTGAGTATGCAATTACCTTTTACCATATTTATGCAACTATATCTCACATCGTCGAAGAAGGTGATGGGCAAATATGCCAACAGTCGCTATCTGCTGGGGTTATTATTGGTTATTGGAAGTGTAGTCACTTTTCTTAATATCAAGTTGCTTATTTCTTTTTTCTGATTTATGATAAACAAAAAGCCTGATAAAGATTTGCGAAGTCAATCTTTATCAGGCTTTTTTATTTTCAATACATCCTATTCTTTGCGAAACCGGATAGTCCGGGATGTGTTACTATCTGTTATCGCTACCAGATATGTACCGGATGAAATATTAGCCAAACTCACGATATTTACAAACTGGGGGGCCAATCTGACCTGAAGAGCAACGCGACCGGTGACATCAAAAACAGTAGCCGTGGCCACCCCTGTCATCTCACCAATGATGCGTAAACGATCTCCATTCGCGGCAATCAACCAGTTGTTTTTCTGAGCATTCTTATTCTCAATCGAAGAGATCGTCGTAATAAATGCATCTGCACCAATATCGGTTGGTGTAAGACTGGCACGCAATTCGCCATCAAAATCATCTTTAACGGATGAAGAGAGCGAAGACTCTCCGTTGGCTTCAGCGCCGGAGAGCTTTCCAATCTGAATATGTAAATCGGGCATGGTTGCTGTCGGAGCGACAAAGGCCGGATCAGACAAAATCGATTTAAGATCCTGATTGACAGAAAGCGACTTCCAACTGCTGAAAGAATCGTAAACCGTAGTTCCCACCAATGCAAACTTATTGATATCAACTGCCTGGTTGTAGAGATTTGAGTTGCAGGTGAGATAGCCCGCCGAAAAATCGGTTGAATTGGCGATGCGGCAAACGGCATGAACTCCGGTGGAACCACCGGTACGCTGATTCTCGAAGATGTTATTTTGCATATCAGCAATATTTGTAGCAGATGATACAGCCCGGGTAAATGCCGAGGTGTGACCCGTAACAGCAGTTTCCACCAAACCGCCCACATAAACAGAATTGTGATACACATTTATTTGGGCTGAAGCAGACGAGTTGGCCTGCATATAAATTCCACTGAACACAGCCCCTTCCGGCACACCGACACCCAAGCGAATCATATTGTTTTTGACCGTTGTGGGAGCAGTTGCGGTTGTAGATAAATTATACAATACAAGTCCGTAATTGACAGCAGAACCTGCACTATTACTACATTTGAGGTTGTAAATCAGATTTCTATCGAAAGTTCCACCACTTTGTGCGCCATAAAAAACCCCGTAAGCCTGATTGGAGGCAGACGAACCGGCATCTCCCGACACAATATCGGAAATGATATTCTGAGAAACAGTGGCCGACAATGTGCACGTTTTATCTATGTGAATCGCTCTAACCATATTGGTTTTATCAGCAGCAGAGCCAATGGCACTCAGAGATCGGATCATATTGCCGGTAATCGTATTTGCCGATGCAAAAGTCATAATTCCGGTAAGTGTCCAATAAACAGAGGCAGCCTTGACACCCGAATAGTTCAGTTTGATGTCCCGGATGGTATTGTTGGTAATTTTCACATACGAGTTGGCCAGAGCTTTGGCGTATATAGCAGAAACAACACCCACAGTGGCATCTCCGGCAGAGCTGCTCGTGATATCGAGATTGGCAATGGTATTGTTGTTTATGACCGGCGCCTTGTCTTCAGCTACAGAACCTGTCACCTGAATTCCGATAAAACGGGTGCCGGCTGAACCTGCAAAAACAGATTTCTGAGACTCTGCCCCTTTCGGATAACCAATCACATTATCGGAGATAATATTACCGTCTCCGGTAGCAACTATGCCAAAAAAGTTGAGAGCAGCAGTCGGGGCAACAGGTTTCGACCAATAAATATGGTTCTTTGCGACAGTTGTTCCATGAGTATTCCCGATAATGTTAATGGCAACAGGCGTACCTGCGGTAGAAGTTGACACATTAAAAAGGTTAGAATTGGTAATAATATTTCCATCATTTGTAGCTACTCCGATAGAACCATTCATCACAATAGCACTCACAGGCATCGCAGCTCCATCGCCAATATCGCAGTTGTCAATCAGGTTATTATCATTACCAGTCGTTTTTCCGGTAGAGAAATTTATCGTTCCACCCGTAGAAGAGCCTTTGATGATGCAATAACGTATAATATTATTGCGTGCATCGTTTATTAAACGAATGGTTTGAGAATTACCCGTATCTGTATTCTGTATTGACAAATTTTTCGCTTCGCCAACGCCGTCCACGCGACCATCTATGGTTACATTGGATACCCCGTTTAGAATCATGGCTACTGTATTTATCGGGATATAAATTGCGGCATTCGCAGATTCGGGACGAATAGTCAACGACTTCCACATACCGGCACTGCCAGTCAAATTGATTTCACGACTATCTGTAATGGTATCTTTGATGGTTATCAAAATATCTTTGCCCGATTGATTCTTCCCGTTGAGACGTTCAACCGCCGCACTAAGTGTTTGATATCCTGTACTATCGGCGCCATTGGAACCTGTCACAGACACACGACCATTTGCCCTCGATGAGATTGCATCGGGCGTGACTGTTCCTTTGGGAGAATAAATGGGTACTGCCACATTGTAGGTATTGGTTTGAGCCGCATCCTGACGGGTAGCCCCAAAAAGATAAACCGGTCTGCCATTTTCATGCAGCAAGCAAGGACGCTCCAACTGCGAAGCACTCATAGTGCCATTATCGTAAGCAAACCGGCTACCAATCACTTTGGGATGAGCAGCAGCCTGCCAATCGGTACCATTAGCAGAGGTCATCAGAGCCAATCCACCCGCATCGCCGGTGAACCCGCCAATAACATCGCGCACCACAGCGTAATAGTTACCATCCTGAAACCAGAGATAAGGATCTTCGGCCACCATAGTAGAAGTACCCGGCAATACAAAGATAGGCTTTGGACTCTTTACAAAGGGGCCTGTTGGTGAATCGGCAAAAGCAGCACCAAACCGCACCTGACCACCGTGCCAGTCGCCTCCCTTGGCCACCTGTTTGTAAACAATCAGCACACGGCCGGTATCATTTGCAATGGCAGAAGGATTTGACACCAGCATATAGTCGTAATTGGCATCGTTGGATTTATCGGCATCCACAACCGGTTTGTCGAAACGGGTCCAGTCGCCGGTAAGACTATCGGCAACTGCCACACCAATACGTTGAGTATTGCGGTAGCTATACCAGGCTTCGGTACTCATCGAATTAACGGGAAAGGTCATGGGAGTGGAAGAGTTTGTTCCCATGTAGTAGAGATAATACTTTCCTTTGTAATAAGTGAGCGCAGGATTGTGCACGGCACTACCATCCCAATATTGATTGCCCCGTCGGGGAAGGGCCACCTTTACGTGTTTGTAGGGCCCACCCGGCTTGTCGGAGACCGCCAGACAGATTTCGCAGGTAATGCACCACGAGTAGAAGCCGTCTGTTTTGGGCCAGCGGGAATAGAGCATGTAATACTTGTTGTCTTTGGCCTTCATCACGGTACTACACCAGATGAAGTAGCTCGGGTCGAAAAACTTGTTTGTAGCCAACGGAATAGGCTGAATGGAATCACCGATATTGAAATCGATAAAAGGCGCTGCTGCCTTAGCAGGAGAAGCTGCTGCCAAAGCAGCCAAAAAGAACAGCCCTGCGACTGCATTTCCCAAACGGGATAAGAGAGATTTTTTCATAGAAGAATAGATTAGATAATATAAATAAAATGAAGATTGTGTGTTAATAAGTGAAAATCCCGCCGGAGTTTCACATAGAGAAATGGGCATAAAATACAACATGAGCTCATCTATTGTGATACTATATTTATGGCATTCATGTTATTCGTCTGCACAAAATCAGGTTTTAAATTGTAGGCTTTCAGCAAATCGGCCTTCGAGTCGGGCGTCCAGAGCTGAACAATCAGTCCGCTGCTGTGGGCGCGTTTCACCTCTGCAAGAGTAAGGGTCGGATCGTCGATACTACAACTTACTCCATCGTATTTCTGGGCAATCGCATCTGAGACAAGCTTTGGAAAGGTCGTCTCCTTGAAAAGACAAATCTTTATGCCCGGAACTTTTGTATGCATACTTTGGCAGAACGGGGTATTGAACACCTCAATCATCAGCTTACCAGGGTGCTTTACTGTGGGGAAAAGGGTCTGAAAAGCCGAAACAAACCGGGCCAGATAGGCTGCCTCACCTCCGATTTTAGGATTGTTTAGCGTATCTCTGAATTCTTGCTTCAGGTGTAATGAGATAGGGAAACCACTATCTGTCTGGTTCCAATAATCAATAATCTCTTTGAGCTTGTAAATACGGTCTCTTTTTACGCTTTGGCAAATGCGAACCGTCTCTATTTCGGCATCTTTGGCCAATGCGATTGATCGGTGATAATTGGTATTGCAACTAGATTCCCCCATATCGTCGTTGTGATAGACCCAGATTGTGCCGTCGAGACTAAGCTGAATATCGAGTTCAACACCGTTGAGCCATCTCAAACCATCTTTGACCGATGGCAACGTATTTTCGATAAAATAGGCATTAAAAGAACTACTCCCCCCACCTTTGTGACCGAGGAAAGAGACATCCAGTTGTTTGGGTGGATTATTCAGCAGCACCTCCTCCTTTTTGCATTGTGTAGAGACAAAAATCAGCAATAATCCATACAGGATATACTGCAATCTGATTGCTGAACTCTGCATTATTCTCCGTGCTCCCATGAATATTGTCTGTATTAATTTTTTTTGAAATGCAAATATAGCAGAATACTACCCTCCTCCTACTGCTATTGAGCAACAAATTTGTTAACCCACGCTATCTGAATATAAAATTATTCTGAAAATCGAAGTATTCCCAGATAAAATAGCCGGCATCGATGCCCGGTTGCGTTGCTTCGACAAGGACAATCCGATCTTTATCGTTTATCTTTATCGTTTTGTTGTTTTTGGTTTGAACTCTGATTTTTCCGGGAAAGACAAAATCAGTTATCCTGAGAAACCGGTTAATCTCTTCGCTGCTTTTCAATACAAGCCGGCTTCCTGCATATTCGGGAAGAAGGAGTTCTACCACTTTACGTTTGTGAACCACATACCAGGCGCGATGCATCGAGTAACAGATTTCCCATCTCTGTTTTTGATAATAATCCAACAGAGACAGAGCGCGATTTTCGCTCATTTCAGGCACTATCTTTTTCTTTTTCGCCGAAAAGCCACTCTCCACCACATAGAGCATAGCCAAAGGAGAATTGGCATAGCGAGCCAGTTCTCCGGTATCGTATCCCCGTGCGCGGTTCTCTTTTTCGTCATCTATAAGAGTGGCAAAATAGTAGAGTCTCTTTTCTTTGCTGAGCGAATCGCGCCAGGTCTTCATAATCCCGGCAAACTCACTGTTGTTGTTTCCACGGGGCAGATTTATCCATTCCAAATCCACCGCAATACCATCATACGGGATATTGAGGGCGCGTAACGAATCGAGATTGACACGAATCAAATCTTTGTGAATGCCATAAACCTCTTTGAATTTTTTGCTGCCGTGGCTGTCGAGCAACCACAGAATTACTTCCCCCTTGTTTTGTTGAATACGGGAACAGAATAGTTGCAGATTCCTCTTGCTTTGTGGCGAAGAGTAGATATTACCACGGTCGAACACAAACCGTTGCCCCAGATGGATAATCACACGGTTGTAGCGAGCCGAAAGGGAGTCTGCAAAAACCAATACACTTTCGGACGATTGGTTGAACAGCTCTTTTTGCCGGGTTTCGTCAGCCAGAACAATACCAATTCCCCTTGCCGGCATCATCAGAATAAAACAAAAAAAAGTGCACAAATAAACGGGCAAAAGTCTGTTCATAATTCAGGCAGATTATTGTCTCTGTTTCAGAATGAAATTTTCAGCGAATCGGGGATAATCCGGTTTTTCTCTGTCACAAAACGGTTTATCTTTTTGAAGTTGGCAAATCGGGAGGTCAGCCTCACTTTGGCCGAATCGTCGGTTGACGGCTCAATGTAATTGTTTTTGAAAAGGCTGTACAGCGTTTCGCCCGACAGGAAATAGTCGCCCTCCAGATAATCCATAAACTCACTCTTGTTGCGCATCATCGGATAGCTATTCCTGCTACGGAACTCTGCGTTCGTATCCAGTTCGCCACCAATCCAGGCCGAAAGCGATGGCATTTTCACTTTGTATGTCTTCCGCATCAAAGCCAATAACGATGGAGTGACGTCGAAGTGCGAAACCACAGCCGGAAATGTTCTGCCCCCTTTGAGCAGTGGCGAATAGATGACCAAAGGCACATGAAAGCGGTCAATCTGCGTGCTGATAGGAATCTCGGGCATCCGGTGATCACCTGTGATGACGAAGATGGTGTTGGCAAACTCTTTGCGTTTGCTGAATTGATTAAAGAAACTCCGCAAAGCATCGTCGTAATAAAGCATCGTAGCAAATTGAGGAATGTATTCGCGGTTGAATTGCCGCTGTTCCTCTGTCAGTTTCAACGACTGAATCCGGGCCTCCACCCGTTTGTTGTATTGCTGTTGGTTGGGCACTCTGAACGGGTCGTGCATGGCCAGCGTAAGCATTACATCTATGCGGGGACCCGGTTTGCGCCCGGCCAGATCATCGAGGTACTTCTGAAAAATATCCCGGTCGCCATATCCCCACGAAAAACCATTGTCTTTAGCTGGCATTTTGGTGTATTTGCTCCCGAAATCGTTGATTCCGATAAAGCGGTCTGTTCCCTGACGACGCAGAAAAACATCCATATTGTCGAAATGGGTGTCTCCTCCGTAATAAAAGGCAGATTGGTATCCACTGTTTTTGCGAAGCAGAGAGATAATGGACAGATGATCCGGCATTTGTTGCCCCATCTCGGTAAAGCCATTTTTGCCAAATGGCAGGGACCCCAGCAGGGTGGGCAAAACCTCAAATGTACGTCCTGACGAACTCAGACAATTTTCCCAGTACAAACTTCGCTGCATCAGCGAATCGAGAAATGGGGTGAAGCTACCCAACGTGGCATTGGCACCGGAATAGGAACGACCCAAACTTTCCGTTACAATAAAGACTATAGATGGGAGCTGTACGCTATCGGTTGCAAACCAGGGGCCAATAACATCCGGCGTTTTCTCTTTGTGAAGCAACGGATACTCTTCGCTCACGTACTCTCTGGATAAATTTGATTCCTGATTCGGGTCTGACAGATTGGCAAACACGCCATCTGCTTCGTCTGTTTGCTGCGCCGAATAGTCTCTCAGACTGTTGGCAAAAAACATCAGTTTGTTGTACGAAATAAAGAGGTCGAATTCATTTTTAAACAAATTGCTTTGAGGCTTCAGCGAGCTGCCAAAGAACAACACAACGGACAGAACAAGCAACGATAGATTCCGAAAAACGGGAAGGACGGGAAATGCCGGCACCTTGCGAAACCCCCAAAAGAGCAGAAAGACCAGCAAAAGCAGTAAAATCACATTCACCACACTCAATCCACCCGATGCACTCACGGTGTGCGAAATCTCTTCTACCGAATAGCCAAACAAATCGGCTCCCAGTGGCACCCTCGCTTTGCTGAAATACCCCACCAGCAAAAAGTTTATTAAGACCAATAAAGGCGCAATCGTGACAAAAATAGTGCGTTGCAGTTTCAGCTTTTTGTATCCGATAAGCGTCAGGGGGAGAATAAGCCAAAGCATAATCTCTGCCACAAAAAGCAAATCGAAACCGGCCCCAATCAGATGGTAATACCAGCTGCCATTGGGTAGATTCGCCAGATGAGACACCACCGTTGCGTCCAATAAGCGTACCATCCAGAATGCCAACAACAAATAGGCCGACAATGACAAAAACTGAACCAATGATTTATTTAATCTGATTTCGGGAGAATCGAGCAATTTCATCTGTGACCGGGTTAAAATTGATACGCTATATTGATATCGAATGTATAATTGATTCCGTATTTTGTGCCCTGTGATGAGATATCCAGATAACTATTATCAAAATACTCTTCGTTGTTGACTGCAAAACCCGCATTGACAATCCAGCTATTTTTGATTAGATGATTGAACTCGAACTTAACCGATTGCGACTTTAAGCGATCAGACCCAACAGGAAGATCGAGCAACTGCTGAATGGTTTGAATAATTTTCAGTCGTTCGTCCGGCGACGATCCCAAACCAATACGAAGGCCAAAATAATTCTCGGGATCATTAAAATAACGTCTGGCCAGTAAGTAAACAGAAACCGAAGCATCACTACCATTAGGAGTAACAAAAGGTCGCAGCGAAAACCAGTAATTTCCATCGTATTTACCCAGCGAACCGGTGTAGATAATCACCCGTTTCGACCCACTGAAATGCAACACCCGAAAACCCAATGACGCCTCAAATGCCTTAGGCAGACTTGTATTGAGCTCAAAGCCTCCCCGCTGTGCCGGATAGATAGAGCTATTGGAGAGTCCGACATTCAGATACAGGTATTGGTTTTCGGTGATACGCGGATAGGCATCTACCTCAAACTGAGTGCCGTTTGTTTCGAATCGTCTCGCCTGAGACACCCTGCCGATAACTGACCCAAAACCCGTTTTGCGGGTGTATTGCAGATAGGTCAGTTGCCACGGGTCGCGGTTGGTCGCCTTATCAAAACTATCGTAGGTATAACTGAGTGAAACCCGGTTGCTTCGCTGGTTGAGGCGCACACGTTCGAGCCACTTGATGGCCTCGCTGTTTCCGGGATTGATTTTCAGCAGCTGCTTCAGCGTTTGAGCCGATTGACTGTACTGATTGTCTGAATTGAGAATTTTGGCCTTTTTCAACAGAAAGTTTTCGTTCACTGAGTCTGTGGCTAAGGCTCTTGCACAATAAGACAAAGCCTGTTTATACCGACTATCCCAATACTCCAGATCGGCCAGAGCATCCAGCGCCTCGCTGTTTCGGGGGTTGCGTTGCAATACATCATCCAGCACAATACGCGCCGAGTCGTATTTCGAATCCCAGGCGTAGACGCGCCCCAGCATCACAGCCACATCCGAGTCGAACTCTTTGGCCAGAATGGCTTTGGCCAGAGTTCGGGCTTTGGCGCGTTCGCCACCAAAAGCCGCCGCTCTCACCTCATCAAACGTTTGGGCATTCAGCGAAGGGAAAAACAGTAACAACAAGAGAAACAGGGGGAATATCTTCCTGGATGAAGCCGCAATATTCATATTTATAAGTTTGAAATGAAGCAGTTATACTATTTTCAAACAAAGATAGTCTAATTTGGTTTAACTAATTAAAACAACCGGCAAAAAACCGGATTGTATTTCGTTAAGACCTGAACTTACAGCTCCTTTTTTTCGTACTTGAGAATGATTTTTTCGAGCAGAGCATCTTCGCCGGTAGAGTCGTATTCCGATTTCAGATTGTGCTTAAACAGGCGGGCAACACCCTGCCAGAATGCGGCGGGCAGTGCTCCTTTGTACTCTTTGATAATGTCGTAGGTGCTTTTCCCCGTTTCGCGGTAAATCAGCTTTATCAGCAGTCGTCCCTGCGTAATGCTGAGGTTGGTCACCTCTTTTTCGAACATCGTAAAGAGCTCTTTTTCCATCTTTTTGATGAGCTCCTTCTTTTCTTTGTCCGATTGAGCACCGCCAAGCTGCTTGTTTATCTCTTCGATAATTGTTTTCGCCCTTTTGGCATACACATATACCTTTTTCAGGTTGTAGATGGTACGGTAGTTTTTGCGGATAAAATCGTAGTCGATAGCCTTTTGCGCTTTGCTGCGGCGGGTGGAGTCGGTTTTATTGATGCCGCTGCGCAAATCGGCCAGAATAGAGTCGGGAATCATCGGCATGGGTGGAGCTTCTGCCATTTTCTGCAAGGCGGTAACCGTTTTTTCGGAGGCCACCGAGTCGAGTTTGGCGGGTTCGGGCAGCTTGTCGGCCACGCGAACTGCCTCGTCCGAAGCCTCTGTTTGCAGGGTCGAAGAGGCTGTAGAAACGGCCTCTTCCTGCTGCTTTTGCGCAGGCGCGGGTGGCGTTACCTCCTCCAGTATCCGTTCAATCTCTTCGAGCTGAATCAGCATTTCGTCGGCACTGGTGTCGGGTGGGGTGGGTTCTTCCTTTCTGGTGAAATCGAGCACAACTATCAGCAGGGCGTGAAAAACGACCGAAATGAGAATAGCCGCAATTAAATCGCGGTTTCTTCTTAAAAATTTTTTCAATCTGTTTCGCCTCAAAACAATCCGGGAGTTTTAATAAAGAGAATACTACTATTTTCGTGTGGCCAATACCATTTTTATATTCAGCTCTGTGCCTATCTGCATCACATCTACCAGGTCCTGAATCTTCAGTTCGGGAGCAAAGCGCAGCACCACAGTGGGCGAATCCACCCCTTTGACGCGCTCCTTCAGAGCCGGCTTCAACTGACTGAGGGGCAGCTCTTTCTGGTCGAGGTAATATTTTTTCTCCTCCGATACCGTGATAGAAATCTGCTGCTTGTTCATCTTCTCTGTTTTCTGCGCTTTGGGCAGCATAATCCGGATCACATTCGGGTTGCTGAGTGTAGATATAATCAGAAAGAAAAGCAGCAGGAAAAACATGATGTCGTTGAGCGACGTAGTGCTCACTTCGGGCTCAAAGCGCCTGGTACGCTTTATTTTCATTGCATCAGCATTTTTATAAATGAGAGTTCAGCCTCCTGCATACGACGGGTAAACCGGTCAATCCGCATCTGCAAAATATGGTAACAGCTATAGGCAATAATCCCCACCAGCAGGCCGGTTCCACTCGAAATCATCTTTTGGTAAAGCCCATCGGCAATTATCCCGATACTTACATTGTCGGTGACAGAGATGTTGTAGAAAATAGAGATTACCCCCGAGATGGTTCCGATAAATCCGAGTATGGGCGCGATACCCGCGATGATTCCCAGATAGGCCACATTTTTCTCCATTTTGGTCACCTCTACGTTGGCAGATGCCTCCAGGATGGTTTCGATATCACGCACCGGTTTTCCCATCATCTCTATTCCGTTTTCGAATACAATGCCCATCGAATTGTTTCGGCGGCAAAGCGTCAGTGCCTCTTCGGTTCTTTTTTGACGGAGTTCCAAAAGCAGTTTGTGCATAAACTGATTTTCGGTGCGGGATGCCCGGTAGATATAGATAAGTTTTTCGGCAAAAATAAACACCGAGATAAGCGATAGTATCAGAATAGGGATGATGATAACTCCACCCTTCATCAGCATATCAATGGCACTCAGCCCGTTGGCTATATCGGGGGTGGCGGTTGCGGCCTGTAATAGTTGCATTTCGTATTTGGTTTTACCTGAAGTTGCTGTTCAGCAGATTAATTTTTGCGCAAAATTACACCGATTAACCTCCGGTTCCAACAGATTTATTCGAAAAGTCAAAAAAAAAGAGCCTGTGGCCTCATCTTCTCCGGTGCAAACCCGGTTGTTTATCTCAAAACAACTCTCTCTCCGATTGATTATCGGTCAATTATACCCAAAAATCGGGAGAATTATTTTATCTTTGCGCACTAATTATTTTTGAAAAATGATAACAGAAAAATTATTTACAGAACTCCCCTATAAAGTAGCCGATATGTCGTTGGCCGATTTCGGGAGAAAAGAGATTGAACTCGCTGAAATTGAGATGCCCGGACTGATGGCATTGCGTGAGAAATATGGCAAAGAAAAGCCGCTTAAGGGTGCCCGTATCATGGGATCGCTCCACATGACTATACAAACGGCGGTGCTCATCGAAACTCTGGTAGAGTTGGGCGCAGAGGTACGTTGGGTAACCTGCAACATCTATTCTACTCAGGATCATGCTGCCGCCGCTATTGCTGCTGCCGGTGTGCCGGTGTTTGCCTGGAAGGGCGAAACGCTCGAAGAGTACTGGTGGTGTACATTGCAGGCTTTGCGTTTCCCCGGCGGAAAAGGGCCTAACGTAATTGTGGACGATGGTGGCGACGCTACCATGATGATCCACGTAGGATTCGAGGCCGAAAAAGATGCTTCTGTGCTGGATAAAAACGCCGAAACCGAAGACGAAATCGAACTGCTCAAAATCCTGAAAAACGTACTGAAAGAGGACGATCAGCTCTGGACAAGAATGTTGCCCGAAATCCGTGGTGTATCTGAAGAGACTACCACCGGTGTGCACCGTCTGTATCAGATGATGCAGGAGGGAAGATTGCTGTTCCCCGCTTTCAATGTAAACGACTCTGTAACCAAATCGAAATTCGATAACCTCTACGGCTGCCGCGAGTCGCTGGCCGATGGCATCAAGCGTGCAACCGACATTATGCTGGCCGGCAAAGTGGTGGTGGTATGCGGATACGGCGATGTGGGCAAAGGTTGTGCCAACTCGATGCGCTCTTACGGTGCACGTGTGATTGTAACCGAAATCGACCCGATTTGTGCCCTGCAGGCCGCAATGGAGGGTTATCGTGTAACCACAGTGGAAGATGCTCTGGCCGAAGGAGATATCTACGTAACCACTACCGGAAACTGCGACATTATCACCATCGACCACATGGCGAAAATGAAAAACAACGCGATTGTTTGCAACATCGGTCACTTCGACAACGAGATTCAGGTAGAGAAACTGAAAAACTACCCCGGCATTCAGGCGCGCAACATCAAACCTCAGGTCGATCAGTACTTCTTCCCCGAAGGACACTCTATCATCCTGTTGGCCGATGGTCGTCTGGTGAATCTGGGTTGTGCTACCGGTCACCCATCGTTTGTGATGAGTAACTCGTTCACCAACCAAACATTGGCTCAGCTCGAACTTTTCACCAACGATTACGAAGTAGGTGTTTACGTTTTACCCAAAAGACTGGATGAGGAAGTGGCCCGCCTGCACCTCGAAAAGATTGGCGTGAAACTGACTAAACTAAGCGACAAACAGGCTGCCTATCTGGGTATTGATACCGACGGTCCTTACAAACCCGACCACTATCGTTATTGATATGATCCTGAAACACTGATATAAAGTACAAAGAGCAGAAATTCCGAAAACTGCAAAACACCGGAATTTCGTTCTTTGTGCTTTTTTTATGTTGACTAATTCTAATAAATAGCATCCATGAATAATTTGAATTTCAAAAAACTTCTTCCTTACGGCTTGTCTATCCTCTTGTTTCTGGTTTTGGCTGTGGGGTATTTCTCTCCCGATGTCATCGAGGGTAAGGTTTTATCGCAGGGAGATATCCGTCAGGGTATGGCCAACGGCCGTGAGACCGGCGAACATTTTGCCAAAACGGGTGAACTCACTCGTTGGACGGGCACAATCTTCTCCGGAATGCCGACTTTTCAGACATCGCCCAGCTATGGCTCTACCGATATGCTGAAAAAGGTGACCGAGGCTCTTATGTTTTATCTGCCATCGCCGGCCAGTCTGGTATTTTTGATGTTAATCGGCTTTTTCATTCTGCTTAAAGCATTGAAAACAAGAACCGATATAGCAGTTCTGGGTGCTATTGCCTGGGCTTTTTCATCGTATTTCTTTATTCTGATTGAAGCCGGACATATCTGGAAGTTTGTCACCCTGGCCTATGTTCCGCCTACCATCGGGGGTATCATTATGGCTTACCGCGGGCGGTATTGGCTGGGCGGACTGATTACTGCCTTTTTTGTGGCGTTGCAGGTGTTGTCGAACCACGTGCAGATGTCTTACTATTTCCTGTTTGTCATTGTGGCTCTGGTTATTTCATTCTTTGTTGAGGCAATACGTGAAAAGGAGTTGCTCCGTTTTGTAAAAGCTTCGGCTACCTTGCTGGTGGCGGGCCTTATCGGTGTAGCTATCAATTTGTCGAGCCTTTACCATACCTATGAATACAGCAAACAGACCATCCGTGGTAAATCGGAGCTGACTCACAACGCTGCTAATCAGACGGCTTCGGGACTCGAGCGCGATTACATCGTGCAGTGGAGCTATGGCATTGGCGAAACATGGACTCTGCTTGTGCCCAATGCCAAGGGTGGAGCAACCTCTTCGCTGGGCGCCAACAAAGATGCGGTGGCCAAAATGAATCCGCAATATGCCGAAGTTCTTTCGCAACAAAACCAATACTGGGGCGACCAGCCCTTTACCTCCGGCCCCGTCTATGTGGGTGCTTTTGTGATGGCACTGTTTATTTTTGCTCTGTTTGTGGTTGAAGGGGCTATTTCGTGGCCTCTGTTTATCGTTACGGCTTTGGCCATCTTCCTATCGTGGGGCAAAAACTGGATGGGACTCACCAATCTCTTCCTCGACTATCTGCCTATGTACAATAAGTTCAGAGCCGTTTCGTCTATCCTGGTTGTGGCCGAGTTTACCATTCCGTTGCTGGCTATTCTGGGGTTGAAAAAGATTATCGAAAAACCATCTATTCTGATAGAAAACAAAAAAGCCACTTACACGTCGCTGTTCCTTACGGCGGGCGTTTCGTTGCTTTTTGCCACAATGCCCAATTTCTTCTTCGACTTCCTGAGTCAGGAAGAGGTGAAAAACTACATCCCACAGGCGCAATCCAATCCGGAGCTGATGCCGCTTCTCGACAGTCTGCAGGAGGTGCGTCGCTCGCTCTTTACGGCGGATGCCTGGAGAAGTTTCTTCATCGTGTTGCTGGGCTCGGGTGTTTTATTCCTTTTGGCTAAAAACAAAATCAAAGATACCTTCGCCGTGGCTCTTATCATCGTTATTTGTACGGTAGATATGTGGAGCGTAAACAAACGCTACCTCAACAGCGATAAGTTTATGCCCAAACGCGAAGTGGCCAATCCTTTCCCCAAATCGCCTGCTGATGAGATGATTCTGCAGGATACCGACCCCAACTACCGCGTGTTCAACACCACGGTAGATCCTTTCAACGATGCCACTACATCCTATTACCACAAGTCGGTAGGCGGATACCACGCGGCCAAACTGCGTCGTTATCAGGATATTATTGATCGCTATCTGAGCAAAATGAATCTGCCGGTTCTCAACATGCTCAACACCAAATATGTGATTGGTGCCACCAAAGAGGGTCAGGTTTTGGCTCAGCGCAACCCCGGTGCCATGGGCAATGCCTGGTTTGTGCAGCAAATCAAATGGGTAAACAATGCCGACGAGGAGCTGGCCGGACTGGGCGAGGTGGATTTGCGTACCTCTGCCGTTGCCGACAAGAAGTTCGAATCGGTTCTCGGTCAGGCGGGTGCTACAGACAGTACTTCGCGCATTGTCCTCACAGCCTATTCTCCCAATCTCCTCTCTTACAAATCTTCTTCCGCTCAACCCGGACTGGCTGTTTTCAGCGAGATTTACTACCCGGGCTGGAAAGCTACCGTGGACGGAAAAGAGGTGGAAATCGGGCGTGCCAACTACATCCTGCGGGCTCTGCAACTGCCTGCCGGCCAGCACGAAATCGTATTTACCTTCAAACCCGATTCTATAAAAACCACCGAAACAATTGCCTACACCGCCATCGCCCTGTTGATACTGGCTCTGGTTGGCTATCTGGTGTGGGGTCGTAAAATGGAACAGGCAGAATAGTGCTGCTCCGGGTGGTTTTTATCAAACAAAAAGAAACATGAAGAATAATCTTTTAATCATCCTGTCGCTCCTCTTTGGCGCGACAGGATATGCGCAAAAACCCGATTTTCAGGTACGTCTGAACTCTTTCTTCGACAATACCGAGTTTGGTTATTCAAAATATCAGATGCCTCAAACCATGGCGGGTGTGCATGTCGCGCCCACCATCGGGCTGGGCTTCGACAAGCAGCACCGTATCGAAGTGGGAGCCGACCTCTTGCACGAGTTTGGCAGCGACGAGATGATTGGTTATTCCGATGTGATTGCCTATTATCAGTTTACAAACAGACCTTTTCGCTTTGTAATGGGGGCCTTCCCCCGCGAAATGGCGGTCGAAAAGTATCCGCGCATCTTCTTTCAGGATTCTATCGCCAACTATCGCCCCACCATCAACGGGTTGGTGTGGTCGTTTACAAAACAAAACAGCTATGCCAATGTGTGGCTCGACTGGACCAGCCGCCAGACCGAAACCCGCCACGAAGCCTTTTTCATGGGCTGGAGTGGTCGCCTTTCTGCCGGCTGCCTCTATGCGCAGCACTTCGGGTATATGTTTCACTTTGCCGGTGTAAAAAATCCGGTAGTGCCCGAGGCATTGCACGACAACGGACTGATGCTCACTTCGCTGGGTGTCGATCTGGCTAAAAAGGCCGGTTTCGAAAAACTGGAACTCAACGCCGGTATAGTAAACGGTCTCGAACGCGCGCGCGCCGAGAGCAAAGACTGGAACCGACACAATGCCTTCCTCTCTGAACTCAAAGTGGAATACAAAGGCGTTGGTCTCTTCAACACCCTCTACCGCGGAAAGGGGCAAATGAGTTTCTACAACGACCACCGCAGCGATCTCTATTGGGGCGATCCCATCTACCGCGCTTCGTCATACGACAGGGCCGATATCTACATCAACTTCCTGAACACCGGCGTTGTGAAGACCCGCTTTACCTATTCGCTGCACTTTACAGAAGGCACCATGTACCACGAGCAGATGCTCAATGTCTCGTTCAACATCAACAAAAACAGAGATAAAAAAGAGCCCAAACCCCGTTATTTGTGGAGTTCACTCATCCGCCAATAACACAATCAGTCACACTATTCCCTTATGTCGATGCAAAACAGAGACTATAAATCGCTTTTTTACCTACTGCTTTTTGCCACCTTTGTGGTCAACTTTGTTCAGGCTGCCACCACCGGCATTCTCAGCGACGAGGCATACTACGGATTGTACGGTGCCAACCTCAGCTGGGGCTATTTCGATCATCCGCCTGTGGTGGGGCTGTTGGTGCACATCAGCTCTCTCTTTTTCGACGGAGCTTTGGGCATCCGGTTTGCCACCACGCTCATTCACCTCGTTACTCTGTCGCTGCTCTGGCGGCTCACAGACGACCGCTCGCCAGACCGAAGCCGTGTGATACTCTTCTTTGTGCTGGCATCGGCCACAGTCATGTTTTCGGTCTATGGCTTTGCCACCACTCCCGATGCCCCGTTGCTGCTCTTCACAGCCCTCTTTTTGCTGGCCTACCGTCGGTTTCTTCAGCAGGAGTCTGCGGCCAATATCTTCTGGCTCGCGCTCTCTATGTCCGGCATGGTTTACAGCAAATACCAGGCGGCTCTGGTTATCGGGTTTGTTATCCTCTCCAATCTCAGGCTGTTGCTCAACCTGCGCTTCTGGCTGTCCGGATTTCTCGGACTGGCTCTGCTCTTTCCCCATTTCTACTGGCAATACGCCCACGATTTCCCGGGCTTCAAATACCACCTGGTCGATAGAGCGGGCGCCTTTAAGTGGCGCTACATCTACGAATATATCCCCAACGAAATGGCCGTGTTCAACCCCTTCGTGCTGGGCGCAGCCATCTATCTGCTGTTTCGGTTCAAAGCCAAAGACAAAGAGGAGCGTGCCTACTACTTCCTCATCACCGGCTTTCTGTTGTTCTTTTGGCTCACCGGCTTTCGCGGACATATAGAGCCTCACTGGACCATTGCCGCGGCTATCCCCATGCTCGTTCTTATCTACCGCCGAAGCCTGGAGCACCCGCCGCTTCTGCGCTATGTCCGCCGCTTTATCTTTCCGTCGTTGCTGCTCGTCATGGCAGCCCGTGTAGCCGTCGTGGTGAATCCCGACATCAAATACGCGGCCGGTTTCGACAAACGAAAAGCCGAATACCTGCTCACCTCCCGCGTGGCCGGCAATCTGCCTGTACTCTACACCGGCTCTTTTCAGGCACCCTCTATGTACAGCTATTTCACCGGCAAAAAGTGCTTTCTGCTCAGCTCGCTGGATACACGCCGCACGCAGTTCGACTTCTGGCAGTGGGAGCGCGATTTTCACAACAAACCCGTTTTCGTTTGTGCCGATATACCCGGACGTTCGCGAAAATACAGCTGCAACGGCACCACCATCTCCGGATTTCGCGCAGATAGCCTGCAGACTGTCACCCGCATGGAGCTCACCTACACGCAACCGCCTGTGGTTATGCGTGCCGGACAAACCATTGCTCTGCGCCTCACACTGCACAATCCCTATCCGCACGCCATCCGTTTCCGGCATCGCGAATTTCCGGTCACTCTCTCTGCCGCTTTCCTTTTTCGCAAAGAGACCCATCTACAGCCCATCCACACCGATGTGCCTCTTATCGCCCTGCAACCCGGTAGTTCGGTTTCGCTCTCCGTCTCCTTTGTAGTGCCACCGCTGCCCGCCGGAAAATATCATTTCGGCATATCGCTCACCAATCCGCTTGGCGCGTCTCTCAACGGCCCGTTTACCCCCATAACGCTCAAATAACATGTTGTCAGAAGCATTCATCTATAAGTTCATCAAGTTCTGCGTCGTAGGTTTCTCCGGCGTTTTTGTCGATTTCGGCATCACCTGGCTACTCAAAGAGAAGCTCCTCGCCAACAAGTACTTCGCCAACTCCTGCGGATTTGTCGTTGCAGCCACCTCCAACTATTTCCTCAACCGCCTCTGGACCTTCCACAGCCACAACCAGCAAATCGCCACCGAATACTTCTCCTTCTTCTTTATCTCCATGGCCGGCCTCGGCATTGCCAACCTGCTTATTTACATCGCCAACGACCGACTCAAAATCAACTTCTACATCGCCAAACTCCTCGCCATCGGCATGGTCACTCTCTGGAATTTTATCATGAACTACTGGTTCACTTTCCGCTGATACATCCCGCCATTTTCTTTCGACCACACTAACGTTTTCTTTTTTCTCAGGGCGAGCCCCACGGGGGACGGGCTATCCGCTCATAGTCCTCGCCGGTTCCCCTTTCCGGCTGGTAATCATGCTTTTGCAGCCGGCTGTGGGCTATCCGCTACTATCCCTCTCGCGAGGTTACTCACTTATTTCGCCGCCTTCTTTTCCACAACAGGGAATTGTCCATACAAATATGATTCCCATTAATTCGTTTGGTAGAAAAGTCTGGATTAATGCGGAGCATTCGATAAATTGGGCTAAATTTGCAAGCGAGGACGCTTGCTTTTAGCACTGACGAAGCGAGACGCTTCGCCAAACTACCGTACTGCTGGTTTATCAGACTACGGGGGACGGGGGTTTATTCATAGTTATGCAGCATGAATTTGTACATGTTGGATTAAATTATATGGGGTATGATCCTGATATATATATAAATGCACATGAAGTTGCGGCATATGGTGTTACAATCAATCAGCTAGCAAAATTTGGATGCGATCTTACAGACGCTATTAGAATACGGAATACATATAAAGATAATTTGCCGATGTATTCACCTAATCTGTCTAATAAGGTTCAAGTTCAGTATATTAATAAAGTGAAATGGTGAGAAATACTATTGTTTTATATTTGTTGATTGTAGCTTCGTCATGTAGCTTTGATAAAAGGCGTGATGATAATATTTTGATGTATCATAATTATTATAAGTCTGTTCCTGCTCCTTATGGAATTGTAGATGTATTTAAGAATATTACTATTGATACGATAAGTGTAAGTAATTTGAAGAATAATAGGTTGGGTGTGATTGATAATCGATTATTTCGTGATTTTATATTCAAACAAGACTCAATTAATAAAGCAAGCAATAAAATGCTTTATAATGATGGTTTCTTAAATGATACCAGTAATGTGTCATTCGAATTTTATTCTGTGGGTAAGTTTTCAATTCATAGGGATTTAATCAGTTTACTTGTATTTTGTAAGCGTATTTCTTGTAAAATGTTATTTAGTGGATATGATGACTCGATTTTGCTTTTGACCTTGAAAAAAGGCAAGTTGTGTTCGATTGTAGATGTGTCTGATGATAAGGCGCTTATTTCAGGTCGATCCGATACTTATTTTACTAGGTTTGTTGATTGTAGTTATTTTGTCAAAGAAAGAGCGCGAAATATAACGAAGCTTGATTTTTTAATACATGAAAAAGAACGTTCTATGATTGATAAATGTTGGCAGAAATTTAAAGCTCTATTCCCTAAAAAGAAAGTTGTTGTGTTTTCGTCATTTTGCATTGATAAAAATGGGTATATTAACCTGATTAAGTCGGATATGTGATCAGGCATGGTTGAAAGTTTCTTCAGCTCCCGTCGTCCGTAGCCTGCAAAAACCGTAGCGCGGCCGTTGAGCAAAGGCTCTGCCTTTGATCGAGCTAAAAGCCAGCCTCCGGGCTGGCAATATAACGCGAAGCGAAAGTATAAAGCGGTTTCAATCAGCAGATTGATGCCGCTTTTGTTTGCCAGAGAAGAAATGTTATCTTTGCAATTAATGGTGTATAAATCCGACATTATGAGTAGTATTTAT
>Ga0209398_1000166_pt1 | contig 49562 bp, 40 predicted proteins | sample AshMeaBigSpring_FD_184125 | JGI IMG/M metagenome (GOLD analysis project Ga0209398, IMG submission 184125) | Groundwater microbial communities from Big Spring, Nevada to study Microbial Dark Matter (Phase II) - Ash Meadows Big Spring (SPAdes)... | ecosystem: Environmental > Aquatic > Deep...
GCCCGCTGGTCAGCGCAATCCGCACCGCATCCTTGCGGAATTCATCCGTTCTGCCTGCGCCCATGTTTCATCTCCTTTGCTGAACATTACGGGATCAAAGGAGCGGCACCAAACCGAGACAGGTCCAGTGCGGTCGAACCCGGCCCAATCAACGTCCAAGGGCGCGAGATCCCGGACATTCTTGGAATGGCGACTGAGAATGGGGCAGGTGGCGCGGCGCGTAAAAGCAAAAAACTGCGCGCTCAGGGCCAAGGAATGTCAAGCAAGCGAGCTATACTTCGGAGATCACGGAGGAAATTCTGATCCGAAAAGACAATAACATCAATGAGCTAATGGCTGGTGGAGCTAAGCGGGATCGAACCGCTGACCTCCTGCATGCCATGCAGGCGCTCTCCCAGCTGAGCTATAGCCCCGTTTCCATCATGCCCCGGGCAGGCATAACTGAATAAAACGCATAACTGAACAAAACGCATAACCGAACAAGATGCACGTGCATCCTTGAGCGTGCTTTTGTCACAAGAGCGGGCGCGCCGCAACAAAAATCCTGAAGAAGACCGAGGTTTCAGGAACCGGGCCGGAAAACTGCCCCGGCCCCTGATTTCGTGCAGAAAACCGAAAAATCGCCTCAGCTTTCCTCGTCTTCCTCGATATCCCCGTCGATCAGGTCGGCGACATCGCCGTCATCCTCATCTTCTTCCGGTTCAAGGAAGGTGTCGTCATCATCGCCGATCACGTCATCCTCGATCTCGATATCATCGGTCACGGCAACCTTTGCGGGGTCATCCGCGTCCACGGCTTCGAGCGGCACGAAATCGGCCACGGGCGCGAGCACCTCGGCTTCATCGCCATCATCCACCACTTCGGCGCGGGCGCGCTGCAATGCGGCGATCTGGAAGGGCGCACCGCATTTGGGGCAGAGGATCGGGCTGCGATCGAGATCGTAAAATTTGGTCGCGCAGGTCAGGCATATGCGCTTTGTGCCAAGATCGGGCTTCGCCAAGGGTATCGTCCTGTCGTAAGGGTCCGGGGGACACGGGGTGGGGAATGTTCTACAGCTATGGAACGAGGCTCATGAAAACAGCGATCCCTTAACGCATCACCTGTTTCGAAAACCCCGCCTTTGTAAAACGAAGGATGATGCCCGTTAGTGGCCTCTCCTCCTTCTGTCAAATGCTTGTTGCGTAAAAATCATCTTTCGGCAAAACGAGAGGGAATGAAAGAGACGGATACGCTCTTTGCCCTTTGATGTTGACAGGATGAAGCCCTGATGTCGCATGCCGCTGATCCCCGCCCGCTCATCGCCGAGGCTGCCACGCCCCTGAAAGGTGTTGTCAGCGTGCCGGGGGATAAATCCATCTCGCATCGCGCGCTGATTCTCGGGCTTCTGGCGGTGGGGGAAACCGAGGTGACGGGGCTTCTCGAAGGGGAGGATGTTCTGCGCACGGCGGACGCAGCGCGGGCTTTGGGCGCAAATGTGACCCAGCCTGGCCCCGGCCATTGGCGGGTGAACGGCATGGGTGTGGGCACCCTGCTGGAGCCGCGCAATCTGCTTGATTTCGGAAATGCGGGAACCGGTTCGCGCCTGATGATGGGGGTGATCGGCGGGCACCCCATTTCCGCGCGCATTGACGGCGACGCTTCTTTACGAAAGCGCCCCATGGGCCGCATCCTCGACCCGCTTGCCTTGATGGGCGTGCGCGTGGAAGACGCCGCCCCCGGCCAGCGCCTGCCGCTTACCTTGAAAGGCGCGCGCGACGTTATCCCCATCACCTACACAACGCCGGTGGCTTCGGCGCAGATCAAATCCGCGATCCTCTTTTGCGGGCTCAACGCGCCGGGTGAAACCACGGTGATCGAGAACGAGGCAAGCCGCGACCATACCGAAAAAATGCTCGCGTTTTTCGGGGCCAGCATCACGAGTGAGGCCTATGGTGCGCATGGCCGCAAGATCACGCTACGCGGCCAGCCGGACTTGCAGCCGCGCCCCATCATCGTTCCGGCAGACCCGTCCTCCGCCGCGTTTCCGATTGTGGCGGCGCTGATCGTGCCGAGCTCGGACATCACCATCCGCTCGGTGATGATGAACCCCCTGCGCATCGGGCTCATCACCACCTTGCTGGAGATGGGGGCGGATATCACGCGGTGTGAAGAGCGCATCGAGGGGGGCGAGACGGTCGCGGATCTCCGCGTGCGCCATTCCGCGCTCAGGGGTGTTGATGTGCCAGCAAGCCGCGCGCCCTCGATGATCGATGAATACCCCGTTCTTGCTATTGCCGCTGCTTTTGCCACGGGCGAGACGCGGATGAACGGCCTCTCCGAATTGCGCGTGAAGGAGAGCGACAGGCTCGCCGCCATCGCCGCCGGGCTGGCTGTGAATGGTATCGCGCATGAAATTGTGGGGGATGACCTCATCGTCTCCGGCACGGGCCGCGCGGCGAAAGGCGGCGGGCTCGTTGAAACGCAGATGGATCACCGCATCGCCATGAGCTTTCTCGTGCTCGGCCTTGCCAGTGAAAAGCCGGTAAAGGTGGATGACACCGCTTTCATCGCCACGAGTTTCCCGGATTTCATTCCGCTGATGACGCGGCTTGGCGGGGTCTTCCGCTGATGGGGGCGCTGATCATCGCGGTCGATGGCCCCGCCGCCTCCGGCAAAGGCACCTTGGCAAAGCGGCTCGGCGCGCATTTTTCGCTGCCCGTGCTCGATACCGGCCTTCTTTATCGCGCCGTCGGCCAGCAGATGCGTGATGAAGGGCTTTCGCTTGAGGATGCCGCGCTCGCGGAAGCCGTGGCGCGGCGCTTTGACGCCGCATGGCTTGCGGATGCGCGCCTGCGCCTTCGTGAAGCGGGGGAGGCGGCGAGCAAGGTTGCGGTTTACCCCGGCCTGCGGCAGGCTTTACGGAAATTCCAGCAGGATTTCGCGCATCAGCCCGGCGGCGCGGTGCTCGATGGCCGCGATATCGGCACCATCATCGCGCCCGATGCCACGGCCAAGCTCTGGATCGAGGCTGATGCCGCCATCCGCGCGAAACGGCGTTTTCTTGAGCTTTCCGCGCGTGGCGAGACGATGACGGAAGCGGCTATCCTCGCCGATCTCATCGCGCGGGACAAACGCGATGCGCCGAATATGTGCATCGCGCCGGATGCAACGCGCATCGATACCAGCGCGCTCGATATCGAGGCGGCGTTCGCGGCGGCTTTGAGCGCCATTCTGGCGCGCATTGCCCCATGATACGCCTTGCCGGGCGGCTGGTTTTTTGCTAACGCCAGCGTGATCATGATTGCGCATGTGTGATCTGAAGGAAGGGGGCACGGTTCTGCCGGGTCACCCTTTTGCTTTTGGGTTCCGGGCGCAATTCTGGTTGAACCCTTGTTCGCATCAACCGGTTTTACGCACAGGCAGCCCCTTGAGGGCCCATTTCTTTCCAAGCCGAGGCTGAAGACGGGAATGGCCGGGAGATGAGAACGCCCTGAACCCTTTTTGCCTGTGCACGGCCAGAAATGGCCATTAACCGGAGTTTCGATGTCCTTATCCATGAATCCCAGCCGCGAAGATTTCGCTTCGCTTCTCGAAGAATCCTTCCTCTCCGCTGATACGGCGGAAGGTTCCGTCATCACCGGCACCGTCGTCGCCATCGAAAAAGATGTTGCGGTGATCGATATCGGCCTCAAAACCGAAGGCCGTGTGGCGCTGAAAGAATTTGCCGGCCCCAACCGTGACCATGTCCTGAAAGTGGGCGACAAGGTCGAGGTTTATCTCGAGCGCGTGGAAAATGCGCTGGGTGAAGCCGTCATCAGCCGTGACAAGGCGCGCCGCGAGGAAAGCTGGGTCAAGCTCGAAAAAGCCTATGAAGCCAAGGAAAAGGTTTCCGGCACCATCTTCAATCAGGTCAAGGGTGGCTATACGGTTGATCTCGATGGCGCTGTCGCCTTCCTGCCGCGCTCTCAGGTGGATATCCGCCCGATCCGCGATGTCGGCCCCTTGATGAATGTTCTCCAGCCGTTTGAAATCCTGAAAATGGATCGCCGCCGGGGCAATATCGTCGTCTCGCGCCGCACGGTGCTGGAAGAAACCCGCGCCGGGCAGCGTCAGGAACTGGTTTCGAACCTCGAAGAGAGCCAGATCATCGACGGCGTCGTCAAAAACATCACCGATTACGGTGCCTTCGTCGATCTCGGCGGCATTGACGGCCTGCTCCACGTGACGGATATCGCATGGCGCCGCGTCAACCACCCCTCCGAGGTTTTGACGGTCGGCCAGAGCGTCAAGGTCAAGATCATCAAGATCAACCAGGACACGCATCGCATCTCGCTCGGCATGAAGCAGCTTCAGGGCAACCCCTGGGAAGGCATCGAGGCGAAATACCCGATCGAGGCGAAATTCACCGGCCGCGTCACCAATATCACCGATTACGGTGCCTTTGTTGAACTGGAGCCGGGCATTGAAGGCCTGATCCATGTTTCGGAAATGAGCTGGACGAAGAAAAACGTTCATCCCGGCAAGCTCCTCTCCACCAGCCAGGAGGTCGAGGTTCAGGTTCTTGAGGTTGACCCCGTCAAGCGCCGCATCTCGCTTGGCCTCAAGCAGACCTTGCAGAACCCGTGGGAAGGCTTCATCGAGCGCAACCCCTCGGGCTCCATCGTCGAGGGCGAAGTGAAGAACAAGACCGAATTCGGTCTCTTCATCGGGCTTGAAGGCGATGTTGACGGCATGGTTCACCTTTCCGATCTCGACTGGAACCGCCCCGGCGAACAGGCGATCGAGGATTACAAGAAGGGCGACATCGTCCGCGCTGTGGTTCTCGATGTCGATATCGAGAAGGAGCGCATCTCGCTCGGCGTCAAGCAGGTGCAGGGTGACCCCTTCGCCGATGCGGGCGAAACCGTCAAACGCGGCGCGATTGTCACTTGCGAAGTGACAGAAGTGAAGGATGGCGGGCTTGAGGTGAAGATCGCGGGGTCTGACCTCACGACCTTCATCAAGCGCAATGAACTTGCGCGTGACCGCAACGACCAGCGGCCGGACCGTTTCGCGGCGGGTGAGAAATTCGACGCCCGCGTCATCCTGTTCGACAAGAAAACCCGTAAAGTGCAGGTTTCCATCAAGGCCCTTGAAATGGCCGAGGAAAAGGAGGCCATGGCGCAATATGGCTCGACCGATTCGGGCGCTTCGCTCGGCGATATTCTCGGCGCGGCCCTCAAGAAGGCGCAGAAGGGCGAATAAGCCTTTCGGCCTTTGGTGCGACATTCAAAACCGGCGGGGCAACCTGCCGGTTTTGTGCTTTGGAGGGGACAAGCTTTCGCTGGAATTGCTCAGCAGGTTGCTGAAAAACGCTGGGGCTGCCCTTGCGAGGAGCGGAGCGACGTGGCAATCCAGATAAAATTCCGCCGCTATCCGCAGGCGGCAAAAAGAGGAAGAAAGTCTGGATTGCTTCCCGCCGCGCTTCGCTCGCGCTCGCAATGACGGGGACAGGAACCGTCTTTTTCATCACCCCCGCCACACTGCGCGCCACACCCGCTCGAAATTGCCGCCTGCGAGTTTTTCGAGATCACCGCTTGTCCAGCCCCGGCGCATCAGAGCGGCGAAAACGGCAGGAAAGCAGCCTGCATCCTCCAGGCCCGGCGGGTTGGGGCCGCCGTAAAAATCCGAGCCGATGCCAATCGCCCCCGCTCCCACAAGGTTTTTCATGTAATCGAGATGGTCGCAGAGATAGTCGACGCCGCTGCGCTTGAATTCGGCAAAAGCGCGGGTTTTGGCGGCCTTGTAGACCTCCGCGCCGACCCCGATGGGGAGTTTGCCCATGCCGTCCATCACGGGTTTGAGTGCGGCGTAGCAGGCGGCGTTGAGGAAGGCGGGCACGAAGGTCGCCATGATGATGCCGCCGCCATCCGCGATGCGCGTCATCACGTCATCCGGTGCGTTGCGCGGGTGCGGGCAAAGCGCGCGCGCATTGGCATGCGAGATGAGAACCGGCCCCTTTGCCGCATCCATCACCGCGTGCTGCGCGGCGGGGGAGACATGCGCGAGGTCGATGAGAAGCCCCAGCCGCTCCATTTCGGTGACGATCTCCGCGCCAAACGCCGAAAGCGGGGCAGGGCCGGGATGGTCGGTCGCGCTATCGACGAAGGGCAGGGTCTCGTTATGGCAGAGCGTGATGAGCCGAATGCCCATGGCGTGAAAGAGGCGGATCGCGGAAAGGCTCTCGACCCCCACCAGCCCCTCCACCGCCTTGAAGAGGCCGATGCGCCCGGCATCCCGCGCCTTGGCGATATCATCGGGCCTAAGAACCGGGTGGAACACTGTCGGGTAAAGCTGTTCGAGTTGCAGCATCACGTCGATCACGGCGAGGCGGGCCTTGGTTGGCTCGGGCGTGAGGGTGGGGATGAAGGCGGTGAAAACCTGCGTCGCCACCTGCCCGGCTTTGAGGCGGGGAATGTCGGTGTCGGTTTCGGCGTGGAGCCGCGCCGCATCCCAGCGCGCGACATCGCCTTGCGCTGCCTTGTCGGCCCAGATGACGTAAGGCATGTCGTTATGCCCGTCGATCAGCGGGGTCTTGGCGAGAAAATCGCGGGCCAGAGCCAGATGCACATCATCAGCGGGCATGAGAGAACCTTTCAGGCTTCATGATTTTGGCGCAATCAGAGCACAAAATCGGAGAACGGAATGCATTTTTTTCACAAGAACGCTTTGTTCATTCACTTTCAACGGGAAGTTTTTACTGCGATTTCAGCTTTGGAGGCGAGGTTCAGTGTTCAGCAAGTTTTGGCGCGGCAAACTCTCTCCTGCACAGCCCCCAAATGCCCGCAAGGGCATTTCAGGAGCGAATGCGACGCCGAGCTTGGGTCTAGACCCTTATGCGAGGGAAACTTGAGGCGAAGCCTCAAGAAGGAAGAAAAGAAAAGCCGAACCGGGTTAACCGGCGGCACAAAAGCATTTTCCGATGAGGCATGCCCTCGGACTTGATCCGGGGGTGGATACCGGCTCATCGAAGAAAATGCGGCAAAACAAAAAATGGAGCGGTCGATCTGACTAGGTCAGATCGAAAATCGCTCCAGGGATCATCAGGCCATAAGGCCAAAGACAGGGATGAGAGTCATGACGCGCCTTCAGGAGCCGTTTGATGCAGCGGATATGCAAGCCTTCATGGCAAGCCCCGGCTCTGCGCGCGCGGAGCGGCTCGACCATCGCGCCTTTACCGCCGTGCGCACGAGGAGCGAGGCGGAATATCTCATGATGCTCGACCACGCCAAATCCACCCCGGATTTTGACGTGGAAGAGCGCGAATGGCGCGCGTTTTTCGTGGAAAGCATGGTGGAATATCTCATCTGGCAGCATCAGCCCTGGGGCAGCATGGCGGAAGCGGAACTCGACTGGTTCATCGGCCTTGCGGGGGATGCGCCTTCGCCTTCCTTGCCGGCCTTGCTTTTCGCTTTGGTGCGGGAGATGAATGACGTGCCCGAACGCCTGATCGCGCTCGCCCTGAAGCACCCCAAGGGGCGTTTGCCCGCGCTTGTCTGATGTCCTTCGCCTAACGGTGTAGAGGGTAAGCATTGTCGCGGTGCAAGGCTTCCCCTAGAACCCTCATTATTCTTGAGAATGAGGGTTGTGATGTTCACGAAAATCCTGATCGCCAATCGCGGGGAAATCGCCTGCCGCGTCATTAAAACCGCGCGCCGCATGGGGATAAAGAGCGTCGCGGTCTATTCCGAGGCGGATCGGGATGCGCTCCATGTTGCCATGGCGGATGAAGCGGTGCTGATCGGGCCAGCCCCGGCCTCCGAAAGCTATCTCGTCATCGAGAAGATCATCGCGGCGTGCCAGAAGACCGGGGCTGAGGCGGTTCACCCCGGCTATGGCTTCCTCTCCGAACGGGTCGCCTTCGCCGAGGCGCTCAAAGCCGCCAATATCACCTTCATCGGCCCGAATGCGCATGCCATCGCGGCGATGGGCGACAAGATCGAATCGAAAAAAGCCGCAGCCGCCGCCGGGGTTTCCACCGTTCCGGGTTACCTGGGTGAAATCAGGGATGCCGCGCATGCTGCGAAAATCGCGGAGGAGATCGGCTATCCGGTGATGCTGAAAGCCAGCGCGGGCGGGGGCGGCAAGGGCATGCGCATCGCCTGGAACGCCAGCGAGGTGGAGGAGGGCTTCACGCGCTCGAAATCCGAAGCCGCGTCGTCCTTTGGTGATGACCGGATGTTCGTCGAAAAATTCATCACCAACCCGCGCCATATCGAAATTCAGGTTCTGGGCGACAAGCACGGCAACGTCATCCATCTGGGGGAGCGTGAATGTTCGGTGCAGCGCCGCAACCAGAAGGTGGTCGAGGAAGCACCATCGCCCTTGCTCGACCCGGAAACCCGCGCCAGAATGGGGGCGCAGGCCGTAGCCCTCGCCAAAGCCGTGGGCTATGACAGCGCAGGGACAGTGGAATTCGTCGCCGGGCAGGATAAAAGCTTCTACTTCCTTGAAATGAACACGCGCCTTCAGGTTGAGCACCCGGTGACGGAGTTGATCACCGGCATCGACCTCGTGGAGCAAATGATCCGCGTTGCCGCCGGTGAGCCCTTGCAAAAAACGCAAGGCGAGATCACGCTTCAGGGCTGGGCGGTGGAAAGCCGGATCTACGCCGAAGATCCGACGCGTAATTTCCTGCCCTCGATCGGGCGGCTCACCACCTATCGCCCGCCGCAGGAGGGGAAAACCGGCGAGATTACCGTTCGGAACGACACCGGCGTTGAGGAAGGCGGGCAGATTTCGATGTTTTACGATCCCATGATCGCAAAACTCGTGACCCACGCCCCGACCCGCATGGAAGCGATCATCGCGCAATCCAAAGCGCTTGATGCCTTTGCGATTGACGGCATCCGCCACAATATCCCGTTTCTTTCAACGCTGATGGCGCATGAGCGCTGGCGCGCCGCGCGGCTTTCCACCGGCTTTATCGCCGAGGAATTCCCGGAGGGCTTCACCATCCCCGCGCCGCAGGGCGCGCTGGCGCGGCGCTTTGCGGCGATTGGCGCCGCGATCGACCATCTTTTGAATAATCGCAAACGCCGGATCAGCGGCCAGATGGCGGGTGCAGGCACGTTGCGGTTCGAGGATGCGCGCATCGCCATGCTGGGCGGGGGGCCGGGGGCGCAAAGCCTTGCCTTGACGGTTTCGGAAGGTGAGGGCGGCACGCTCATCACCTTCGCCGATGGTGGCACGCTGCTGCTGAACAGCGCGTGGCAGCCGGGTGAGCCGGTCTGGAGCGGCGAGGTCGCGGGGGAGGGGGTTGCGGCGCAGGTGCGCACTATTCCGAACGGCGTGCGCCTCATCCATGCCGGGGCAGCGGCGGATATCCGGGTCTATACCCGGCGCGAGGCGGCTTTGGCCGCGCTGATGCCGGAAAAGCGCGGCGCTGATACCTCGAAGGTTCTGCTTTGCCCCATGCCGGGCCTCATCAAATCCATCGCCGTGGTGGAGGGGCAGATGGTCAAGGCCGGGGAGACGCTTGCCGTGGTGGAGGCGATGAAGATGGAAAACGTGCTGAGGGCCGAGCGCGATGCCACCATCAGCATTCTTCGCGCCAGGGCGGGCGATAAACTGAGTGTTGATGCCGTGATCATGGAATTCGAGGCTCCGAACAATCAATAACAGAGCGTGTTTTTGTTTTTGATGGACGCAAAAAATGCTCTGGAGCATGTTGCTTTTGGACGGAACCGATAGACTTTCTCAGAAGAAAGGCTGGATTCCCGCTCGCGGCTCCGCATCAAGATGCTTCGCCGCGTCGGGAATGACACGGGGTGGCTTCACCTGTCATTCCCGACGCCTCGAAGAGGCGAGCGGGAATCCATTTTACAACAGGGGTAACGCAATGATTTGAGGCAGCGTTGCTTCCGTCAAAAACCGTCATGCTCTAAGCGCCTGCGCCATCTTGATGAAGGCCTGAACCGGCAGGGCTTCCGGCCTCTCCGTGCCATCAAGCCCGGCGGCAGCGAGCAGGGCAGGCACATCCCCCAGAGCCTTGAGGCTCTGGCGCAGCATTTTCCGCCTCTGGCCGAAGCCTGCCATGGTGATGGCCTCCAGAGCCGCAACCGCGACAGGCGCCGGATGCACGCGCGGCACCAGATGAACCACGCTGGATGTCACCTTTGGCGGCGGGGTGAAGGCGCTGGCGGGCACGTCAAAAACGATACGCGCCGTGCTGCGCCAGCCCGCGAGCACGCCAAGCCGACCATAATCGCCGGGTTCCGCCGGGGTTGCGGTGATGCGGCAGGCAACCTCGCGCTGGAACATCAGTGTCAGGCTGTCATAAAACGGTGGCCATTCCGCCTGGCGCAGCCAATTCACCAGCAGCGCCGTGCCGATGTTATAGGGCAGATTGGCGATGATTTTCGCGCGTCGCCCGGCAAGAAGCGGCGTGACATCATAGCTCAGCGCATCAGCCTCAACCAGGGTCAGACGTCCCGGATAAGCGGCTGCAACCTCTTCCAGCGCCGCAATGCAGCGCGTATCCCGCTCAATGGCGATGACATGGAGCGCCCCCTCCATCAGCAAGGCGCGTGTGAGCCCGCCCGGCCCCGGCCCGACCTCGATGATGACATGCTGATCGAGCGCGCCAGCCGCGCGCGCGATTTTGCGGGTGAGGTTGAGATCGAGCAGGAAATTCTGCCCCAAAGCCTTTCTGGCCGCGATCCCGTGGCGCTCGATAACCTCCCGCAAGGGCGGGAGCGGGTCACGCGGGTCATCCTGCATGCGGCGATTATCGCTTCATCTGGATGTCCACGCGCCTGCGCAGGGTTTCAAGGTAGGATTTGGCATTCTCCGTCACCTTTTTTTCCGCAAGCGACACCGCCACATCCGAGCGGAAGGAGCCGGAATTCTCCCGCACCTTCCGCGCGCAAACCGCCACGGCCTCGAAGCCCTCATTGGTCTGGAAGGCGGGGGTCATGCGGCCTACCGGGGTTTTGGCGAGCAAAGCTGCCAGTTGCGGGCTGAGCGTTTCGGTCGAGCGCAGAATGGCCGGGCGCACCGCGACATCCGGCATCGCGCGCAACTCCTCGAACCCGCTTTCGCAGGAGGAAAACCGCGCGCGCACAGCATTGGCCACGCGCTCCCGCTCTGCCGCGCTGGAGCCGGTCGGCACGACAAAAATCACGGATTGCAGGGTGTAATCAATGATTTCCGGCTGTTTTTTCTTTTCTTCCACAACAGCCTTCTCAAGCTCGTCATTCGTCACCTGCGTGCCCTTGCGGGATTGGTCGCGCAGCAGAACCACCCAGGCAAGGTCAGCCCGGATTTTATCGCGCAGGGCCGCAGGCTCGATGCCGCCCCGGCGCAGGGTTTCGGCGAAGTCCCTTTCGCTTTGGTGGTTGGCCTTGACGAGTTTCTGATATTCCCCCTCAACGCCCTCATCGGTCACGCGATAGCCAAGCCGCCGCGCTTCCACCAGCTTCACCTGATCATCGATGAGTTCCTGCAAGGCGCTCTTCGCATCGAGCCGCCGCCTTTCCGTCAGGGCCGCGATGCGCATGCGCTGCTGGACATCAAACGAGGTGACGGGCACGGCATTGACCAAAGCCATGACCTGCTGGGCAGAGGCAGGCATGGCGCTGCCGGAGCACAGCACCAGAACAAGAAGCCCAAGCCTTATGCGGCTCATCATGCCCGATGAGCCCTCATTTTGTATCCCGCTTCGAATATTGAACATCGCCGAGATCCTTCAGCATCAACCGCACCATATAGGTTGTCGTCGTGCCCTGGCTGATCGATGTCGCATCGGCGATGGAGCGGGAATAGAGCAGGGCGAGGTCCGTGCACTCATCCTTGTAGCCGAAGCCTAACGAAGTGGCCGCAACGCGCCAGGGGGTGTTGTTGTAAAGGCCGCCGTTGACAGCAACATTCGCACGATCCGTCAGGTAGCGGTCAAGGTCGAACAGAACCGCGCCGGAGACGTAGAAATTGCGTGGCAATTGCACAGTGGAAGCAAGCTGAACGCCCTCGCGCCGCAAGGGGTAGCCAAGATCAGGCTGCGGCGCGATGCGGCTGTAAAGCCCGGAAAAGCTCACCCTGCCATAGCTTGCCCTTGCATCGACATCGATGCGCTTCAGATCCAGCGTTTCATCGTCAAACCGCCCGCGCACCGTGAGGGAGGCCGCAGAAATCGGCTGCAAGGTGGTGGCCGCGATAAAGTCGGAACGGCGGGTTTCAAGCCCGGACTCGCGCCCGGTATTGGCCAGATCATAGGCTGCGAAAGAGTTTTTGCCAAAAAGCTGCACGGATTGGCCGAAGAGCACCGTGGCGAACATGTCATTGCGCGACTGGAAGCTGTAACGCACGCCGTAATTGAGCCGCGAGCCACCCTCGATCCGGTCATAGCCGGAGAATTTATTATAGGAGAACAGCGAGTTCTCATCAAAAATCAGGCTTTGCGCATCTTCATTCGGCAATTTGCCGATGCGGTTTTCATTCGGCCGGATGATGACCTGCGCGAGCGGCTCGACATGATGCGTGCCGAAATCCGTGATCGCGATCAGAGGGTAGCGATAATCGATCCCGAGCATCGGCATGCCGCGCAAAATGAAGTTATCGGCGTTGCCGCCAAGAAAATTCGCCTGTTTGTCATTGCCATAGCCATAGGCATCCTGCGGCGCGTTGAAGCTCGAGAGGTTGACGTTGAGATAGGAGGCATCCGCCCGAACGCCGACAAAAGGCGTCCATTCCTGCCCGGCAGGGTCGATGAAGCGCCGCCGCCACTGCGTATCGAGGGAGGCGCGGGCATAATCCCCGGCAAAGCCGCGCAACAGGCACTTGCCGGGCGTGTAGCCGCCGACAATCGCCCCGCCGCGATCATAGGTGCAGGGCAGATAGGTTCCATCCGAATTCCCGCGATAGAGAAGGCCGCCGGGGATATAGGTCTCGGCACCATCGAGTGCGAGGGGCTGGTAAACCGCTGCATCGCGCCGGATAAGCGCTGAATTCAGGCTGACCTTCACCTCCCCGCCCAGAGCATCCGGGGTGAAGCGGCGATCGAAATCGAAGGAAGGTGTCGCGGTTTCGATCTGCTTCTGCCAATCAGCGGTGCCAAGACCGAGGAAATGATAGGCGGACAGGTCGAACCAGCTTCGCTCGCCGCGCCCGCGCAGATAGATTTCCGAAACGGAATCCTGCGTGAAAAGCTGGTTGATGGTCTGCGGCTTGGTTTTGTAATCGCGGAAATAGAATTTATCGGTGGCGATGGACCCATTCCAGCCGAATGTCCATTTCTCGTTGAGATAGAACAATCCGCGTGTCTCGATGCTGCCACGAAAGGCTTTCGCGCCGCCCCCTTCAGAGAGCAGGGTGGGAAAGGCATGCCTGTCCTGCTGGTCGATGCCGTTCAGCCGCACCGAATAGGAGCCGTTTTCCAGCCGGTGACGCCAGAGCACATCGCCATGAAACCCCTGTTTCGACAGATAGGTGGGGGTGACGGTGAGGTCGTAATTCTGCGCAATCGCCCAGTAATAGGGAATGCCGATGCCGGTGCCGAGCCGTGTCCTCGAAAGGATGCGGGGCGCAAGAACGCCGGATAACCGCGTCACCGTCGGGTCTGGCGTGGAAAAAAACGGAAACCAGGCAACCGGAACGCCCCAGAATTCGAGGGTGGCGTTTTCATAATAAACCCGCTGCTCGGTGTTGTTATGAATGATGCGCGCGGCCTTGACCTGCCAGAGCGGCGGCTTTTCCGGGTTTTCCCTGCACGGCTCGCAAGCGGTGAAGGTGCCGCGATCGAGCACCGTGCTTTCCCCGCCGATCCGTTCGGCACGTGCGGCGGAAAACCGTGTTTTCGTATCTGTTTCAGTGCGGAGCGAATCGATGAACCCGTCCCTGAAATCATCCGTCAGGTCGAAGCGCGTGCCATGGGTTTTCGTGCCATCCGCTTCGGTCAGCCTGGCATTGCCTTCGGCGAAAACCCGCTTGTTCTTGCGGTCATAGGTGACGCGGTCCGCTTCGAGCACCCGGCCCTGATAATAAACCTGCACATCGCCCACCGCGCTCACGCGGTCATTGTCACGGTCATAGACCACTTCGCGCGCGTCAACCAGCATGCGGGAGGTGTTTTTGCCCTGCCTGGCGGCCAGCCGGTCATTCAATGTCTGGGCGTGCAATGATGCGGGGTCAAAAACCGGGCTCAAGGCAAGCACAGCCGCACCCGCACATCCCGCAAAGAGCGCTTTGCGAAATATTAACCAAGACCAGCGATTATGGGGCAAGGAGCACATTCCTAGCCGTCTTCCTTCTTCAACAACACCAGAACACTCATCGCCGAAGCAATGACAGGCGCGACCCAGGCGGCAAATTCTGCCGAAACAAGTGTCGCATTTCCAAGGTCTTCTGCAACTTCTGTTGCGATATACAGTGAAAATCCCGCGACCACACCCCCCAGAACCATCCGCGCCAGACCACCAGAGCGCAAAAACTTTAACGAAAAACACGCCGCCACCAAAACCATCGCCAGAAGCAGGGCGGGGCGCGCAAGAAGCGTCTGATACATCAGGCGATACCGTGTTGCATCGAGCCCTGCAAGCTCCAGCCGCGAGACAATGTCCGGAAGCGACCAGAATGACACAGCCTGACCCGGCCCGAGAGCAGATCGCAACTCCTCCGGTGTCAGATTTGTGGCGAGAACATAGGTGCGTTGCTGCTCCGGTTCGAGATTGACCGAAACGACCCGCGCGCTCTCCAGCCGCCAGAACCCGCGCTGGAGATGCGCCATGGGGGCTTCCACCCGTTCGAGCAACTGCCCCTCCGCGTCCAGCACGAAAACCATGACCCCCTGCAAGCTGTTGGTTGCAAGATCGACGCTGGCGGCCCGCAAAATCGCTTCCCCATCCACCGAGCGTTGCCGCAGCCAGATGACCTGGCCCAGAGTTGTGCCCGCGCGCCGGAAAATCTGCCCCTCGAGTGCATTGCCGCGATCCTTCAGCGCCGTGGCAATCGGGTTATACGCCATCACCACGAAAAGCCCGGCCAGCAGGGCCACCACCAGGGCGGGGGCCATGAATTGCCAGGCCGAAATGCCCGCCGCCCGCGCCACAACGAGTTCCAGCTTGCGCGAAAGCGCGATGAAACTCGCCATGGCCCCGAAAAGAATGCCGAAGGGGATCACCTGCTCGGCCGTGGCCGGGGTTCTGAAAAACGCCAGCCTGGCCATGGTGCCGGTGCCCGTGCCCGCCGCATCCCCCGCGCGGCGCATCAATTCCACAAAATCCAGCGTATAAATCAGCAGAAACACCGTGGCGAACACCACCAGCATCGAAAACGCGAAGCGCCGCGCGAAATAAAGCCCCAAGGTCCAGCCGATCATGGCGCGCTCCAGCCCTTGAAGGGCAGGGCACGCATCACCCATGCCTGCAAGGCCTCCCAATCGATCAGCGGCGCATGCATGCGGCGGGTGGGCAGGAAGGAGCGCCGCGACATCTCGAACGCGCCAAGCGTGACCCCGATCGGCACGAGATACATGAAGAGAGCGCCCAGAGGCGAGCGCACGGCAAAGCTCGCCGCACCGAACCCGGCGATGCGCATGGCGATGAGCGCGACAATCGCACCGAAAATCGCCTGCCCGCGCCCTTGCCGTGTGGTGCGGGCATTGCCAAGCGCAGCAAAGGCAATCATAAGCGTTGCAACGGGATAAAGCGGATTGCTCAACCGATCATGCAACTCCGCGCGGAAACGGCCATAAATGGCAGCGACATAAGGGTCATTGCGGTCGAGCGTGAAGAGAAGCGCGCGGGTGCGCCATTCACGCGGCTTATACTGAACAGGCCCTGCCGCGCTTTCGAACTGGTCGAGGTCGAACACATAGCGCTCGAAGGCGATGATGGCGCTGTTGCGCCGGGCCTCATCATGGCGCTGCATCGAGCCGCGATCGAGCACGAGATAGGTATTGTTCTCGAATTCCACCACCTGCCCGCGTTCGGCAAGGTAGGTTGCGCCTTGCCTCGGGTCGCGTGCATCATTGATCATCACGCCGCCCATCGCCCCGCCGGGCAGGCGCTCGCGGAAATGAAACACGATGCCCTGATCAAGCGTGACGAATTTGCCCTCCTGCAGGATGCGCGTGACGACATCGGCGCGGATTTTCGTAATCAGGCCGCGCAAGGAGCGAAAACTCTCCGGCATGGCATAAAGCGTCATGAAGCCCACAAGCAGCGAGACCAGCAAGGTGAGCACGAGAAAGGGCCGGAAAATCGTGGTGGGCAGCAGGCCCGCCGCATTCATCACGATGAGTTCGCTCTCGCTGTTGAGCCGGTTCAGCGTGTAGATCACGGCGATGAAAAGCGCGAGCGGCGCGATGATCATGATGAGGGCAGGCAGGCCAAGCGCCGTCACATTGAGGAAAATCAAAATCGTCTGGCCCTTGCCGGTCACAAGGTTCAACTCGCGCAGGGCCTGCGTCAGCCAGATGATGCAGGTGAGCGCGCCAAGACAGGCGAGGAACGCCGCTGCAACGATTCTGAAGATGTAGCGTTCCACAAGGCTCATAAATTTCTTCTGCCCAAAAAATCAGGCGACGACAAGGCGCACGCGCCAAAAGGCCGCCTTTAACGCTACGAGCGGATTTTTGAGGGAGAAACCTTGCCCGAGCCATTGAAACGGCCCAGTTTAATTCAACGAAAAAAGACGATTCTCCCGTGAAGGACCAACAATGACCAGTAATGCCAAAACCAGCCATTCCCCCAAAATCAGCTTTGCCGCGCTGGATGACTCGCCGGAGGCGGTTCTTGTGCTCTTTGCCGACAAGGACGGGCTTGCACCGGCCACAAGCGCGGCCCTGGGCGCGGAGGGCTTCACCCGCATCGCAGCGGCGCTTGCGGCTGAAAGCTTCAAGGGCAAGGCCGGGCAGGCGCTGGTGCTGCCTGCTGAAACGGTTTTTGGCGGCACGCCCCGGCATGTCATCATCATCGGCGTGGCGCAGGAGGATGACAAAACCCCGCGTGATGCCCTGAAGCTCGGCGGGCAGGTTTTCACCAGATTGCCGAAGGGGCGCGATGCCAGCATCCTTGCGTTGCTGCCGGGGCTTGCGCTCCCCACCGGCGAGGCAGCGGAAATGGCGCTTGGCCTCAAGCTCGCCGCCTATCGCTTTGATCAGTACCAGACCAGGAAAAAACCCGAGGATGGAGAGAACAAGCCCATCCATATCACGCTTCATGTTGAAAACCCCGCAGCGGTCAAAAAAGACATGAAAGCACGCGAAGCGGTTTATGAGGGCGTCGTTCTCGCGCGGGACCTCGTGAACGAGCCCGCGAATGTGCTCACCCCGTCCGAATTCGCGCGCCGCGCCGAAGCGCTCGAAAAGCTTGGTGTCGAGATCGAAGTTTTGGATGAAAAGGCGCTGAAAAAGCTCGGCATGCGCGCGCTTCTCGGCGTGGGGCAAGGCTCGGCGGAAGAGAGCCGCGTCGTCATCATGCGCTGGCAGGGCGGGAAGGACGAGAAGGAGGCCCCGCTCGCCTTCATCGGCAAGGGCGTGGTGTTTGATACCGGCGGCATTTCCATCAAACCCGCGGGCGGCATGGAGGATATGAAGGGCGATATGGCCGGGGCAGCAGCTGTTGTCGGCCTCATGCACACGCTCGCCAGCCGCAAGGCGAAGGTGAATGTGCTGGGCGCGATCGGCCTTGTGGAAAATATGCCCGACGGCAAGGCGCAGCGCCCCGGCGATATCGTCACCTCCATGTCTGGCCAGACGATTGAGATCATCAACACCGATGCCGAGGGGCGGCTTGTTCTCGCCGATGTGCTCTGGCACGTGAAACAGGCTTACAACCCGAAATTCATGGTCAATCTCGCAACCCTCACCGGGGCGATTGTGGTGGCTTTGGGCAACCACCATGCCGGCCTGTTTTCGAACAATGACGCGCTCGCGCAAAACCTGACCAAAGCGGGGCAGGAGAGCGGCGAATGGCTCTGGCGCATGCCGCTTGGCCCCCTTTATGACAAGGATATCGACAGCAAATTCGCCGATGTGAAAAACAGCGGCGGGCGCAATGCCGGTGCCATCACGGCGGCGCAGTTTCTCCAGCGTTTCGTCGATGGCTGCCCCTGGGCGCATCTTGATATCGCCGGAACAGCGATGGGCTCACCGCAAACCGAGATCAACAAAAGCTGGGCCTCGGGCTTCGGGGTGCGCCTGCTCGACAGGCTGGTCGCGGGCTATGAGGGGTAGCCCAGCTTTGTCATTGCCGACGGCTCTAAACACATTCCACAATGCCACTCTGCGAGAGTAAAGCGCTGATTCTGTCCAAGCCCGAACGGGCGCCCGCGCTTCGAGCGCTTTTGTTTTTGATGGAATCAAAAACGCGCTCTATTTCTTTGTTTTGTCGCATTTTGTTTCGATTAACCGGCTTCCACTTAATCGCAAAATGCTCTCTGCGCGGGACTTCCGCCGAAGGCATAAGAAAAAATGACCGACATCCTCTTCTACCATCTCAAGGGCCAGCGCGTTGAAGCCGCCTTGCCGTTGCTGCTTGAAAAAACGCTGGAGCGGGAGTGGCGCGCCGTCATTCAGGCGGGGTCGGAGGAGCGGCTGAGCGCGCTCGATGACGCGCTCTGGAGCTATTCGGAGGCGAGCTTTCTGCCTCATGGGCGCGAAAGCGATGGAGAGCCGGAAACCCAGCCGATTTTATTGAGCACGCGTGAAACCCGCATCAACGCGCCGCATGTGCTGTTTCTGGTTGATCGCGCGCCGCTCCCGCTTCAGTATGACGTGGAGCGCGTGGTGCTGATGTTCGATGGCGAAGACCCGGAGGCGGTGGATGACGCCCGCACAGCGTGGAAAACCATCAAAACCCTCGGTCACCCCGCAACCTATTGGCAGCAGGAGGATGGCCGCTGGGTGAAGAAGGGGTAGGCCCCATGCACCCGATGACGGATTATTTTAAGGACAATGTCTTGCCCAAACGCGCCTATCTACGGCTTGAATGGTGCATTGCCGCGCTTGAGAACCCGGTTCATCGCGATATCCAGCCAGAGGATGGCCGCATTCGATATTATATCTGGATTGAGGAACTTGGGCATTATTTGCGTGTCGTGACGCTTGAAGATGGTATAACCCTGCATAACGCCTTTCCGGACATGAGGTTTAAACCATGAAACTGGCTTATGACCAAAAAACCGATTCGCTTTATATTCATCTGAGCGCGCGCCCAGCCGCAACCTTAGAGGAAATATCACAAGGTGTCGTGCTCGATTATGATCAGAATGGCGTTCTTGTCGGGATTGATGTTCAGCGGGCCAGCATTCACGCGGATATCAAGAACCTGATTGTCAATAACCTGCCCGTTGGGGCCATCGAAGCGGCGTAAAATCAGTTGATAATACGTCCAGCGCCCTACCTCTACGCTGCTTCACCCTGCTCGATCTCGCTCATCACGCCCAGCCATTGCTCTTCGGTTGCTTCGATCTGCGTGATGAGGCTTGCGCGGTCTTTCGTGATCTGCTTGGCGCGATCCGGGTATTTCGAGAAAATTTCGGGGTTGGCGAGGGCCTGATCGACCCTTGTAAGAATGGTCTGGAATTTTTCAAGCTGCGCTTCGAGCAGTTTGGCCTTCTCGCGCAAGGGTTTGAGCGCGGCGCGGCGCTCGGCGGCACGGGCGCGCGCCTCCGGCATCTCGGCCTTGGGCGCATCAGCGCGGCGCGCGCTTTCCCCGCCTCGGCCAGAGACGATCATCGCCTCGTAATCATCAAGATCGCCGTCAAACGCCGCGACCTTCCCCTCCGCCACCTGCCAGAGCCTGTCACAGCTCGCGTCAAGGATCGCGCGATCATGGCTGACGATGATGACAGCGCCCTTGTAATCGGCGAGCGCCTCGACCAAGGCATCGCGCATCGGGATATCAAGATGGTTCGTCGGCTCATCGAGGATGAGAAGATGCGGGCCGTCAAACGCCGCCAAACCCATGAGGAGCCGCGCTTTTTCCCCGCCCGAGAGGTTGCCGATAGGGGTATCCGCCTTCTCCGCGCCAAAGCCAAGCTGCGCGGTTTTGGCGCGCACTTTGGCTTCCGTCGCCTCCGGCATGCGGCGGCGCACCAATTGGCAGGGGCTTTCGCTGGCATCAAGCTCGTCGAGCTGGTGCTGCGCGAAATAGGCGACATTGAGCTTCGGCGCGCGCGTCACCCGCCCGCCTATCGGGTCGAGCCGCCCGGCGATCAATTTCACGAGGGTCGATTTGCCATTCCCGTTCTGGCCAAGAAGCCCGATGCGGTCATCATCCGAAATGAAAAGATCAAGCCCGCGCAAAACCACCCGTTCGCCATAGCCAACGGATGCCCCTTCCATCGAGATAATGGGCGGCTGGAGCGGCCGCTCCGGGTTGGGGATATAGAGCCTCGCCGTTTCATCCCCTGCGAAAACCTGCACGGGGCCGAGCTTTTCAAGCTGTTTGACGCGGCTTTGCGCCTGTTTCGCCTTCGAGGCCTTGGCCTTGAACCGGTCGATAAACGCCTGAAGATGCGCACGCCGGGCGGCAACCTTATCGGCCTCCTTTTCCGCGAGCATGGCCTTTTCCGCGCGCTGGCGCGAGAAAAGGCTGTAATTGCCGCGATAGAGCGTCATCCGCCCGCGATCAAGGTGGAGGATGTTATCGCACACCGCGTCGAGAAAATCCCGGTCATGGCTGACAACCAGCAAGGTATGCGGATAGCGCTTCAGATGTGATTTGAGCCAGAGCGCGCCTTCAAGATCAAGGTAATTGGTCGGCTCGTCGAGCAGCAGCAGATCAGGTTCGAGAAACAGCATCGCCGCGAGCGAGACGCGCATGCGCCAGCCGCCGGAAAAATCCGAACAGGGCCGCGCCTGATCCTGAGCGGAAAACCCGAGGCCGGAGAGAATGGAGGCCGCGCGGGCAGGGGCGGCATGCGCGCCCATATCCATGAGCCGCACCTGAATATCGGCGATACGGGTGGCGTCCGTCGCGGTTTCCGCTTCCGCGAGGAGGGCAGCGCGCTCCTGATCCGCCGCGAGAACATAATCCACGAGCGAGATCGGCCCGCCCGGCGCTTCCTGCGCCACATGCCCCATGCGCGCGCCGCGCGGCAAAGTGTAGCTACCGGATTCCGCCGCGATTTCCCCCAGGAGAAGGCGGAACAGGGTGGATTTGCCGCAACCATTGCGGCCCACAAGCCCGCAACGCGCGCCATCGGGCAGAGCGATGGTGGCATTGTCGATCAGGAGGCGCGCGCCAAGGCGATAGGTGAGGGTATCGAGCTTCAACATGGCGCGGGTTAGAGCATTTTATGGCCAGGGTGAAAACCGCTTCTGTGCAAAAAACAACAAAAAACAGGGGTAAAAAACAAGAGATGGCGAAGACTGGAAAAACGCGTGCAGGCTGCCTATATCGAATTCGATAATGCCTCACCCTTCTGGTTGAATGGAGATAGATATGGACGGAAACGAGAGTGTCGTGGGTGCGAAATGCCCTGTCATGCACGGCAGCAACACAAATATCGGCACACCCGGCATGGCATGGTGGCCAAAGGCGCTCAACCTCGATATTCTCCACCTGCATGATCAGAAAACCAACCCGATGGGGCAGGGGTTCGACTATCATAAAGCGCTCAAAACTCTCGACATCGCGGCGCTCAAGGCCGACCTTCATGCGCTGATGACCGACAGCCAGCCATGGTGGCCCGCCGATTGGGGCCATTATGGCGGGTTGATGATCCGTATGGCATGGCACGCGGCGGGGTCTTACCGCATCGCCGATGGAAGGGGCGGTGGCGGCACGGGCAACCAGCGTTTTGCGCCACTCAATTCCTGGCCGGACAACGTCAATCTCGACAAGGCAAGGCGGCTTTTATGGCCGATCAAGAAAAAATACGGCAATGCCGTCAGCTGGGCGGATCTGATCATTCTGGCAGGCACTGTTGCTTATGAATCCATGGGTCTGAAAACCTATGGCTTCGCCTTTGGCCGCGCCGATATCTGGCACCCGGAGCATGATATCTACTGGGGCGCCGAAAAGGAATGGCTCGGCGCAGAGCGTTATGAGGGCGAAGCGCGTGAAAGCCTCGAAAATCCGCTCGCCGCCGTGCAGATGGGGCTTATCTATGTCAATCCCGAAGGGGTGGGCGGCAAGCCGGACCCATTGCGCACCGCGCAGGATGTTCGCCTCACCTTCGCGCGCATGGCGATGAATGATGAGGAAACCGTGGCCCTCACCGCCGGCGGGCATACGGTGGGCAAATGCCATGGCAATGGCGATGCCGGGCTTCTGGGCCCCAAACCGGAAGGCGCAAACCTTCATGAACAGGGGCTTGGCTGGCACAACCCCCAAGGCTCGGGCACAGGGGCAAAAACCGTATCGAGCGGGCTCGAAGGCGCGTGGACGACACACCCGACGCGCTGGGACAATGGTTATTTCGAGATGCTGTTCTCGCATGAATGGGCGTTGCGCAAAAGCCCCGCCGGAGCCTGGCAATGGGAGCCGACCAATATCAGGGAAGAGGACAAGCCGGTTGACGTGGAAAACCCGGCCATCCGCCATAACCCGATCATGACCGATGCCGATATGGCGATGATCAAAGACCCGGCCTATCGCAAGATTTCCGAGCGCTTCCGCGCTGATCATGCGTATTTCTCGGACGTGTTCGCGCGCGCCTGGTTTAAACTGACGCATCGGGATATGGGCCCGAAAGCGCGCTATTTCGGCCCGGATGTTCCCGCCGAAGACCTCATCTGGCAAGACCCGGTGCCGAGGGGCCGCTCTGATTATGATGTCGCGGCCCTGCGCGCGAAAATCGCGGCAAGCGGACTTTCGATCAGCGATCGCGTCACCACCGCATGGGATTCTGCCCGCACCTATCGCGGATCAGACATGCGCGGGGGCGCGAATGGCGCGCGCATCCGCCTCGCACCGCAAAAGGATTGGGCGGGGAATGAACCCGCCCGCCTTGCCCGCGTGCTCGCGGTTTATGAACCCATTGCGCGGGAGAGCGGCGCCAGCATCGCCGATGTCATCGTGCTTGCCGGCTCCATGGCGGTGGAGGAGGCGGCGAAAGCGGCGGGGTTCGATGCGCGCGTGCCCTTCACGCCGGGGCGCGGGGATGCCACGCAGGAGCAGACGGATATCGAGTCTTTCGCCGTTCTCGAACCCGTGGCGGATGGGTTCCGCAACTGGCTCAAGCAGGATTACGCCGTCAGCGCCGAGGAATTGCTGCTCGACCGCGCGCAGCTCATGGGCCTCACCGCTGCGGAAATGACCGTGCTTCTCGGCGGCATGCGCGTTCTTGGCACCAATCACGGCGGAACGAAGCACGGCGTTTTCACGCGTCGCGAAGGGGTTCTGAGCACGGATTTCTTCGTCACCCTCACGGATATGGCCAATCGCTGGGTGCCGGTGAGCAAGGGGCTTTATGAAATCCGCGACCGGAAAACGGACGCCTTGAAAGGAACGGCAACGCGGGTTGACCTCGTTTTCGGCTCGAATTCCGTGCTCAGGGCCTATGCCGAGCTTTACGCGCAGGATGATAACGGCGAAAAATTCGTCTCTGACTTCATCAAGGCCTTCACCAAGGTGATGATGGCGGACAGGTTCGATATCGCTTGATGGATATTTCAGCCCCCGGTTTCTTCGCAAGGGGATCGGGGGCCCCCATGAGCATTGGTGCTTGATTTTGCGCGAGGGGGCGGGCAGAAGCACGTATCGCTTTCTCTCATGTTCAAGGGTTCACCATGGCACTGCAACACAGCTTCTCCATCCTCAAGCCGGACGCGACAGAGCGGAACATCACCGGTGCGATCAACGCCGTGATCGAGAAGGCGGGTTTGCGGATCGTCGCACAGAAGCGCATCCGGATGACGCGGCGCGAGGCGGAAACCTTTTATGGCGTGCATAAGGAACGCCCGTTTTTCGGTGAGCTTGTTGAATTCATGACCTCCGGCCCGGTCGTGGTGCAGGTGCTGGAAGGCGAGAATGCCGTGATGGCGTATCGCGACGTGATGGGCGCAACCAACCCGGCGAACGCGGCGGAGGGCACCATCCGCAAGCTTTTCGCCCGCTCGATTGGCGAAAATTCGGTGCATGGCTCCGATTCGCCGGAAAACGCCGCGATCGAGATCGCGCAGTTCTTCTCCGGCAACGAGATCGTCGGCTGACGGATGGCATCTGCCATTGCCGGAAAGACCCCGGCCATGACAAAGCAAGCGGTTAGAGCATGTTGCGCAAAAGTGGGCACCGGTTTTGCGTAACAACATGCGATAAAACAAGAAGATAGAGCACGAGTTTGATTCCGTCAAAACCAAACATGCTCTAGAGCGGTCTGACCCTCCGCTCCTTTTCATCCGTGCGGGGCTTCCCGCTTTGGGGGAGATAGAATGCCCGCGCGTGATGTTCTCCTCGTTCTCGCGGTTGTCACCATCTGGGGGCTGAATTTTGTCGCCATCAAGGTGGGGGTGGGCGAGGTGCCGCCCTTGCTCTTCACCGGCCTGCGCTTCACCTTCACCCTGCTGCCCGCGATTTTCTTTCTGCCGAAGCCGGATGTGCCCTGGCGCATCCTGCTGGGTTTCGGCTTCCTCCTCGGGGTGGTGAAATTCGGGCTGGTGTTTTCCGCCATCAAGCTCGGCATGCCCACGGGCCTCACCTCGCTTGCCATGCAGATGCAGGTGTTTTTCACCATCCTGCTCGGATTTTTCCTGATGGGGGAACGCCCGACCCGCGCGAATGTCACGGGGGCGGCCATTGCGTTTCTCGGCATCGCGCTCATCGGGGTCGAGCGCGTGGCGGGGGCCGGGCTTCTCACCTTCGTGATGATTCTCGCCGCCTCCGCCACCTGGGGCCTCGCGAATATCGTGGTGAAGAAGGCCGGGCGGGTCGATATGCTGGCCTTCCTCGTCTGGGCGAGCCTTGCCGCGCCTATCCCGCTTTTCGCGCTCTCCTTTTTGATCGAAGGCTGGCCCGCGATGCGCGCCGCGCTTCTCGCCCCGCATGTGCCCGGTTTGCTGGCGCTCGCTTTTATCGTCTACCCCTCGACGCTGTTTGCCTTTGCCGCGTGGAACACATTGCTTTCGCGCCACCCGGTGAGTGTGGTCGCGCCCTTCGCGCTTCTCGTGCCGGTGGTGGGGTTTTCGAGCGGCACGCTTTTTCTGGGCGAACCCTTCAGCACGCTGACGCTTCTTGGCAGTGCGATTGTGTTTTGCGGGCTGTGCATCAATCTTTTTGGCGATAGAGTGATGCATCGTTTCGGATAGGAACCATCGCGATGAACGCCCCGCAAAACCAGAGCCGGTTTTTTCCCTCCGTCTGCCCGCATGATTGCCCCTCCGCCTGCTCACTCGATGTCGAGGTGCTGCCGGAGGGGAAAATCGGCCGGGTTCGGGGGTTGAAAGCGCAAACCTACACCGATGGCGTCATATGCGCCAAGGTTGCGCGCTATGCCGAGCGCATCCACCATCCTGACCGCCTGACTCAGCCTTTGAAGCGCATCGGCGCGAAGGGCGAGGGGCGGTTTGAACCCATCTCCTGGGATGAAGCGCTCGATGACATCGCGAGCCGCTTCCTCGCCATTGAGGCCGAGCATGGGCCTGCCGCCATCTGGCCCCATTCCTACGCAGGCACAATGGGCCTCGTGATGCGCGGCGGCATCAACCGCCTTACCAACGCCAAGGGCTATTCCGGGCAATATTCCACCATCTGCACCACGCTGGCCTGGTCTGGCTATATCGCCGGCACCGGGCGCATCGCGGGGGTCGACCCGCGCGAAATGGCGATGAGCGATGCCATCGTCATCTGGGGCACCAATGCCGTGCATACGCAGGTGAATGTCATGGCGCATGCGACACAGGCGCGAAAGGCGCGCGGCACGCCCATCATCGCCATCGACGTTTACAGGAACGAGACGATGCGGCAGGCCGATATGGCCCTTCTCATCAAACCAGGGACGGATGGCGCGCTCGCCTCAGCCATCCTGCATATCCTGCTGCGCGACGGGCACGCGGACAGGGGTTACCTCGCGCGTTATACCGATTTTTCGCCGGAGGTCGAAGCGCATTTTGCATCTCGCACGCCGGACTGGGCAAGCCGCATCACCGGCCTGCCGGTGAGCGAGATCGAGGCCTTCGCCGCCTTGCTGGGCGCAAGAAAGCGCGCGTTTTTCCGGCTCGGCTACGGGTTTTCCCGCCAGCGCAACGGCGCGGTGAACATGCACGCAGCCTTGTGCATCCCCACCATGCTTGGCGCGTGGCAATATGAGGGCGGCGGCGCCTTCCATTCCAATTCCGGCACCTATGCGCTTGATAAAACCCTGATCGAAGGGCGGGATATCAAGGTCAGCGGCCAGCGCCAGCTCGATCAATCGCGCATCGGCGCGGTGCTCACGGGCGAGGCGGAGGCCTTGAAGGGCGGCCCGCCGATAAAGGCGCTGTTGATCCAGAACACCAACCCGCTCGCTATCGCGCCTGATCAGAGGAAGGTGCGCGCGGGCTTCGCGCGCGATGACCTTTTCACCGTGGTGCACGAGCAATTCATGACCGAAACCGCCGAGATGGCGGATATCATCCTCCCCGCCACCATGTTTCTCGAACATGACGACATTTATCTGGGCGGCGGGCATACGCATCTGATGTTCGGGCCGAAGCTGGTGGAGCCGCCGGGGGAATGCCGCTCGAACCATCAGGTGATCTCGGCGCTCGCGGAACGGCTGGGGGCAACCCATCGCGGTTTTGCGATGTCGCCGCGCGCGCATATCGCGCATGCCTTGCAGGCGGGCGGGTATGGCAGCCTCGCCGATCTTGAAAAAACCGGCTTCATCGACACAGAACCGCCCTTCAACGCCGCGCATTATCTCGATGGTTTTGGCCATAAGGACGGGAAGTTCCATTTTTTCCCGGATTGGCCGAAGGTTCCGGTCAGGCATGAAGGCCTTGTGGGGCCATGGCAAAGCCTGCCGCGCCTGCCGGATCATTGGGCCGTGATCGAGGCGGCGGATGACGCGCATCCCTTCCGGCTGGTGACGGCCCCGGCGCGGAATTTCCTGAACTCGACTTTTACTGAAACGCCGGGCAGCCAGACCCGCGAAGGCGTGCCGAACCTTCTCATCCACCCGGAGGATGCATCGGCGCTCGGCCTTGAGGAGGGGGATTGCGCCGAGGTGTCCAACCCGCGCGGCACGGTTTTGCTCAATGTGCGCTTGTTCGACGGCCTGCGGCGCGGCGTCGTGATCGCGGAATCGGTGTTCCCGAACAAGGCGCATCGCGGCGGGCGCGGCATTAACAGCCTCACCGGGGCGGATGCCGCTGCCCCCTTCGGCGGCACCGCGTTTCACGACAATCGCGTGCGGGTGGGGAAGGCGGGCAGTAGGCAGCCTTGAGGGTATCATTCCCGACGATCCTATCGTCATTGCGAGGAGGCGCCGGCCGACGCGGCAATCCAGCTTTTTCTTGATTGAACAGCGCTTCAAGTCTGGATTGCTTCGCTCCGCTCGCAATGACGAAAGGATCGTCTCGATTCCCGGTCTCCGCTCCGCTTCGCCGGGAATGACAGAGGCGACCGTCTATTGCCGCGTCAGAGCGTTTCCGGCGAAGATTGAGTCACTTGAAACGCTCTATCTCCTTGTTTTTACGCAATTCCGGACGCGAAACCGGTTCCCAGTTTCGCTGGAATTGCTCTAGCACCACCTTGCGCAAGGCCTCCGGGTAAATCCTGTGCTCTTCGGCCAGAACGCGGGCGGCAAGGGTTTCTTCCGTATCACCTGGCAAAACCGGCACGCGCGCTTGCAGGATGGCCGGGCCTTCATCAAGGCCGGGGGTGACAAAATGCACCGTGCAGCCATGATCGATTGCGCCCGCCTCAAGCGCGCGGGCATGGGTGTTCAGCCCCTTGAAGGCCGGGAGCAGGGACGGGTGGATATTCAGCATCCGCCCCGCCCAGCGCGTGCAGAATTCTGCTGAAAGAACCCGCATGAACCCGGCAAGGCAGATGATCTCGATGTGATGCGCTTCCAGAATCGCCTGCATCGCGCCATCAAACGCGGCGCGATCCGTGCCATAGGGCTTATGGTCAATCACCACCGTTGCCACACCCTCTGCCGCCGCCAGCGCGAGGCCGCCAGCATCAGCCTTGTTCGAGAGCACGAGCGCGATGGTGGCGGGGAAATCCGCCGCCTTTGCCGCCGCGATCAACGCCGCCATATTCGAGCCGCGCCCGGAAATCAGAATGGCAACGCGCGTCTTCATAAGCGGAGCGCACCATGAGGCTTCACGCGCGGCCCGCCATCCGCCCTGGTCAAAACGCCGATGCGGCTGACCGTTTCGCCCATTTCCACCAGAAGCGCGGTGAGTGCCACCTCTGCTTCGGGCGCGATGACAAGAACCATGCCGATGCCGCAATTGAACACGCGCAGCATTTCCGCTTCCTCAACCCCGCCCGTGCGGGAAAGCCAGCCGAACACCGGGGGCACGGGAATGGCGGCAAGATCGAGCGTCACTCCCAGCCCCTCGGGCAGAACGCGGGGAATGTTTTCGATAAAGCCGCCGCCGGTGATATGCGCCATGGCTTTCAGCCCCGCGCCTGCTTCGCTTTTCAGCGCGTTCAGCAAGGGTTTTACGTAAATCCGCGTTGGCGTCAGCAGAGCTTCACCAAGGGTTTTTTCAGGCGAAAAAGGGGCGGGGCTGGCGTAAGAAAGGCCCGAGAGGTCAACAATCCGCCGCACCAGGGAATAGCCGTTGGAGTGAACACCGGAGGAGGCGAGGCCGACAAGAACATCCCCCGCCGCAATCCCCGCGCGCGGAAGCAGCGTGCCGCGCTCTGCCGCGCCAACGGCAAAACCGGCAAGGTCATAATCGCCCCGCGCGTAAAGCCCCGGCATTTCCGCCGTCTCACCACCGATCAGCGCGCAGCCCGCCGCGATGCAGCCCGCCGCGATCCCCTTGACAACCGCCGCCCCAAGGGCGGGCGAGAGCGCGCCGGTGGCAAAATAATCGAGGAAAAACAACGGCTCCGCGCCCTGAACGATCAAGTCATTGACGCACATGGCAACAAGATCGATGCCGAGCGTGTCGTGCCGCCCGCTTTCGATCGCGATCTTGACCTTGGTGCCGACCCCGTCATTGGCGGCCACGAGGATGGGGTCATGAAAGCCCGCCGCCCTGAGGTCGAAAAGCCCGCCAAACCCGCCGATCTCGCCATCCGCCCCCGGCCGTTTTGTGGCGCGCACCATCGGTTTGATGGCCTCGACCATGGCATTGCCGGCATCGATATCAACGCCGGCCTGCGCATAGGTGAGAGGGTTGGGTGGCAAGGGCTCGGGCATGGAGGATTTGGGCATGGACAGACTCGGTTTTCGAAAGGGATGGCGTGAAAGAAGCCAGGTTTTACCAAAAAGCAACCTTTTCCGTTGGGCAAATTATTAGCTTTGTTGCGCTAGGAGGAGAAATCGGAAATCCCGTTTATGGAATGCTACATGAAAGAGGCCGACATGAGCATGTTGAAGCAGTTTGTTCAACTTATCCGCAGCTTCCGGGAAGACAAAAGCGCGGTTGTCGTTGTAATTTATGTGCTCGTTCTCGTGCCGATCCTTGGCACTGTCGCGCTCGCGGTTGATTATGCCATGGTCACGCGCTCCAAGACAGCCGTGAACGCAGCCGCCGATGCCGCGACACTCGCCGCTGTTTCCGACTCTTTTTTGAAGTCAAACCTCGACTGGAATCAACAGAAGATAAGAAGCACAGAGGCAACACAGAAAACATTTGAAGCAATACTGAAGGAAAAAAACCTTACAAAAAAAATAAAAAATGTAACATATAAAGTCGAAATTAAAAATAATATGTTGAGTTCAAGTATATGCTATTCAGCTGTTGAGCCGGCTTATATAATAATATATGCTGGAATTAAAGAATTTCCGTTTGAGGGCTGTTCAACCAGCGTTTCTGCGCCGCCGATTTATTATGACATCGTATTTTTGGTTGATGCATCCGGTTCCATGGGACTCGGAGCAACAACAGCCGACCAGAACAAGATGAAAAGCAAATTGTATTGTGAATTTGCTTGCCATTCTTTTGACTGGAACAGCAATCTCAAGACAAATTGCGATGTCCAGGTCACGCTTAATGACAAAGGCGAGGTAATAGCTGAAAATGGATTTTACAACAGTTACAGCAGAACAACACAATGCGTCCATTTGATCGGCGCCAGAACACGGTTTGATGTTGTTAAACAGTCAATTCTCAGTATCGTGGACTTCACGAAGAAGAACAGCCGTACAAATGACCAGTATCGCCTTACAACGTATAAATACAGCAACTTCCTGACGAATGTGCATACCGCAACCCTGGACAAGGACCTTGCCATTCAGAAAATAACGGCGATGGAACAGGATGTCGCAGGCGCAGGCACCAACATCGTTTATTCCATCGAGCAAATGAAGAGCAAATTGCCAAAATCCGGCACTGGCAAAAGTCCGGATTCACGCAAGGTTCTGTATCTGATCGTCACGGATGGTGTCCAGAACAACGGCTACCAGGTGCCAAATTGCGGTTGGAACCATGCTCATGCAAAACAAACAAACCCGAGCCTGCCCGATTGTCCGATCAAGAAATTTTACAATACATTCTTCCCCAAAAATGACTGGATTGCAGACCCGAACTACAGAAACTACACACCTTACCATGAGAATTGGAGAGGGGGGGAATGGCCTGTAAACCGCCTCCAGGCGATTGATCCGAATATATGCAAGACCTTCAAGACACCAAACGCAGAAGTTGGCATTATCAATATGGAGTATATCTTTACAGACAAAAGGGATCCGCGGTATAATGCTGTCAATCAGATCAAAGACAGCGTTCACGCGACACTCGCAGGGTGCACGACTGACAAGGATAATCTCTATTTCAGGATCAAGGAGGGAGATGATTTGATCAATGCGATGCAGAAGATAATCTTTTATTTCGTGAAAAAAGCCACCATCACGGTCTAAAGCATTTTCCGATCAAGTGGATGCCGGTTTTGCGTAACAACATGCGAAAAAACAAGAAGATAGAGCACGGTTTTGATCCCATCAAAACCAAACGTGCTCTAGAACGTTTCCAGCGAAAGCCCACCCCCGCGAAGGCGGGGGTGGGAACCGGTTTCGCGTTCGGAATTGCTCTGGCAGGCTGCTGAAAAACGCCGGGGCTGTCATTGCGAGGAGCGGAGCGACGTGGCAATCCAGAAAAAATTTTACCGCTATCCGCAGAGGCGGCAAAAAAGCGGAAGACAGTCTGGATTGCTTCCCGCTACGCTTCGCTCGCGCTCGCAATGACGGGGACAGGCTTTCATCAAAAACGCTCTGGCAGGCTGCTGAAAAACACCGGGGCTGTCATTGCGAGGAGCGGAGCGACGTGGCAATCTAGATAAAAATTCCACCGCTATCCGTAAAGGCGGCAAAAAAGCGGAAGACAGTCTGGATTGCTTCCCGCCACGCTTCGCTCGCGCTCGCAATGACGGGGACAGGCTTTCATCACAAAATGCTCTGGCAGCTGCTGAAAAACGCCGGGGCTGTCATTGCGAGGAGCGTAGCGACGTGGCAATCCAGAAAAAAATTTTACCGCTATCCGCAGAGGCGACAAAAAAGCGGAAGACAGTCTGGATTGCTTCCCGCCACGCTTCGCTCGCGGTCGCAATGACGGGGACAGGCTTTCATCACAAAATGCTCTGGCAGGCTGCTGAAAAACACCGGGGCTGTCATTGCGAGGAGCGTAGCGACGTGGCAATCCAGAAAAAAATTTTACCGTTGTCCACAAAGTTGGTAAAAAGCGGAAGAAAGTCTGGATTGCTTCCCGCCACGCTTCGCTCGCGGTCGCAATGACGGGGGCATGCTTTCGCTGGAATTGCTATCTCTCCTTGCTGTGACGCAATTCCGGACGCGAAACCGGTGCCCACTTTCGCTGGAATTGCTCCGGGTCGCCCTCAAAACAAGAGCTGTTCCAGAGTAGGATAATTCTGCTGATGGCATCGGCATTTGGCGCCATTTGAGAATGCCTCCAGTTTAGAAACTATCTAAACTATTGAAATAATTTGTTTTTTATGAAAAATCAGGTAGTGTCATCTCCTCATCCACAAGGAGTTTGAACCATGCCGATGATATCAACCGCCCTGCAGGCGGGCACGATTCTCCTGCGCGAGGGGCTTGAAGCGCTTCTCATCATCACCGCTCTGGCGGTTTTTCTCAAAAGAACCGGCAGCGAACAGCACGGCGCGGCTCTGGCCTGGGGGGCGGGAAGCGCGGTTCTGGCCAGCCTTGGTGCGGCCATTCTCTTCGAGCTTTACCTTGGCGGCGGGCATGATGACCGGCTCGAAGCACTCATCATGGTGATTGCCGCCGGGTTGATGCTGTATATGAGCGGCTGGCTCATCCTCAAGCAGAACCCCCGCGCCTGGCAGGCGGATGTGCAGGCAGCGGCACAGCGTGCCCTTGGCACCGGCACGGTTCTGGGCACCGGCACGGTTCTGGGCACGGGCACGGTTCTGTCCCTTGCGGGCATTGCGTTTCTGGCGGTTTTCCGGGAGGGGGCGGAAACCATCCTGTTCCTGCATGCGCTGGCGCGCGCAGGCGCGGGCTGGGATGCCGGCATGGCGCTGGGGCTTGCGAGCGCATCCTTGTTGCTTGTCCTGATTTTTGCCGCCATCAGAACCTATGCCGTCAAATTGCCGCTGCGGGCGCTGTTTCTCACCACCTCGGCGTTTCTCTTTGTCATGGCGCTGCGCTTCATCGGCGGGACGATCAGCGAGATGCAGGAAATGCAGCTTCTCAGCTTCACACCGCTTGATGGGCCAGCCTGGAGCACGCCTTATCTCGGAGACCTGACGCAGGAAGGGCTGATCACGCAGGGCGTCATCGCTCTGCTGGCGATGCTCTGCACCGGCCTCGGCTATTGGCGCAAGGCGGATGGCCTTGCCCCGGAACGAGGGGGAGCGGAGCGCGCCGCCATGTGAGAGGCCGCCGCAACTTTGTCGTATTTCAACAACAGTGTTGCAGAAGGGTATCGTTTGCCGATACCCTTTTTTCGTGAGTCGCTCCGTGCAGGCTCATGCTGTTGGAGAGGCGATTGTCGATAAAAGCCAGCCCCGATGCCACCCCGGATGATGGGGCGAATGCCCTGCCCGAGGCTGGCCGGGCGGGTGTTGATGTCGTGCAGCCCCCGCCGCGCAACCTGCACGCCGCCAGTGTGAATGACGACATGCCGAACGGCTTCTGGGGGCCGTTTGTGGTGGCAGCGGCGCTGATTTCGGCGGTTTTGACGTTTCTTGTGCTGATGGGGGCCTTTGGCATCGAGCCGAAGGAGAACAATGTCATCGCGCTGCTGGTGTTTGATGTGGCGCTTATACTGGTGCTCTGCGGCATCGTTCTGCGACAGCTACTGCATCTGACGCGCGAAAACCAGGCGGGCAAGGCCGGGGCACGGCTGCATCGGCGCATTGTCGGGCTTTTCAGCCTTGTTGCGGCGGTGCCGACGACGCTTGTGGCGGGGGCCGGGTTGCTGGCTCTGGAACGCGGGCTGACCCCGTGGTTTTCCGGCGATCTGCGCGCCCTTGTCCAGAATGCCGAGGTGATTTCGCGGAATTTCCAGCAGCAGATGTGCCAGAACCTTGGCCGCGAAATGCGCCTCATGGCGTCAGACCTTGACCGGGCAAATGCGGCAGGGTTTTTCGTTGGCAATCACGAGGCGTTCAAAACCTTCATGGCGGGGCGCGCGGCCTCGCTCGGCTTTCCCCATGCCGAGATTTTCCGCGAGGATGGCACATTGGTCGAGCGCGCGGAGGTCACGAGCCGCGCCATCGATGTGCCCAAACCCACGCCGGAAGACCTGCGCTTCGCGGATACGGATGAACCCCCTTGCATCATCGCGCGGGAGGCGGTGGGCGGCATCATCAGGCTGACATCCTTCGGGCCGGAAACCTACCTCATGGTGGCACGCGGGGTTGACCCGCGCGCGCTCGAATTCCCGGTTGTCGCGCGGGCGGGCGTGACGCAATATCAGGTGCTGGAGGCGCGGCGCAGCGCCTCGCAATTCGGCATCGCGCTGGTTTTCGCGCTCATCACGCTCATCGGGCTTCTGGGCGCGGTTCTGCTGGGGCTTGGCTTTGCCAACCGGCTCGTTGATCCCGTGCGCCGCCTGATGCAGGCGACGGATCAGGTCTCCACCGGCAACCTCTATGTGCAGGTGCCGGTGGCGAAAATGGGGGCAGACCTCGCCCAGCTTGGCGCGACCTTCAACAACATGACATCCGTTCTGCGCGAGCAGCACAATAGTCTCAGCGCCGCCAATGCCTTGATCGACCAGCGGCGTCAATTCATGGAAGCCATGCTCTCGGGCGTTCCGGCCGGGGTTGTGGGGGTGGATGCGGAGGGCAGGGTCAGCCTCATCAATCCCATGGCCTTGCAGATTCTCGGGCTGGAGGAGGGGGCTGCAACAGGGCGCAGGGCCGTTGATATTCTGCCCGGCAGCGCCGGGGCTCTCGCCGAAGCGCGCGCTTCCGGCCAGAAACTCAGCCAGAGCGAGGTTGTTCTGCGCGGGCGCGGCGGCGAGCGTATCCTCTCCATGCGCATTACGGGGGATGCCATGGGCGGGCATGTCATCACGCTCGATGACATTACCGACCTTGTCACCGCGCAGCGCAGCTCGGCCTGGGCCGATGTGGCGCGCCGCATCGCGCATGAGATCAAGAACCCGCTTACCCCGATCCAGCTTTCGGCGGAGCGCATCCGGCGTAAATTCGGCAAGGTGATCATCGAGGATCGGCCGATTTTCGACCAATGCACGGACACCATCATCCGGCAGGTGGATGATATCAAGCGCATGGTGGATGAGTTCTCCTCCTTCGCGCGCATGCCAAAGCCCCAGCCGCTGCCAGAAGACCTGCTCGGGGTTCTGCGTGAGGTTGTGTTCATGATGCGGGTCGGCAACCCGGCGGTGACGTTTGTGGAAGACTTCCCCGCGAGGCCGGTGATGGTGAAGATCGACCGTCGCCTCATCGCGCAGGCGGTGCAGAACCTGCTCAAGAACGCCTGCGAGGCGATTGCCGAAACCCCGCGCGGGGAGGCGGGGCAGGGCGAAATCCGGCTTTTTGTGCCTCAGGATGCGCCAGCAGCGCCCATCATCGAGATCAGCGATAACGGCAAGGGCTTCCCGGAGGAAAACCGCCAGCGCCTGCTCGAACCTTACATGACAACGCGTGCAGGCGGCACCGGGCTTGGCTTGCCCATTGTTGCGAAAATTTTTGAAGACCATGGCGGGCGCATCGAGTTGCTTGATCGCCCGCCGGATGCAACAGGCCTCACCCCGCCCGGCGCTTTGGTGCGCATTCATCTGCCACCTCTTGGTGCAAGCCAGAGCACGCTGCCGGATGAGAGCAGGCCCATTCCCGACAAGAACACGTTCAAAGGTGAAACGGCATGGCAAGCGATATCCTGATTGTGGATGACGAGGCGGATATCCGCGAGCTTGTCGCGGGGATTCTCGATGATGAGGGCTATACCACCCGCGTTGCCCGCCATTCGGACGAGGCGTTGCAGGCGATCGAGGCGCGCCGCCCCAACATGATTTTCCTCGATATCTGGTTGCAGGGCAGCCGCTTGGACGGGTTGCAACTGCTCGATGCCATCAAGGAGTTGCACCCGGATATTCCCATCGTGATGATTTCCGGCCATGGCAATATCGAAACGGCGGTGGCGGCCATCAAGCAGGGCGCCTATGACTTTATCGAAAAACCGTTCAAGGCGGATCGGCTGGTGCTGGTGGCGCGGCGCGCGCTTGAAACCTTCGTGATGAAGCGCGAGATCCGCGATCTCAAAACCCGCTCGGGCGAGCCGGATCAGATGGTGGGGAGTTCCACCATCCTCTCGCAATTGCGCCAGCAGATCGAACGGGTTTCCCCCACCAATGCGCGGATCATGATTTCCGGCGCGCCGGGTTCGGGCAAGGAGCTTGCCGCGCGCGCCATCCACCAGGCCTCCGGGCGCGCTTCGGGCCCCTTCGTCACCATCAACGCCGCCGCCATCACGCCGGAGCGGATGGAGGAGGCTTTGTTCGGCATCGAGGCGGGGAAGGGCAAGGCAAGGCGCATCGGCGCCCTGGAGGAGGCGCATGGCGGCACGCTTTTCATCGATGAAGTCGCCGATATGCCGCGCGAAACCCAGAACCGGATTTTGCGCGTGCTGGTGGAGCAGAATTTCCAGCGCGTTGGCGGCACCGCGCGCGTTCACGTCGATGTGCGGCTGATTTCCTCCACCAGCCGTGATCTTGCCGAAGAGATCGCGGCGGGGCGCTTCCGCGAGGATTTGTATCACCGCCTCGGGGTTGTGCCGATCCGCGTGCCGGCGCTTGCCGAACGGCGCGAGGATATTCCCGCCCTGATCGAGCATTTCATGCAGCAGATCGCGGTGGTTTCCGGCCTGCCGAAGCGCAAGATCGCGCCGGATGCCATGGCCATTCTGCAAACGCATGACTGGCCGGGCAATGTGCGGCAATTGCGCAACAATGTGGAACGCCTGATGATTCTCGCGGCAGGTGACGCCACGCAGGAGGTCACCGCCGATATGCTGCCGCAGGATGTGGGGGCTTCCGCCCCCTCCATGCCCAATGGCGCGGGCGGGGAGCGCCTGCTTTCCATGGCCCTGCGCGAGGCGCGCGAGATTTTCGAACGCGAATACCTCATCGCGCAGATCAACCGCTTTGGCGGCAATATCTCGCGCACGGCGGAATTTGTCGGCATGGAGCGCTCGGCTCTCCACCGAAAGTTGAAATCTCTCGGCGTATGAGCATGATGCGTCCAGACGGAACCATACCATGCTTCTGTCTTGTTTTTGCGCATGTTTTTGCAGGGAACCGGATTTCACACCCGCTTTCGCCGGGGACAAGCTTCGCCGCAGCCTGTTCATGAATAAACCAGCCGCATAAACCATACACTTTGCATTGCAGCAATCGCTTGCCATGGCGCAAATTGACCCATAGATTGCTACCGGGGGTGTTTGTTCAGAAACCGGCACGGTATCGGTGTGCCCAAAAAGCGTGAGAACGCACGAATGGTGAAGCTATGGCAACGGAACGGGTTCTAAGTCTTCAGGATAATTTTCTCAATCATGTACGTAAAAACAAGATTTCAGTGACAATTTTTCTGGTCAACGGTGTCAAGTTACAAGGTGCGGTGACGTGGTTTGACAATTTTTGTGTGCTGCTGAAGCGTGATGGTGTGTCGCAACTCGTGTATAAACACGCGATTTCAACCATCATGCCCATCTCGCCGATCCACCTCCCCGGCCCCAATGACGAGGATTGATGACAGGAAAAAGCCGCTTCCGGCACTGTGATATGGCTATATGCTCGACAGAACCTGCCTGACCCATGGCGGATTCTGTTGAAATCATTGGCCTTGAGGGCAGAAAAGCCCCGGTTTTCGAGCCGGAAAAGGCCATTGCCGGGCGAACGCGCACGCTCGTCATCGGGCCTTATCTGGCGAATCACACGCCGCGAACAGGGTTTACACCCGGTTTTCGCAATCCGGAGGCGCGGCTCGATGAGGCGACGGGCCTGACGCTGGCGATTGATCTTTGCGTTGTTGCAAATTTCATTGTGCCCTTGCGCATGCCGCGCCCGGCCACCCTGCTGGGGCAGGGCAAGGTCGAAGAGCTTGCACGGTTCATTCATGACAACGAGATCGGCCTCGTGATGATGGATTGCGCGCTCACGCCCGTGCAGCAGCGCAACCTTGAGCAGGCCTTCAAGGCGAAGGTGATCGACCGCACGGGGCTGATTCTCGAAATTTTCGGCCGTCGCGCCTCCACCAGGGAGGGGCGGTTGCAGGTGGAGCTGGCGCATCTTGCTTATCAGAAATCCCGGCTCGTGCGCTCCTGGACGCATCTGGAGCGCCAGCGCGGCGGGTTCGGTTTTCTCGGCGGGCCGGGCGAAACCCAGATCGAGACGGACAGGCGGCTCATTCAGGATCGCATGACGCGGATCACGCGCGACCTTGAGGAGGTCAAGCGCACGCGCGGGCTGCATCGGGCCAGCCGGGACAAGGTGCCTTACCCGACGATTGCGCTTGTCGGTTATACCAATGCCGGAAAATCGAGCCTCTTCAATCGCTTGACCGAGGCGGAGGTTCTCGCCAAGGACATGCTCTTTGCCACGCTCGACCCCACGACCCGCGCGCTGAGCTTGCCGCATGGGCTCAAAACCGTGCTCTCGGATACGGTGGGCTTCATTTCCGACCTTCCGACCGAACTCATTGCGGCGTTCCGCGCGACGCTGGAGGACGTGATCGAGGCGCGGGTCATTCTCCATGTGCGCGATATCGCCAATCAGGACAGCGCGGCGCAGGATGCGGATGTTCTCAAGGTTCTCACCGATCTTGGGGTGGATATGGCAAAACCCGGCCGCATCATCGAGGTGTGGAACAAGGCCGATTGCCTTGGCGCAGAGGATCGCGCGCGGCTTTCTGCCATAGCCGCGAACCGCGCGGCGGCGGCCTTGCCGAAAACCCCGCCGCCTATCCTCGTTTCGGCCTTGACGGGGGAGGGGGTTGAGGCCCTGCTTGCCGCGATCGAGGGGCAACTGGCGCTGACACGCGAAACCTTGAGCCTTACCCTCGACCCGGAGGATGGCAAGGGCCTCGCCTGGCTTTACGAAGAGGCGGAGGTTCTGGCGCGTGCGAGCGATGATGCGGGGCGCATCCATCTCACCTTGCGCGCGGGGCCGGAGGCTCTGGGGCGGATCCGGCGGCGCTTCAGCGTTCTGATGGCAGGCTGACAGCCCCTGAAGCCATTATTTCTGTTTCGCCTTCACCCAAAGCGCTTCCATCTCGTCGAGGCTCGCCTCGCCAAGGCTGCGGCCTTCTTCTGCCAGCGCGGCCTCGATGAAACCGAAGCGGCGCTGGAACTTGTCATTCGTGCGCTGCAACGCCGCTTCCGGCTCAACCCTGGCGTGGCGCGCGAGGTTGACGGCCGCAAAAAGCAGATCGCCGATTTCATCCTCGATCGCGTTTTGATCACCCGCCGCCAGCGCGGCCTCGGCTTCATCAATCTCCTCGCGGATTTTCGCCAGAACCAGCCGCGCCTCCGCCCAGTCAAACCCGACACTTGCGGCTTTTTGCTGTAATTTGATCGCGCGTAGAAAGCCGGGGAGGGCGGGTTTGACGCCCGCGAGAAGGCCGCTCTGCGCTGCTTCTTCCGGCAGGCCCGCTGCCTTGCGCGCTGCTACTCGCTCCCTTTTTTCCGCGCGTTTGATGTCATCCCACAGCGTTTTGACCGAGGCCGGGTTGCCTGCCGTTTTATCGCCGAACACATGCGGGTGCCGCCTGATCAACTTTGTGGTGATCGCGAGAACGACATCGGGGAAGGAAAACGCCCCCAATTCCTCGGCGATTCGCGCATGAAACACCACCTGAAGCAGAAGGTCGCCCAACTCGTCCTTGAGGTCGGGCATGTCGCCCCGGCGGATGGCATCCGCCACCTCATAGGCTTCCTCGATGGTATAGGGCGCGATGCTGGCAAAATCCTGCTCGATATCCCAGGGGCAGCCGCCCTCCGGCGCGCGCAGGACCGCCATGATGGCAAGAAGCCGGTTCATATCAGGGGAGGGGGTCATGGGCTTTCCTGCGGCATGGTGTGAGGAGAAAATCTTGAAAAAGGCTGGATTCCTGCTCGCAGCGCCGCATCACGATGCTTTGCTGCGTCGGGAATGACACGGAACAGCTCCACCTGTCATTCCCGACGCGGCAAAGCCGCAAGCGGGAATCCATCTAAAACCATGATGCTCTAAAACGCAGCGCGGTAAATCGCCAAAGCATCCGCCTTGGTCAGCGGGCGCGGATTGTTGACGAGAAGCCGTGTCTGCGCCATGGCATCGCGCGCGAGCATGGGGAGCGCGGTTTCCGGGATGCCCGCCGCGCGCAAGGTCGTGGGCAGATTGAGGTCGCGCGCGAGTTGTTCCAGCGCCATTATAAAGGCCTCCGCGCGGGCGGGGAGGGGGGTGGCGAGGAGGCCGGGGAAGGCATCGCCCGCGATCTCCGCATATAGCGCCGCCGCTTCGGGCAAGTTGAAGCGCAGAACATGCGGCAGAACCAGCGCGTTCGATAAGCTGTGCGGGATATGGAAATGCCCGCCCAAAGGATAAGCCAGCGCATGAACCGCTGCCACGGGCGAATTGGCGAAAGCCTGCCCCGCCAATAATGAGCCGATCAGCATGCCGTTGCGCGCCGCGCGGTTCTGGCCATCAGCATAGGCCGTGCGGATATGCGCGCCCAGAAGCTGCAAGGCGCGCCGCGCCAGGCCTTGCGAGATCGGGTTGTTGTTGGGCGAGCGCGAGGCATAGGCCTCGATCGCGTGCACCATCGCGTCAATGCCGGTCGCCGCCGTGATGGCGGGCGGCAGGCCAAGCGTAAGATCGGCGTCGAGCAAAGCCATATCCGGCAGGAGCAGGGGGCTGACGACGCCCTTTTTCTCGGCTTCCCCCGTTGTGATAATCGCAATCGGTGTCACCTCCGAGCCCGTTCCGGCGGTTGTCGGCACCAGCACCAGAGGAAGGCGCGGGCCTTGCGCGCGCCCGACGCCGTAAATGGCGGATAGGCTTTCGCCAGACCGTGCCAGCAGCGCGATGAGCTTGGCGACATCCATCGGCGAGCCGCCGCCGATCGCCAGAATGCCGGTCGCGCCATGCGCTTTTGCCGCCGCGACACCGGCGAGAACCTGCGCTTCCGGCGGGTCAGCCGAGATGTCATCATGGATGGCGAGCGCAATGCCTGCTGCCTCAAGCGAGGCGATGGCAGGCGCGATGAGGCCCAGCGCCATGAGGCCGCGATCCGTCACCAGCAGGATGCGCGGGCCAAGCAGGGGGGCGACATGCCGGGCGATCTCACCCGCCGCGCCTGCGCCCACCAGAATGCGGCCCGTGGTGTTGAAGCTGAACATGCTTTGCCTTTCACTGGCCTGATGCCGGGCCTGTGCCGCGCTGCGCTTTGGCTCAAGCCATGGTTCGCATAATGCATATTATGGAACTAAAACAGATGGAAAACAGTAAGTCTACAACCAGAATAATCTGTTCAGGATCAATCGCTTGCAGCCGTTTCCTCAGAGATTTTAATGCGCATGCCATCATAAGCGGGAATGATGCCTTCCGGCATCTCGCGCGTCAGGCGGCCATAATCAAGGTCGGTGTGGAGGTTCGTCAGGATAGCCCGTTCAGGCTGCATCCGCGCCACCCAATCGAGCGCCTCGGTCAGGCTGAAATGCGTCGGGTGCGGGCTGTCCCGCAAGGCATCGATCAGCCAGCATGTAAGGCCGGTGAGCGGCGCGAGGCTCTCGGGCGGGATGGTATTGACATCGGGCGTATAGGCAAGATCGCCGATGCGGAAGCCGAGAGCGTCAATCGAGCCATGTTGAAGCGGGAATGGCAAAAGGCTGATCGGCCCGCCCGCGCCTTCGATCACCAATGGCCCGTCTCGCGGGATGAGATGCGCGGTGAGAATGGGCGGATAATCGCTGCCTTCGGGCGTTTCAAAGCAATAGCCGAAGCGCGTCATCAGCATCACCATGGTGCGCTCATCGGCATGAACCGGAATGCGCCGCCGGTTCTGGATGACGAGCGGGCGCAGATCATCAATCCCGTGCGTGTGATCCGCGTGTTCATGCGTGAAGACCACGGCATCGAGCGCCTTGACGCTCGCATCGAGCAATTGCTCGCGCAGATCGGGCGAAGTATCGATGAGAACGCGGGTGGTGCCGCCCCCGCCTTCGCGTTCGAGCAGCACGGAACAGCGGCGGCGGCGGTTTTTAGGCTCGCCGGGGTCGCATTTGCCCCAGCCCTGCGCCACGCGCGGCACCCCGCCGGAGGAACCGCAGCCGAGAATGGTGAGGTGAAGCGCCATGTTTTAGGCTGTCACTCTTTTGGGGTCGCATATCTGTTCCGCAAAACCGGCTTTCCCTTTTGCGCGATATGCGAGGGCGATACGCGGCAAGCGCGTAAACACCCGCTCGGTATTCGCCTCAAGCTCAAGCGCGAGCACGGCAAGAGGCATGCCCTTCACCTCGGCGAGAACGGCGGCGGTATGCGCGGTAAAGGCCGGTTCGTTGCGCTGGCCGCGATGCGGCATGGGTGCGAGATACGGCGCATCGGTTTCAACCAGAAGCTTATCGAGCGGAACCCCGGCGGCAATGGCGCGCAGCTCGCCTGAGTTCTTGAACGTGAGAATGCCGGAAAACGAGAGGTAAAACCCCAGTTCGATGCCGCATTTCGCGAGTTCCGCGCCGGAGGAAAAGCAGTGGAGAATGGCGGAAAAAGCCCCTCTTCCAATGCCTTCTTGCCCCATCTCCTCGCGCAAAATCGCCATCATATCCTCATCCGCCGCGCGGGCATGGATGATGAGCGGCAACCCCGTGATGCGCGCCGCCGCGATCTGCATGCGGAACGAGGCGGCCTGGATGAGGCGCGGGGATTTGTCGTAATGATAATCAAGCCCCGCTTCGCCAATCGCCACGCATTTGGGGTGTGCGGCGAGCGCGATGATCTCCTCCAACGTCACATCGGTTTCCTCCGCCGCCTGATGCGGATGCGTGCCGATGGTGAAAAAGACGTTTGGAAACCGCTCTGCCAGAGCGCGATAAGTCGCGGCGCGCCTCACGCGGGTCGAGATCGTCACCATGCGGTGGATACCCGCCGCCTCGGCCCGCGCGATGACGGCCTCGATCTCATCCGCGAAATCCGGGAAATCGAGGTGGCAGTGTGTGTCCGTGAGTTTGGGGGCATCCATCCTCATGCGCCCCCCTCCCCGGCTTCAGGCTCGATATAGCGCGGGAAAAGCGCGCTCGGCGCAGGCAGGCTCGCGCCCGGCTCAAGCGCGAAGGCGGCCTCGGCTTTGGCGAAATCCCGTGCATCGGGCGCAACGCCCAGCAAATCGAGCAGCTTTTCGGACGCGAGTGGAATGAAGGGCTGCGTGAGAAGCCCGATGAGGCGCAACACCTCGGCTGTCACGTAAAGCACCGTTTCCATGCGCGCGGGGTCGGTTTTTTTCAAAGCCCAGGGCGCTTCCCCGGCAAAATAACGGTTCGTGTCACCCACCAATTTCCAGATCGCGCCAAGAATCGCGTGGAGCGCGTAATCCGCCATGGCGGCGCGCGCCTCCGCCCGCAAGGCGTAAGCGCTTTTGAGCAAGGCTTCATCCGCCGCGCTGAAGGCGCCCGGCTTTGGCACCAAGCCGCCGCAATTCTTGTTGACCATGGAGAGCGAGCGCTGCGCGAGGTTGCCTAAATCATTCGCGAGATCGGCGTTGAGCCGCCCCACGATCGCTTCATGGCTATAGGAGCCATCCTGCCCGAAGGTGATCTCGCGCAAGAAGAAATAGCGGAAGGCATCAAGCCCGTATTGTTCCGCCATGGCGATGGGTTCAAGCACATTGCCGATGGATTTTGACATTTTCTCACCGCGATTGGTGAGAAACCCGTGGCAGAAGACGCGATGCGGCACCTCAAGTCCAGCCGACATCAAAAACGCCGGCCAATAGACCGTGTGAAACCGCACGATATCCTTGCCGATGAGATGGAGATTGGCCGGCCAGTATTTAATGCGCGGCGCGGCTTCATCCGGGAAGCCGCAGGCGGTGATGTAATTCGTCAGCGCATCGACCCAGACATACATGACGTGCTTGTCATCCCCCGGCACCGGCACGCCCCAGGTGAAGGTTTTCCGGCTGATCGAAAGGTCGTTGAGGCCGCGCCTCACGAAGCTCAACACCTCGTTGCGCCGTGCTTCGGGTGCGATGAAATCCGGGTGCGCGTCGTAATGCTGAAGCAGCCGCTCCTGATAGGCGGAAAGCCTGAAAAACCAGCTCTCCTCCTCCACCCATTCCACCGGTGCGCCGGAGGGGGCGAAGCGCTTGCCGCCTTCACCTGTCGTGAGCTCGTCCTCGTCAAAAAAGCTTTCATCGCGCACGGAATAAAAGCCGAAATATTTCGCAAGATAAATATCACCCCGCGCGGCCATCTTCTCCCAGATGGCCTGTGAGGCTTTGTAATGACGCGCTTCCGTGGTGCGGATGAAATCATCATTCGTTGCGCCCAAGGCCTTGCCCATGGCGCGAAACCGCTCGGAATTCCTGTCCGCCAGAGCGAGCGGGGTCAAACCCTCGCGTTCGGCGGTTTGCGCCATTTTCAGGCCATGCTCATCCGTTCCGGTGAGGAAAAACACATCGCGCCCGTCAAGCCGCATGAACCGCGCGATGGCATCCGCCGCCACAAGCTCATAGGCATGGCCGAGATGGGGCACGCCATTGGGGTAGGAAATCGCGGTGGTGAGGTAGAACGGTTTCTTGTCGGTCATCAGCGGCACGTGTCTCCAAGTCTTGATTCAACAGCATGCTATCAGCTTGCCGCGCCGGAAACCACCCCGGCGAGCCGGTCGAAACTGGTGATGACGAAGGCACGGCGGTCAAGGTTCACCGCCTCCACCCGCGCCGCCTGTTCCATCATCCGCGCCCATTCCTCGGCGAAGGGTGCGAGCATGCCCGCCCCCTGCCCTGCATTGAGGCGCTGGCGCATGGCGCGCATCAGCCAAGCCTCAATCGCGCGCAGAAAATCCGCAAACGCCTCCGCCCCCTCCGCGCCGGAGCGCGTGGCTTCGGCGATGGCATCGATTTCGGCCGGGTTGCAACGTGGCAGCGCCTCAAGCGCGGCATCGAGCCTTTGCAGAAAGCCGATCAGCCCCGCGCCCTTGAGCCGCATTGCCTGCCTGATCGAACCTTCCGCGCGGGTGATGATCGCGTCATCCGCGCCGCCAAACGCGCGCATCAAAGCCGCCATATCCCCATCCCCCAAAGGCACGCATGCAAGGCGGCGGCAGCGCGAGCGGATGGTGGGAAGAAGCTTCTGCGGCTGGTGCGCGATGAGGAAAAATACCGCTTTTGGCGGCGGTTCTTCCAGCGTTTTGAGGAGCGCATTGGCGCTGGCGATATTGAGATCATCCGCCGCATCGACAATAATCACGCGCCAGCCGCCAAAGGCGGCGGTTTTGGCAAAGAGGCCCAAAGCCTCGCGCGTATCCTCAACGCTGATCTCCTCGCGCGTTTTCTTGGTTTTCGCGTCATAACGGCGGCGCAAAACGCTCAAATCCGGGTGCGCCTCATTGGCGATGAGGGTCGCTGCGCGCGCGCCTGAGGGCATGTCGAGCGTTCTCTCATCACGCTCACCCTCCCCCAGCAAAAACCGCGCGGCGTGATAGGCGAAGGTTGCTTTCCCCACGCCCTCCGGCCCGGTGAGGAGAAAGGCGTGGTGCAAGGTGCCGCTGGCGTGAAGCGCGAGAAATTCGGCCTCCGCAGCGCCTTGCCCCAGAAGCGAGAGCATCTCGCGCGGATGCGGCAGATTACCCAGCCTGTCCGGCTCCGGCACATCACGCAAGGCGGGGGGCAGGAAGCGCACCTCTTTCATGTTTTTTTCCATCACGCCCCCTCCTGCGGGCGATCCGCGAGCAAGACCTGCCGCACGAGGAGGCGGATGTCTTCGGCGACATCGCTTTCCTTGCGCGCGGCGTCGAGCACGAAAAAGCGCTGCGGCTCGGCTTTGGCCAAAGCGAGAAAGCGCCGCCGCACCTCCCTGTGAAACGCGATATTCGAGCGCTCGAACGTATCCTCCACCCCGGCGAGGCGGTTTTTCGCCCGTTCAAGCCCCGCTTCTGGCGGAAGGTCGAGCAGCAAGGTCATATCCGGCACAAGCCCGTCCGTGCCAAGCGCGATGACCTGATCGAGCAGCGCGGGCGCGAGCCCCCTGCCGCCCTGATAGGCGCGGGTTGAATCATAAAACCGGTCACAGAGCACGATATGCCCCGCTTTGAGCGCCGGGCGGATGACACCGAGAACATGGTCGCGCCGCGCCGCGCTGAAAAGCAAAGCCTGTGTCAGGCTGTCCTCGCTCGCGTTTTCATGCGCAAGAATAAGGCTGCGGATCGCCTCCGCGAGCGGTGATCCGCCCGGCTCGCGCGTGAGGGTGACGCTGAAGCCCCAGGTTTCGAGCATGCGCGCGAGGCGGCGGATCTGCGTCGATTTCCCCGCCCCCTCCCCGCCCTCGAAGGTGATGAACGCGCCGCGCATTTCACGGGCCCGGGTTGATATTGGCCGCAGGCGCGACAGGCTTTTTCATCAGGCTGATATTGGCCATCACCCAGGAAAACCCATGCATGACCCATTGGCGCGAGAGTTCCAGCGCGGCATCACGCGCGCGGCTCAGCACCGTGCCCTCCGCCACCCCTTCCACTGCCACGAGCGGCGCGCTCTGGATGACGCGGCCCTCCACCACAACCTCAAGGCGTGCAAGCTCTGCCCCGGCAGCAACCGGCGCCACAATCGGCCCGCGATAGGCAAGACGAAGGGTGAGCCCGTCATTCGTGCCGCGCAGAACCGGCAGGCGGATATCGACCGGGGTTTTGACGCCGACATTGCGTGCCGCGCCGCCATAAAGCGCAACCGCGCCGATTTCGGTGTCTGCCTCGTAAAGCATGCGGATTTCATAGCGCCGCTGCCCCCATTCGAGCAGCTTTCGTGCTTCCACCGCGCGCTCCTGCACCGTTTCCAGCCCGGCAATGCCGATGATGACACGCCGCCCTTCCACAACCGAAGACCCGATGAGCGCATGCCCGACATCCGGCACCGAACCCGTCATCAAGCCATCCGCGCCGATCTCCATGCCAATGAGGGGGTTGCGGTTCGCCTGCCGGTTCTTGCCATATGGCATGTCTTTTTGAGAAAAAATCGTGTAATATTCGGGGTAAGTGCGGATGATATGCGCGGAAAGCGTTACATAATCACGCAATGCTCCCTCCTGCCCCTCCTGCACGAAACCGGTGGCGTTTTTAAATGTGAGGGTTGTGAGCTTGAGCGCCTCGGCCCGCGCATTCATCATCTCGACGAAGCGCGCCTCGGTGCCTGCGATATTCTCCGCGAGCGTGATCGCCGCGTCATTCGCCGAACCGATGATGAGGCCGTAAACGAGTTCCCCCACCTTCACCACTTTATTGGGGGTGAGCAACATGTTGGGGCTGCCGGAGACGGCACCGCCGCGCCGCCAGGCATCGGCTGAAACCACCATGTCCTGATCGAATTTCAGCCGCCCTTCCTGCAATTCCCGGAAGACGAGTTCAACCGTCATCAGCTTGGCAAGGCTGCCGGGCTGGATTTTTTCATCCGCCTTAAGCTCAAACAACACGGTATTGGCGTCATGATCGAAGAGGATCGCCTGTTTCGCGCTGGTTTCATAAGGCGTGGATCTGATTTGCGCAAAGGCGGGCGCAAGCATGCTCCAGAAAGCAAAAACCACGAAAAGAAGGACAGCGGGCATGGGCCTCTTCCACAGCAAAAGCCGCCACATGGCTGGCCCTTCCTTTTGCCGGGAAGCGTTTCGATAATCAACCGACCTTCTGAAAATTACCGGTTGATCCTGATGAGCAAGCTCAGATCGGGCTGCGCTTCAAGTGCTTCGCCCCCGTTCGAAAACGGGTATTGCGCGCCAAAGCGCGAGAGCAGGCCCTCCGGCCCGGCAAAGGCGAGGCTCGTTTGCCGCGCCTTGGGCAGGCTGCGCGGGCCTGTATCTGAAACAGGGGTTGCCACGGGCCGCGCTGCGCCGCCAATCGTTTCAAGGTCGAAGGGCCGCGCGGGTGGCACCGGCACATTTGACACGGGGGTGAGCCGCACGGGCACAGCAATGCCCTGCCCTGCTTCCGCGCGGGCCGTATAATCCGGGCGGGCCTGCACGAAGCCCAGAGGCTGCGCGGCGCGCGCCGCCGGTTCCGCCGAGGCCACCTGCACCGGGCTTGCCGGAAGGGGGGAAGCCGCCGGGCCATTGCGCCGCAGGGAGGCAACCAGCCTGGCATCATCCGAGCCTGCAAGCGCCGCCGGGCCAAGATAATCCACCTTCACCCGCGCCGTGCCCATATGCTTGAATTCGAGCAGGCCCGCCGCGCGCTCCGAAACGTCGAGCACACGCCCGCCATGATAGGGGCCGCGATCATTCACCCGCACGACGATGGAATGGTTATTGGTGAGGTTCGTTACCCGCGCATAGCTGGGAAGAGGCATGGTGGGGTGCGCGGCGGAAATCGAATTCCGGTCATAAACCTCGCCATTGGCGGTTTTGCGACCGTGAAACGCAACGCCATACCAGGAGGCATTGCCGGAAATGGTGTAGCCGACCGGCTTTTCACGCGGAACATAGCGCTTGCCCGCCACCAAATACGGGTTGCCGACCTGATAGCGCCCACCGCCCTTCGGCGCATCCTGATCGATACCGACCACCCGGGGGCTGGCTTTGCCGTATTTCGGGTCTGAGAATGCGCCGATCTCGCTTGAACCGGCACCCTTGCGGCCCGGCTTGCTCGCGCAATTGGCGAGGCCGAGCGCCAGCGCAGACACACAGGCGAGCCGCAAACCCAAACCGAGTGCGTGCCCCTGCCCGTTCTGCCGACCAAACCCGCGCATCGCGTCAACCCCGTCTGAAAACAACAGATATGCGCCAATTTCGTGCCGAAGCCATGTCATGAAACCAACAGGAACATGTCACGACAAAACGCATCAGGCTGCATGGGGTAAAGTGCTGCGGCTTTCTGGTCAAGCGCCGGGTGAAAACGGCGTTTCAGGTTTCTTACGCGATATGGTTAAATCGGTGCGCGCCGATGCTGGCGCACTCAATTCCGGGCAAGGCGGGCGCGACCGCTCTCGCCATCATCCTTCTGCCAGACGAGGGCGTTGTCGCCAGCCCTGCGCAAGGTGAAGCACATCTGCGCCCCATCATACCAGCGTTCCCATTGCTGGCAGAGCCTGTTATCGGCGATCCACCAGCGGCCCTTGTCCTTCGGCTGTAAAAACCGCCCGAGGCCGATCGCCTCGCCCGAGCCATCCACCACGCCATTGGCGCGATAATTCAGCGGCAATTCCCCGCCCAGCGGGGTTGCGAGATAAACCCGGTTTTCGAGCACGATCTCGCGGATTTCGGGGCCGGAGAGCAAGGCATCCGCCCTGGCACGGGCGGGATGAAGCAGAAAAAACAGGCCCATCAGCCCCAGAGCCAGCATCATGCCCCGCCTGAACGGCACTGGCGCCACGGCGAGAATCGCAGCCCGCGCCGTTCGACGGGAGCCAGGCCTTGATTCACGAGAATTCGCCGCGCCTGCATGTCGCGCATGGAATTTCGCCATATCAGCCTCCTTTTTTAACGCCCTCTTTATACATTCAGGCAAAGCATCTGGATGCAGAACCACGGCGAAAATATGAAGTATCGCTTCTGATGATGAAACGGGATACGAAAAACCCTTTGCAACCGAGAAAGTCTCTTGCCAGCCGTAGCGAAGAATGGTTCACGAGAACATCAAGGATGGGTGGTCGAGTGGTTTAAGGCAGCGGTCTTGAAAACCGCCGTAGGTGGAAGCCTACCGTGAGTTCGAATCTCACCCCATCCGCCACTTCAGTCCCTGAATGGGCACTGCGTTTACGCCACTTTTTCCGGTAAGCGCCTGAAGCAACCGGGTCTTCGATCCCATGATCCGAACCTCGCCGTCCGCGACCTCGACACGCTGGGCGAGCGCGCGCAAGTGGTCGCGG
>Ga0209398_1000167_pt1 | contig 49482 bp, 40 predicted proteins | sample AshMeaBigSpring_FD_184125 | JGI IMG/M metagenome (GOLD analysis project Ga0209398, IMG submission 184125) | Groundwater microbial communities from Big Spring, Nevada to study Microbial Dark Matter (Phase II) - Ash Meadows Big Spring (SPAdes)... | ecosystem: Environmental > Aquatic > Deep...
CAAGGATAACCTGAGGCGGGCGGAGGACTTCTACAAGACACTGCAGGCAGACGCCTTCGAGTGGGTTTCGCTCGGCACGACCAAGACCGCGCTCGTCTACGGGTTTGGCAGCACCCCCGCTCCCCGTGAATAAACCCACAGCAGCTGAAATCTTCGCGGCGTTTTTTCGCATCGGGGTTACCAGCTTCGGAGGTGGTCTGGTTGCCTACCTGCGCGATGCGCTTGTGGCCGAAAAAAACTGGATGACCGAGGACGAGTTTCTCGCTGCGCTCGAGATCGGCCAGACGCTTCCGGGGCTGAACTCTGTGAACGTGGCCATCATTGCCGGGCGGAAGCTGGCCGGTCCGGCGGGGGCGGTCGCCGCGGCGAGCGGGCTCGTGATCCCGGGCGCCGTGATCCTTGTGATCCTCGGCCTCCTTTACGTCCGCTTCCGCAACAATCCCGATGTGGCGGCAGCGCTTGCTGGGATCGCCGCCGCCGCCGTCGGGCTGCTGTTTCAGGTCACGCTCAAGATTGGCGCGAAGCAGTTCCTGAACCTGCTTGATCTGGCATTTGTTCTGCTGACCTTCGTGCTGGTCGGGCTCTGCCACGTTTCGCTGCCGGTCGCGCTGTTTCTCATCGCCCCGTTTGCCATCATCCTCCACCGCCCGCGCAAGGGAGCATCGAAATGAGGGAAATCGTCAGCCTCCTCAATGTCTTCTGCCTGCTCTCGCTTCTGGCGGTCGGGGGTGGCAGCGCGGTCCTTCCGGAGATGGAACACGAGGCCGTCACCGTGCACCAATGGGTATCGGCAGATGACTTTGCCACGATTTACAGCCTCGGGCAGATGGCGCCGGGACCGAACATGTCGATGGTCGGGCTCATCGGCTTCAAGGCGGCGAACCACGCCGGCATGTCCACCGGCTGGGCGTTGGCTGCCATGGTGATCGTGCTGCTTGCCTTCTACCTGCCATCCAGCTTCCTGACCTATGCCGCAAGCCATGTCTGGGACGCCTTCCGCGACAACCCTTGGCGCGATGCTGTCCAGAAGGGCATGGCACCGGTGACCATCGGTCTGATGCTGGCCGGCGTTCACGCCGTCGGGAAGACGGCCAGCTACAACCCGGGGCACAGCCTCCATTTCAACATGATCACATGCGGGATCGGATTGCTTGTCACGGCGATCCTTTTCGCCCGTCACATCAACCCGGCCCTGCTGATTCTGGCCGGGGGGGCCGCCGGCTGGTTTTTTCTGCGCATGAATTGATGGCAGGCCAAGAGATTTGCATTGAATCAACCGTGCTTCCGTGGCTTTCTTATAGCACCAGTCACGCTATGAAACCATCCTCAATGATCCTCGCCGGCACCGCGCTCATGCTTGCAATGGCCGCCTGCAAGCAGGGCAGCGAACAAACGCAAAACGCGTCCGGACGCAACCGGTTCGGTTACCGGGGCACAGCCGGCGGCACCGATACAACTTTTGCCTCCCCCTCGCCGACGCCCGAGCCGTTTGCGACTCCGAAGCCGGAAGTGCAGGATACGCCTCCGGTTTCAAACCCGACTCCCCCGCCCGTGGCCACCCCGACACCCGCCGCCCGCGAGATGTCTTATGGGACTCCGGTTCCCGGCAAGCCGGGATTTGTGACAAGCCCGCATTCCCCCTACGCCGGCTACGTTGACGTGCGGGGATTCCCGCCCGGCACCGAGGTGAAGTGCCCGTATTCGGGCAAGATCTTTCTTGTTCCCTGAGCCGGTCTGTCGCGATTCTTGGCCCTGGCTTGATCGGGGGATCGCTGGCCATGGCGCTCCGGCGGGGACCAACACCCTGGAAGGTTTCTCTCTGGGCGCGGCGCGGGGAAGCGGTGGGACCGGCTTCGCGGGCGCTGCCCGGTTGTCTGGTTACAAACGATCTGCGTGAAGCGCTTGAGGGTGCCGGAACTGTTGTGCTCTGCACTTCGCCCGGGGCCATCGAAGCTTCCGGGCCCCTGCTGGCTGACATTCTTCCGGCAGAGACCGTGGTGACGGATGCTGGCAGTGTGAAGGTCCGCATCGTTGCCGGTTTGGAAAAGTCCCTCGGCGGACGGTTTATCGGAGCGCACCCGATGGCTGGCTCCGAGCAAAGCGGAATTTCCGCGGCCCGCGCGGATTTGTTCGATGGCGCCCCCTGCATACTGACCCCAACTTCCGCATCGTGTCCTGAGGCCCTCGCGCGAACCCGGCAACTCTGGTCAGAGGCGGGCTGCAGGCTGCACGAGATTTCTCCGGCTGAGCACGACCGGACAGTCGCCCGCCTGAGCCATCTTCCTCATGCGGCCGCCGCCGCACTTGTTCACGCGGCCACATGCGCCGGATCGGAGTCGGCCTGGCTGGCGGGGAGCGGATATCGCGATTCCACGCGGATTGCAGGCGGTCCGGAATCTCTCTGGGCGGAAATCCTGATGGACAACCGGGACGCAATCCTTCCGGCCATCGCCGACATGCAGTCCGCGCTGGAGGACCTGAAGTCGGCAATCAGCGCCGGCCGCCGCGAGGACGTCGAGGGGTTTCTCGCCACGGCAAGAAGGTTGCGATCACCAGAAATGAGCTCACAGCAATGAAGTCCGCCAAAAAACCGAATGTCTTCCGGGTGCGATCCGCGCCGCGCATCGGAACGGAGTTGACCGTGCCGGGGGACAAGAGCATTTCGCACCGGGCGATCCTGCTCGCGGCCATTTCCAACGGCACCTGCACGATCACCAATTTTCTCGAGGGCGAAGACTGCCGGAGTACGGCCAACGCGATGAAGCAGCTCGGGATTTCCATCGAGACACCGTCGGCAGGAACCGTGATTGTCACGGGAAACCGCGGGGTTTTCACCGCTCCGAACGGCGATATCGATTGTGGAAATTCCGGCACGACGATGCGGCTGATGGCCGGCCTGCTGTCGCCGCAAAAATTCGTATGCCGCATGTCGGGCGATCCCTCGCTCTCGAAGCGGCCGATGGGCCGTGTGATCGAGCCCTTGCAGCAGATGGGCGCCAATCTTCAGGCCCAGGGAGAAAAGCAATGTCCGCCTCTCGTTGTCGAAGGTGCCTCGCTGAAGGGCATCACCTACCGGCTGCCGGTGGCCAGCGCCCAGGTCAAAAGCGCGGTTCTGCTCGCCGGCCTCTTTGCCAAGGGTCGCACAACCGTCATTGAAAACACCCGGTCCCGCGACCACACGGAACGGATGTTCGATTACTTCCAGATTAAGTCGGAGCGTGAGGAGGTCTGGGAAAACCAGCGCTCGCGCAGGGACCGGCGTCTGAAGGAAATCCGGATTTCCGTCGAAGGAGGGCAGACTCTGGAGTCGCGGGATTTCCGGGTTCCGGGAGATATTTCCAGCGCAGCCTTCTGGCTTGTGGCCGCTGCTGCCCGCCCGGGCTCTCGGCTTCTGGTCAAAGATGTCGGACTCAACCCGACCCGCACGGGGATCATTGATGTGCTCATCCGCATGGGGGCGCGGATCCGCGAGGTCGTCGAGACGAATACCCAGGGCGAACCGATGGGGACGATCGACATCCAGGGTGGCCGGCTCAAAGCCACCGTTGTGGAGGGGGCTGAGATCCCCAACGTGATCGACGAAATCCCCATCATCGCTGTCGCGGCCGCCCTCGCCGAAGGTACCACGATCATCCGCGATGCCGCGGAGCTCCGGGTCAAGGAGACCGATCGCATCGCTGCTGTCGCGGGAAATCTCCGGGCCATGGGCGTTGCTGTTGAGGAGTTTCCCGACGGTATGGCGATCACCGGCTGCAAACGGCTGAAGGCGGCCAAACTCCAGAGCTTCGGGGATCACCGCATCGCCATGGCTTTTGCGATCGCCGGTCTCTTTGCCTCGGGGACAACGGTTATCGAGGACACCGCCTGCGTGCAGACGTCCTACCCCGGCTTCGCCGATGTCCTTCTGAAAATCCAGAAAGGCTCTGGTGCCGGACGCCGGACCCCAGTCATTTCTTCGCTTGGAAAACCCCGCGACCGTCGGAAACAGAAAAAGTCATGAACGTTATTGCAATCGATGGACCTGCCGCCTCGGGCAAAAGCACAGTCTCCCGGCGCCTCGCGAAGCTGCTCGGCTTCTCCTATGTGAATTCCGGAAGCCTCTACCGCGCCATCACATGGGAGGCGCTCCGGCAGGGAGCCGACACATCAAACCCGGAGGCGGTTATCGCTGCGCTGGCGGCAGCCCGGTTCGAATGTGCTTTCTCCAGCGAAGGAGAGTCCGCCGTTTCGATCAACGGCCGGATCGCGGATGAGGAACTCCGGGATCCGGGGATCAACAGCCACGTCTCCCGCGTGGCTGCGGTTCCCGCTGTGCGCACGCTTGTCACCAACGAGCTTCGCTCGCTTGCGGCCGGCCGCCCGCTTGTCATGGAGGGTCGCGATATCGGATCTGCCGTCTTTCCAGATACGCCGTTCAAGTTCTATCTCGACGCCTCGCCCGAAATCCGCCGCCAGCGGCGGGCCGCCGAAGGGCTCTCCGATGAAATTGAGGCGCGGGACAGGATGGACTCCAGCCGGCGCACCGCACCGCTCATGATTGCTCCCGGCGCACGCGTAGTCGACACATCGCTCCTCACCCTCGACGGCGTGGTGGAGGCCATCCTGGACCTCCTCAAACCTGATGGCATTCTTCCGCAATGACGCCGGTCTATTTCCTGTTCAGCAACCTCGCCAGGATCATCGCGAAGGTGTTTTTCCGGATGCGCGTCGTCGGCCGGGAGAACATGATCGAGGAGGGCCCGCTGATCCTTGCGGTCAACCACGCGAGTTTTTTTGATCCGCCTTTGGCCGGCATTTGCAGCCGCCGCGCGGTCTATTATCTCGCGAGGAAGACGCTCCTCGACTGGCCGTTTTTCGGTCCGCTTTTTCCGGATATGAACGTGATCCCGGTCGAGCGGGACGGCAACGACATGTCTGCCCTCCGCGAGGTCATTAAAAAATTGAAGGAGGGAAACGGGATTGTCCTTTTTCCTGAGGGCACGCGGTCGGTTGACGGCCGTCTGCAGCCCGCCCGCGCCGGGATCGGTTTTGTCATCGCCAAGACCGGGGCGCCGGTTCTCCCCATGAGGATTTTTGGTGCTTATGACGCGTTCCCCAAGGGCGCCAAGCGGCTTCGCCTCTCAAAAATCACGGTCGTCATCGGCCGGCCGATCAGGTTTTCCAAAGATGAGCTGACCAATGCGTCCCGCGAGACGTATCAACTCCTGAGCGATCGCGTCATGAGCGCGATCGGCGAACTCAGCCTCGAATGAATCCAGACAACCGGCTCGACACTGTGCTCCCCTGGCTTGCCGCAGCGACGCTTGGCCTGTTTGTCGCGCTGATTGCTGCGAAGATGTCTATCGCCGTGCCTACACCGTCGGTCGCGTCTGCCGAGGCGGTTCCGCCAGCCCCTGCATCCGCTCCATGACCGCCGTTTCCGCCAGGGGCCTGGTGAAGCGCTACGGCTCAAAAACCGTGCTGCCCGGGCTTGATCTCGTTATCTCTCAGGGCGAGCTTTTTGCCCTTCTGGGCCCCAATGGCAGCGGCAAGACAACGCTGTTCAGGATCCTCACCACCCTGATCTCTCCGGATGCAGGTTCCGCGACGGTTGGCGGGAGCGATGTGGTCCGGTCGCCCGCCGAGGTGCGTTCAAAGATCGGAGTCGTCTTCCAGTCGCCCAGCCTTGATAAAAAACTGACCGCCCGCGAGAACCTTCGCTACGGCGGCGCACTCTACGGCCTTCACGGGCGTCCGCTGGAGGATCGGATCGACACGCTCGCGCGCTCGCTCCGGTTGGAGGAAAAGCTCGGCGACCTTGTTGAGACGCTTTCGGGCGGGCAGCAGCGCCGGGTCGAAATTGCCAAATGCCTGCTGAACCGGCCGGAGATCCTGCTTTTGGACGAACCGTCAACCGGCCTTGATCCCGCCGCCCGCATGGACCTCTGGGCTCTCATTGGATCCCTGCGCGCTGAGTATGGCATCACGGTCGTCTTCACAAGCCACCTCATGGACGAGTCCGCCCGCGCCGACCGCGTGGGGATCCTGAGCGCTGGGCAGTTCGTTGTTGTCGAAAGGCCCGCGGACCTTCTTGTCGTCGCAGGACCTGAGGTCCTGCGTGTTGCGACGACCCAGGTCGGTTCGGTCTCGGATTTTCTCCGCGGTGCCTGCGGTCTGGCACCCCATTCACTTGAAAGTGAAGTCCGGGCATCCACCGGCCGGGGACATGACGTGGCTGCCCGCTTGACGGCCGCGCTGCCGGAAGCCGTTCAGTCCACCACGGTTTCCAAGCCCACGCTGGAAGATGTCTTTCTTTTCAAAACCGGAAAGCGCCTCGATGAATAATTCCGTCCGCATGCACCTCTGGCGGCCCGCGCTCGCGCTCTGGCACCGCGATGTCGTGCGATTCCTCCGCCAGCACAACCGGATCGTCAGCGCACTGGTGACCCCGGTTGTCTTCTGGGTCCTTCTCGGGGCCGGGTTTACCCCCTCGTTCCGTCCGCCCGGTGCGGGGGACGTCACTTACCTCGCGTATTTTTTCCCGGGGACCCTGGTCCTGATCATGCTCTTCACAGCGATCTTCTCCACAATCTCCGTCATCGAGGACCGGAGGGAAGGCTTTCTTCAAGGCGTGCTGGTTGCCCCGGTTTGCCCCGGCGCAATCGTTCTCGGGAAATTCCTGGGCGGCACGACGCTCGCCACCGCTCAGGCTATCCTCTTCTGCGTGCTGGCACCGTTTGCGGGGCTCCCGTTTGCTCCTGTCAACGTGCCGGCGCTCATCGCGTCGTTCCTGCTCGTTGGCTTCAGCATGACCGGGCTGGGGTTCCTTGTTGCCTGGCCGATGGATTCGACCCAGGGCTTCCATGCGATCATGAACATCTTGCTCATGCCGCTCTGGATGGTCTCGGGCGCGCTCTTCCCGATTCCCGCCGGCCACTCGGTGATCGGCTGGATCGGTGCGCTGAACCCGGTGACCTACGGCGTGGCGGCGATCCGGCAGTCGCTCGGGGTCCCGGCTGCAGCTGGCGGACCGACGCTGGAGGTTTCTCTGTCGGTGACGTTCCTCTTCTGCGTGGCCACCTACTTGGCCTCCACCATCCTCGTTGCCCGGAGGCGGAAGTCCGCATAGCCGCCGCACTGAACAAGGCCGATACCGGTTGCCATGAACCACCCCGAACCGCAAATCCTTATGACTCCGGGAAGAATCGTCGTCACTTCCGCGACCGGATCACGCACGTTTCTCTCGACGCATCCGGACTTTGCTCGTGTCAAGGAACTCGTCTTCCATGAAGACTGGACAGCTCTTTTGGAGGAAGTGCGTGCCGATCCAGGGAGCAGGGCGCTTGCTGCTGGAGGGAGATCCACGGACAACCCGGCGGAGGCCTCACTCGGGTGCCCGTTTGTCAACTCGATCGGGCTTCCATTTGTTCCGATTCCCGGATTTAAAACGCCCCTTTGTGCGTGGATCGTACGGGTGAAAGACTTTGAATCCTACTGCGCGCAGACGAAGACTCCGTATCCGGATTGCGACTTCTCTCAGGCCCCCGACCATCCCGCGGTCAATGTGACATGGAACGAGGCACGGTCATTCTGCCGTTGGCTCACGCGCGCGGAGTGGGATGCAGGCCGCCTCGCGGTCGGCATGGCTTACCGCCTTCCCGAGGATCTTGAGTGGAGCGCTGCCGTGGGACTTCCCGGTGAACACAAATCCACGCCCGGCGAGCGGAGCGGGAGGCTGCCTGGTTATCCTTGGGGTCCTGTATTTCCTCCGCCAAAAGGGGCAGGGAACTACCATCCGCTTCTCGGGGTCGATGATTTTCGTGAAACCTCGCCGGTGGGCGCGTTTACGCCCAATATTCTGGGGATCTACGACCTCGGAGGAAATGTCTGGGAGTGGTGCCTCGACGAATACGAACCGGGAACCGGTCTCAAGGTGCTGAGAGGCGCGGCCTGCTTCAATGATGATGCGGAGTATCTGCTTTCCTCCTACCGCGACAAATGCAGATCCGACCGCCGCCGCAACAATAATGGATTCCGCATTGCACTCTCCGCGAGCGCAGCATCGGAGGATCCCTGGTTCTGAATCTTCCGAAGCTGCTTCAGTCGCCGCCGTAGAGGTGCGGGATCCGGACGAGGCAGATCACCGCAATTTCCGCGGCCAGGGCAATCGAAAAGACGGTGTTGAAAACCGGCCAGAGCGGCAGCCTGAACAGCCGCACGTCCCTGGAAAACGCGGCAAGAAAAACGAATGTCGAAAAAACAAAGGGCAGGAACAGCGCGAGGATGAACCGGTTTCCCGAAATGATCTGGCTATACCAGATGATGAGGAGCGCATACCCGCAGAAGTAAGCCGCAAGTGCAAGCGCCGGTGCCGGGCGGACACGGAACAGGCGCCAGAGAAGCCTTCTCTTTTGCGCCGCAACGACTGCGCAGGCTACAGCCAGCGCGACAACAAATCCGAAATACCCGTAGCTGCGGGTCATGCTTTTGAAGACGCGCGAGATCCCGCTTCCGATCCGTGCACCGATGTCGCCGGCCGAATGCGTGCGGAAATAGTTGGCTGGTCCGGGAGTCTGCTCCGGCGCGAGGTTCGGCCAGCCGGTGCGGTCGCCGGCACCCTTCGTCCGCTCGACCGCATCCTTCCAGGAATCGCACCAGAAATAGAAGGTGGAATTCACGTTGTAGAAGTAGTGGCCGTAGATCTCCTTGCTTTTGCTGATATAGGGAAAAATCACGGTGAGGAAGCCGGCGCAGACCAAGGCCACCAGCGCAAACCGGTGGAGGGACCCCGTGGCCGCGGTTCCGCGCCTCTGCCAGAGCGCGTCGAGGCAGTAAAATACGACGAAGCAGAAAACCGCCGGCGCGATTGAGGCCTTCGTCAGGTGGGCCAGTCCCGCTACGCCACCCGCCAGAACCGCGCCCGCCCAGGACGGCCTGCGGAAGAGGCTCCAGCAGAGAACAAAGAAAACAAACCCCAGCGTGTAATAAAGGACCTCGGCCTGCACGTGCGGTGCCTTGAAAAGAAAGACCGTGAACGCGCTCAGGAACGTCGCGTTCATCGCGGCGTGCACTGGGAGCGATCTGAAAAAGATGCCTGCCACAACCGCAAGGCATCCGAGCGCAAGCCAGGTGTTCCACCGCTTTGCCGCCTCGAAGATTTCCTCCCGGGTCTGGCCATCCCGGATCCCGAGCGCCACGAGACCGGGATAAAGCGGCATGCGGTTGCGGGAGGCCACGTAGGAAAAATCCGACTCCTGCAGCCGCATGGCATAATTCAAGTATGCCCCTTGGTCCGTGCGCTGGAGGTTTGTGTTCACCAGCCGCGCATTGACCGATGCCCGATCGAGAAAGAGCGCGGCTCCGGCGATGAGGAGGAGTGCGCAGGCGAGGCGGACTGCCCGGCCCGGACCTTGAGGCCGACCGTTCAACGCGCCACCGGCATTCCCCGTCGGGGAACAGCGAAAGAAATTTGCCACAAAATGAAAACTGTTTGGTTTCAAGCCTCAGGGCAAGTGCCGGTTTGCAGACACACTCATGAGCACTGGCGCTCGCAATCGATTCGTCGCCAGACGCCGTTGCTTGTTCCACTTGCTTGCCCCTCCTGAACTCAGCGGTGTTTCCTCAGGCTTGGCAGATCGCCTGAAGCATTTTGCAATGCCGGATGAGATTTTCCTCTGACTTCAGAGGACGCTGATGAGGAGGATGGCCGGGGGGAGAAAGCGGAGGGGGTTCATGTTTGGCTAATCGGCCTGCGCCTCCCAGAACTCAGCAGAAAAAGTTGTATTTGGCGATGCACCAGAGGGCGCGGAAGCCGTCCTTCCAGGTGATTTTTTTTCCTTCGGCGTAGGTGCGACCGTAGTAGGAGATCGAGACCTCGTAGATGCGGGCGCCCGACCTCGCGATCTTGGCGGTCACTTCGGGTTCGAAGCCGAACCGGTTTTCCTCGATCGGGATTGCCTGGATGATCTCGCGGCGGAACATCTTGTAGCACGACTCCATGTCGGAGAGGTTGAGGTTTGTCGCCATGTTCGAGCAGAGGGTGAGGAACTGGTTGCCGAGAAAGTGCCAGAAGTAGAGGACGCGGTGGGCATTCGAGCCAAGGAACCGCGAGCCGAAGACAACGTCCGCCTTGCCCTGAAAAATCGGCTTGAGGAGGAGGGGGTATTCCTCCGGGTCGTATTCGAGGTCGGCATCCTGGATGATGACGACCGGGGCGGTGCAAAGCGAGATGCCGGTGCGGAGGGCCGCGCCTTTTCCCTGGTTGTGCGGGTGCCGGGCGATTTTGATCCGGGGTTCGTTTGCGGCCGCCGCGGAGAGGACGTCCCAGGATTTGTCGCGGGAGGCGTCGTCAACGGCGATGATCTCGAGGACGTTCGGCTGGCGGAGGACGACCTCCAGAATCGAAGCGAGCGTTTTTTCCTCGTTGTAAACGGGGATGACAACGCTCAGGCAGCGGTCTGGAAGCGGGGCGGCAGAGGCCATCTCATGCCGTGGCCGCCTCCGAGAGCCCGAAGGCCTCGTGGGCGAGCTTCGCCGCGTGCTCGATTTTGTCCTCGTCGATGATGACGGCGATCTTGATCTCCGAGGTCGAGATCATCTGGATGTTCACGCCGCCGTGCCCGAGGCATTCGAAAAGCTTCGCGGCCACGCCCGAATGCGAGCGCATCCCGATACCGACGACGCTGAGCTTGGCGATCCCGCCCTTCTTGATGACGTTGCCGGCGCCGATCTCGGCGGCCACGTCGTCGATGAGGCTGCCGAGCTTGGCCAGCTCGTCGCCATTCATCGTAAATGAGATGTCGGTTGCGCCGCTGACCGAGACGTTTTGCACGATGACGTCGATGATCACGTGGGCGTCCGAGAGGGCGGTGAAGATCCGCGATGCCGTGCCTGGCTTGTCCGGCACGTTCGTGATGGTGACCTTCGCCTGGTTGCGTTCGATGCTGATGCCGCGGACGACGACGTTTTCGAGTCCGATTGGTTCTTCTTTCACAATGGTTCCCCGGTTGGTGTTGAAACTGCTGCGCACCTCGAATGGCACTTTGAATTTTTTTGCGAACTCGACTGAGCGCGACTGCATGACCTTCGAGCCCGAGCTCGCCATCTCGAGGAGCTCGTCGTAGTAGATTACGTCGAGCTTTTTGGCGCCGGGCACGACCCGCGGGTCGCAGGTGTAGACGCCGTCGACATCGGTGTAGATCTCGCACATCTTCGCCTTGAGGGCGGCGGCGATGGCGATCGCTGTGAGGTCCGAGCCCCCGCGGCCCAGCGTCGTGATGTGGCCCTGAAGCGTCTGGCCCTGGAAGCCGGCCACAATGCAGATGAACCCCTCGTTGAGGTGCTTGCGGATCTGGCGGGGTGAGATGTTGGCGATTTTCGCCTTCGTGTGGATCCCGTCGGTGAGGATGCCGGCCTGCGCGCCGGTGAGCGAGACCGCTTTGCCTCCAAGCGCGTTGATCGCCATGGCGGTGAGCGCGATCGTAGTCTGCTCGCCGGTGGCGAGGAGGACGTCCATCTCGCGGTCGGTCGGGGCGCCGGAAACCTGCCTGGCCAGCTTGATCAGGCCGTCGGTGACGCCGGACATGGCGGAGACCACGACGACGACCGAGTTGCCGGCCTTCTGGGTCTCGACGACGCGCCGGGCGACATTCAGGATCCGTTCGGGATTGCCGACGGAGGTTCCGCCGTATTTTTGGACGATCAATGGCATTTCAGGAAAAATCGAGTCAGGCTTTATCGATGATCCGGCGCACCGCGGTCAAGTCCGCATCTGCCTCCAAGGGAGCGAATCCCGCATGTTTGACGGGAGCATCGGGGTCCTTGAGCCCGTGGCCGGTCACCGTGAGGACGACGCGGGCGCCGGGGCGGATGGCCGAGCCGAACGGGCAGGCCGTGCAGCGGGCCGGCGAGAGGCAGCGCAGGAGTCCGGCGACGCTCGCCGCACTGGCCGGTTCGACAAAAATCCCCTCGTTTGAGGCGAGCCACCGCTGTGCCTCCAGAATTTCCTGGTCGGTGACAATGTCGATGCAGCCGCCGGATTCGGCGACCGCATTGTTCGCGCCCTCCCAGCTCGCCGGGTTTCCGATCCGGATCGCCGTGGCGATCGTGTGCGGTTCGACCGGATGACCGTGATAGATCGGGGCCGAGCCTGCAGCCTGGAAGCCGACCATTTTCGGCAGGCGGGTTGAACGTCCCGCCTCGTGAAATTCGCGGTAGCCCCTCCAGTAGGCGGTGATATTTCCGGCATTGCCGACCGGGAGGATATGGACATCCGGGGCATCGCCGAGATCCTCGATGATCTCGAATGACGCCGTTTTCTGGCCTTCGATCCGGTCCGGGTTGATCGAATTCACAATCGCGACCCCGTCGACGCCGCCGAACTCGCGGACGATGCGCAGTGCGTCGTCGAAGTTTCCGCGGATCGCGACGACCTTTGCCCCGTAGATGAATGCCTGGACGAGCTTGCCTGCGGCGATTTTACCGGCCGGGAGGATGACCGCGCACTGGATGCCGGCGCGGGCGGCGTAAGCGGCCGCCGCCGCGGAAGTGTTGCCTGTCGAGGCGCAGATGACCGTCTTTGCGCCGTTTTCCACCGCCTTCGAGATAGCGACCGTCATTCCGCGGTCTTTGAACGATCCGGTCGGATTGAGCCCCTCGAATTTGATATAGACTTCGGCGCCGGTTTTTTCGCTGAGGCGGGGCGAGTAGATAAGCGGGGTCGATCCCTCGCTGAGCGAGATGACCGGCGTGGCATCAGTGACGGGCAGGTAGGCGCGGTAGCGGTGGATCACGCCGCGGTCGTTGAGAGGGGCGGATGTATTCACGAAAAGGATTCCATGTGAAGGAGGAGAGGCGAGCCCTTCACGCACGGCAGGCCGGAAAGCGTCTTCACCGCGGCCCGCATGTGGCCGAACGGCGCGTCGTGCAGCGTCAGGATCAGAGGCACCGAGCCTTCCGAGGGGGATTCGGGCTGGATTACCGAGAGGATGCCGATATCGGCTGCCGCAAGGGCCCCGGCAATCTGCGCGAGCACGCCCGGACGGTCCTCGACCTCAAGGCGCAGGTAATATTTGCAGATGGCGTCGTCCACCGGCTTGCAGCTTCCGTAGAGATCGTGCGAAGCGAACCCGTAGCCCGCGCGCGGCGACTCCAGGGCCGCCGCCGCCTCGGCCAAATCGCCAAGCACCGAGCTGGAAGTCGGATCCTGCCCGGCCCCACGCCCGTAAAACAGGGCCTCGCCGACAACATCTCCCCGGACGGCAACCGCATTGAAAACGCCGTTGACCGAAGCTAGCACGTGCGACTTCGGAATGAGGGTCGGGGCCACGCGCACCTCGATCGCGTCGTTCTCGTCCGCCTTGATTGTGGCGATGAGCTTGATCCGGTAGCCGAGTTCATCGGCAAACCGGATGTCCGGCGCCGAAATATTTTCAATCCCCTCGACAAAGACGCTGTCGGGTTCGACCCAGAACCCGTAGGCGAGCGAGGCGAGGATGATCGCCTTGTGCGCGGCATCCCATCCGTTGACATCCAGCGCGGGGTCGGCCTCGGCGTAGCCGAGCTTCTGGGCCTCCTCGAGCGCAGGGGCAAAATCCAGGCCGGCATCGGTCATGCGGGTGAGGATGTAGTTGCTCGTGCCGTTCAGGACCCCGTGGATCGACTCGAACCGGTTTCCGACGAAGCTCTCGCGGACGGCTTTGATGATCGGAATTCCACCTGCCACGGCCGCTTCAAAGTAGACCGCGACCTGGTTTTCCTTCGCCAGCTCAAAAATTTCTTTCCCGTGTTCCGCCAGGAGCGCCTTGTTCGCTGTGATCACGGTCTTCCCCGCCTGGATCGCACGGCGGATGAACCGGAGCGGAAATTCGATTCCTCCCATGAGCTCAACGACGATCCCGATTGAGGGATCCGCGATGAGGTCATCCGGGTTTGTGGTGAAGAGGTCATCCGGAGCATCAACACGGCGCGGTTCGGCCAAATTCTTGACCGCGATGCGCCGCACCGGGAACGCCACGCCCGTGCGCTCCTCGATCAATGCACCGTTGCGGATGAGGTTCTTGTAAACGCCCGAGCCCACCGTGCCGAAGCCGGCCAGTCCAATTCCAATTTCTCTGTTCATTCGAAAGTCCGACACTATCGCCGTTCCTGGATTTCCCTGTAAAGCGCGATCGTCCGGATTCCGCAGGAAATCCTCCACGTCGAACCCGGTGGATTCGGTCGGAGAGATGGCACGAACGATTTTTTGAACATTTCGGCCGGCCCCCTGTCTGATTAGTTAAGATGATTAACCAATTTGCAGAATCCGGAAAAATAGTAGCAACGAACCTGAACTGCAAACGTTAAATATTCAGGAACACATTTTATGGCTATCGAAGATTCAGACACAGGGTTTCAGCTCTACCTCCGCGAGATTGCGCGGTTTCCGCTCCTGACGGTGGAGGAGGAGGTGAAGCTCGCCAGAAAGATCAAGCGCGGCGACCAGGAGGCCCGTTCGCTCATGGTGCGGTCGAACCTGCGGCTGGTGGTGAAAATTGCCCGGGACTACAGCAACTACGGGCTGCCGCTGCTGGACCTCATCTCGGAAGGGAACATCGGCCTGATGAAAGCGGTCGAGCGGTTCGATCCTAAAAAGGGCGGAAAACTCAGCACGTATGCCGCCTGGTGGATCAAGCAGTCGATCAAGCGCGCGCTGGCGAACCAGAGCAAGACGATCCGGCTTCCGGTCCACCTCGTGGACAAGATCTCGAAGATGCGCCGGGTCTCGAACCAGATGACCGAGGACCTCGGTCGCGAACCGACCGACGAAGAGCTCGCCGAAGAGATCGGCCTCGCTTCCGCCAAGGTCTCCGCGCTGAAAACGGCCTCGATCCGGCCGACCTCGCTTGACCAGCCGATCGGGGATGACGATTCCACCGCATTCGGCGACCTGGTTGGAGATGTCGAGGCTCAGGATCCGTTTGAGATGCTGCGGGACAAGGACCTGCGCGACGAGATCGGCGACCTGCTTGACGTGCTCGACGAGCGTGAACGCCGGATCATCAACTGCCGGTTCGGGCTGGATGGCAAGAAACCGAAAACCCTCGAGGAAGTGGGTGAAAAATTCCACGTCACCCGCGAGCGGATCCGCCAGCTCCAGAATATCGCGCTCAACAAGCTTCGCAAGGCGCTCAGCAAAAAAGAAAAGCCGAAGATGGAAGCCTACGCCTGAGAAAGTCGGGCCCGGTCAGCAAGTTGCAGGCGCCAGGATCCGTTCGGCGTATTTTGCAAGGATGTCGCATTCGAGGTTGACCTCGTCGCCGGCAGAGAGAGCGCCGAGGTTCGTCATCTCGCGGGTGTGCGGGATGATCCAGACTGTGAAGGATTCCGGTCCTACCTCAGCGACCGTGAGGCTGACTCCGTTGATGGCTACTGAGCCTTTGTAGGCGATGTAGCGGGCGGATTCCGCCGGGAGATCGAAGTCGATGCGGAGGTCGGCACCCTTCTCTTCAAGGGATCGGACCCGCGTCGTGGAATCGACGTGACCCTGGACAAAATGCCCGCCGATCCGTCCGTCGGCAGGCAGCGCGCGCTCGAGGTTGACGCGTGAGCCTTCGGCCAACCCCTTCAGGTTTGTGCAGCGGAGGGTTTCCGCGAGGAGGTCGAATTTCAGTTTTCCGCTGCGGTGGGAGGTGACGGTGAGGCAGCAGCCGTTGACCGCCACGCTGTCGCCCGTGCGGATGGATTTCTCGATGCGTGGGGAGCGGATGGTCAGCTGGGTGGTCCCTTCTCCGGCACGCACCCGCAGGCACTTGCCGGAATCTTCAACAAGTCCGGTGAACATCGGGCGATCATCGGACGATCCGCCCGCGCCGCGCAATGGTTTTTTCCGTTCTCCTGCGGGGTCGCAGTTTTTTTCGAAGCGTCCCAGCGGGGTTCTGTGCTAAGAAAGCACGCATGCTCATCCGCCGTGAACCGGGAATTTTAAAATACTGCCTGCTGCACTGGCTGATGGGGGCGGTCATTTTGTTCGCCTTCCATTCGACCATGCACGCGGCGGCGGACGCCAAGGACCTGCCGGCATTTCCGACGCCGATCGAGACGTATGCGGACGGCGGGGTGACCGATCTCGCGGCCAAGCTTGCCGGGAGGGTGAAGGCGGACCCCTTCAACGCGGTGGCCACGGCAATTTTCCTCTGTGCGATTGCGCACACATTCCTTGTTGCGAAATTCCGGGCGATGTCCCACCGGTTCGAGCACGAAGCCGAGGTGCTCGGGCGGCGCTTGGAGGAGGGTGTGGATGATTGCGAAGGGGTTTCCAGGAGGCTGGACCGGACGAAATTTCTTGCGGTGGCATTCCATTTTCTCGGCGAGGTCGAGGCGGTTTTTGGGATCTGGGTTATTCCGCTGGCCCTGGCGACTGTCCTCATGAAGGGCGCAGCGACGCTGACTTCTTATCTGAACGGAGTGAACTTTACCGAGCCGATCTTCGTGGCGGTGATCATGGCGATCGCCAGTTCGCGGCCGGTGCTCTATGTGGCCGAGGTGAGCCTGCGGTGTGTCGCCAACGCCGCACGCGGGACTCCGGCTGCCTGGTGGCTCGCCATCCTGACTGTTGGTCCGCTTCTCGGTTCTCTGATCACCGAGCCGGCCGCGATGACGATTTGCGCGCTGCTTCTGGCCGGGAGGTTTTACAAGCTGCATCCCTCGATGCCGCTGCGCTACGCCACGCTCGGTCTCCTCTTTGTGAACATCTCCGTCGGCGGGACATTGACGCATTTTGCAGCCCCCCCCGTGGTGATGGTTGCCACCAAGTGGGGGTGGGGGCTTGTCCACATGATGACCGAGTTTGGCTGGAAGGCCGCCGTGGGGATCGTGGCCTCGAACGCGCTGGTCTTTTTAATCTTCCGGCGCGAACTCCTCGGGCTTCGAGCCCCGGACGGGCTTGCCGATTCAGGCCAGCCAAGGGTCCCCCGCACCATCGTGATCGTTCATCTCCTTTTTATCGGTTTTGTCGTCTATGCCTCCCACTACGCGGCCGTCGTCATCCTGGTTTTTATGCTTTTTCTGGCGTTCGTGATGGCCACCGAGCGCAACCAGGACATGATCAACCTCCGCAGTCCGGTGCTGGTCGGCTTTTTTCTGGCCGGACTCGTTATCCACGGCGGCTGCCAGCAGTGGTGGATCGAGCCCGTCCTACGCTCGCTGAATCCGCTCCCTCTCCTTCTTGGCTCAACTGTACTCACTGCCTTCAACGACAATGCGGCAATCACGTATCTGGCGTCGCTCGTCCCGGGCTTCTCGCCGGAGGCCAAGTTTGCAGTGGTCGCGGGGGCGGTCGCGGGCGGCGGGCTTACCGTCATCGCCAATGCCCCGAACCCGGCTGGACAATCGATCCTCCAGTCGCATTTCGGCGTCGATGGCGTGGATGCACTCAAACTGCTCGCCGCCGCGCTGGGACCGACGGTCATCATGATCCTCGCCTTCCTGTTTCTTCCGTAAATTTTTCTGCTCCGCGATTGACAAACGTCCCCTGCAAAACCAGCTTCCCTGACCTCAAGGGAAGTGTTCGAACGCCAAAATTGCGATCCGCATGGCAGCCCTCGCCTCCCGTTGGCTCATGTTCTTGTCTGCACTCGTAAAAAATCCTCGTCGACTTCTCCCGCTCCTCCTCTGTGTTGTGATTCCGGCCTGCGCTTCGGTCAGTGTCCGGGAAGTGACGCCCCTGACGGCACATGCCCCGACCGCCGTGCCGGAGATGGTTTTTGTTAAGCCTTTTACATTCACCGACGCCAAGCTGCGGGTGGACCGGTCCGGGGCAGACCTGGAGACGATCAAGTTCGACATCCGGGAGCGCATGACGCGCAATCTCGTCCAGCGCCTGCCGAAGTATGCCGGTCCCGCAAAGGCGGTCGCCGCGACGGCTCCGCTGCCGCGGGGAAATTACTGGCTCATCACGGGAAATTTCGACCGGGTCAACCAGGGGAGCCGGTTTCTGCGTGCGATTGTGGGATTGGGACTGGGGGGGACAAAAATGGAGACGACCACGATTGTCTCAGATCTTTCCGGCCCCAAGCCGGTGCCATTCCTCCGGATCGGGACGACCGGTGGCTCGAACGTCTCGCCCGGCATCGGAGGCGTGGCCACGCTGACAGTTTCCGGGCCGATCGCGCTGACCTCGGTATTCAATGCGGTCGATGGCGTGCGGAGCGGGATCACGTTTGATACCATCCGCAGCACGCGGGAGATCAACGCTGCCCTGTCGGAATATCTCTGCCAGAGGGGAGCGATCCCCCTCGAAAAAGCAACAGGTCCAAAGCGGTTGGGGAAACTCCCCAACACATTCGGCACCCCGGACCGTGCAAAAGCGCGTCACGCGCAGAACATTCTTCCCGCTGAACCATTGAGTGCCACCCCGGCCGCAACGAATCCCCAATGAAAACCGGCCCGGATCCTGAGAGTGGTTCCGCAGATAATCCGACGGGTTCGAAGGCGTGCGACCACGCGATCCGACTCGCGGCGGTCCTGGGTTTTTCCGGTGTTGCTCTGGGGGCATTTGGCGCGCACTGGCTCAAGCCGGTCCTGAATATGAACGCGGCCATCGCGATCTGGCAGACAGCCGTTCTGTATCACCTGATGCACGCCGTCGCCGGCTTGTGGGCAGCCGGCAGGCGGCCGGGCGTCACATGGGTCTGGGCGGTCGGCATTTTCTTTTTCTCAGGATCGCTCTACGCCCTCGCGCTGACCGGCATCCGCTGGCTGGGAGCGGTGACTCCGGTCGGGGGCGTGCTTTTCCTTGTTGGCTGGGCCATGCTGATCATCCGTCCCAAATGACTGCGCACCACGAGACAGTTTCCGTTTCGACCAGGGGCAAAGGGACCTACGAGATCACAGAGGCAGTTGCGCGCGCCGTTCAGGCAAGCGGTGTGCGCACGGGGGTTGCGACCGTATTTATCCGCCATACAAGCGCCAGTCTTGTCATCTACGAAAATGCCGACCCGAGCGCGCGGCACGACCTCCACGCATGGATGGAACGCATTGTTCCAGAGGACGATCCGTCCTATGTCCATACGGCGGAAGGCCCCGACGACACCACAAGCCACCTGCGCATGGCGCTCACCAGAACCAGCGAGGTCATCCCGGTCGCAGGAGGCCGCTTGACATTGGGAACCTGGCAGGGGATTTTTTTGTTTGAGCATCGTCAAATTCCGCACAAACGAACTGTGGATATTTCAGTGATGGGCATTTGAAACTAGAGAATTTTCGAAGAATGTTGCGAAGCGGTCCGAATCTTGCTAGCCACTTCCCGCACAGCAACATCAAAAAACTGAACATCCTATGGCAAACCTCACAAAACGGGACTTGGTGATCCAAATCAGCAGAGAGACCGGCATCACGCAGCAGGAAGTCTTTGCTGTCATTCAACAGACTCTTGACCTGATCACCGACGCTCTGGCGGGAGGGCGCGATGTCGAGCTCCGGAATTTCGGTGTTTTTGAGGTGAAGCTCACCAAGTCGCGCGTGGGCCGGAATCCCCACAAGCCGGAAACCGATGTCGTGATCCCCGCGCGGGCAACCGTGAAGTTCAAGTCGGGCAAAATCATGCGCCAGCGGGTGCTCCTGCGCACCGACGAACTGCGCAAGGCCACAAAAAAATAGCAGGCTGACATTCTGAAACCGGCCGATATTTCACGGGTGGAATCCATCCGTTTGCGGGGAGCCCGCCAGAACAACCTTCGCGGTATCGATCTCGACCTTCCGCTCGGGAAGTTGATTGTCGTGACCGGTCCGAGCGGGAGCGGAAAGTCGAGTCTGGCCTTCGACACGATCTACGCCGAGGGTCAGCGACGCTACGTGGAGACGTTCAGCCCCTACACCCGGCAGTTTCTCGACCGCATGGACAAGCCGCTTGCCGATGCCATCGACGGGATTCCCCCTGCGATCGCAATCGAGCAGGCGAACAACGTCCGGACAACCCGTTCGACCGTCGGGACGATCACCGAGATCAACGACTACCTGAAGTTGCTCTTTCCCCGGGTGGCGCGTGGCCGCTGTCCGTCCTGCGAGCGTGAGGTGCGGCCGGAGTCGGCCGCTTCGATCCTGTCCGCGGTCCTCGCACAGTTTGGCAGCCGTGTCCTGCTGGTGACCTTCGGAGTCGCGGTTCCTGCAGGCACCAAGGCGGCAGACTTTTTTGAATTTCTGCAACAGCAGGGCTACCTGCGCGTCTGGCTTGGCAATGCGGTTGTGCGCACCGACGAGGCTCCTCCCCGGGGGCGCCTGCCGGCGGTCGTGCCGGTGGTCCAGGACCGCATCGAAGCGAAGCCCTCCAACCGCGCGCGTCTGGCCGAGGCGATTGAGAACGCTCTCCGGCTGGGCAGCGACAAGCTCACCATCATCGACCCCGGCACGGGAGAACGACACCCGTTTTCTTCCGGCTGGCATTGCGCGCACTGCGATGCGGACATCCGCCCGCCGTCGCCGGGACTCTTCAGCTTCAACAGCCCGCTGGGAGCCTGTCCGGCCTGCAAGGGCTTCGGACGGGTGATTGGCATCGACTACGACCGGGTGCTGCCCGACCGCTCGCTTTCAATCTCCGAGGGGGTCGTCCGCCCGTTCCAAAGCGGGCAGTCACGGGAGTGCCAGGACGATCTGGTCCGCCACTGCCGGCATCAGAACGTGGACCTGCGCTGCCCGTTTGAAAGCCTCCCCAAGGCCGACCAGGACTGGGTGATCAACGGAGAGAAAGGGGAAAGCGCACAGGACCTCTGGGATAACGGCCGCTGGTATGGAGTGAAGGGGTATTTCGACTGGCTCGAGTCGAAAACCTACAAGATGCACGTCCGCGTTCTTCTCAGCCGCTACCGGAGCTACCAGCCGTGCCCGGATTGCGGAGGCGGGCGCTTTCAACCCGAGACGCTGAATTACCGGATCGAGCCCGCAGGGCTGACGATTGCCGGGGTGGCTTCGCAGCCGGTCTCCGAACTCGCCTCGATCCTTGAGGGGCTTGAAATCCCCGCCGCCGACACGAGTGCGCACCTGGTGCACAACCAGGTTCTCGCGCGCCTCCGGTATCTGAACGAGGTCGGACTTGGCTACCTCACGCTCGACCGGCCGACCCGCTCGCTCTCGGGCGGGGAAATCCAGCGCGTCAACCTCACGACCTGCCTGGGCGCATCGCTGGTGAATACGCTTTTTGTCCTGGATGAACCGAGCGTCGGGCTGCATCCGCGGGATACCGGGCGCTTGCTGAACGTTCTCTTCGGTCTTCGAGACAAGGGGAACACCCTGCTGGTCGTCGAGCATGAAGAGGCGGTGATCCGGAGCGCCGACCACCTGGTCGACATCGGGCCTGGACGCGGGGCCTCGGGTGGCAGCCTGCTCTTCTCCGGACCGGCGGTGGATTTTTCCGGAGTGCCGTCGCTGACGGCCGACTACCTGGACGGCCGGAAATCGATCCCTGTGCCTGCCCGGCGTAAGAAGCCGAAACGTTTCGTGGACCTGCGCGGCGTGCGTCACCACAACCTGCAGAATGTCGATGTCCGGATCCCGCTGGGGGTCTTCTGCGCGGTGACGGGAGTTTCGGGATCAGGCAAGACATCGCTGGTCCGCGACGTGCTCTACCGACATCTGGCCGGCGACGAGCCCGGCGAGGAGGATGCGGCTGGTTTCGTGAAGTCGATCCAGGGCGACGAGGAAGTCTCGGATGTCATGCTGGTCGACCAGTCGACCCTGGCCCGGAGCCCGCGGTCGACTCCCGCTGTCTATCTCGGTGCCTACGACGGGATCCGCGAGCTGTTCGGAACGTCAAGGCCCGCGCTGGCCGCCGGGTTTTCGCCCGGAACGTTCTCCTTCAACTCCGGCCAGGGCCGCTGCGAGCGCTGCGGCGGGCTCGGATTTGAAAAGGTCGAGATGCAATTTTTGAGCGACCTGTACCTGCGCTGCCCGGAGTGCGAGGGCAAGCGGTTCCGGCCGCCGGTCCTCAACATCAAGGTCGAGGGGAAATCGATCCACGACGTGCTTGAGATGACCGCCGGAGAGGCGATCGCATTTTTCGATCCGCTGGATCCCAAGGGCTCGATCACCGGGCCGCTCCGTCTCCTCTCCGAGGTCGGGCTCGACTACCTGCGGCTTGGCCAGCCGGTGAATGCGCTGAGCGGCGGCGAGTCGCAGCGACTCAAGCTCGTCCACCATCTGGCCGGCAAGCATGAGGCGGGCGCACTGCTTATCTTCGACGAGCCGACAACCGGACTGCATTTCGACGATGTTGCGCTTCTGCTCAAGGTGTTCCGCCGGCTTGTCGATGAGGGGAATAGCGTCGTCGTCATCGAGCACAACCTCGAAGTCGTCAAGTCCGCCGACTGGGTGGTCGATCTCGGCCCGGAGGGCGGCAGCGCCGGGGGGAGGGTCATCGCGGCCGGAACTCCCGAAGCCATCACAAAGGTTGAGGCATCCCACACCGGGAAGTTCCTTGCCCCCCTGCTTGAAGGACGGCCGGCTCTCATCGCTGACGCGCCGGCCCCCCCCAGAATTGATCGCGATGCCGGGTGCGTGATCTCGATCCGCGGAGCCCGTGAGCACAACTTGAAAAACCTCTCGGTCGACATCCCGCGAGAGGGAATGGTTGTCGTGACCGGGCTGAGCGGTTCGGGAAAGTCCACGCTGGCATTCGACATCCTTTTTGCCGAGGGCCAGAGGCGCTTCCTCGACAGCATGTCGCCGTATGCGCGGCAGTTTGTCGACCAACTCGAAAAACCCGACGTCGATGCGATCGAAGGTCTGCCGCCAAGCGTCGCGATCGAGCAGCGGGTCACGCGCGGCGGGGGGAAATCGACCGTCGCCACGGTGACCGAGATCTACCATTTCCTGCGCCTTCTTTTTTCCAAGCTCGGCACCCAACACTGTCCCGACTGCCGGGTGCCGGTGGAAAGCCGGACTCCCACCGCGATCGCCGATGCCGTGTCCCGGATGGCCGCCCGGGGCGAGGTCAGGGTCTTTGCGAACCTCGTCAAAGCCCGTAAAGGTTTCCACACCGACATCGCAAAAGCGGCGGCCCGCCAGGGGATCGAGACGCTGCTGGTCGATGGGGCACTTGTCGCCGTCGAGGATTTTCAAAAGCTCGAGCGCTTCAAGGAGCACACGATCGACGCCCTGGTCGGAACGCTGGCCGGGCCGGATGCGAAGGCTGCCGATACCATCGTCCGCCGGGCGCTCACACTCGGGCGCGGGACGGCGCGCGTCGTGGATCCGGCGGGCCGATCTTCGGTCCTCAGCACGGAGATGAACTGCCCGTCGTGCAGCCGCGCCTTCGAGCCGCTCGATCCGAGGTTGTTTTCGTTCAACTCGCCGCAGGGCTGGTGCCAGCATTGCCGCGGATTCGGCGAGGTTTGGAGCGAACTCGGCGCGGCGACGAAGGAATTTGATTCCCAGATCGAGGCCGAGCTTGACGAGGAGCGGCGTCACGAAAGCCTTGAGGAGGGCGAGCCCCGGCCATGCCCGGTCTGCCAAGGATCGCGCCTGAACGAGACCGCCTCGAATGTCCTCCTGCAGGAGCGATCGATTACCGATTTCACGCGGGTTCCCGCGTCCGACGCTCTGGCGCTTTGCGGGAAGCTTCAGTTCACCGGTCCCCGCGCCGAGGTCGCCAAGGATGTCATCGAGGAAATCAGCCAGCGCCTCAAGTTCCTCGCAACCGTCGGGCTCGACTACCTTTCGCTCGACCGTGGGGCTAAAACGCTCAGCGGTGGCGAGGCCCAGCGGATCCGCCTGGCCGCCCAGCTTGGCTCGAACCTCCGCGGGGTGCTCTATGTTCTCGACGAGCCGACGATCGGCCTCCACCCGCGCGACAACGAACGCCTGCTGGACGCCCTCGGGGTCCTGGTCAAGAAGGGCAACTCGCTCGTCGTCGTTGAGCACGATGAGGAAACGATGCGGCGCGCTGATCGCATCCTCGACCTCGGGCCCGGCGCGGGCAGCCGCGGCGGCGAGATCGTTGCCTCCGGCACGCTCGATGAGATCATGCGATCGCCCGGCTCGCTGACCGGACGCGCCCTGCGCGAGCCGATGAAGCATCCCTCGCTCGGCAGCCGCAGGCCGGCGGCATCCGCGTGGGTGACCGTCCGCGGCGCCCAGCTTCATAACGTGCGGGGAGTCGATGTCCGGATCCCCATCAACCGGCTTACGGTGTTCACCGGCGTTTCCGGATCTGGGAAAAGCACGCTGCTTCGCGGGGTCGTTGTTCCCAGCGTTCGTGAGGCGCTCTCGCGGTCCAAGTCCAAAGCGTTCACCTCGGTGTGCCAGGGGCTCGACGGCGTTGAGGCGCTGGGGGCCGTTCTGGAAGTCGACCAGTCGCCGATCGGGAAAACCTCGCGCTCGACGCCCGCCACCTATGTCAAAGTTTTTGACGAGATCCGCACGCTGTTTGCGACGCTGCCCGCCGCGCGCATGCGCGGGTATACGAACAGCCGGTTTTCCTTCAATAACGAGGGCGGCCGCTGCGAGGCCTGCCTCGGCCAGGGCGTCATCAAGCTGGAGATGAACTTCCTCCCGCCGAGCTACATGCCCTGCCAAGACTGCCTCGGCCGCCGCTACAACCCGGCGACTCTGGAGGTCGAATACAACGGGATGTCAATCGGCGATGTCATGGAGATGACGATCGAGCAGGCGGCGGAATTTTTCTCCGCGCACCCGAAGATCCGGCGCTCGCTGGCCCTCCTGGTCGAGACCGGGCTCGGCTACCTCAAGCTCGGGCAGCCGAGTCCGACGCTGAGCGGCGGCGAGGCTCAGCGCATCAAGCTGGTCACCCAGCTCGCGCGCCGCTCGACCGCCCAAGGGGAGGAAGTGCGGACCACCCGCCGCGGGAAATCCACGCTCTATGTTCTCGAGGAGCCGACGATCGGGCTCCATGCCCACGATGTCGCCCAGCTGATCGCCGTACTCCACCGCCTTGTCGATGAGGGCGGGACCGTCGTCGTCATCGAGCACCATCTCGACATTATCGCCGAGGCCGACCATGTGCTGGACATCGGCCCGGAAGCGGGTGCCGAAGGCGGACGGATCGTCGCCCAGGGTACCCCGGAGCAGGTCGCAAAATCCAAGTCTAGCCGGACGGCACCTTTCCTCAGGCAGATGCTCTCCTGAGGGACACGCCAAACCGATGCGGGCGCGCCCACCTGCGTCCGACACTCCGCGCTTCGGACCCCTTGCCGTCCTCATTGCTGCCCGTGCGGCCGCTGTTGGCACAGTGTGGCCTCGATCGAAAAAGGCATCAACAGTCCGCTGGAATGTTCAACTCAAAAAGCGCCAGATGTTCCGTGGCGCGGCCGTCAGGTGGTCTCAGGCTCGGACTCGCGGGCTGCCGCGGCGAGCTGCTGTTCGGCGCGCCATTCGGCGTAGGTCTTGAGGGCGAGGGTGACGAGGGCGAGGAGAGAGAGGAGGGAGGCCACGGCAAAGGCCGGGGCAAACTGGTATTCGTTGTAGAGGATCTCGATCTGGAGCGGCATCGTGTTTGTCTTCCCGCGGATGTGTCCGGAGACGACCGAGACCGCTCCGAACTCGCCCATCGCGCGCGCGTTGCAGAGGATGATTCCGTAAAGAAGGCCCCACTTGATTTTTGGGAGGGTGATTCGCCAGAAGATCTGCCAGCCGTTTGCGCCGAGGCTGAGGGCGGCTTCCTCCTCCTTGATCCCCTGAGCCTGCATCAGCGGGATGAGGCCGCGTGCGACGAACGGGAACGTCACGAAGACCGTCGCTAAAACGATGCCGGGGACTGCGAAGATGATACGCCAGTCGAGTTCCTTCAGGAGCGGCCCGCACCAGCCGTGGGACCCGAAGACGAGAACGTATATCAGGCCGCCAATGACCGGCGACACCCACAGCGGCAGATCGATCAGCGTGATCAGGAACGAGCGGCCGGGAAACCGGTAGCGCGTGAGGCTCCAGGCGGCGGCCAGCCCGAAGACGGTGTTGAGCGGGACCGCGATCGCCGCGACCAGAAGCGTGAGCTGGATGCTCTTGAGAGTATACGGATCCTGAAACGCGCGGAAGAAGACCTGATACCCCTTGGCGAAGGCTTCCTGAAAGACCACGAACAGCGGGAGCAGCAGGAAGAGCGCGAGGAAGACGAGCGTGATCCCGGTGAGGATCCAGCGCACACAGGCGGCCTCGCCGGTCGCCCGGCGGGGATTCGCCCGCTGCGAGTGCAGCGGAAATGATGTCGCGCCGGCCATCCTACGCGATCCCCTTCCGCTTGTTGTCCCAAGCCTGTAGCCCGTTGCTGACGAGCAGGATCAAAAAGGAAACCGCCAGCATCACGAAGCCGAGCGCCGCCGCGCCGGAGTAGTCGTATTGCTCGAGCTTGCTGATGATCAGCAGCGGCGTGATCTCGGTCTTGAACGGCAGGTTGCCGGCGATGAAGACGACCGAGCCGTATTCGCCGACCGCTCGGCCGTAGGCCAGCGTGATCCCGGTCAGGATCGAGGGCAGCAGGGTGGGGAACACGACCCGCCAGAACGTTTGCCAGCGGTTCGCGCCGAGGCAGGCCGCGGCCTCCTCAACATCCGCCGCCAGATCCTGCATCACCGGCTGGACGGTCCTCACGACAAACGGCAGGCCGATGAACGTCATCGCGATGAAAATCCCGAGCTGCGTGAAGGCGACTTTGATCCCATACGGTTTGAGCAGCTCGCCGATCCAGTCGTTCGGCGCGTAGATCGTCGTCAGCGCGATCCCCGCTACCGCCGTCGGCAGCGCGAAAGGCAGGTCGACGATCGCATCCAGCAGCCGCCGTCCGGGAAACTCGTAGCGCACCAGCACCCACGCCGCCACTACCCCGAAAATCCCGTTCACCAGGGCCGCATACAACGAAATCCCGAAGCTCACCTGATACGAGGCCACCACCCGCGGCGCGGTCACCGTCGCCCAAAAATGCTCCCACCCGCCCGACCCGGTCTTCACCAGCAGGGCGCTGAACGGCACCAGCACGATCAGGCTCAAATAAACCACCGAATATCCGAGCGTCAGCCCGAACCCGGGCAGCACGAATCGCTTCCCCATTACAGGTTTCCTCCCCCTTCGGGCCAGATGCTTTCGCTCGCGTCGCCGAATTGCATCCGCGGACAATGGTGGCCCAACTGGATAGGGTCAATATGAAAAAACGATCACGGTGGTCGTTTATGGATTCGATACGCGGGGGATGAGGTGAACATTCGGAGCCTTGATGATCGCATCGATGGGGGAGCCCGGGCGGATATCGAGGTCCTGACAGCTTTGGCGTGTGAGGGAGGCGCGGAGGAGGAAGCCGCAGTCGAGTTGGATGCGGACGAGGCCGGCCTCATCGGAGGTGTGGAGGACGGTGCCGGGGAGCCGGTTTCTGGCGCTGCCCGAATCGGCTTTCGGGCGGGCGAGCATGACATCTTCGGCTCGGATGCAGATGGCTGCCCGGGTGCCTGCGGGGAGGGGTTCGCGGGAGACGGCGGTGAGGCGGACTCCGTGGGCAAGGATTTGGACGAGGGCGGCGTCCTGTGAACTGACGATGCCGTCGAGCATGGTGTCGACGCCGAGGATTTCGGCAGCCTCGATGCTGGCGGGGTGGTTGAAAACGTTTTCCGGGGTGCCGGTCTGAATGACCCGGCCGCCGTTGAGGAGAACGATTTCATCGGCGAGCGCGAGGGCCTCCGAGGGGTCGTGTGTCACGACGATGCTGGGGATTCCGGTCCGGACGAGAAGTGCGTGGAGTTCGCCGCGGAGGTGTCGGCGGGTCGGTGCATCGAGGGCGGCGAGCGGTTCGTCGAGGAGGAGGAGCTGCGGACGTCTGGCGACCGCACGCGCGAGGGCGACGCGCTGTTGCTGACCGCCGGAGATCTCCGACGGACGTCGCCGCGAGAGGTCGGAGATGTCCAGCCAATCCAGTGTCTCGTGCACGCGGGCGTCGCGCTCCGCAGCCGGCAAGGCGCGGAGCCCGTAGGCGACATTCTGAGCGACCGTGAGGTGCGGAAAGAGCCCGTAGTCCTGCTGGACAAACCCGATGTTTCTCTGCTGCGGCGGGAGGCAGAGGGGTTGCCTGGTGTCGAACCACACCTGGCCGCGGAATACCACGCGTCCGGTGTCCGGGCGGGTTAATCCGGCGAGCACGCGGAGGACGGTTGTCTTTCCCGATCCCGAGGGACCGAAGAGGACGGCGACCTTGCCGGGGTCGGCTGCGAGCCGCAGTCCGGCAACGTTGATACCGGGACCGTCCAGGTATTTCAGCGAGAACCCTATGTCGATGCCTTCGGCCATATCGGGGTGCGGGTGCGGTTTTGCAGCGAGTACATCGTGCTCAGGACGACAAAGGAAAATGCGAGGAGGAGACCAGCGGTCCAGCCGGCGGAGGCGTAGTCCATCGCCTGGACGGAGTCGTAGATCGAGACCGAAACCGTGCGCGTGGCGCCGGGGATGTTGCCGCCGACCATGAGGACCACGCCGAACTCGCCGACCGTGTGCGAGAAGCTCAGGACGATGCCGGCGAGCACGGCCGGGCGCGAGAGCGGGAGGACGATACGGAAGAACGTGGCCAGGCGGGAAACACCGAGGCACCACGACGCCTCGAGCAGCCGGCGGTCGACCGCACGGAATCCTGCCGTGAACGGCTGGACGGCAAAAGGCAGGCTGTAGAGGGCCGAGGCGATGAGCATCCCGGGAAAAGAAAATACAAGCCGCAGGCCGAGCAACGATTCCAGTGCCCCGCCGAGCATTCCGCGCGGGCCGAGGAGGAGCAGGAGGTAGAAGCCCAGCACGGTCGGGGGAAGGACGAGCGGAAGCGCGACAATCGCCTCGACCCAGCCGCGGAACCGCCAACGGGTCGTCGCCAGCCACCAGGCGACCGGCAACCCGACCACCAGGAGGATCGCCGCGGTGGCCGACGCGAGCGCCACTGTCAGCCGCACAGCCTGCCAGTCGGGCATCAGTCAGCCTCCGGCATCATGAACCCGAACGATTTCAAGACGGCTTTACCGGATTCGGATTTGAGGAAGTCCGCCAGCGCCCGGGCGGCTGCGGGATTCGCGGCGCGGGTGGTGATGACGCCAGCCTGCTCAAGCCTCGGGAAGGCGGCGAGGGGAACCTCCCAGTAACGGCCCTTGTCCGCCATCACCGGCGCGACCGCGAGCGAGAGGGCGATGATCCCGATGTCCGCGGCGCCGGATTCCACGAACTGTGCAGTCTGGGCAATGTTGTCGCCGAGGACGAGTCGTGGTTTCACGGCGTCGTAGACCCCGAGCGACTTCATCGACGCCACGGCAGCCTGCCCGTATGGCGCGTGCTCGGGGTTCGCGATGGCCACCTTTTTTGCGGCCGGATCGTTCAGCGCCGCAATGCCGAGGCTTTCGACATCGATCGGCGAGGACTTCGGCACCCACACGACAAGTTGCCCGACGGCGTAGCTGAAAAGCGAATCCGCTACCGCCTGCCCGCCGGCGATCAGGTTCTCCGGGTATTTCTTGTCGGCCGCGAGGAAAAGGTCAAACGGAGCGCCGTTCGCGATCTGTGCGCAGAAGTTTCCCGATGAGCCGTAGCTCACCTTCACCTCGGTGTCCGGGTTATCCTTCCGGAACGCCCTCAGGCAATCCTCGAGTGCAAACTTCAGGTCCGAGGCAGCGGCGACGGTGAGCGTGTTGCCACGGGAGGCCGGCGCGGCGATAACGAAAATGGCCGCTGCTGCAAGAAGAATCAGGTGTTTCATGGCATGTGTGATGGCGGATTCTGGAATCCCGCCCGCGACTATCAGTTTTGCTGTAAGCCGAGGCGTGGGCATTTTACCCGTGCCACTTACACTGCCAGCACAAAGCATCGCGATCGCGCTCCCGGCGCTCCGGCGTTCGAAAGTCATCAGGCTTCATTGGAGCAGTTTTTTCCTGGTTAGTCGACGCCGACGATGACGCTCGAGGCCTTGATGATCGCGTAGGCGGTTGCCCCGACCGTGAGCCCGAGGCTTTCGGCGGAACTCTTCGTGATGATCGAGGCGATCTCGGTGCCGCCGGGAAGCTCGATCACGACCTCGTCGTTGACCGCTCCTGTGGTGATCGATTTGATGGTTCCTTTCAGAACATTTTTTGCGCTGATTTTCATGCGGTGTGTTGTTGGTCGCTGGGTTGGCTGTCCGGGCAATGAGCGAAAGCAGGTTTTATGCCGCCATGCTAGTTCTCCTCGGCCTCTTCCCGATCGTGATGCTCGAAATGAAATATCTGAGCCACATTTTTCGGCAACGCGATCAGCGTGGCGCTGACGAGCTTTCCTGACAATGCCGTGGTGCGTTCGTCTGTTCGGCCGGTGGCTCTTCCCCAAGCGGCCGGTGGCGTTTGTGCTGACCGCCCGAGGCGTCGGAAATCTTTGCGCGATGTTCGCCATCGAGCTTGCTTTGCTCTGGAAGCTCCTCCCCTTGGTGAGGGGACGCGTGGTGACAAATTCCGCGAAGCGGATAGGGTTGCGGGATGATTCCATTCCGTAACCTGGCTGAGACCCGGACGCCTGACGGCTCACGGTTTTCGCTGCACGAGCACGACGGCGAGTATTTTCTTAAGCTGAACGGCCGCCAGCTGATGGGATCGAACTCGACGGTCTCCGAGTATCTACTGGCTGACCATGCGTGCCACTTTCCGCGGGGGCTTCGGCAGCCGCGGGTGCTGATCGGCGGGCTGGGGCTGGGGTTCAGTCTGCGACGCGTCCTGGAGTTGGCCGGGGCGGGGGCGGTCGTACAGGTCGCTGAGCTGCTTCCCGAGGTGGTTTCGTGGAACAGGCAGTTCCTCGGGGACCTGAACGGAAAGCTTCTCGATGACCCGCGCGTGGAGGTCTACACGGGCGATGTCTTCGACTGCATCAAGCGCGGGGCCGCACGGTTCGATGCCATCCTGCTGGATGTCGACAACGGTCCGACCTCGTTCGTCCAGAAAAAGAACGCGCGGCTTTACAACCGGGACGGGCTCTCGCTCATCCGGCGGGCGCTCCGTCCGGGCGGGCGGGTGGCCTTCTGGTCGGCCGAGAGGGAGCCGGCCTTTTTTGCGCAGCTCGGGAGGTCGGGGTTCGAGGCCGCGGAATACGAGGCGCGGGCGCACGAGCGGGCGAAACGCGCGGCGCACCGGATCTATGTCGGCGCGGTAGGATGACTTTTTCGCGGTGGCGCCACCGCCTGGCATCGGATAAGGTGGTGGCCGTGTCGTTTCGAACACTCCTCCTTGCGCTCTTTCTTGGGCTGATCCTGCTTTCGACAGGGGTGATGGGCTGGCTCGGAGTCTCGGCCATGAGGGACACTGTTCCCGACCTGATCGCCGGAAAAACCGAGGTGACTCTCGATGCCGTGACGATTCAGATCGAGGCCCTCTTCGATCCCTCCGACCGCCTGCTCCACAGCCTCTGCACCAGGATGAAGGAGGGGGCGATCAAGACCTCCGACCCGCAGACCCTCGCCAGGGCGATGGCCGATGTCCTCCAGTTCGAAAACGGAATCGCCTGGATCGGATTCGGATACCCCGACGGACGGATGGCCGGAGCCTGGATGGACAAAGATGCTCGCGGGATCACCATCTCGTCGCCGGATGACCACGTGCCCCGGGAATGGCGCTTCGACGGGACAGGCGGCCTGGTCCGCGTGGAACGCCCCGCCTTTACCGGCCGCTTTGATGCCAGGGAGAGGATCTGGTTCAAGATGGCCATAGCCGAAAAGGGGATGATCTGGACTCCGCCCTACGACTTCCTCGGCGTGGGAAGGGGGATCTCGGCCGCGCATTCGGTGTTCTCGCCGGACGGCCGCTTCGAAGGTGTCTTCACCGTGGACTTCCTCCTCGCCGATATGTCCAGCTACCTCGACGAACTCCGGCACAAGTTCGCCAGCGACACGCTCGTCCTCACGACCGATGGAAATGTCCTGGCGGAGCCCGCCTCGCTAACCGCGCCGGACGTTGTGGAGGAAATTCAGCGGATCCTGCGCAACCCCGGAGAGCGGAGCAAAATCGAGGTCGACCGGAAGCGGATCCTGCGGGAAATCACGTCCGGCGGGAAGCGCTACCTTGTCGGACTCCGTGCGGCTGAAATCCCGGGCGGGCTGCATTTCGTGAGCGCTGTCATCATGAGCCGGGCAGCGACGTTCGGATCGGTCGACCGGATCCTTTGGAACAGCTTTCTGGCCGCCTGCGCGGCGCTGGTTGTCTCCCTTCTTGCCGGCTTTGTCCTCGCCGGCCGGATTGCAACCCCGCTCAATCTGATCACCGGCCAGGTGAGCCGGATTGGCAATTTCGAACTCACACCGGCCAAGCCCCCGGACTCGGCCATCAGCGAGGTGCGTGTCCTCTCCGAGGCGGTCGTCCGCATGCGCTCGAGCCTCGATGCCTTTTCGCATTACGTGCCGGTTGACCTCGTCCGCGATCTCGTGCGCAGCGGGGGGGGGGCCGCCCTCGGGGGCGAGCGCCGGGAGCTAAGCTTGATGCTGTGCGACCTCGCCGACTTCACCGGCTATGCTGAGCATCTGGCTCCGGAAGTCGCATTTGAGACGCTCTCGATTTATTTTGAGGCTTTCGGTATGGCAATCGATGCCGAAGGCGGGGTCATCGACAAGTTTCTTGGCGACGGGGTGATGGCCCTCTTCAACGCCCCGGCAAAAATTCCGGCCCACGCGGCGGCAGCCTGCCGCGCCGCGCTCGTGGGCAGCCGCGCATTGGAGGGCCGGACGCTACCGGGAAGCGGCAAGCCCTTCCGTGTGCGGGTTGGACTCCACTCCGGCGAGGCGCTCGTCGGCAATGTGGGGACATCCCTCCGGTTCGCATATACCGCTATCGGCGACAGCGTGAACCTTTGCAGCCGCCTGGAGGGGTTGAATAAAGTCTATGGCACCGGGATCATCGCGAGCAAGGCCCTGAAAGATGCTGCTGGCGACGGCGAATTCCTCTGGCGGTTCCTCGACCGGGTTGTTGTTGTGGGCCGCAGGGATCCGCTCGACATTTTTGAGCTGCTGGCGGGCCGCGCCGAGGCGACTCCCCTGCAACTCCAGCTCGCGGAATTGTACCCGCGGGCGCTGGCGGCCTGCCATCGACGGGCGTTCAAGGAGGCCCTGGAGATCATCGGGCCGGTTGCGTCGGACGATGCCGCCTCGGCGAGGCTCCTTCGGCGCATCGACGAGTTCATCTCGACCCCGGTCGACGAACACTGGGACGGGGTCTTCGATTCCCGCGAGAAATAGCGGAAGGGAGGGCCCGCCCCGCGCCGGTGGCTCGCGGCGCTACACCTCGAAGAACATCTTCAGCTTTTCCAGGAAGCCTTCCTTGTAGCTCCGGTTGGCTTCGACGGCATTTTCCGCGGCCTCGGCCACGATCCCCTCGTTCTGCATTTTTCTTCGTGCGAGCAGCTCGCTGAGCGATTCGAGGAGGTCCGGGCTGGCGCTGATGATCGGGGAGAGGGTTGATTTGTCGACCTCGACGGCAAGGCAGTCCTCCAACGCCACCACGGTTGCGGAGCGGCGCTCGCCGGTCAGTACGGAATTTTCTCCGATGCAGGCGTCCGGGCCGAGGACTGCGGCCGATTTCATGACCCCGCCGGCTTCGATCCACACTTCCGCGTTGCCGCTCACGAGCACATACATCGGCCCGGCATCCGCTTCGCGGCGGATGATGTTTTCCCCTTTGCCGAAGCGGACGATGCGCGCCGCCTCGACAATCTGTCCGAGCTGGGCCGGCGAGAGGAACGAGGCGATGATCGTTTTCTCGATCGACGCACGGATGAGCGCGCGGTCCTCGGTATGCGGCTTCGGCTGGGGGAGCGAAAGCTCGTGCTGGATCGGGAACGGGATCGAGATGTTGTTCCGGCGGAGCGCGTACCAGAGGTTCGTGCGGATGTGGCTTCTGGCCGGGTTGAAGTGGGCATGGTCGCTCAGCCAGAACCGGAGCTGGTAGGTCACGCTCCAGTTTGCAAACTCGTGCAGGAAGACGTCGGGGGCCGGGCTGCGGAGCACAAGCGGGCAGTCGAGCGCCGCGTCGATCAGAACCTGCTTTGCCAGCGTGGGCGGGGTCTCGTAATCCAGCCCGATTTCGATGCGGATCGCGTGAATGCTTGTGGGGAAGTTGTAGTTGACGACCGTCTGCTTGGTGATGCTGCTGTTCGGGATGTCGAGGCAGAGCTCGTCGGTCGTCCGCAGGCGGGTTGAGCGCCAGTTGATCTCAACGATCTGGGCGTGCTGGCCGTCGACCAGAAGCCAGTCGCCGGCCTTGAAGATCCCGCCGAAGTAAATTGCGAACCCGCTGAAGATGTTGCCCAGCGTGTCCTGGAGCGCGAGGCCGAGGACGATGCCCGCGACGCCCGCGCCCGCGAGCAGGCCCGGCACGGGAATACCGTAGACGCCCTGCATCACGAAGAGCGTCGCCGTGACGATGATCGCGATCGCGACAAACTCGCTCAGGAATTTCGGGACCTGAGTGTTGTTTTCCTGCTGGAAGAAGATGTCGAAAAAGTAGTGCCGGACAAAGCCGATCAGGACGAACGCGCCGGTGATCGTAAGGAGCGCGGCGGTGTGATCCTCACCGGGGAAGTTGATGTGAGGAAGCCGGCTTGGTATGAAGAGGGCGGCCGCGATGCAGAAGATGTGGTAGATCCAGCCGAGCGGCAGGTTGAAGCGCCGCTTGAGTGCCCGCCCACCGAAGAGCAGCGCCACGTAGATCACCACTGCGCACGCCAGATAGATCAGCGTCAGGTTTGTGATCTGCAGGCCACGCTCGATCAGCACGTCGGTCTCGCTCGGAGTCGGCACGTCGGTCTCGCTCGGAGTCGGCACGGCTTGTGAAAGAAGCTGGAGCATAACGCGGGATGAGGGTAACGACCGCCGCTGTCACCGACAAGTTGGAATCCGCAAAAACACGGCGCCCGCCCGACCGTCCGGAGAAGGAGCTTTTTGAATGCGATCGATCATCCGTTCCGTGCGAGGATTGACCTCCCCGCGCACCCTCGCTAGGCTGCGCCAGAAGATTCCGCTCAAAACAGAAATTGGCAGGCAACTGCCCGCCCACCCAAAAAGCGGTTTCCGATCAACCCCTGGCACACACGACTCCCTATGAACGTCTCGTTTGACATTACCCGCACCGGCGGGCAGCTCGGCAAAGTGAAATTCCGCCTCGGCGGCAAAACCGTGGAACCATTTTCCACCGCTCCGTGGTGTGACAAACCGGAGGCAAAGAAACTCATCCCGCTGTTGCGCGAGTTGCGGGGGGATTTTTTCTGTGCGCCCTTTGGCGCCGGACCCGCCTGGCGCGGCGAGGCGCATCCCCCCCACGGCGAGCCTGCTAATGGCACGTGGAAAGTGCTTTCCTCCGACCCCGGTCGTCTGGTTGCCACGCTGCAGGCGAGTGTCCGGCCCGGCACCATCACCAAGATCATCGAGGCCCGCGAGGGCGAAACCAATATTTACCAAACCCACCTGCTCGAGGGGTTCAAAGGAGACATGTGCCTCGGACACCACGCTATGCTCGACTTCACCCGCAACGGCCCGGGCATCCTCTCCACGAGCAAGCTGCGCCTCGCACAAGTTCTCCCTGTACTGTTTGAGAACCCTGCCGAGGGCGGCTACTCATCGCTCAAGCCGGGCGCATGGTTCCGCCAGCTCGACAGCGTGCCGATGGCCGTTGGCGGGAGGACCGATCTCACCCGCTATCCCGCCCGCGACGGCTTCGAGGATCTGGTTATGATCCACCACCGGGACTCGGACGATTTTGCGTGGGCCGCCGTCGTGTTCCCTGAGAAAAAGTTCGTCTGGTTCTCTCTGAAAAACCCCGCGCACCTGGCGTCCACTGTGCTCTGGCACTCGAATGGCGGACGCCACTACGCCCCGTGGAGCGGGCGCCATCGCGGCGTGCTCGGCGTCGAGGACGTGACTGCCTATTTTCACCTCGGGCTTGCCGCATCGCTGGCGGACAATCCCTGGAAGGAAAAGGGCGTTGCCACCTCGATTCCCCTCGGCCGCAAGAAGTGCACCCGCATCCCCTATATCATGGGCATCGCCCCGCTACCCAGTGGCTTTGATTCTGTCCGCGCCATCCGGCGCACCGCTGCCGGTATCCGCCTCAGCGCGGCAAGCGGCGCACAGATCGATCACGTGGTCGATACCGCGTTCCTCCGATAAACACCCCAACACGTAACATGCCCATGAACACCACCATGAAAAAATACTCCAATTTCCTCAGCAATCTCAGCGGCAAAATTCTGCTCGGCTGTGACGGCTTCGTTGACGAAACCTACGAGATCGTCGAAGTCCGGAGGAGCCAGACCGAGTTCACCCCGATGAAGAATCTCAAGCAGTTCGGCGAGCTGCTTGTCGAGCGGGCGGACGGCGGTGTTGGCGTCGAGCTGGTGCCGAAGCGCCGCTGCGAGGGCGGGTTTGGCATCAACACCGGCCGTGTGGCCGCCTGCCTGGGGCTCAAGCCCTGCCTGCCCGGACTCTACGGCAGCCAGGCCATCGACCCGGCGTATCATGAGTTCGAGGAAATCTGCCACCTGGTTTCCCTCGGCGACCCGGCGCTGACGATCGCGTTGGAGTTCAGCGACGGAAAGGTTTTGATGAGTAATCTTGAGGCGGTCTCCAATCTTTCGTGGGAGGACTTTAAAACGCACTTCGGAGATGAGAAGCTCAAGGAATTGTTCTCCGGTGTCGATATCCTGGGGCTGGGCTACTGGTCGCTCACAGCAAACTTCGACGCTCTTTTCCAGGGTTTCATGGAGCAGTATGAATCCCTCACTCCACCGCGCCGGATGTTTTTCGACTTCGCCGACATCAAGAAAAAGTCGAGCGAATCCTTCATCAAAAGCCTGGCGCTGATCAAGTCGTTCAACAGCAGGATCCCCATGACTCTCAGCTTGAATGAACATGAGGTGCTGGAACTATGTTCCCGGGTCGGAGTCGACCGTCCGGCTCTGACGCCGGAAGCGATCGCCTCCGCGCTGACGATTGTCCGTGAAAAGATCGGCTTCGATGAGCTGGTTGTCCATACGCCGGAGTTCGCGGCCGCATCCAGCGCGGCGGAAGGCGAGGCGTATGCGATCCAGGACCGCCAGACCAATGTCCTCCGTCTGGCCGGCGCAGGAGACAGCTTCAACGGCGGGTTCCTCTGCGCCTCCCTCGGCGATCTGCCGCTCAAGGAACGTCTCGTCATAGCCAATGCGGTGACCGCCTACTTCGTCACCCACGCCACCGCACCCAGCAGGGAGGAACTCCTCACCCAGATCGAAAAAGCGTCGGACAGGTGACTGAGCAATGCGAGGTTTGCAAGCAAGCCTCATCGCCTTTCTGAATGCCTTGGTGGTTCGCGGTGATGAACATGTATTTCATTCCTGCCTCCTTTGCGAGCGCGGCCCAGGCCGCAGGGTCGTGGTTCGCGACGGTGAAATCCTTGGCGAAAGCACGATAGGTAGCAACGGGCATCTTCTCACTGCGCATGACCCGCTCCCCATTGCGGGCCGGAACGGAGTAGACGCCCCAGTGAATGACCATTCCGAACTTTGCCTCGCCCCACCAGGCCAGGCGGGCGTCGCGCTGGGCGGGCGTCTCGGCTCTGGTGGCACCCGAGCCATGGGAAGATTCATCAATCGCGACTTCTCCGGGCTCTTCGGTTTTGGGTTCGGCGGGGGATGTTGATCCGAACAGAAAAAGCAGGCCAGGGATAACAGTGGCAACGCGGGTTGAGCGTGAGTTCATGTGATACTGGTGTTTGTATTTTCGTGTTTGAGATGGCTGTTCCGCGTAGGAAGTGGCGGTTGAGGGCGCCTCTCCGGTCAGCGTGGCGCAGGCGAACCTGCGGCGTGGCCGTCGTGTCCGGGGCGCCAGCAGGGGCGGCCGCGCTCGTAGGCACCATCGTCCGGGGATGAACCGGAAGTGTGGTCGTTGATGCCTGGCAGGCGCACCCCGCGGCCGAATGTTTCAGAATATCGGAAGGGAACGGACTTGTCCTGCATGTAGAGCGCGTAGCCGGAGGGCACGCCGGTTTTGCCGTCGTGCGTGCTCCAGGCGATGACATTCTGCACCGTGGCGGGATCGATGGCGTCGGTGCCGGCGCGTGGCCGGTAGTCGCCTGCGGCCGGATTTTCAAACACGGTTTCGGGCGCCACCCCGTGGGGCACGCAGAGATTGTTCTGGTAGGTGTAGGTGAGTTCGTTTTTTTCGGCTGTCCAGAAATTCGGGTTGCTGTTGGATGCCGGAAACTTGTCGTAAGTGGAACCGGTCGGGGGCAGGACGCCGATGAGGGTATTGTGGTAAAAGGCGATGTCCAACGCTGGCGCGCCGGCGTGCATCCCCTTGTTTTTTCCCGGGCGGCCGATGTCGCGGACGACGTTGTGGTGAATGATGAAGCCGCGCGAATAGTTATCTAGGTAGATTCCGCGGGACTTGGTGTCGTCGGGGTTGCCGCTTTCGAAGGCCCAGTTGTAGGCGATTTCGGTCGGGCGGCCGGTGCCGGGTTCGGCTCCGTTCTGGCCGTAGGTGTAGAAGCCGCCGCCGTCCAATGTGAGACGGCCGGGCCGCTGGAAAATATTGTAGATCACGCGGTGTCCGGAGCCGCTGAGGATCACGCAGTCCCGGCCGGAATCGCAGATGGTGTTGAATTCGACCAGGTGCTGTCGGCCGCCGACCGAAATGCCGGCGGCATAGGTGCCGGAGCAGTCGGTGTTGAGAATCTGATTCCGGGACACGAGGTGGTCCGTGCCCGCGATTTGAATGCCGGAGCCAGCCGAGTCGCGAACCAGGCAGTTGCGGACAACCGAGTTTCTGCCTTCGAGCACGATGGCTGAGCCATGGGGGAGTCCGCCGTTGTGGGCATAGCCATTTGGAAAGGAGAGGAAGTGGGCCGGGTCCACGAGTTCGCAGCTCTCCAGCGCAAGGTCGCTTCCCTTCAAGCGGGCGGCGCCGCCGACCAGGTGCAGGCCGCGGACAATCCAGTGGGAGCGGCTATTGAGGTCTATGGTCCACGGGCGAACCTTGCGTTCCACATTCAGAGAGCCGGGATCCCGCCCTCCGGGCGGCCGTAGGCGGACGGTGTCGCCGGCCGCGCTGCGCTCGATGATCCATTCGCCCTCCGCATCGAGGAGCGGTAGATTGCCGTAAAAGTAGCCGGTGCCGGTAGCGCGGCCGGCTTTGACCACGGAATCGGGGGGAGCGTCCGCGTCGGGGGAGGGCTTCGAGGGGGATGGCCACCACGGGGAGGACAGCGTCTTGGCAACAAGGTGTGCCACGGTGCCGCTATTGGAGGCGACGACGCCCGATTGCGCTGTCCAGGAGGGGCTGATGATGCCGTGAAAGCGGGCGCTGGCCAGTGCATTGGCGGGGAGCTGGGCGAGCGCGTTGGCCTTGATGGTAAGGTCAGTGCCAACGCTCACCGTGAGCCCTTTACGCTGGAGAGGATCGGGGCCAGAGTGGTTCGGAAACCGCGCCTCGGGCTGGGCGACGCCGTTGATGAAAATCTGGTCCAGCCCGGTGCTGGCGGCCGGTGCGACGCCGGGGGCGGGTTTGGCGAGGGAAGGTGCGGCTGGGGCTGCAGCGGAGAAAATGCCATTTTCGCCAGGTGTCCAAGGTCCGGCAACAGGCTCAAGGGCGGAAATAACGGGGCGCGCGCCCGGGGCAGCGGCCACCGTGATGGGGGAATCTGGAAGCCCGTCGTGGGACGGGGTGATGGCCTCGCGATAGGTGCCGTTGTGGAGAAGCACGGTGTCGCCCGGCTGGGCGGCGGAGAGCGCGCGGGCGATGGTGCGGAAGGGGGCCCCTTGTGCGCCGCTGGCGGCATCGTTCCCGCCCGGCGCGACGTTCCACTCTGCGGCGAGCAGCGAGGCGGAGCATGACAGCAGGGCAAAGAAGGCGGATTTGATCCGGCTCATCTTGATTTTTGATCTGAAGGGCTATCCGCGCCGGCAACGGATCGCAGGGCTGCCGGGTTCCGGACGTCGGCGTGGCTGGTCATCGGCTGCCATTTGACCGGCGCGACGCTCACGCCTCGATGAGGTCTTTCGGCGCTGGAAATCCACCAGTCGCCATCCTCGTCCTGGATGAGCTCCGGGGCATGCCCTTGAATTTCGGCAATCGGCTGCCGGTTGTTGAAATCCATCGGGGTGTCGGAAAAGAAGACAAAACTCCGGTCCTGGTAAGTGAAGCCTTTCTTGCTGAGTTTGGGATCCCAGCGGCACCAGATCAGGTAGAATCCGCCGTGCAGTGCCAAGAGGCTCGGTGATTCCGGACCGCCTCCCTCGCCCGCTGGCAGCGAATAAACGGTCGTAGGCTCGCTCCAGTCCGTGAGGTTGGTGGATGTGCGGACCAACACCGATTGTTGGCTGGTGTAGGCCATGTAGAACTTGCCGTTGTGAGAAAGGATGTGGGGGTCGCGTCCATCAGGATGATGGAACAACTCGCCGCGAGGCGTCCAAGTCCATAGATCCGGCGACGTGGCGTAACGGATGGGAGTTTTGCCGTAGAACATCCAGTATTGGCCTGCATGGAAAATGGTGAAAGGGGCGTGATTTTCTTTGATTTCGCCGGGCCGCGCCAAGGGAGGAAGAATCTTGGGGTGATCTTTCCACGCGCCGGGCTTGGCATTTTCCTTGAACGTTCCGCCAGCAGTCGCTGCATGGAAAGACATCCACTCGCCTTCGTGGGGGTTGGGCTCATGCCCGGGGATGGACGGATGGGCGATGCCGAAGGCGTGCCAGCGTTCGTCCGGGCCTTTGAGGATGCAGTGATCATTCACCTGCCAGTCGTCATACCTTTTTCCAGCTCGGAAGCGCGGCGAATCCGGGCCGGGAAAAATGTCCGGCTGCGGTTGATAGACAGGAATCCAATCTCCTTTGATCACCGGGGCAAGGATGCTCTCTGCTCCTGAGTGCGGCGGACAAACCACGGTCGCAGCGGCAAGGATTGCAAGGATGTTTTTCATGAAATTGAGGGGGGATTCGCGGGATGGATGGGATTCGTTGCTGGAACGGAACACATCATTTTTCGTCTTGGATGGCCCCGGGCCAGCGGAGGTCGAATCGTTCAAGAGATGGCAGTCCGGCCTTGCGGTTGAGGATGTGGATGCCCCATTGGATGGGACGGCCTTGTTTGGAGCCGGTGAACGCATCGGGACGGTAGGCGCCGGCACCGGAAGGCGTGGGAGAAATCCGCTGCGCCGGCTCGAAATGGATGCCATCCCTGGAGAAATGGATGCGGCTTTTCACTTCGTCGGGTCCGTGGTTGCTGAGCAGGGCGGCCACGCCCGTGCCTTGAGGCCAGACCAGAACCTCATGTCCGCCGTCGATGACCGGGCCATCCTGGACGCGGGTGTAGGGCCCCTGCGGCCTGTCGGCGATGGCCAGCCCCATCTTGGTTTCATGAGGCGTGGTCTTGATGCCCTGGCGGCCTTTGTAATACAGGAGATATCTGCCATTGCGGACGATGAGGCAGGAGTCATCCACCCGCGCGCCGTCGAAATAGGATTCATCGCCGCGGGGTTTGAGCACCGGATTGCCCGCGAAACGTTTCCACGGACCGGCCGGAGAATCGGCCGATGCCACGCCGATGGCGGTGCGGGTGAGGCCGGGTCCGCTGGCGACGAACGGTTTCGGCACGGCCGTGTAGAAGAGCCAGTATTTGCTTTCCGCGACGAGGATGTTCGGGGTGAAGACGCTTTGCTCGTCCCATGCGCCGACGGCCCCGCGGGGCAGTGCCTCTCCGTCTTCCGTCCAGACTTTGCCGTCCGGCGAACTGGCGTGCCAGATCGACGCGTCGTAACCGTGCGAGAACTTTCCCTTGGAATACCAAACGTGGTAGCGATCGCCCACCTTGATAATGTCGCTCGGATCTCGGCGCATCACTCCTTCCTGTGGGCCGATGCCGGGCGCAGGCGAAAACACCGCTTCGATCACCGGCATCTCCCCCAGGGAGAAAAGGGGAACGGCAAAAACCAGAAGCGCTTGTATGCGGATTGCTTTCAAGGGCTGATGTGTCATCGGGTGACACGGAGTCGCACGAAGCGCTTGCCGGTGGATCCTGCTGGCAGGGAGGCCTGCCAGAGGCGGGCGGTGCCTTCGTCGGAGCCGGCAACCTCCGATTGCGTGACGCCGGCGGTGGACCAGTCGTTGCCGAGCGTGTCGCTCCACTCGACGAAGAATTGGAATCCTCCTGCAACCGCGGCATGGCTGCGCCGGTAGCTGAAGACGATTGGGCTACCGGTGGCAGCGAGCGAAACGGGGGATGTGCTTGCGGATGTTGGCGGCAAGCCGGAGGCAAACTCCAGGAGGTTCGCGAGGCCGTCGCCGTCGGGGTCGGCATCGGGTCCGATGATCGCCTGATCGGTCACACCCGGCCACTGGGACGCCTGCCAGTCCGCAAACGCGGCCGGATTGGGGCCGACGTTAACGATGAGGTCGCGCGAGGATTGGCCGTGGCTGTTGGAGGCGCGGAGGCGCAGGACATAGGCTCCGGGCTCGCTGAAGGTTGCGCTGGTCGCCGGCAGGGAGGGGTTGGCGAAGGCCACGGTGCCCGGCCCGCTGAGCTTGCTCCAAAGCGTTGAGTTCGCAGAGGCGGCCGTGCCGATGAGGGGCGCCGCGAGAGAGGCTGTGGCTGCGGGCGCGGCGCCCGGGTCGACCGAAGGGGCGGAATTCAGCACGTAGGTGATGGTGAGGAGCGGACGGTAGTCGGAAGAGTCATCGTTCGAGCCGAGGCGGGCGTAGTTGCCCGGGGCGCTGGAGGCGGAGCGGATCATCAGGTTGAGCGGCTCCTCCGATCCGGCGGCGGACTGCACGGCGGAGACCAGAGCCGCCGTCGAATTGAAGCGGCGCTGGACCCTTGTCAGAGTGGCGTTGAAGCCGGCGGTCGTCGAGAGGACGGAAGGGTCGAAATCGCCGCCGGCGGAGTCCCAGGCGTTGCTGCCATCGGAGGTGATCCAGTCGGCGCCAGAACCGGAGCCCGAGTCGGGGCTGGTTGAGGAGTTGCCGTTGCCCTCGACAAAGGTTGAGGCCAGGGCATGCAGATCGATCCCGCCGACGGTTCCGGAGCCAGCTTGCGAGGATGTCCACAGATCAAGCGTCACGCTCTCGACGGCCAGAGACGGGTCGACTGTGCCGAGGTCGAAGGACAGGAGTGCGCGGAAAGCGTCGCTGTTTCCGACGATCACCTGATCCCGGCCGCCGGAGTTCCAAGTGAGGTTGCTGGCGGCATCGGACCGGAGAAAGGTGGCGGGGTGGCTGGCGCCGTCGAGTCCGTGGCGGAGGGTGACGCTTTCCGCCGGGCCGACCATCACGGTGACGTCAGTGGTCGCGGAGCCGAGCTCATTGCTGGCCGTGAGTCGCAGGACATAAGTGCCGGCCATGGAAAACCTGGCGGTCGTGTCGGGGGAGCCGGCGTTCTCAAATGTGACCTGGCCCGGCCCGGAGACAGCGGTCCAGGCGGCCGATGCGCCGGTCGCGTTGGTGACCGAGCCGGCGAGGCGCAGGCTGGTAGCGGTGTCGCGGATGGAGACGAATGCGCCGGAGGGAGACTGGAGGGCGACCGACGGGTCGTCGATCACCGGGAAGCCAGGGACAGGCGTCCACACAAGGTTCGCGCCGGTGGCCGTATGCTGGAGCGAGAACGTGCCGTAGGTGGCAGCCGCGCGTCCTCCAGCATCGGTGCTGACAGTGCCGAGCGCGAAGGTGCCGGCCGACGAGGCGGCTCCCACAACAGGAAAGCTGCGCGGTGAGCGCCAGAAACTGTGCAGAAAGTTGACCGCGCTTCCCGGCGCATTCAGCACCACATCGATCTTCGCGCCGGCGGCGACGGTGAGCGCGCCGGCAGCGACTGCCTGATCGCCGGAGAGCGAGTTGGCGCCAAGCTCCCAGCGGACGCGGGCGGTCGGACCGAATGCGATCGAGCTGTTCGACTGGAGCGTGCCGATGCCGTCGCCCGGGGAAAGCGTGCCGTTGACAGTGATCGGGGCGATGATGCTTCCCCTCCCGCCGAGGGTGGCTCCACTGGAAACCGAGACCGCACTGGTGGTGTGCTGGCCGTTGACGAACAGGGAGCCGCCGCTGACGGTGGTGTTGCCGGTGATCGAGTTGTTGCCGTTGAGAGTCCAGGTTCCCGCCTCCGACTTGGTGATGCCGGCCAGCGCGTTCGGGGCGGCGGCGTCGAGGATGTGGCCGTTGATCGCGCCGGTCCCTGCGCCGCGGAGGTCGAGAGTGCGCGCGGTGGTGTTGGGAGTGATGGTTCCGTTCAGCGTGAGAGTGCCCGCGGTGGAAATGATGCGGGTGTTGCCGCCGCCTGCGGCGAGCGTGAGGGGGCCTTCGATGACGTTGTTGCCTGCTTCGTGGATGATCGCGCCGCTATCACTGCTGGTGATGATGCTGAACTCGGCGGGCAGCACCACGTCTCCCGCCGAGCCGTCGAGACGGAGCGCGGAGCTGACGGTGTTCACGACGATGTTCTTCGCACCCGCACCGAGTTGGGCGGCATCGGTGACGCGCAGCGTCCCGCCGGTGATGCGGACTTCCCCGCCGAAGGTATTGTCCCCCGTGAGGCGCACGATATGGCTGACGGAGGGGCAGTGGAGTAAGACTGAGCCTGATCCACCGATGTCGTTGGGGATTTCGAGGGTGCCGGTGCGGTCGATGCGGAGCGTCGCTCCGGAGGCGATGCTGACCGGACCCAAGCCGAGCGTGCCGGTGGCACCGTCGTTGCCGACTTGCAGCGTGCCGGCGCTGATGGTGGTGGTTCCCGTGTAGCTGTTGTCGCCACTGAGGATGAGCGTGCCGTAGATGCCGCTGCGGGTGATGCCGCCATTGCCGCTGATTGCTCCGCTGAAGATGAAGGTCCCGGAGTTGTTCGCGTTGACCAGCACATCCTCATCGAGGAGGATCGGGTTGGCGATGTTGAAGCGGTAGCCGCTGGTGAGGCCGCTGAGGGTGATGGCCGGGGGGGTGGAACCGTTGCTTACGAGGCGCAGCGGATTGCCCGAAAGGTTCACGACTGTCGTGGCCGTTCCCGTTCCGCTGAAGTGGAGCTGGTTGGCGGCGAAGCTGCCGGCGGTGTTGTTGCTGATGTTGATCGTTCCGGCGGGAACTGATTGGCCGCTGAAGAAGCGGATGTCGGCGCCGCGTCCACTGGCGGGCACTTTGTCCTCCAGCCAGTTTCCGGCGGTGCTCCAGCTCCCGCCGGCGGTGTTGGTCCAGGTCGAGACGACCGGTGTGGCGGCGATGGAGATGGTTCCGGGAATGGAGCTGGTGCCGTCTTCGTCGGTGGCAGTGAAGGAGAAACCCTGATCTCCGCTGAAGCCGGATGCGGGCGTGAAGCGGGCGGTGAAGCCGTCCGGCAATAGCGAAACTGTGCCGCCGGTGGGGGTGCTGACGGCAAAGGTGAGGCGCGTGGCCGGCGTCCAGTCATCCCCCGCGAACGGGCGCAGATCCACATCCACCGCCGCGCCGCCGATGCTGGTCGCGAATCCGTTCCGGACGGTGGGAGGCTCGCTTTGCGCGACAAGATCCCACGAGCTGAGCGTGGTGATTGCGGGCGTGGTGACGGGCGGATTTTCTCCCGGTGCGAGCGGCACGAACCACACGGCAAGCGTGGTGTTGGTCACGCCCGTGAGCTGTACGGCGAGCTTGTTCTTGCCGGTGTTAGGCGTGTCCGCCACCGCAGGGTTGTTCGTCTGGATCAAGGCCGATGCGGGACGCACGGTCCAAACGCCGCCGCCGCTCACGATCTTGCCCCACAGCCGCTCCGATCCCGAGGTGAGCAACACGCTTTTGCCGTCGGCACTGATTTGGGGGGGCGTGCTCGTGCTTTGAAAATGGGCGTACCACCAGACCGTGCTCACGCCTGGCGTTACGATCTCGTCCTGGACAAGAACTTCCTTCCGGCCGTTGAGCAGCTGAATGCCGCGCTGGACCTTCGTCACGCCCGAGATGTTCTTTGACAGATCCCATACTGCAAAGCTGCGCTGCCCGTTCTGCGCGGACTGATAGTTCACCAACGGCGCGGGCGGGGCATTCCAGATGCGATCAGGCCCAGCGGTCGGATTGACGACCAGGCAGTTGTGCCCCTCCGCCCGCCAGCGGTAGTAGTCCCAGCGATCCACGCCCGTGGAGTTGGGCGTCGTGGTGTTGTGATTCTTCACGCTGTAGCTCTCGCTGGACAGATCGATGAACCACTTTACGCCGCGCGCCGACAGTTGGAAGGTGCCGCTCTGCAGGTGCCCGTGGCTCTCGTAGGTGCCACCCATGCCGCCGATGAAGGTGGCTTTCGGGTCCGTCCAGTTCTGACGCATCGTCACCACCTCGCACAAATCCCCGCCGGCCGCATCGGCCGGACCGCGAAATGCGGTGTCGGGGTTCATTCCTGCCTCCGAAGGCGAGAGGGTGGTTTCCGGCAGGGTCAGCGCATTGAGCGGGCTCTGGCCGACCTGCCGGCTGTAATCGAACGTCTCCAGCGCGTTGTAACGGCGTGCGAACCAGTTCGCCCATCCGATCGCAGCCTCGCTGCCTGTGCCGACATCCGAGAACGTGAAGCGCTGGCGGTTGTTGCTCGCGATGGTCAGCGGTTCCTTCGCCGTGGAGGAGATGCCGACGATTTTGCTGAGGCCGAATGTGCTGCCGAGAGCCATCTCCATCGCGGGCATCGCCTGTCCGAATCCCCACTTGGTGAAAATGCCGTAGTCGGTGCCTTCATACCAGGCGCCCGCATTGGCGTTCCACCTGTTCACCTTCGTGTTCAGACGCGAGATCGCCGTGCCCATCTTGCCCTCCGCGGCCGCCTCGTTGACCAGCCCCACCGCGAGCATGGCTTCAAGGTGCCCGCCGTTGATGATGACGCCGATGTTGTTCGAATAGCTGTCCGTCCACCCGGAGTTGAAGCCGCTGACCATCTTGTTCGTCATCGCGGTCTTGCGGGACTGCGACCAATACGGATAGAGCCAGTCGTAGCCGATGGCGACCACCCCGTTTTCCACACCCTTCCATGGGTCGGCCCAGTCGCCCTTGGTGATCGAATTGTTGATCTGATTCCAAGCCGCCTCCGCATACTGCGGATCCTGTGTCAGCCACCATGCCAGCGCCAGCCGCTGGACCATGTCTCTGGCCGCTCGCTGGGTGGTCAGGGCGGCGGTGAGGTCCGAGTTGGCCTTCGAGATGACCGCCGCCGCACGGGTCTTGGCATTGCTGGATGTCGGGCTTTGATACATTTGCCTGAGCCAGAGGAAGCGCTCGCGCGACACGCCCAGCCGGGGCTGCTCCGTGCAGAGCGTGTTGAAAAAATCTGACGTTGCGGGCTGGGCCTTATCCACGCCCGGCTGCATCAGGGCTGATCCGGGGATGATGCTGAACGCGGAGTCACCAGGGAGCTTCCACCCGACGCTCCAATGGTCCGATCCCGTGCTCTCCTTGTGCAGCAGCTCGACGTAGTAGGTGTTCCCGGCCACGAGCGCGCGCGGGGCCGATTGCTGCGAGGGACTGGCTGCAAAATCACGGAACGCGGTCGGAGCCGCTGTGCTTGCGATCAGCGCCTTGTTTGCGCTGGACGCGTCGGTGCTCAGGTAGAACTCTGCGACGTCGTCGCCGCTGACGGCGAATGTGTAGTTTCCCGATACCGGGGCGCGGATAAACCCTGTGACTCGGGTCCCGAAGCTGTCCTCCCAACTTTGCGCCAGGCATTCGAAGGAGGTGAGGAACTCGCGCGAGGCCGGCTTGTTCGGGTAGCTGGCATTCGATGTCAGGGTGGTGAGGCTTGAGCCCGACTGCCCGGTCCAGACCTCCCGGAGCACCGAGCCGCCATTGGGAATCGCCGTCGTCGGGTACAGCCGGACCGTCGGTACGACCTGCCTCGGCTGCGAGGGCGAAGCCCACTCCAGCTTCACCGACGAATTGCCCGTGAGTTCGAGGTATTCGAGCCGGATGTTCACGCGATGCCCGCCCTTTAGCTTGATCTGGCCGCGCATCTCGCCCGTGCCTTGGAAAAAAGTCCGCGCCGCGATGCACTGGTCATCCACCCAAAGCCGTGCGCCGTCATCCGCCGTGACGTGGAACGTGTAGAGCTCCGAGAACTGCGGCTCGATCTGCCCGCTCCAGGCCACGGAAAAATACTCGCCATCGGTGATCGCGGTCCCCCCCGGAACCCCCGCGCCCCAGTTGAAATTGATCAAAGCATCCGGGCGCGTTGTCTTCAGCGTGGTGAAGTTCGAATAGTCATAGTACTTTCCAGTGAGCCCGGTCCCGTTTTGGGCGCGGGCCGCCTGGCTGCCGCACGCGACGGCCGCGCAGAGCAATGCCAGAAGAAAGCCGGCCCGCCCCTTCGGACGAAAGTCCTGAGAGGCGCTCGCCCGTCCGAGCGGTGGCTCATGCGACGGTTGGGAATCGCGTCGAAGAAGAGTTTTCCGAAACGAGTGGCCGGATGGACCGGCTTCGCCGATCAGGGCTGTGGATTCGATGGGCCGGCGGATGGGCTGGCCGGGAAAAAGCCGGTGTTGTTGGTGTGCCACACAGCGCCGGGGGCAGTCGACGTCCGGTGAATGAGACGCTAAGGCAATGGGCGCTGAATGTGGCATCAAGGGAGGCGATCGGGTCTCTAGCTGCCACCCGAAGCATTTGTCCAAGTGGCGGAGCCCTTCAAACTTTGCGAATTATTCCCTCATTTCTGCGGATTTGTCATGTCGCATGAAGTGGGGACATGGATGGCTCATGGAGCGGCGTACCTGCACCATGGCCTCGCCGTGACAGGCCCCCGCAGGGATCCTGCTGATTCGGACTCACCGCGTGCGTTCAGGAGGCGGGCTCCGCTGCCCGGCTATCTGCCAGATTCGCCGGCGCTCAAGGAAGCCCCCCGAGAAGTACAATCCCCGCTGCAACTGTCCCGGGCTCTGGAACGGCGATGATCTCGAAGCCGCCGCCGAACGCCTGGTAACTGGCGGTGAGTCTGTTATCAAATTGAAACTGGCTTGCAACCAAAGGGCGTCGGATCCGTGCTGAAGAACAGGTGGTCGAGATTATATGTCCAATTCGTGATGCTCAGGACTCTCACGGGGTCGGCTGATCCTGTGAAGCTGCCCGCGAACCAGACCGTGTTCTCCGAAGCGTCAGCAAAATCGAGAGTCGAGTTGCTGCTCATCGTGAGCGCGCTGAATGTCTGGTCTCCCCATCCGCAGCGATCCCCATTCTCAGAGTGGTGCCGGCGAGAATGTGGTTGTTGGCGGGGGGCCCGCTGTTCCGTGAGGCAAGTGCCCCTGAGAAATGACCGGCCCGGCCCCTCTTAAAACCCCGGGCCAGCATTATTGAATCGGCGCTGGTGCCTTACTTGCCGCGGCGGTTCGGATATGGCGCCCGCCCATGAGGCGGGCCTTCAAACCGCCTTTTCTGGGACGCCAAATCTGTTTGGGGGGAGAATCGATCCTGTCATGCGATGCGGAAACGGTGCGGGCTTCTCACACAATGCGGCGGCGGTTCCCGTGGAGGAGGAGTCCGGCCGCGAGGGCGGCGAGGAGCCAGGCCGACGGTTCGGGGATTGCGGTGAGGGTGAAGTCGATGTTGCCGGCGGAGTTTGCGAAG
>Ga0209398_1000168_pt1 | contig 49096 bp, 36 predicted proteins | sample AshMeaBigSpring_FD_184125 | JGI IMG/M metagenome (GOLD analysis project Ga0209398, IMG submission 184125) | Groundwater microbial communities from Big Spring, Nevada to study Microbial Dark Matter (Phase II) - Ash Meadows Big Spring (SPAdes)... | ecosystem: Environmental > Aquatic > Deep...
TATGAAAGAAAAGCCAAAACATATCCGTTTTACTCAGGACGTGAAGGACTTTGTGGAAAGAAAAATCAGGGAGGATCTCAGTCCCGAACAAATAGTGGGCATAGCAAAAAAAGACTCTCTTGCGTGCGTTTCGCATGAGCGCATTTATCTGCACCTATGGGACGATAAAAAACAGGGGGGAACCCTTCACAAACATCTGCGAACACAAGGCAAACGCTATCGGAAACGAGGCAGTAAAAAAGATAGAAGAGGCATTATCCCCAACCGCATTGACATTGCTATGCGTCCGTCAGTGGTAGATGAGAAAAGCAGAGTGGGCGACTTTGAAATAGATACCGTCATTGGAAAAAATCATCAAAGCGCATTAGTAACAATCAATGAGCGGAAAACCGGACGGGTCAAAATCATTAAAGTTCCCACTAAAGAAGCGGAAACCGTTGCTCATGCTACCATTGACGCTTTGATGCCCTACAAAGAAATCATTCATACTATCACAGCTGACAACGGTAAAGAATTTGCTATGCACGAAAAAATCAGTCAGCAACTGGATATAGATTTCTACTTTGCCAAACCCTATCATTCATGGGAAAGAGGAGCAAATGAAAACACGAATGGACTCATACGACAATACTTTCCCAAGAAAACTGATTTCGCTACCGTTACAGATGAGCAAGTACAATGGGTAGAAGATAAACTTAACAACAGACCAAGAAAAAGATTTAATTTTGAATCACCAAATGCTATTTTTAACAAATTAACTAATCAAGAAAAAGTTGCATTTGTGACTTGAATCCACCTAGATAAACATTTAGATATATTTCGTAATATTGTGCTTTCAGACAATAACAAATAATAATATCTTCCCCTATGCCTTTTCAGGTCTTTACCGCATCGGCCGGCTCCGGCAAAACCTATTCGCTAGCACTGGAATATATAAAACTCATCCTCCATAATCCCAAAAAATTCAGAAATATCCTGGCCGTTACATTTACGATGAAAGCCACACAGGAAATAAAAGATCGCATTATTTTATTTTTGTGGAAACTGGCCACTGCCGATTCCGATGCCGCTGATATGTGCAAACAGCTAGGCGAAGTGCTAAATATGAATGAGGAAGAAGTACAAAACAAAGCAAAAGAATGCTTGAGACTCATCATTCACCAATATTCACAGTTTCATATACGTACCATAGACAGCCTATTTACGGGTATGCTACGGGCGGTGCAAATGGAACTCCCTATAAACCAGGGATACCGAATAGAACTCAATACGGCTAAAGTGATTACAGATACCGTAGCCCTATTCTATCAAAACCTTGCCTATTATCCCAAAGCCAAAGAATGGCTCTTACAGGCTGCGGATAAACGAATGAATATGGGGGGTAGCTTTCTGCTGCATAATGAACTACAAAAAATGGGCAAGGATTTATTTTCGGAAAAATGGCTTACCTATCAGCGAGAAATAGCCATAAATACCGAAAACCTTCATCAAAGAATCATCGCACTTTATAGCGAGTGGAATGAAACAAAAAAAAAATCCTCCCTGCTGGCAGAAAAACTCCTCCATAGTATTAAAGATAATGGATATGAGGATAATACAATCAGCTATTTCCTATCTGGTCTTAAGCAAATTACCGCAGGTAAATGTGTTATAAATGATACATCTCTCCAAATACTCAGAGGTGAAAAAGAATTCTATAAATCTTCCTCCATAGGTACGGAACGAAAAAACGAATTATCCGCTTTTGGGCAAAATGTAGTAGCACCAATAGGTAGAGAAATACTTCCCCTCCTGGAAAACCTTACTGCCTTCGAAATTTTTTTTAGAAACGCCTTCACCTTTGGCCTGCTCACCAACCTAAATGAACAACTTATCCGCTATCGCGACAGCGAAAATATTTTTTTACTATCCGATATCAATGCTTTTTTTCGCGAAATACTGCGCGATCAGGACATTCATTTTATCTATGAAAAAACGGGTAGCCGCTATGAAAACCTCCTGCTGGATGAGTTTCAGGATACTTCCGATTTTCAATGGCATAATCTATTGCCCTATATAAAAAATAGCATCGGCGAAGGTCATAAGACCATCATCGTAGGTGATCCGAAACAATCTATTTATCGCTGGAGAGATGCAGATGCTTCCATCATTACAGAAAAGGTATTTGAAGCTCTTAACGCTTTTAAGGATAATGACAGTCATAAAAACCTAACCTATAATTATCGCAGTGCCAGGGAGATCATAGCATTTAATAATCGCTTTTTTGCTTATGCTGCAGATGCCATCAGCAACCATCCTTTTATACAAGGCAGCCATCATATACGGATGGCCTATGCCAGCGTAGAACAGCAAAACAAACGCCAAGACTCCGGCCTGGTTCAAATAGAATTTATTTCAGAGATAGTATCTGAGGATGAAAATAAAAGACAGATTAAAGAAATAGCCATAGATAGAGCTATCCAAATCATACAGCATAATCTCCATTTAGGATATGAATATCGCCATATAATGGTATTGGCAGAGAAAAATAATGAACTGCAGGAGATGGCCGAAAGACTGCGGCAGGATAAGATACCTTTTATCACTGAAGTAAGCCAGAAACTCATAGATCTCCCACAGATAGCAGCCATATACGCTTTCATTCGTTTTCTTCTGGGAGAGCGAGATGCCGTCCTTCATAAACAAATGGAAATAATCCTCTGGAGCGGTAAAAAAAGTCTTCAGAATATACTCACTCACCGGAAAGCAAAACACGAAAAATTATTTCCTCATTCCGGTGTTTTTAGCCAGCCCTTAGCCGGACTCTATCAGCAGGTATTGTATATCATAGAAACCTATTTCCCACTATCTTTTCCTGATCCCGCCGTGCAATACTTCCTGCAGCGTATAATGAAAGCCAATGCCGAAAAAGAACTGCAAATTTCCGACTTTCTACAATGGTGGGAAGAGGAAAAAGAAAACCTTATACTGCCGGGATCTGATAATGAAAATGCAGTTACGCTCATTACTGTTCATAAAGCCAAAGGCCTGGAATCGCCTATTATTATACTGCCCTTTGCCACTACCGTCTTTGGCGCAAAAAACGGTTTTTGGTCTGATAAATTACCCGAATTTTTACAGGCTCATTTTCCACTTTTTCCACTCACCTTTAATCGCGACTTAATAAAATCAAAATTTAAAGAAGCCGCACTGGAAGAATATCGCGGCAGCGCAGCAGAACGGCTGAATGTGGTATATGTGGCATTTTCTCGGGCACGGGACAAACTATATATTCTCACCAAAGCACACGTGCCACCTAAAACAATTAATTCAACTAAGATAGTAGATAAGGACATGAAGCTGGAAAACATCCTTTTCAGTTTTACCCAAAAACATCCGCCCCATCTGCGCGATGAAGATAGAAATAGCTGTATCTATGGCTCAGATATGGCGCATCATCCCATAGATAAAAAAGAAAAAAATAATCGGCAACTAAATTATTTTCCCCGGCTAATAGACAGCAGACTTCCCCTGCGACATATAGAAGAAGAAACCCTATTTGATGAGATCTGGCTTACACCCTCTTTTGATGCCAAACGCCGTGGATTGCTCGTACACAGCATCTTTGAAAATGCCGATACTACTGATGATTTTTATTTACAACTTAAAAAGATGAAAATTAATGGGCTACTCTCCGGTGATGAATTTACATCATTGACAAAACAATTTAAGCTCATCAGTGAAATGCCGGAAGTAAAGGATTGGTTTAGCGGTGAATATACCGTTTGGAAAGAAAGAGATATCCTATACGAAAGCAAACTATGGCGACCGGACCGCGTATTAATCAAAGATAGTGCTGCCTGGATTATAGATTTTAAAAAAGAAAAAGAAGATGAGTCCTATGCCCGACAGATAAACCAATATGCCCGGCTTCTCTCCACCTTGGGATATCGTGTTAAAGGACAATATATCTTTTATACCACCACCTTGCAAATACATACCCTATAATGAAAAAAACTTTTCTCGCTGAAGTCTTAGAATATTTAGATACCGATAGGGCAGTATGGCCCTATCAGTTATTTATTTTCCCCACTAAGCGAGCCGGAATCCTCTTTAAAAAAGCCATTCGATATGCTCATCCGGAAGACACATATGTATTTCCACAGATAATGAGTATAACCGAATTTATTGCTCGTTTTGGCAAGCACGAGACAGCTCCGGAACTGGTGCTGCTCACCAGACTCTATAAAGAATATCACCGCTTTTTCCCCGATAGATCGCTTGGGCAATTTTTTCCTTTAGGAAGATACCTTCTCAAAGATTTTGATGAGATAGACCGGTACTTAGTATCACCGGAAGTTTTGTTTCGCGATTTTGAACTTTGGAAAAATACAGAGTCCAGTCCGGAATCGGAAGAAGAAATGCGTGAAATATTGCGTCTCTTTCGCCACTATTTAAGCCATCCGGCCACGGATATACAAAAAGGATTTGTAGCCCTTTGGGAGGCTATGCGACAGATTTATCATCATTTTCGCACCACCTGTGAAGAAGATGCCCTATACTATGAAGGACTCTTATATAGACTGCTGGCTGAGCAGGGACCCGCCATAGATTGGAAGAGAGATCACAAGCAACTTTTTTTCTGTGGTTTTTTTTCGCTTTCGCTGGCCGAAGTAAAAATTTTTGACTATTTTATTCAATCCGGATGTGCAAAAATAATTTGGGATACGGATAGTTTTTATAGCCGAAATCCCCACCACGAATCTTTTGCCGCTATTCAGAAATACCGCAAAAGATGGTCGTCCGCTTCCAGTATCTGGTTAGAGAGCAGTCACTTTTCTTCGCCTAAAGAAATCAATGTTTATAATGCCAGCTATGGACAGGAGATTACGGCATTAGCCATAAAACTTTGCAAGACTATCCCGCACCGCGATCTGCCGATGAGTGCCATCATCTTTGCCGATGAATCGTGGATACAAGCATTTCTACCGCAGCTTCCTCCGCAACTCAGCGGCATCAATATCTCCATGGGCTACAAAGTCTCCTACACTTTCTACCCCGCTTACCTAAGTATGCTGGCTACATTACGGCAGGAACAAAATGGATATGAATCGCTATTTAATCACCCACTTACTAAACTAGCCGAAAATAGCTTCTCAAGTTTTGAGATAGAGGGGAAAATATATAATAGCCTAAGCCGCGAAGATGCCTTGCAAGGACTCACCCACCCCCATCTCCTAGCCCTACTCATAGGTGAACCAAATCTTCCACTATTCATAGAAAATGCAATCGCCCTTTTTCAGGATTTATATAGACGTATGCAGGACAAAGAAGAAATTTTATACCAGACAGATACCCTAGTCATACTCGCCATCATACGCCTATTGAGAATGAGCAAAGAAATGATAAAGGCATTGCCGGAAGAAATACCGGAAAAATATTGGCCTCAGCTTTTAGCAGAGATGCTACGTGGTATTAAAATAAATTTTGAAGGAGATCCTGAGCGTGGATTACAGGCTATGGGGTTCTTAGAAACGAGGTGCCTAGATTTTAAAAACCTAATCATTTTGGGATGTAATGAAGGCTTGCTCCCTCCCTTGCCGGCACAGGTTTCCCTCCTTCCTAATGCCATAAAAAAAGTATTTGGCCTGCCGGTGATGGAAGAGCACGATGCCCTCACCGCTTATCATTTCTATAGGCTTTTACAAAGGGCAGAAAAAGTGGACCTCATTTTTGCCACTACCAGAGAAGCCATGAGCAATAATGAAGCCAGCCGCTATATACGACAACTGCAATATGCCAGCTTAGAAAATCCATCGTCAGCTATCGTATTTAATGAATATTATACCCAAAACGAAGCCGCGCTGGATCCCGTACAAACCCGGAATATAACCATCCCAAAAACCAAAAGCATTCGCAAAAAATTATGGAAATACCTGTGCTTCGACAAGGCTGTGATGCCGGAAAAATATTTTTCACCCACCTCCCTTTGCTCCTATCTCCATTGCAGCCTTCATTTTTATTATCGCTATGTTTTAGGACTTATGCCCGCCCAAGAAATAAACTATGAAATGGATCAGCGCAATAGCGGAAATTTTTTTCATAACCTAGCCGAAATGGCCTATCCCGAGATAAATCATCGCATTGATGCCTCACTGCTGCTGACTTTATTAAAGAGCGACAATATAAAAAAAATAGCCGCAGAAATACTGCCCCATTTTGCCCAAAAAAACAATATCCCTTGGCCGCTCAGTGGACATGATGAACTTCAAGTAGAACTGCTCATCATGGCACTAGAAAAACTAATGCTAAAGGAGGCCCAAAGCATGCCCTATACCCTGCTAAAAAAAGAAGGAGAAATAAAACAACTTTTTCGAATTTCTAATAAACGGGCTGTAGCACTCAAAGGAAAAATAGATCGCTTAGAGAAAACCGATGAGGGATATCGCATCACCGATTATAAAACCGGCAAGGCCAAGGTGGCGGCAAAACTACCTATGCCAAATAAAACCTATAAACCTGAAAATTTTGATACCTTTATCCGCATTGATAGTAACCAACATTTGATTCAACTACTTCTCTATGCTTTGCTCTGGCGCGATGAAACCCATACCGAAGAACCCGTTATCCCTCATCTCTACTATCTCCAAAACCTATTGGTCGAAAATGTAGCAGAAAAACATCCGCATATAGGCAGTATAGAATTTCAAATAAATTTTCGTGATGCCATCCGTCGCCTCCTAAAAGAAATTTTTAATCCGGCTATCCCTTTTACGCAAACAGAGGATCTGCGAAAATGTAGTTATTGCGATTTTAAAAACTTGTGTGGCAGATAATCCTTTAGATTTTAAATATCGCTTTCTTATTCCACTTGCCTTGCTCATACTTTTGAAATTCATCATTCCATAATCTGGTGGCCACACAGAAAAAGAAATTTTATAGAAGACTATGTCTTGGGCATATTTTTATTTTATATGCACCGCATATCTGCTGAGGAGAATATCGCATAAAATATAATTAAAACCAGCTGGTAGCTATCTAAAAATGATATCGCCTCTTTTACTTCTCCCTCCTTCATCTTCTGCACTCTGCTGGGTGGTTCTCATTCCTTTTGATGCAGAACCCTGCTGGTTATCAGATGAGAAATAAAAACTGCCTGCTATATCCCATCAAGCCCTGTGGCATGTTTACACCTATAGAAAAAGTACATAAAGCGGAAGATAAAAATCTTTTATTCTATGGGGTTCTCTTTCTCATGGCGATTCATTATTCGGTTTTGATGACTTATGCTTTCTAGGTGTACAGCATCTAAATATTTGCCTATAAATTCTTCGCTCAGGCCCAGCTTAGACCCTTTATCTAATGCTCTTTCTAGTATTTCATTCCATCTTTTTCCCTGTAATATGGTGATGTTATTAGCCTTTTTGTATTCGCCTATTTTATCGGCCAGTTTCATTCTAGAACCTAGCAGGGTGATGATTTCATCATCTAGGTGATTTATCTGTTCACGCAGCTTAGCAAGAGCGGTTATAAACTCGGCTTTGTCGGTAGTTTCCTGACGCCAGATAAGGGTGTTTAGCATATCGGCGAGGGTTTCCGGGGTAATTTGCTGTTTGGCATCGCTCCAGGCCATATCGGGATCTATATGGGATTCTATCATAAGGCCATCAAAATCGAGATCTATGCTTTTTTGGGCTATTACTTGCAAAATATCGCGACGGCCACAGATATGGGATGGATCGCAGAGGAGGGGCATATCCGGAAACCTGCGCTTCATTTCGATGGGTAAGTGCCACATAGGCGCATTGCGAAACTCCGTATGGCCATAATGGGAGAATCCGCGGTGTATTATACCCAGCTGGTCTAGGCCACCATTTTGTATGCGTTCTATGGCTCCGCACCAGAGTTCGAGATCGGGATTGAGGGGATTTTTAATAAGCACCGGTTTCTGCACACCACGAAGGGCATTGGCTATTTCCTGCACACTGAAGGGGTTTACGGTGGTGCGGGCCCCTATCCACAGCACATCTATTTCGAAGCTGAGGGCATCCTCCACGTGTTTAGCTGTGGCTACCTCCACTGCGAGTGGCAAGCCGGTCAGTTTTTTAGCCTGAGCCATCCAAGCTAGCCCCTTCGTGCCCACGCCTTCAAATCCGCCCGGCTTGGTGCGTGGTTTCCAGATACCGGCTCTCAGCATATCTATTTTGCCGGTAAGGGCTAATCGCTTGGCGGTTTCTATCACCTGCTCTTCGGTTTCGGCACTGCAAGGACCAGAGATAATGAGCGGTCGCTTCTCCCAGAGCTGGTGGATGGGGCTTATCAATGTTTTAGATGGCATTTTATTTAAGAGATTTTTTTGCTTAATAAATTAAATGCACATAGATAGGGATAGGATTTTTATTTTAAAATCTTTTTTATCTTATTGGCATTCTCTATGAGTTCCGCTAAATATTCCCAATTTTCTTTTTCTATGCAGGATTTAAATTTGCCCAGCTGGGAAATATGTTCATTGAGCACATCGAGTACATTATCTCGGTTTTGCTGAAAGATAGGTATCCACATAGCCGGATTACTTTTTGCTAAGCGCACCGTACTCTCAAACCCTCCGCTGGCCAGATCAAAGATAGCATCCTCTTCGCGCTCTTTTTCCAAAACAGTATTGGCTAGGGCAAAAGAAGTGATATGTGAGATATGACTCACGTAAGCAGCGTGGATATCGTGGGCGATGGCATCCATATAGATAATGCGCATATTCATACGCATATAAATATCTTCGGCTATGAGAAGGGCATCGGATGCGGAATTTTCACGATTGCATATCACCACAGTTTTATGCTGAAAGGGATCTTCTATGGCGGCATCCGGTCCGCTAAATTCTGTACCCCACATAGGGTGAGAAGCTACATAACGACTGCGCCGGTGATGGGTATGCACAGCGGCACAGATATCTGCCTTGGTGGAGCCCACATCCAGAATAACCTGATGCGTGACCTTATCGAGTAAAGCGGGAAGCAGCACCGTAGCCCTATCTACCGGAATAGCTAGGATAACGATATCAGACACCGGCAGGGCATCATCCAGTGGGGCTATCTCATCTATGATACTTCGTTCTATCGCACGCTGTAAGTGTAGAGGATTAGTATCTACACCGATTATGTGCTGGCTTATCCCCTTTGCTTTTAAAGTAAGAGCCAGGGATCCTCCTATGAGTCCGGTACCGATGATAGTAGTGGTCATAAAATAGGATTCATTTTTATGCGATCGAGAGCCTCTTGTATTGTTTCCTCGGGGGCGCACAAAGATAGGCGGATATATGGTTCACCCTGCCGGCCAAAGATAGCTCCGGGTGTAATAAATACGCCACAGCGGTGCAATATCGCATCACTAAAGGCATAGGAATCCGAATAGGCTGCGGGAATCCTAGCCCATAGAAAAAGCCCCTGCTGCCCGCTGTGGCATACACAACCCAGCGTTTCCAATATCTCAGCCGCACGAAGCCTTCTAGGTATATAAATTTCATTTATGCTGCGATGGTATTCCGGTCCCAGACTCAGGGCTTCTGTAGCAGCTAACTGCACAGGCAAAAACATACCGCTGTCCATATTGCTCTTAAAACGCAAAATCTCCTCTAGGCGCGCTCCGGACCCCACCAGCATACCCACCCTCCAGCCGGCCATAGAGTGGCTCTTAGAGAGGCTATTGAGCTCTAAAACGGTGTTTTTATCTGTATCATAGGCCAGCATACTCATCGGTTTATCGTTGAGGATAAAACTATAGGGATTATCGTGGATGATGAGTATATTTCTGGATCGGGCAAAGGCGATGAGCCGCCTGAATATATCTGCATCGGCAGGCTGCCCGGTGGGCATAGCCGGGTAGTTTGCAAAAAGCAGTTTTACCCTAGAGAGATCCATTTTTTCTAACGCCTCAAAATCCGGATACCAGTCATTTTCTGCCTTGAGGTCATAAGGCACCGCCCTGGCTCCTGCCAGCGTCACGGCACTGCGGTAGGTAGGATAGCCGGGATCGGGTATAAGTGCTTCATCTCCATTCTGCAAATAGGTCATACAGAGGTGCATAATTCCTTCTTTAGATCCGATGAGGGGTAGCACCTCCTGTTCGGGATCCAGTGTTACAGCATAATATCGCTCATACCAGGTAGATATGGCCTTGCGCAGGATGGGCGAACCTTTATAGGATTGATAGGTGTGTACATCGGGCTGGAGAGCTGCTTCGGTAAGGGCTTGTATTACACTGGGATGGGGAGGCAAATCCGGACTGCCTATGCCCAGATTGATTACGGCTTTGCCGGCTTTATTAAGGGCATCTATCTCCCGCAGTTTTTGAGAGAAATAGTATTCATTTATGGAGGCGAGGCGAGCGGCGATTTTTATCATATTTTTGATAGAAGATAAGAGAGATAATGGGATTACAAATTTTTTGATGATGGATTCTTGCCCACTATGGTATTCATAGCTTTAATAGCGGCGTTGTACAGGCGTATTTGCCATCTAAAAAGCCGTGCCGCTATGACACGGGCGCTGGCAGTTATAGGGGGGCTAGGATACTGATTCGGGTGGCGGGTACTGAGGGCTGTATCTTCGGTCTCTACTGGCTTCCATCCTCTAGGATAGAAGTAGGCTTCGCACTGGTACAAGGTCATAGGATGCGGATCTACCACTCTTCTATCTTCTATTTCTATGCCGCGAAAGGCCAGCAGGTGCCGGCTTATGCACAGATATGCCCTACCCGTGATTTGCAAATCAGCTTTTTTCGGCAGGCTAAAGTTAGGTGAAATGCTGCCGGCTAGGCTGTTTTCTATCGCCATCACTGCGGCATCTACCCCGTCATCGTGTACTAAAGCCCTCTCCATCTTATAAAAGCTATCGCAGCGGAGAAGCTCCATATCTTCTCCAAAATAATAATGAGTCGTCTGGTGGTGAAAACTACCCTCAAACCCTTCATTGGCTATTTTTTGCTTCCGCATAGGTTTTATTTACAAAAAAAAACCCGGCCAGATAAATGACCGGGACGATATGATATATAATCAGGTTTATATAAAAACGCTATCTGAATACACCTTTTGCACCGGCCAAGAGGCTGTGATAATAATAATAATAATAAATCCTACTTAATCGCAAATTGGCCATCGAGGGTATCCTTTTCGGATCAAATATAGATGATTTTTTATTTCTATACCAAACTTGTAAATTATAGATAAATAAGCGGTAAAATAAATTCGACCTATAATACTGTTTTATCCCTGGTTTTTAGCCCATACACCTCGCTATACTGGTCATAAAAAGGTAAAAACAGATCATTTTTTCTTTCAAATCATTCAAAAATAAATTGACCTAAAGTCAAGAAATTAGCAGTTTCTAAAAAAAATAGCGAATTTTCGCAAACAAAGAAAGAAAAGGCTTTATCTTTGATAATAATTCCAAATAAAACAGCAACATTATGATAGAACAAGCCACCAAAACTGTCCTCAAAGGGGGAGAGTTTCTCGTAAAAGAAAGCCATCCATCGGACATTTATATTCCGGAGCAGATTACCGAAGAGCAGCGAATGTATAGAGAAATGGCACTGGAATTTGTAAAAAACCGGATATGGCCCAATATTGTGCGTATAGATAAGCAGGACTGGGAATTTAATGTGGGTTTGCTCAATGAAGCTGGCGAATTGGGACTACTCGGAGCTGCTCTTCCGGAAGAATATGGGGGTATGGGTATCAGCTTTATCACCGATACCTATATAAGCGAAATTATAGGTCAAACTCATTCATTCAGTGTGAGCATCGCCGCCCACACGGGCATAGGCACCCTGCCCATTCTATATTATGGTACAGAGGCACAAAAAAGGCAATACCTGCCCAAGCTCGCTACCGGAGAGTGGAAAGCCGCTTATTGCCTCACCGAACCCGGCTCCGGATCCGATGCCCTGAGTGCTAAAACCAAGGCCATACTCAATGCTGAGGGTACCCATTATGTACTCAATGGCCAGAAAATGTGGATTACCAATAGCGGATTTGCCAATGTTTTTATCGTCTTTGCCCAGATAGATGGCAGTAAGTTTACCGGATTTATCGTAGATGCCAAGTCGCCAGGTATATGCCTCGGAAATGAAGAGGATAAAATGGGTATTAAGGGCTCCAGTACCCGGCAAGTATTTTTTAATGAGGTAATGGTACCAGCCGAAAATGTATTGGGGGTTATCGGTGAAGGACATAAAATAGCCTTTAATGTGCTCAATATAGGCAGATTTAAGCTGGGTGTTATGACCGCTGGCGGAGCTAAAAAAGCCATTAGTGTCACCGTAAATTATGCCAATGAGCGCGTACAGTTTAAAGTGCCTATCTCCTCATTTGGTGCCATCAAGCACAAACTCGCCGAACAGGCTATTAAAACTTGGGTAACCGAATCGACCGTTTATCGCCTAGCCGGATATATACAGGATAAAATAGATGAACTTACTGCCCAGGGCATAGATGCCGCACAGGCTAAGCTCAAAGCTGCCGAAGAATATAGCATAGAATGTGCCCTTATAAAAGTATTGGGTTCAGAAACGGTGGACTATGTGGTAGATGAAGCCGTACAAGTTTTTGGTGGCACCGGATTTAGCGAAGAATATCCTGTCGCTCGTGCCTATCGCGATAGCCGCATAAACCGCATCTTTGAAGGTACCAATGAAATAAACCGCCTCCTGGCCGTAGCTCAATTGCTCAAAAAAGCTTTGCGTGGCAGCATTGATCTTATAACTCCAGGTATGGCTATACAGAAAGAATTAATGAGCATACCCACATTTAGTCATGACGATGATAGCTTTTTTGCCGCAGAAAAACTCGCCCTCAGACATGCTAAAAAAGCCCTGATCATGGTAAGTGGTGCTGCCGGTATGAAGTATATGAGAAAACTGGAAAATGAACAGGAACTCCTTATGAATGCCGCTGATGTGATGATAGATATTTTCGCCTGCGAATCGGCCATCCTGCGCACCCAAAAATTAGTGGAACGCCGCGGTGAAGCCGCCTGCCAGAGTGAAATAGATATGACCCGCGTATATCTTTCCGATGCATTGGAGCGCATGTTTTGCTCCGGCAAGCACGCCGTAGCCGCCTTTGCCGAAGGCGATGAACTGCGTATGATGATGATAGGTCTCAAGCGATTTACCAAGTATGATACCTATAACACCATCGCCGCACGCCGCCGCATAGCCGATAAAATGATAGAAGCTAATGAATATTGCTTCTGAGGTGTTGTGCTATTTACTTGCTAGTGCATGTATTACCTTACTTTGTGGTCTGTCATGCATTGCGTGAACCACCCAACTCAGCGTTGTGTCTTAGTTGCGAGAAGACACGCAATATAGCTGCCCGGTGTTGCGTGAAGACACGCAACATAATGTCACCCCTACGGGGTTTTGTATGTGGGGTTATTTATTCTTTCTATAATCATTTCACCCCTACGGGGATTTTTGCCGGCGTGTTGAGTTGGATGTCTTCAAGCAACTCAGCCGCCCAGAGATGAGTGTTACTAAGCCATCCAGTGTTGCGTGAAGACACGCAACTAAGCTGCCTAGAGTGGCGTGTCATATCTATTGAGGAAATGATGGTTTGCACGTCGATCCAATAGATTTTATTTTTACTATGTTTTATATAATTTGATCTATCCACCTTCCATTACTATTTACACTGCCTAATCCTACCTGAAGACGGATAATTAATAGAACTACATGCCCATAATGACCTTTTTCTTTGCTCCTACTGGCTCATTACCGCTTGTATTTTTACAGAGGACAAGATATATAATATATGGATTTGATGTCCCAGTAATCGAATATTTTACGGACAATAAGGAATCCCTAGCTCGTATGCTTTCTAAAAATAGAAAACCACCGGAAACATTTTTTTTATAATTGTCATCAAATGTCCAAAACATGTAGTAATCATAGGTGACATATAAGTTTTTCGTGCTGCTCTTAAATTGATGGCATTATCATTGGTATCTACAAATGGAAAAGAATCCTGTTTATAATCATTATTATTAATCCATTAAGATTTTATTTTATGAAACAAATTTATTTTTTAGTTTATAAGGCGGTTTCCGCTATCGTTTATGGCATTTTCTTTTTAATGCTAGGTTTATATTCGGCAGATTTAAAGGCACAATGTGCAAATACTTTGGACTATTTTACTACCGCCAGTTATTCTAATCAAGATGGCGACCTGTTGTGGACCTCAGATTGGATAGAGACCGGCGATGATGGAAGCCCTACAGGGGGAACAATAAGTATCAACGAAGCCACCACCTTTTTAAATTTCCGATCCAGTTCTACTTCGGTATGTAAAACCATATCGCGCTCAGTGGATTTAACGGGATATTTAAATGCACTATTTTCGTACAAATATGCCTTGTCCGGCAGTGATGCCTCAGATGTATTGAATATTATGGTGTCTAATGATGGGGGAGCTACCTTTACTACCCTACAAACCTTAACCGGTGCCTCCGGCCCTATTGCCGAATACAGTTATATAGACATCACATCATATATGAGTGCGAATACAGTAATTCAATTTCAAGTATGTGGTTTTGATGGTGTAGGTGAGGGAATTACATTGGATTTTGTAAATGTATATGCTTGCCCTATACCTATATCCGGTGGCGGCTGTACAAATAGTGGAATCGCCTGGGAATCTTCGACAGGGGTAGGTGCGGCATGGCCTGCCAATACGCAGACCACCACTTATAGCCTCACCGGCGGGGTTACTGCTACGGTCACCCTTATAGATCCAGCTAATCGCAATGGGGATAATGACCTTTATAGTGCGGCTACGCATCCTTATGATCCCTCCGGAGGTTGTTTGCCATACACTGGTGGAGGGGCAGATAATGTAACCGGGAATGGTAGTTTCACTGACCCCTGGGACTCTGATTGTAATAATCTCATTACTCGTACTAACGGTGCCTATGGACCTAATTTTTTTACTTATGTTATAAATGCCTCCGACCACACGGAGGAAACAACCTTAGAATTTTGTTTTTCTCAGCCGGTAAAATTAGATAATTTTACCGTATCGGATATTGACTATAACGGCCTATTATATACCTATAATAATTTTTCCCAATATGAATCACCAGGCAATTCCTTTCAGGATGAAGTGACGGTGACCGCAGTAGATATACTCGGAAACAATGTGCCACTAAGTATGGTGGCTGGGTCAAATATTACCCTTTCAGGACAAACTGCCACGGCCAATTATAACAGCACAGTCAATGGCGACCTAAGCCCAAATGATGCAAGAGGTACGATTACCGTATCCGTTTTTGGGGCCATATCCTGTCTTTATGTCACCTATTCTAATGGCCCTGATGATGCTGCGGACGAACAGGCTAATCCCAATCTTTATAATTGGTGGTCGGCCACGCATGGACCTACTAATGGTGCCAGTGATAACCAAGCCGTTCGAATAAATGGAATGACCTTTTGTGTCTGCCAGCCTTTCGATATTTCGCTGGTAGGAGATACCGTCTGTATAGGGCAGGAAGGAACGGTTTATTTAGAATCTGTGAGTGGTGGTATCCCCCCTTATTATTATTTATGGCCAGATGGAAGTACTGGCACCAGCTATTCGGAGATACCTCTCACTACCAGTTTATATCCCCTTGTCGTTATTACAGACATTCAGGGATGTAGTGATACCACTTCTGCCCCCATTCTAGTAGGTATCCCTACTTGTATTGATGGAGACCCTTGTACAGATGATATTTATAATAGCACTACATGTGATTGTGATCACCCTTTTAATGGTAATTGCTGTAGCATTCTTATCAGTGCGACTGGTACTATGGCCGGTCCTTGCGATATTACCGGCAGATATACCCTCACCGTGGAAATTAGCTATGGCGGCCTATTTAGCGGTGAGCAAATAGACATTAATGGTACTATTTTTACTTTAGATGGAAGCGGCAATGAAATATTTTTAATACCGGGATTAACACCTACAGGTGCATTGGAACTGGTTAATGTATTTAGTGTAAGCAACCCCACCTGTGCCGATTTTGATGGCCAAACTTATCTTAGCCCAGAGCCTTGCAGTGTACCTTGTCCTGTGCCTAATTGTACAAATATATCTATCGTTCCTAGAAACTAAAAAAATCTTTAATTCCTTCATGATAGAAGAACCGAGCCATCAGCGATAAACGATGTTTCGTAACTTCAAGTAATAAGTGCAACAGGTTTCTCCGCCCATCGGGATTTTCTATGCTGTGCAATTTATTCATTCCATAATCATTTCACCCTTATAATAATGTCACCCCTTCGGGGTTTTTGATGATACGTAATTTATTCCCTGTTGTGTGGCGTATCTTCACGCCACTCCAGCCTGTGATGTTTAATGTATTCTTTCTATAATAAATTCACCCCTTCGGGGTTTTTGATGATACGTAATTTATTCCCTGTTGTGTGGCGTATCTTCACGCCACTCCAGCCTGTGATGTTTAATGTATTCTTTCTATAATAAATTCACCCCTTCGGGGTTTTTGATGATACGTAATTTATTCCCTGTTGTGTGGCGTATCTTCACGCCACTCCAGCCTGTGATGTTTAATGTATTCTTTCTATAATAAATTCACCCCTTCGGGGTTTTTGATGATACGTAATTTATTCCCTGTTGAGTGGCGTATCTTCACACCACTCCAGCTTGTGATGATTAATGTATTCTTTCTATAATAAATTCACCCCCTCGGGGTTTTTGATGATACGTAATTTATTCCCTGTTGTGTGGCGTATCTTCACGCCACTCCAGCCTGTGATGTTTAATGTATTCATTCTATAGGGCATCTCTAAAAACCATCATTTTTTTCGAATTATTTGAACATATATAATTAATCATAATATGTTGATGTTATTTTTAAATTATTGATGTTTTATTGGCTTTTTTTGGGCAAATTTTTGCCCTAAGTTGTTTTTTAGGCAACAACTGGACATACCTTTCCCATCAATACATAATTATCTTTACATCTAGCTGCACTAATCTAAATAAATTGTAAGTAATGTTCTTTAACCCAATTTGACATTTGGCTATCATTATGCCTACACTCTTTATAAATATACCATTCATACTATTAGTCATATATCCAAAGATGTGTTCCACCTTTACTCGTATTGTGCTCTTCTTTTTATTTCTTTTTATCTGTAATGCTGTCAATGGTTTACCCCTCTTGCCTTTTTCATGTATCTTACTTTTCTTATTTTTATGCAAGAGCTTGTTTTCTGTTTTCTCGCTTCTGTATGCACTATCGGCATATACAATTTGATCTTCCTTTTTTATCAAATTAAATAGCTCCACACTATCGTGAACTTCGCAAGATGTAACACTATATCCGGTAATTAATTTGGTATCTACATCCGCAGCTATATGGTCTTTATAACCGAAATGCGTTTCATCATTTATCTTTACCCATCTGGCATCTATATCCTTCTGGCGTGACTTAGCATCGCTCCAGTCAGCGGATGTTTCACCTTGTTTTATCTCCGCATTCTCCTCGCGACTATTTCTTTGCTTCGGCACATTTACAAAGGTGGCATCCACTATCGTCCCTTATTTACAATAATGCCATCTTTTTTTAGCAAAGCATAAAGTGTCTTGAATAATTGAACGGTCAAATCAACTTTAGCTAATTCATTTCTGAAATTCCATATTGTTTTGGAATCTGGGATTCTTTGACCCATTTTGAGATCAAGAAATTCCATGAAACTTATACGGTCATTTATGCATATTTCTGCTTGATCGTCACTTAAGTTATAGAATTGCGGGCACCTCTAAAAACTAATAAAATTAATCATTTAATAAGCATAACAGATTGAATACCAAATGTTTAAATTTTTAATTTTTGGGTAAAATGGGGTTTTTAGAGATGCCCTTGCTGTAATATCAATATTTTGAACATCAATACATAATCATAAGGCGGCCTACCACCCTGGCTGGCATGCTTATCTTTTTCAATGTGCTTTTCTAATTTTAAACGGAAAAATTCAAAATCTATATGCTGAGATAATTTTTTTAATGGAAGATTGAATGAATTTATCTTCGCTATTCTTTCATCTCGGTCAAATAATCCTGGTTGATATCCCATATTAAAATTTTTTGTAAAAATAATAAATCTATTTATATAATCCAAGAAAAAAGCAGGTTTTTAGAGATGCCCTTTACAAATCTGTTTCTTCAGTTACCGATGTAAATGGCAATGGGTTGAATGATACCGGTGTTATCATCAACTATACATTTACAGTAACCAATACAGGGAATGTAACTTTGACTAATATCACGGTTAGTGATCCATTGGTTACTATAGTCGGTGGACCTTTGGCCAGCTTAGTTCCCGGTGAAAGCAATAGCAACACCTTTACGGGAAGCTATATAATGACCTTAGCGGATGTAAATACCGGCTATGTAGAAAATACGGCTACTGCTACCGGACAAGATCCAAATAATGATCCGGTAAATGATACCTCCGATGCCGGTGATGATACTGCTGAGACAGGTGATGGCGATGGCGATACCAATGGCGATCCTTCTGATGACCCTACCGTAGAACCACTCGATAGTAATCCGCCCTGTAACTGTTCTCAAATTCAAGTCACTCCTAATCCAATTAACATAGAGGATCAAGAAGTGGAATAATATGGACTTAATTAATTGTATAAGAATACGAAAGGAAGGATAATCATATTTCGACATCATTTCTTATTGGCTAGGATAAGATGTTTCTCTACAATATTTTAGGATAATTTTCCTACCGATACTTATGGGAGCACCGGAACTGTGGTGCTCCTATTTTTTTTCATCGAACTACTAGGGAAATCTATCCAGCTTAGAATTTCACAAAAAGGTCATCTCTACAACTTATTTCCTTTTTTGATTATACAAAAGGAATATTGATTTTGTGCTAGGAATCAGTTCAGCCCCCTAATCATTTGGACAGGGCTATTTTACCATAAAATAAAACTAGTGAAGAAAGTTTCACTTATTTTACCATTAAGGAAATTATCAGAGATTTATAGACCAAATCTTCAGAGAGTACTTTTAGAATATATTTTGAATCTATTTATTATCAATATCTTGCCCAGGAGGTAGTATTAACAAAAATAATTCTCCCGATATCTAATAAATGACTATTTTTGCTTATAAAATTTCAACATCCTATGTCGCTCAAAAAAAGCAATACCGGACCAGCCAAAAAAAATAGTTCAGGCATTACCACGAATCCTGCCGCTCCCAAAGGCAAAAATCTGCCATCCAACATTAAAAAACAATCTGCTCCACCTAAAGTAGTGAGGATAAATCGCAAGACTACCTAATCCGCTGTCCTCGTCTATCTAGCCATTCATTGGCTTGGCTGATCTGGTAGAGTGCTGATTTCTCAAAACCATAGCGACTGCGTATGTCTGTAATAAGCACTGTTTTATGGGCGATTTAGCATTCTATGTCCCATTGGTATCGGGTAGCTGTTTCTCTTTTTAGCCCTCCGTATCACATAGGATTGCTCTCATTTCGCTGCAAGCGACCCCTGACGATCAGGTGGTTTTTAAGGCTTACTGACCTACTCGATCAGATCTCTGCGTATTAACTGCTATGGGAATCCTTATCCATTACTCATCTGCAATTCGCTGAGCTGGCGGATATAGAGTTGAAAATAAGCACCTCTTTTTTTCATAAGATCGCTATGTGATCCATCTTCTATTATTTTTCCTTTTTCTATATAGAGGATTCGATCACAATGAATGATGGTGCTGAGGCGATGTGCCACGATAATAGAAGTACGCTTATCCATTATCATATCTAATCCTTTCTGTATGATGACTTCGCTCAGTGGATCTATGGATGAAGTAGCTTCATCAAAAATAAAGATAGCCGGATTAAGCAAGATAACCCTGGCTATGGAGATGATTTGTTTCTCACCCAAGGAGAGATTATCTCCCCCTTCGCCCACATTTTCAAGGAGCTGCTGGGAGAGCTTTTCTGCACCTATCATGTCTAATAAGCTTTTGGCTTCTTCATAGCTAGTATCTGCTTTGGCAAAACGCAGATTCTCCAGCAATGTCCCTTCAAAGAGGTGAGGCTTTTGCAATACCACGCCGGTATTTTTGCGCAGATTTATTTGTTTTATCTCCCTATATTCTTTTCCATTGATAATTACCTCTCCGTATATAGGATCATAGAACCGGCACAGTAGCGAGATGATGGTAGATTTACCCTGACCGCTGGGTCCCACTAAGGCGAGTCGCTGGCCACGGGGTATATACAGATTAAAATGCTCCAATATTTTTTGATCTCTTTCATACGAGAAACTCACATCCTTAAATGCTATATCGCCATAGAGCGAATGATCGGAAAGGGTATCATCACGGTCCTTCACGATAATCTCTTCATCTAAAAGCTGAAAGACGCGCTCACCCGCACTCAAACTATTATGCGCTGCACCATAAAATCTTGCTATGTCCATAACTGGTAGAAATACGCGTGTGGCATAGAGCATCGCCGCAGCCAGTGTACCTACGCTGATACCACCGGTGGGCAAACTAGCCCAGTATCCACCCAGCTGAAGCATTATAGCTGCCGTAACCGTACCTATGAAAATAACTGCCGGCACAAACAGCCCGGAATAGATAGAAGTCTTAGAAGAATAATACAAAAATCGCTCTCCTTGCTCTTTAAATTTTTCGGTTACTGCTTCTTCGCGAGCCAAGCTTTTATTTACTAATACGCCATTAATGTTTTCGGTAAAAGTGGCCGTCATTTCACTATTCAGTCGCCGAGCTTGCCGAGAATAGGCGAGTATATAGCGGTTTATTAGATAGGAGACCAGCACTACAAAGGGCATAGACAATAGCAAGATCATGCCGAGCCTCCAGTCATAAATAAATAAAAACAGAATGGAGAAAAAAAGCATTATCACGCCCCATATAAGATCCAGAAATCCCCAGGAGATGAGATCACTCAGCCGCTCCGAATCACTGTTTACCCGCGCAAGTAGCCATCCGTTCTGTACCTTATCATAGTAGGAATAGGAGAGATATTGTATGCGGGTAAACATCTCCTGCCGCAGATCATACAGCACTTTTTCTTTCACCTTGCCAGTATAAATGATAAAGAAATAAATAGCTACTACCTGTAAAATACCATTGAGCAGAAAAAGAGCGGGAAACAGGGCAATTTTCTGCCAGGGAAAATCATATATATCAGATCCTACCGCTATGCCGGCATTGGGAAATACAGAGCCATCTAGGTATTCTTTCCATATCAATGGCCATAGGGCATCACTTATACCCACTAGGATGATACATAGGATAAAGGGCCACATCCATTGGGGATATCGCCAGGCATAGGCATTGAGCCTTTTGAGAAAGGGAACTAGCCGTGATGTATCTGCAAATAGGATGTCCTGCGGCTTGCTCATGGTCTATTTTTTTGATTGTATATCTCAGCCAATATTTCTGTTTCTACCTGCATCTGTATAGCGGCTATGCGGCTATAATAACCCCCCGTATGTAGGAGTGAGTCAGGGGTGCCTTCTTCAATTATTTTGCCCTTTTGAACTACAAAAATGCAATCGCAGTTTTGCACAGGTTGTATGCGATTAGAGATATAAATAAGGGTTTTATTTTCATAATTTTTTACTATTTGGGCCTGTATTTCATACTCGGTATCATTATCTACAGCAGAAGTGGTATCGTCCAGAAAAAGAATATCCGGCTCCTGCATAAGGGTACGTGCCAGGGCTACTCGTTGCTTTTGCCCACCAGAGAGGGCTATTCCCTTTTCGCCTACGAGGGTATCTACACCTCGCTCGAGCAGGGTAATAGTGGTATCGGTTTTGCTTATGGCAATGATATCATCGAAACTTATAGCACTTTGATCTTTTTTTCCCGTCAAAATATTAGCGGCAATGGTATCTGAAAATAAAAAAGCTTCCTGAAAAACAGCTCCTATTCGGCTTCGCAAAAAGGCGGTATCATATACTTCTAGGGGCTTCCCATCCAGCCAAATTTTTCCACTATCTGGTTTGTAAAAATGGAGGAGCAGATAAATAAGGGTAGATTTTCCCCCTCCGGTAGGTCCTATAAACGCTATTTTTTGTCCGGCCTTTATCTCAAAAGACAGGGCATCCAATGCTTTTCTATTTTCTCCGGGATAGGTAAAACTCACTTTATCAAATCTAATATCTCCACGCAGCTGAGCCGGAAAATAGGTTCCGGTATTTTCTTCTTCCTTTTCTATGACTATCTCTTCTAAGCGCTGAAGGGCTATTTTAGCCATTCCATACTGCGATACGATGCGGCCTATCTCCCGCAAGGGCCAGGATACGATAACGGCATAGATATAAAATCCAGCTAATTCTCCGGGACTTATAGCACCAGTCAGCACAAAATATCCTCCCGCTAAAGCACTCATTACAAATTGTAGGTGTACAAAAAAATCTGAAAAAGGCCAAAACCAGCTATGTAGCTTTATGTGCCTAAGCCCCTGCTGATATTTTTCCTCATTGCGTGCTTGAAAACGGGCGATTTCGCTTTCCTCATTGCCAAAGGCTTTTACTACACGCAGGCCATTGAGGTTTTCATTGAGTAGATGGGTGAGGCGATCCGAGGCGGCTTCGTGCTCGGCCCAAATCTTTTTTTCTTTTACAAAAAACAAAGAGGCATTGTAGATGATCACCGGCATAAGCAAGATGGCTATGAGCGAATATGGCCAGTGTATCTGCCACATAAAATAAAAAGCGCTGATGAAGAGTCCGCTGAGGCGAATGCACTCCACTACCTGCTCGTAATAAAATTTTTTGAGGGTTTCTATGTCGCCGGTACAGCGCTGGATGAGCTCCCCCCTATTAAAAGCGTGGTGAAATCGAAGGGGCAGTTTTTGAATATGTAAAAAAAGCTTTTCTCTAAAACTACGCATAGCCGATTCAGTAGCCAGCGTAACCAGCCAGGTAGAAACGAAATTCAAAAAAACCTTGAAAAGGCCTAAAATAAAGTATAAAAGACCCAAAAAAGCCAGTGCGCCAGAAAGTGTATGGGCATAATCCCAGCCGGTAATACGGATCAAATATGGCAGCATACCGGTAGAGTCACCAAAGACAGGCCGGCCAGACAGATGGGGAAGGATGGCTGCATCTATGGCCGTTTCTATGATTTTGGGTTCGGTCATTTGAAAAAAAGTAGCCATCAATAGACATATACCGGATACTAAGTAGTGCCGCTGATACCGCCCCATTATATTCCAAATCTTTTTCAAATTATTTATCTGTGTATTGCAAAATATATTTACCTTTGCCCCGCAAAATTAAAATTAATATTAATGAAAAAATCCTTAATTATCGTAGGAGTTGCTTTTGCCTTTCTGAGTGCTTGCAAAGACAAGCCAGCAGCAGAAGTAAAAACGGAAGAAAAAACCGCGGCACAAACTACCCAAACCCAGCCTCAGGCACAAACCCCAGTTCAAACACAAATGATGTCACCAGAACAACAAGCTTCTGCTGATAAAGCCCTTATAGAAGCCTATGTAAAAGAAAAAGGCCTCCATGCCCAGATGACACCTTCCGGTATCTATTATGTAATAGAAAAACCAGGTACGAAAGAGCATCCTTCTGCCCAAAATACCGTAAAATGCCACTATACCGGCACCCTTCTCAATGGTAAAAAATTCGATTCTTCATTAGAACGTGGCCAGCCATTAGAATTTCCCCTTACCCGTGTGATTCCGGGATGGACGGAAGGTATTCCTTTATTTGGCAAAGGCGGAAAAGGAAAATTAATCATCCCTTCCGGATTAGCTTATGGTCCTCGTGCTATGGGCGCAGATATCCCGGCTAATTCTCCCTTGGTTTTTGATGTGGAGCTTATTGATTTTAAATAATAATACCGCTTAAACCTTGATCCCCTCGCCCACTCCGGTGGACGGGGGATTTTTTTGCCGAGCACCTACACCAATGCCCCGTTCGCCATCCCGGACCTTTTTTTCGTATATACTTCTTAAAAATAATTTACCTTTGCCCCCTTAAAAAAAAAATGATGAACAAATTCCTATTTCTACTCGCCTTTTTGTTGTTTCTCGCCAGTTCCTGTAGTAAGAAAACAGCTTCTCCTCTTAGCTTTACCGATCCCCAAGCTATCGCAGATAATAAGCTCATTATCGAATACATAAAAACCAAAGGCCTCAAAGCTAAACATACGCAGTCGGGTATTTATTATGTAATAGAAAATCCTGGTTCTAATGAACATCCTACCGCCGCTAATACCGTAAAATGCCACTATACCGGCACCCTTCTCAATGGCAAAAAATTTGACTCTTCTATAGACAGAGGAACACCCTTAGAATTTGCACTAAACCATGTAATAAAGGGCTGGACTGAGGGCATCCCCTTACTGGGAAAAGGGGGAAAAGGCAAATTTATTATTCCCTCCGGCCTCGCCTATGGCACCAGAGCTATGGGTGCTGATATCCCTGCCAATTCTGTATTGGTTTTCGATGTAGAGTTATTTGATTTTAAATAGTTTTTGTATGAATAGGCTCACCCCCATTGTCCATAGATAATGGGGGTATTTTTTGCCCTTCTCTATAATAACCCTTGCCTACAAGATGAATTCATCTCAGCTCATAATTATGCCCACTCCTTATTTATCAGGCCTAGGCTGTTCTATGTCTTATACCCGCCATTCAATAGCTGAGTTTTACAACGATTTTTTTTCGTGTGTAAAAGAATGAAGGACCCGATCTAACCTGATCCACCTTGTGGCTAAGTAAAAATCCTTATGTAGCACTGTAAAGTCCACTTTTATCGCTAATAGAGACTTTATTTTATGAGCTGTCATTAGAGCTAAATTTCCAATAGGAAGTAACCTATGAAGCCAGGATACCCTATATATATAACCGAAATTAAAAACTGCCCATTCATATTTTTTATCCCTAAAAATAGGATGAAATCCCTAATTGTATAATACCTGTCTTACTAGGGCGATTACCGACAAGGTCTCTAGCCTGCAGATACTTATAGTTAAATCGAATAACTGCTGTACCTACCGGTCTAAATGCAATACTCGGTGTTATAGCCCAAGTCTCATCATATATTTTCTGTTCTGTATGCATAAACTTATCACGGTTAAAATCTGCATAGTCAAAACGCAATCCGACATTTAGTTTGGCACTGTCCCAGCTCAATAGACTCCTATTGAGCAACGTGCCTACTATATCACAATATGCGCCGAACTGGCTTGTACCATAATTTTGTACATAGTTTAATGGCAGTTCTATAATTCCCTTAACTAATTCTCCGGTGAGATTAATTCTATTATTTAATAGTGAGGTGCTGAAGTCCACTGCTACTAGACTTGCACTTCTTTTAGCATCTATTTCTAAACCGTCTATTTTCCATTGATTATAGACGCCCGTCAAATAAGATAATCCTAGTTCCCCTACTTTCCTGTTTCGTATCCCAATTTTACCGGTAAACATTGGAAGGCCACTATTACTTTTTGAAAATTTATCGGTATTTTCTTTTGCCTCCTTAAATGAAGTATGATCGCGTTCATTTAAAATGAGATGGTCGTCAAATCCATTAGTCAGATAGGTTTCATATCCAAGAGTCCAATTTTGGTAAAAATATTTACCGTGAAACCCAAAGCCAATGTTTGATAAAGTAGAAGGTATAATTTCTGTCATGGCTATAGGTCTATCAATAAAATCCCATCGAGGGCCATCATGATTTTGATTAAATGCACCTATCGGATTCAATAAAATTCCTCCTCTGGCATTTATTAATGGATGAAACTCAATATCCACTAATGCTGTTTCTATATTTATTTCTTCTGTTCCATCTTCAAACTCTATTTCAGATATAAATTTTATTTTTTTTGCTATAGTACTGGAGAAAAACAATGTCATTCTTCGCATCTGAAAATGCAACCCTTCACTTACCCCATCTGTTGCGGCATAGACAGTGTTTGCTTCTATATATCCTCCTATGGCGATTGGCAATTTATTAAACCCCAAAAAGGGACGATTAAAAATGGCGTCCATATTCATTTTTTGATTAATCGTATCAGCTGGTATTCGATTAATCAATTTAGTGTCGTCCTGTGCATTGGCAAGAATAGAAATACAAGCAAAAAGCACTATTAAGGCTATTCTTTTATTAAAGCTGAATAAATATATTCTCATTGTTAATGGTTATTGTAAATGTTTTCAAATTTTGCTCTGCCGGTGGGTTTTGTACGATACCCCTGTTTGTAAATTCGCTTCCGTGGCAAGGACAGACTAAAAAATCGCCTTGATTATGCAATTCACAATGGCTATGTGTACATTCCATTAAGACCGCTGAATATTCGGTTTCAGAAAGTTTAAAAACACAAATGGGAAAACTTAAATGATCTGTTTTAATTAAAACATATTTCCTTTCCGTATTTTTTCCATTATCAGTCCTTATGAATTCTGATTGATTGATACTTATACTATCCTTGTTTTTCAAATGCTTAGCATAATAATTAGAGCTTGCACAACTTTGCAAGAAAGTGGTAATAGCAGCAGTGGAAAGACAAGCAAATCCACAAGTCTTAATAAATTCTTTTCTGTCCATTTTTATAATGACTTTAGAAAATCAATTAGTGCAGCTTGTTCTGATGTATTAAGTTGCATATAATTTGTCCTACTCTGCAAGGCTTCTCCCCCGTGCATTTCGATAGCTTGTTCTATAGAAGTGGCTCTTCCATCATGCATTAAAAAATAATTTCCTCCCTGTGATAGTATAGCTAATCCTAAGCCCCATAGAGGAGTTGTGCGCCATTCATTAGTAAATGCTGTACCTTCTGTATAGTGGTCATCTAACTCATTGCCCATATCGTGTAATAGCAAATCCGTATAAGGATAAAATTCTTTATTATTCAAGGCTGTAATGGGGGAATACCCGGTCATTAATTTTTCTTTATGACAGCTATTACACTTTATTTGATTAAAAATAATGGCCCCTTGCTGAACATTTTCATCCGTTTTATTCCGCTGAATGGGTGCTTGCAATGTTTGTATATAAAACACAGTAGCATTTACACTATGGTCAGAAATATCCAGGTCAGAACTTGTGACAGGATTCGTACCACTTAAATAATTAATAGGATTTTGAGGCATAAAGGAAGTAGTGATACCCATATCCTGGTTAAAGGCTTGTACGGCTTGCTGATGCAAATTATAGGTACCTGCTTTTCTCCCAAATCTACAAATATACTTTCCATATCGTGATAAAGCATTAGGCCTGGGTATAACCCAGTTAGGTATGGTATTCCAATTTACTCTTCCCGATATGCCATCACCATCCATATCATTAGGGTCTGCCATCGCAAGTATATCTAGTTCGCTGACATATTCTATAAATCCCACACCAGCCACTATGGGCGCAATAAATTTACTACTAGTAGCACCCATTGGCAATTGTTCACCTAAATGTCCTGCAATAAAATTATGCTGTAACTGTGGGCCACCTTGTGATAAAAATTGATTTCCAATGGTATCACTTTGACCAAACCGGGTGAGTGCCGTAAAAGGATGGCCTCTATTGTCTCCACTATGGCAACTTGTGCAAGAGGATGCTACATATATAGGGCCTAATCCCGTTTCTTCTGTATAAACCTCGTCAAATTCCTCATCGCCTTCAAGAAATAATCTCTTCTGTGCATCTGTTAACCCTTCTATAGGTGAATCTAAAACAGATGCTGGATCGGGGGCAGGTGGCAGTATTTTCTCGCAAGATAAGAGGGCGAAAAACACAATGAAGAATGTGGAAATGACGAGGGTATTTTTTTTTATTTTCATATTGCAAAAATAGTACAATAAAGCTAATACAATTAAAAAAAACATAAGATAGTGCGAAAGTACGGATCTTTTCTTGAACGGGTTCGACCCCATATTTCTCCCATAAGAATGACCCCATTTCCTTATCCGTCTAAGAGGGTCGAGGCTATTATTGCGAACACCTTTTCAGTTTTCTGTCTGTGTGTTTATAGGATTTTTACACAGTATATTTCAGGGTTGAACTTGGATTTATTCTGCCGGTTATTCCGGTTTAGAAAGCACAATTTTTAGGGAATCTGGGGAAAGGAATCACATCACGGATATTAGTCATACCGGTTACAAACATCATCATACGTTCAAAACCAAGGCCAAAACCGGCGTGCTTATTGGTGCCAAAGCGGCGAGTGTCCAAATACCAGTACATTTCTTCGATGGGTATGTGCATTTCCTGCATACGTGCAGTGAGTATATCTAATCGTTCTTCGCGCTGTGAGCCACCCACCATTTCACCTATTCCTGGGAAGAGGATATCCATCGCTCTCACAGTTTTTCCATCGTCATTGAGGCGCATATAGAAGGCCTTTATCTCTTTGGGATAATCGGTGAGGATAACGGGTTTATTAAAATGCTTTTCAACTAGGAATCGCTCGTGTTCGCTCTGGAGATCGGTGCCCCATCCAGTCACCGGATATACAAATTTTCCTTTTTTATTAGGTGTGCTTTCTTTGAGTATATCTATGGCTTCGGTATAGGTTAGCCGTTGATATTCATTTTCCACACAGAAACGCAGTTTATTTATTAGGCCCATCTCGCTGCGCTCCTGTAGGGGTTTTTGTCTTTCTTCTTCGGCGAGCCGGCTATCCAGAAACTGCAGATCATCCATACAGTGTGTAAAAGCATAATTTATCATATACCTGAGCAGTCCTTCGGCGAGATTCATATTGTCGGTAAGATCTACAAAAGCTACTTCGGGCTCTATCATCCAAAATTCGGCCAGATGCCGAGCGGTATTAGAGTTTTCGGCACGAAAAGTGGGACCGAAGGTATATACTTTGCTCAGTGCCATCGCCGCGAGCTCAGCTTCCAGCTGACCGGATACAGTGAGATTAGCTGCACGGCCAAAAAAATCTTGGGCATAATCTACCTTTCCTTGGGCATCTGTGGGCAGATTATCTAGATCCAGATTAGTAACTTTAAAAGCCTCCCCGGCACCTTCTGCATCGGAAGCGGTAATAATGGGCGAATGAAGATAGAAAAAACCCAGGTCATTAAAATACTTGTGTATGGCAAAACTCAGATGGTGGCGTATGCGAAATATGGCACCGAAAGTATTAGTGCGAAAACGCAGATGGGCTATTTCACGCAGAAAATCTAATGAATGTTTTTTAGGCTGAAGAGGAAATACATTTTCTTTGCTCAGATCCGATTCGCTATCTCCGTGAATAATGATTTCATCGGCCACTATTTCTACAGTTTGTCCCTTTCCTTGTGAGGCTATAAGCTTGCCTCTTACCTCCACAGCAGTCCCGGTAGTGAGCCTGCGAAGCATGGATTCATCAAAGCGATTAAGATCTATTACGACCTGAATATTGTGAATAACGGAACCATCATTGATAGCCAAAAATTGGTTGTTTCTAAAGGTGCGTACCCATCCTGTTACGATCAATTCCTGCCCACTGGGCACTACTCGTAAGATTTCTTTTACTGTCATTGTGCATTTGGTTTTAAAGCCTGAAATCCACTTTTATTTCGGACCCACAAAACTAACCATTAATACCTATGATCGCTATACTGGGTTATAAAGAAACAGGTGTACCCACACCTTTATCCCCGAGCTACAGCCTGGGACTGGTATATAAAATAGGTATTAAATGCAAGAGCTCTTAGTGCTCTTGCTTCCTTCAGATTAAAAGGAATTATCGAATAATCTAAGTATGGGGACTATGGGAGTTGTATTTGTGCAGTGCCTACTTTACTGCGATTGTTAAACCATAGGTTATAATCGAGATTATTTACCACAGCACTTAAATTTCCATCCCAGGCAAGATACTGGTTTACCCCCGAATTATTGCTATACCAGGCATTGTAATCGTGATTATTAATAACCCCGGATCCATCATAATCTCCGACAAAAAGTCCGTAGCGCAAGGCAGTGGCATCTATTAGTTTTAATTGCACCACGCCGATAGCCTGGGATTGTGCGGTAGTAAAATCATAGGCATTAGTACTATTAGGCAATGCTACCGGAGCTGCACTCATTACCCCCAGGTGGGCGCGGTGATATACAGTGATGTAGTAACTACCCGGCGTAATATTATTAAACGAAATGCCTATATTACCATTGGCATCTAATACCTCGCCATCATTGCGCAAGAAGCCGGCTGCTTCGCCCAGAATGGTTGACTGATCGGTATCGCGTATTTGCATATATACCCAGTCCGAAACGGCTGGCGGGATAGAAGCTGCTATTTCTGTTCCGGCATAATTATAGGGATAGGCTCCATAAGGTTGGCTAAGGGGGATGGTAGTCCCTAGGGCGGTACTCATAAGGCCGGTAGAGGCATTGTAAGGGCCTTCTAGAAGCAGTTTTACCCTTACTATGATGCTCTGCTGGGTGCCGGTACATATACATTGCGCATTATAGCTATCGCCGGTGGTATTAGGATCGACATCATCGCAGGGATCTCCAGGCACAAAATTTCCCGCTATGCCATAGCTGCAATAGCCGATGCAATCGCAATTGCTATCAAATATATCTATAGGTGTATTCGTATTCCCATCATCACAGGCATCGCCGGGTGACTGAATACCCGGCATGGTGCTGCTGCAATCAAATACGCCGGCACAGATACAGTCACTGCCATAGACATCATTTGAGGTGGAAGGATCGCCATCATTACAGCTTTGCCCGGGGCTCTGAAAGCCGCTTACGGCGAGATCGCAATCGCCCTGACAAAGGCAGGAGCTATCATAATAACTAGCGGGGGTAGCTGCATTGCCATCGTCACAGGCAGTTCCGGGGGTCTGGTAGCCGGGTAAGGAGGCATCGCAGTCGAGGTTACCTACACAGTCACAGCTATTATTCAAGGTATCACCACTGGTAAATGGGTTTCCATCATCGCAGGCAGTACCGGGTAGGGCGGGACCGCCAGCTACATCATTACAATCATAAGGCGCTCCCATACAGATACAATTAGCATCATAGACATCATTTCCGGTATTGGGGTTGTTATCATTACAGGGGTCGCCGGGAGACTGTTCGCCGGGCACCGTGGCATCGCAGTCGGTGGGGGGAACCACTCCGCAGCCCCCCCCGGTTCCACAGCCATCTAAAATACAATCAGCCCCGCCATCTATCTGCGGAGAGGCACCGCCGCAATCCGTATAATTCCAGGATAAAGCGGAATAGTTGAAAACATTGGTAGGATCATAATCTACTCCTAATATTAAGATAGTGTCGGATGCGGAAAATAGGCCGGTAGAGAGGGATTGCCAGCTGACTCCATTATCCGAAGAATAAAACCAATAGCCAGGAGGAGATAGTACGGTAAAGTTCATCTCTCCTGCGGTATAGAAATTATAGGTCCAGGTGACTCCTCCATTTCCGCAGTAGTAGGCACCTATCTCATCTACACACTGGGCAGAGAGCGAAAGGGAGTAACTAGAAATAAGTGTACCCAGTAAGGCCCAGTAGATTAGTTTTTTATACTGTACACCGAGAAAGTCGAATCCTTTACGTAACATTTTTTTCATAATTCTGGTTTGATAGACAAAATTATTACTTTTTTTGAAACAATAACAAAATAAAATTTCCTACTCTATTATTTCTAATTGCGATAGGGATAGAGCGGATATCCTTTTATGGGCAAGCCTGGTGCACATAAAAGATAGTAGCGATAGCCCGGGCCGCCTAGGTGCTACCCATGCCAAGGAACAGGCGGCTAGGGTGGACATACCCTAGGGGGATAATAAGGGAATCCACTGCCCGCGGCATCGCCCAAAAAAAAATAATTCTCTCAGGGATTTAAATAAAAATTCATGAAAATGCGTTGAAAGAAAACAGCGATGAAGCGGCGGCATTTCAGCTATTCATAAGGTCTTCAATCTCCTCCGCTTCGCGGGGTATATGGGCCATAAGATCTAAGTTTCCGCCGGCTTGTATGAGCAGATCATTTTCTATGCGTATGCCCAGTTTTTCATCGGGGATATAGATGCCCGGCTCCACGGTAAATACCATTCCCTCCTGAATAGGCTTATAGCGCGAACCCACATCGTGTACATCCAGTCCCAGAAAATGGGAAATGCCGTGCATAAAATATTTTTTATACGCCGGCTTTTCTTTGTCTTGGTTTTTCACATCCTTTTTAGTGATGAGCTTGAGTCTGATCATCTCTTCGCTAGCTATCTCTCCCACTTGCTGGTGATACTGGGCCAGCATTACGCCAGGATGCAACAGCCGGGTGGCTTCTTTCATTATATGAAGCACACTGTTATAGACTTCTTTTTGTCGCTTGTTATACTTTCCATTTACGGGTATGCTGCGGGTGAGATCGGCGGCATAATTTGCATATTCGGCACCGAAGTCCATGAGAATCACCTCGCCCTCTTTGCATTTATCACTGTTCTGGTGATAGTGGAGTACACAGGCATTCTTGCCAGTGGCAATGATGCTTCCATAGGCGGGTCCGGTGGCTCGATTACGCAGGTACTCGTGCTGTATCTCAGCTTCTATTTCATACTCATATACGCCGGGTTTTATGAATCGGCACACGCGCTCAAAAGCCAGGCCGGTGATGTGGCAGGCTTCCTGTATAAGCCCTATCTCTATCTTATCTTTTATGCTGCGCAGATCGTGAAGGATGGGAGCGGCACGTTCAAAACGATGGAGGGGATACTGCTGCTGCATTTCTCGGGCAAAACGCAATTCGCCATACTGTACCGGCGAGGCATAGCGATCGTGTTCATTGAGATTGAGATAACAGGTAGTGGCCAGATTCATCATCTCGTGAAGGATGCGGGGCATATCTTCCAGCCAGTATATTTTTTTTATGCCGGATGTCTTTTCCGCCTCTTCCATTGTGTATTTATGCCCTTCCCATACCACTATGACCTCATCTGTGCGGCGGAGAAAAAGCAGCTCGGTATGTTCCTTTCGCGGGCACTGGGGGTATAAGACCAGCACTGTCTGTTCCTGATCTATGCCGGAGAGATAAAAGAGGTCGGGATTCTGACGAAAAGCAAAAAAGCTATCTGCACCGCGGGGCATTTCATCATTAGAAACAAAAATGGCGATGCTATCCGGCAGCATACGCTCGGTAAAACGCTGCCTATTGCGGGTAAATAGCTTGGAATCTATGGCTTTGTATTTCATAATAATTTGGAAATCCAAAAATATAGTTTTCCTGCGAATCCTCTGTTTTAGGTTAGTTTTGCACAAAATTAAAGCCTGAAAAAAACACTCTATATTCTTCGTCACGGCGAAACGGAACTAAATCGGCTGGGCGTCCTTCAGGGGCGGAGTATGAATGCACCACTCAATGAAGCGGGAAAAGCCCAGGCTAAATCTTTCTTTGAATATTACCATCACATACCTTTCGATCATCTTTATTACTCAGCCCTGGTGCGCACCAAAGAGACCCTGGCCCCTTTTCTATCCTTACCTCTCCCGGCCACCGAAGATGCGCGCATAGATGAGATAAACTGGGGACATTATGAGGGCAGACCCCCCTCTGAAGATACTGTACGCCACTATGAAAAAACAGTAGGAAAATGGCGCCGGGGCGAAACCCATACCAAACCGGAAGGAGGCGAAAGCCTAGATGAACTCTGGCACCGTGTAAATGACTTTATGAATGACTTACATGCGCGACAGGACATAAATACCGCCCTTATCTGTTCGCACGGACGCACCATAAAAACGATGCTATGCTATCTCACCGGCACACCGCTGAGCCGTATGGATCATTTTCCGCATAAGAATACTTCTCTATATATTTTTGAAGCGGGAGAACCCACCGCCCAGTGCAGTGTAGATCATCTCATAGCCGGAGGGGTCTCCTATCTCTAAAAAAAAATCGCCGATGGCCTCCTTCCCTCCTCCCCTTCTTTGGCTAAAAAAACCGGGCGAAAATTTTGTCTTCCTCTACCGCGAAAAGGATGAGCAGCCGGATGTGCAAGCCCCCACAGATTCGGTGATACAGCTCCATCCCTTTCAATGTACTGCCAGAAATCCCCCCTTGTCCTTTCTTTCTCCTTATCCGCAGAAGATATACATACCTGACTTATCCGAAATGATAACGGCTCAGCACCTACCTTGGATGGAATATCTGCGGTCCACAAATACGCCTACCACTACCCGCGAAGATCATATACAGCTGATAAAAAATTTCCAAAAAGAAATGACTCATAACGGATTGATAAAGGCCATCGCTTCTAGAGCAAAAAAAATACCGATGCCTGCCCATTTTCATCCGGCTCATTTTTTTAGGGCCATGTGTGAGTGTTATGAGGATGCCTACGTGTATCTCTTAGCCCACCCTGAGGCAGGACTCTGGACGGGCAGCAGCCCGGAACTCCTGTTAAAACAAAAAAGCAATGAGATAGAAACCCTCTCTCTGGCAGGCACGCTGCCCAATGTGGAAGCTGCCTCTTTCGGGATTAAGGAATGGGAAGAACAACAAATCGTGACCGACTCCATACTCCAGATACTAGCGGAATATAGGATCCAAACAGAAAAACCGGGGCCGCCGCAGGTAAAAAAACTCAACCATATAAGCCATCTCTATACCCCCCTCTTCGGAAAAATAACGGGTACGACTATGAAGGCATCGATGCTGGCCGCCGCCCTACATCCCACTCCGGCTGTAGGTGGCTTTCCCAAAGAAAAGGCTATCCGGGCCATAAACCAATATGAAAATTATGACCGCGCTTATTATACCGGATATACCGGCATCACCGACCCATACGGATCCCTGTTTTTTGTAAATCTGCGGTGTATGCAGGTAACTCCTCACCATATCCTGCTCTATGCCGGTGGTGGCATCACCCTACGCTCTCTGCCGGAAAAAGAATGGGAAGAAACGGAATGGAAAATGCAAACGTTAGAACAGCTCTTAGTCCGGCTGTATCCGCCCTAACCGACAATCTATGTCCCCCCATGCCGGGTTTCCGAAAAAAGAATGTCGGCATCTGTGGGGTAAAAATAAGCAGGAGCAATAGTAGCTGGGGTGAAACAGCAATAATATGACCCACAAGGGCCCAAACTTGCCCACAGGAGGCCGCATTGCCACGACTGATGCGTCTTACTGCCCCCAACAGGCAAAATGGCTACGGGCCGGTTCTATACACCTCACTGCGCCCATTTATTTATCACAGATTAGTTTTACAGCCGTATGCAAACGAATAAAACGGCCATCCGGCATTTGGCCCACATCTGTGCGGCACTGAATGTACGCCACATCGTATTTTCGCCCGGCTCGCGCTGTGCGCCCTTAGTACTGGCCTTCGAAAACGAAAAAGATATCGCCACATATACCATCATAGATGAGCGATCTGCGGCTTACACCGCCGTGGGTATGGCTCAGCAGTACGGCCATCCGGTAGCCCTAGTATGCACCTCCGGCACGGCCGTGCTCAATTATGCCCCCGCCATAGCCGAGGCCTACTATCAGCGTATCCCCCTGCTTATACTCACTGGCGACAGGCCCAGGGAATGGATAGGACAAATGGATATGCAAACCATAGCCCAAAACGGCATTTTTCAAAACTATATAAAAAAAAGTTTCGAGCTTACGGCAGAACTCCATCACCCCGATGAACTATGGCATAATGACCGTATCATCTGCGAGGCGATCTACCACTGCCTATATCCCGCCCCCGGGCCGGTGCACATAAATATTCCTATGCGGGAGCCGCTCTACACCATGAAGGAATCGGTGGATGACCCATCGGCACCCAAAATCATCCACGCCCATACCCGTACCCCTTATCCAGATGCTGCCACCCTCGCCCTACTAGCAGATGAATGGAAGGCAAGCTCCCGGATAATGATACTCACCGGCTTATTAAAACCCGATCCTCTTCTCCGCGCTCTGCTAAGGCGGCTGGCCAAAGAAAAAAATGTGGTCATACTCACGGAGTCCACTTCCAATCTGCCCGGGGAGGAATTTGTACAACAGATAGATTTACTCCTGGAGTCTATGAATGCGGAGGAGATGAGGGCTTTTAGTCCTGACCTGCTCATAAGTATCGGCGGATATGTAGTATCAAAGAAAATAAAGACGCTTTTCCGCAGCAGCAAGCCCCGCAGTCACTGGCATATAGATGCAGCCGGTGAGATGGCCGATACCTATCAAGTGCTCAGTCGCCTGCTGATATGGGATACCCATGCCCTGCTGAAAGCCGCCCTAGAATTTGATCCCATAAATGGAGAGTGGCGTAAATCTATTATGCAGCGATATGCTCAAGCGCTTGCGGCAAAAGCCCGATATACCAGCTCCCTGCCCTTTTGCGATCTAAAAGTGTATGAGATCCTCTCTCACTATCTCACCGAGGATTATGTGCTGCAATGGGGAAATAGCACGCCGGTACGCTATTCTAATCTCATAAACCTACCTTTCCACTGTCACTCTTATGCCAATAGAGGAGTGGGAGGAATAGACGGGACTGTGAGCACAGCACTAGGGGCAGCTATGGCTTGCCGGAAACCGGTATTGCTTGTAGTGGGCGACCTGGGATTTGGCTATGACAGCAATGCCCTTTGGAATCCATATATACACCACTTGCCCCTGCGCATGATCGTTCTTCAAAATGGCGGGGGTAATATCTTTCGCATCATAGATGGTCCGGAAAAAACCGGAGAAGATATTTTTTCCAGCTATTTCGAAACCCCGCATCCCTATTCTATAAAAGGGCTGGCCGCAGCCTATAACATAAAACATCTAATAGCTACGGACGAGGATGGTCTGCATAAACAATTACCTAGTTTTCTGGCACCGGCTCCTTATCCAATGATATTTGAAATCATAACTGATGGCAAAGCCAGTAGCCTATTTCTAAAAGAACTCTTTGCCCGTATTAAGAAGGGACTATGAAGCTGGCAAAAAGCTTTTATAAAAAACATCCCTCATTAGCCATCACCCTGGTGGTAGTGCTGGGCATACAGCTGCTCTATGCTCCTGCTGCTAAAGCCCATTTTACCGATGATAGCTGGGAGCTCATCACGGATTGGCAGCGCTATGGATGGCAAGGGTTTAGGCAAAATTTCGGATACAATGGGTTGTACTCTGTTTATCATTTTATCTATTTTTCACTATACTTGCTGCTGGGTACCCACTGGCTGAGCTGGCATATTCTCCTCACCGGTTTTTATGCGGTAAATATCGTGCTGGTATGGCATTGGATAAAGCAATATCTGCAAACCCTTTCATCTGCTCGTTTTATGGCTACTGCTTCCGTGCTGCTGCTCCTCACTTCACCCTATCACAGTGAGCCGGTAGTATGGTCGGCAGCTATACACTATCAGGTTTTACTTTTCATCTTTATCGTAGGTTCTATTTATTTTATTCCAAAGCAAGAAAAGTTAGGTCTAAGCGATACAGGTTTATGGATTTTACTATACAGTCTAGCTTGTTTTACACAGGAAACGGCTTGGGTATTTCCGGCGGCCTGGTTTCTACTGTATGTTTTTTATGGCGGCCGCCCACCATTAAAAAAAGATTTAAAAAAAGGCTTCACCCATATTCTTATTCCGCAGATGGGCGTTTTGGTTATTTATTTTATTCTGCTTTGGTATCATAAAGGTGTCCTTATCCCCCATTATGGTGCTGAGGCACACACGGCTTATCTCTCACCGGCGGCTTTGGCTTCGCATATAGGCGGATATTTTTTTAAATGGTTATTGCTGGGACAATACTGGCCGGCTTATTACCGCGAGAAAGCCTTTGCTCTTATTTTAGCTTATTCATGGATACCGATAATTATAGTGGGTTTGCCTCTACTGGTGCAATATCTTATGCGATCTGTCTTTGGAAAAACGCAAAACAAAACCGGACTTTGGGTTATGCTCGCTTGTCTTTTCTTGCTTCCCGTCCTTTCCCTATATTTTTTTCATCTCCACCCGATAGAAACAGATCGTTTTCTCCTGCTGGCTTCGGTGTTTATGGCCCTTCTCATGGCAGAGAAGCTGAGCTTAGTGCAAGGCAAGCTCAAATGGGGATTGCTTATCATTTGGGTGGTATTACAGTCTTTTTTACTTATAAAAAACAATGTCTCCTGGCAGCAAGCTGCCCGCATACAAGAAGCTACTGCGGCCCTCGTCGCTCAAAATACCCAAAGACCTTTAGCCTTAATCAATATGCCGGTAAATTATAAAGGAGCCTATATCTTTCGCAATAATAATAAACTTCGTCGCTATCTTCGTACACAAGGCCTATATGACAGCCTATCGGCTCCAATAATTCTCTCCGGCACCCAATTAGAAAACGACCACAGTGGGGTAGAAATAGCGTGGCTGGATAGTACCTCCCTGCGTGTGGTGGCTCAGGGCGGTTCGTGGTTTTGGGACAATGGGCGGGGAGCTATGGATAAAAACACGCCTGAATATGACCGGGATGTGGAAGGCTGGTATTGCGATTTAGATTTTAAGGGAGAGGCCTATCGCCATTGGCGACTCTATTATTTTCAAAACCAAGATTGGAAGGAACTAAGCCCCTACCCTCACCGGAAAGCAGAACCCTGAATGTACGATCCCATCTATAAATCTTAACTTTGCAAGAAAAAAACAACCTTTTATGGGTGACAGAAAATGGGAAACCATCAAAGAATATGAAGAGATCTGTTTTGATTATTACGAGGGCATAGCTCGCGTGATGATAAACCGCCCCAACTATTACAATGCCTTTACGCCCAAAACCAATAAAGAGATGATAGATGCCTTTCAGCTATGCAGAGAGCGGCAAGACATCTATACCGTGATACTCACTGGTGCCGGCGACAAAGCCTTTTGCAGTGGCGGAGATCAAAACTATAAAGGCATAGGCGGCTATATAGATGAAACAGGCGTACCCCGACTAAATGTGCTAGATCTGCATAAGCTCATACGGTCTCTCCCAAAACCTGTAATAGCGATGGTAAATGGCTATGCCATAGGAGGCGGCCATGTACTGCACGTAGTCTGTGATCTTACTATAGCTGCAGACCACGCCCTCTTTGGTCAAACGGGGCCTAAAGTAGGCAGCTTCGATGGTGGATTTGGTTCCTCCTATTTGGCTCGCCACGTAGGACAAAAAAAAGCCCGCGAAATATGGTTTCTCTGCCGGCAATATACGGCCCAGGAAGCCTGCGATATGGGTATGGTAAACAAAGTGGTGCCACTCGCACGACTGGAAGATGAAACAGTAGAATGGTGCCAAACCATCAAGCAGCGCAGCCCCATGGCAGTACGCATGATAAAAATGTCCCTCAATGCCGAGCTGGATGGGCAGCACGGCATAATGGAACTGGCCGGCAATGCCACCCTGCTCTACTACCTCACAGAAGAAGCCCAAGAGGGCAAACAGGCTTTTTTAGAAAAACGCAGACCCGATTTTCATAAGTTTCCCCAGTTTCCCTAGGAAAATTATTTCTTGACTGGGTAGTTATTGCCCATTCACAGCCCTTATTTGTGCTTAGAACGCGACCTCTTAGTTAATCGTAGGCTATCGGATGATATGTTTTTTTTGGGAGGGTCATCTGCAGTTTTTTGGACAATATCTTTTACTATAAAACTCACGATTTCAGCAAAATCCTGGCTATCAATACAGCGGTATTTTCTATCTAAGAAGATTTCCCGTGAAGGGAAACGATAATTAAGCTGAATGGAGAGCTGGTAGTAGTCGGAATTTGCCGGACGAGCCGGAAAGGGTAGTGTTACGGGGATATTTTTATTGAGACTATCTGGTATGAGCCAGGGGGTGAGGACTTCGCTATCGCCAAAATGTCGCTGCAATAATATTTTCCGACTTGGGAGGGCTTTTTCGCGGGTCCACCACTTGCCCTCTACGGCCTCCATGGCCATCTCGGTTTCCTGCATTGTATGTACCGCCTGCAGTTCATTTAACTTTTGTCTTAGCAAGCCGTCCATGGCCTCGTTATAAGGCAGATCACTATTTATAGCGGCCATTCCCAGATACACACCCAGCAGATTAGAATACAAATCCTCGGGGGAGAAACTGGAAAAACGCTCCGGTATGAGGGGTACAAAGGAAGCGCCAAACCATGTAGCTATCTCGTGCCATACGGAGAGGTCATAGGCTATATTAGCGGCGGTGAGCAGGGCATCGGCATCGCTGATATCGGGCGGGATGGAAAGGAGCAGATTTTTTTTACCCCCTTCATTACCTAAGGTAAGAGTGCGGATGCTTTCTTTTGATTTTACTTCCAGAATGAGCAGATAATAATAAGCCGTGAGATCTGCACAGTCTCGCAGATGTCCCATATCTATGAATCCACCGCGGCGGGTATAGAGTATTCCATTGTTTTCGCTTTCATCACCCAAAAAATGGTGGCCTCCCATCTTCTGCAATGAAGTGATCTCCGTAATTTTAATAAAAGGAATGCCCATAAGGTGAAGCTCCGATCCAAAAGAACAGCAGGTGCGAATGATTTTAGGAGGTGGCGAAGCCAATTCTTTATCGGTGAGAATGGGTGCCATGGCTTGTATGACCTGCAGGGATAGCATGCCACTAAGCTTAGCCAGGTGCCCAAACCCATACAAAGATATAAGTCGAGTTTTTATCATTAACAATAAAAGAACAAATGTAGTCTTTGTAAATTAGTATTAGCTCCCTCTTATCACTCCCTCCACTTCTAAGATCGGATGTTGGCCAAAAAGTCCGGCTGGTGTAAAAAATCCCGGTTTATACCGGCCATCCAATACTTTAGAGGTTATAAGAACGGCAGTATGGGCAGTGAGCCTAGAGGCTTCTGGGGGTTTCTAATCGTGCAGTGATGGTTTGGTGGCCATAGCGCACCTCACCCCAGAGGTAGGTAAGTCCTTTCAGGTTTTGATCTAGATTGGGGCCGGGAGCACGTTGTTTATTTATTAATTTCAGGCATTTTTTTAGCACTGAAAATTTTAATAGTCAGCTCCAGCGATCCATTCGGGCAGCGGATTTTATGGCTGCAGAGGACATCGCCAGATAGACCAAAATATTGGGGATGCCGGTAGTATAAAAGGCAATACTCACATCGCCCCAGGGAATCGTGGCGGCCCATCTTTTTTTAGGACCGAAATCTATTTCTCTGGTTTTCCAGGCCGATGATACAGGTATAATTTTGCCCTCCTGCCTGATAGCACCGCCTGTGCCCAAGTTTTCTATCACAGTATTCATGGTGCCTTGCGATATGCCGCCACCTTCGCTATAAAAAGCCATTTCGAGGTGGGTGGCGAGGGGCATAAGCTGATGGAGATGGGCGGCCATACAATCGCTGGGCACCACATCGAATCCCACACCTGGCATGAGCATCACACCGGCAGAAGAAGCCGATTTGCCCATCTGAGCCAGTCCCTCGAATACCGGAATCTCGCCGGTGATATCCAGATAATGAATGCCCTTATCTATACATAACTTGGCTATGCGCTTATAGGTATGGATAAATGGGCCGGCACAGTTTAATACAATTTTCACCTTGGCCAGTTGCTCTCTCCACTTTTCTATTTTGGTATTCATATCCAGTATGGCGTATGGCATTCTTAGCTCTTGGGCTAATTTTTTCAATGCGCCCTCACTGCGCCCACAGAGGAGGGCAGAAAGGCCCTTTTCTCGGCATTGACGGGCTATGAGCCGGCCGGTATAGCCATTGGCTCCATAAATCATTATTTGAGGCTCCATGTTTGCACCTGAGGAGCTAAAGATAGCAAATGACAGATATATAGGGTATTATGGCCAGAATGATAAAGGACATTCCATTATTATTAGTAGAGGATATAGGCACCGCCGTAGTGCACGGCTAAACCGAAGAAGGCGATTCTATTTGTTCTGCCTGGCTCAATAATTATAAAAGTGAGGATCTGCATCACCTAATGATGAGGTGCAGGGTTGTGGGAAACATAGAGGAATGAACCCCGAAGTACTTCTACGCTGCGCATTCTCTTAGAGAAAGCGTAAAGCTTAGTGCCATTAAGGATAGATAACTTTCCCTTAGAGGCTGCCTGTTTATACAATGAATATGGGATCAGTTTTCGCCACCAAGTATATTTGTATGATAAGAAATAGGTGTTTGTTCCGGAAGGCATCATAGCTGGAAATTTTATTTTTATTCAATTGTTAGATATGCCTGGAGTAATGATTAAATAGATCGGTTTTCTGGGCGAGGATATCCCCGTCTATGGGCAAGTTATTTGGTCAGCAATGATGGGGTTATATCTATCAGAACAGGGTCTCTCTATGTTCTGCTGTCTGCCTAGGTGAAGTTTGAATAATATACGTTCCTAGCTGGAGGCTGAGCTTAGGCTATAGGTATAGTTTTCGGTAATATTCATCGGCCATTCTATCACTATCAAAGAAAGGCAATACATCTTTCATACTCTGGCTCACCATTTTCATCCATTCATTTGGATGGTCATAGTACATAGGTAAAATTACATTTTCTAACATGTCAAAAAAATTGTTAGCATCTATATTGTCTTTTTCATCCACACTGAGGCGGATATCGGGCAGTGGTACATAAAAGCCATTCATCATAGGTTTTTGAAATTCGGGTATCCATCCATCCAGGGTAGAAAAATTGATGGCACCATTCATAGCGGCCGTCATTCCTGAGGTTCCGGAGGCTTCGTGATTTACGCGTGGTGTATTGAGCCACACATCGGCACCACATTTGAGCAATTTAGAGAGTTTTAATTCATATCCTGTGAGTATGGCCAGTTTTTTTTCCTGTTTAGATAGCATGGCGATATCATTAAAAGTATTTATGGCATAGGTATCGTAGGGATACGGTTTTCCGGCCCATATCATCTGTATGGGATACTTCGTCTGGCTGAGCAGATCGTGAAATCTTTTTTTGTTATGCAAAAGCAGATCAGCTCTTTTATAACCGGCAAAACGCCTAGCCCAAACTAGTGTAAAAACATCTTCATCAAATAGTTTTCCCTCCTGATCGGCTACTATGCGAAATAAATCTTTTTTCATCACCTTTTTACGATACTGTAGGTGATTATCATCTTCTCGGGAGAGTGCATATTGCATCTCCACATCGGCCCAGTATTTTTTATTCTGAGAATTAGTAATATGTATGATGGGACAAATGTCCGAATAGGATTTCCACATATCCCGGCTCACCGTACCATGCAATGCAGATACGGCATTGGACAGTTTTGAAAGCCGCAGTGATACTAGAGAATGATCGAATTCATGGCCATGTACACCGGTGAGATTTCTTACTTCTTCGAGGGTGAGGGTATTAAAAAAACTGAGTTTATGCAGATGCAGCAGATTGTTTTTAGGATTGCCCGCGTCTTCCGGTGTATGGGTAGTAAAAACCATCCGTTTTTTCACTTCGGCTTTGCTGCGAAGTTTTTGCATAAGATAAAAGGCAGCAGGCAGGCCGTGACTTTCATTTAAATGATAGATATCCGGTGTATAACCGATAATATCTAAGAGCTTAGCTCCCCCATAGCCCAAAAGAATCATAGCGGCTATGCGTGCTTCATTATTTGGATGATAGAGTTGATGAGTAATATTTTGAGCGAGGTGGTCATTTTCCGGCAAATCAGTAGATAATAAAAATAAAGGAGCTGTACCAAAGATGCCCGGGGCGAGATAATAGGCAATTACCCATACCGGATGATCATTTACCACAATTAAAAACTTTACATTCAACCGTTGTAAAAATGAATAGGATTTCTCTATAAGACTCACATTCATACTCTTGTCCGTTTTTCGGGTTTGATCATAATACCCATACTTCCATAAGATACCGATGCCTAGGAGATTTTGTTTCAGTTCATAAGCACTACGCATGTGTGATCCGGCCAAATAACCCAGTCCACCGCTGTATATTTTTAAAGCCTGATCTATGGCAAATTCCATAGAAAAATAGGCGACCTTGCGGTCATAGGCTTCTTCACACTTATACGGCAGGACGAAAGGATGAAATGATTTCATAATCTGTTATTATTGCCAAAAGAAAAAACATCGATTTCCCCTCCTAGACACTTGAGAGAAATGAGGCAAAAACACTAATTCTTTCTTAAAGCGCGCAAAATTATACAATTCTGTGAGATGACCATCTTGTTGTTCTAGGAGGGGTGGTTCGGTGGCCCAGCATATTGAGCAAAACATTGTCCAATGATAGGCGAAGGAAAGGCATAGAGAATTAAGGGAAGCATTCTGTGTAAAGAAAAGGGGCTCCCGACAAAATAGACATCGGAAATAATCCATATAGGCTTCCATTGAGCTGGAGGAAAGGGAGAAAAATGGTATCATATACCTCCTTGCAAAAAACCCGCATAAACATCCTATTACTGACCACACCCGCAAAACGAATAGGGTATGGAGCCGCCATTTGGCTTCGGTAATCCCCTTGTCCTCTTCAGGATCCATTTAAAAAAATGGTTGAGGCCCGCCCTGTTCCTTATGAGTCGTACCCCAATTTTTTCTATGTTCAGGTTGGCAAAAAAATCAGATGCTTACACGGGCTATATCTGAAAGACTCTTCTAATCAACAGAACAAGATGTAAATAAACCCTTTATTTAGATATTTATTAATTAGACCTTTCATTTATCGATTAAAAATGCGGCCATATTTTTTGATAATATTTTTCGGATTAATTTTGCGGGATGAAATATCTAACCGTATTGGTCTGGGCTTCTCTTATGTGCATACAACTATCTGCACAGCGGATGGGTGTTTTTATAGAAAAGCCGGAATTTGATTTCGGGTCTGTATCTGAGTGGAATAATCCGGTGGCCACTTTCGCGATTACTAATAATACGCCTCAAATCCTCAATATGATGGCCGGCTCACCGCAATCTGATATCTATGTGGTGCTACCGCAAGGCATTATACAGCCTTTCCAGACTAAGCAAATACAGATTTTTTATTTTTCTTCTAAACTCGGGAAATTTAAACGTGAGATTCCACTCTATGTGACCAGCCAGCGCGAGCCATTGCAGGTGACCTTAAAAGGAGAGATAACCGGTTTCGGTGAAAGAGCCCAAAAAGTGCGACCCGGATGGAGCGAATTGCCGGATAGTACCCAAACCTATGACGAATTTAATATCCTCATCGTAGATCACTATACAAATGAACCCCTGCCGGGGGTATCGGTGATGCTCATTTCTAAAAAATCTACTGTGCCAGGAGTACGCACTACCTCCGATCTGGGCATAATAAAGGAAAAATTGCCCGTAGGTCCTTATGATCTCGTACTTAAGAAGGAAGGATACCACACTACCTACAAGGAAATATATCTCATGCCAAGGCAAGGAATTATCTCCGCCGATATGTATCCGGATCCCACATTTAAGGTAGCTTTTAAAGATGTAAAAGGAGAAATCCTTCCGCCGGTAGAAAAACTGGACAAAGAAAAATACTTGCCCAATAATATCGTGCTCCTCTTAGATGTCTCCAAATCTATGGAGGAAAATGGAAAGCTTAATCAGGTAAAATCCAGTATAAAACAGCTCACCGGGGCATTGAGAGATATAGACTATCTCACCATACTCACCTATAGCACCCGCGACTCCCTCCTACTGCCCACCACTATGGGCGAAGAAAAAGCTATTATCCACTATCTGCTGGATCAGCTACAAGCCAGCGGTACTACCCATGGCCTAAAAGGGCTTAAAAAGGCCTATATGCTGGCCGAAGACAATTTAATTACCAACGGAAATAACCAAGTAATAATAGCTACGGATGGAATGTTTAATGGTCCAGGATTTTCCGAAGATGATATGATAAATTTGGTAGAAAAGTATCGGGGAAAAAAGATAAAATTATCGGTAATGGCCTTTGGCAAAGATAAAGCGGCAGCAAAGGTAATGAAGGAAATGGCCGATGCCGGCGATGGTAACTTACTAAAAATAGAACCATCTGAAAAAGACAGTGAGGTGCTGCTGGAAGAGGTTAAGCTCATGTCACTTATGAAGTAATTTCCCTTTTTGCATTTTGATAGCAAGCCCTTATTAGCTTTCATTTTTCCTCTACAATTATCTATAGAATTACTAGCGGAACAAGTAGATCACTCAGATAGCGGGAAGAAAAAGGTGGCTGCATCATCCTTACTAGTTTCTGGAGTAGCCCTGTATCATCAGTAATGCGCTGCGAGGATAGGGTTTTATCCTCATCCGGTATCTACATAAAACCAAAATCAGCGGCATGTTTTAGAATTATATCGCGGTTCTGAGCTTTACGCCGTCCCGCCTTACCTCTAGTCGCTGAGCAAAAATAATACTTTCGTATCACTATTTACCATAGTCCGAAGAATATTCCATCGGGGCGGGATGGCGTAAAGCTCGTGTTATGGGATGTTATTATTTTGACCATAACATTTACTGATCACAAAGATATTTGGTTATTACATTTGTGCCAAATTATGCTTCAATAATGTCCCATATCGGTTTGGGTATTGCCGAAGCGGGGCGTTTCAGCTCTATTGTTGATTTGAAAAACAAAAGTTCGGTTAAGCACAAAAGTGTCATAGAAGCACGTTACCCCCGCTTTTGGCAATACCTTGTTACCTGCCGTTTTTATTCTTCGGGCTCGTCTATTTCGTATGTGACTGTTTAGTTGAACTCGACTTTACTTTGTGTAATAATCTCGTCCAAAATGTTTTTGAGATAGCCCAATTTTATACTGTCAGCAAAGCGTTGGTTAAGTTTCGGAATGTTTATGACTTCTTCAATGCAGTTCATATACTTGTCCACGATAGCTGTAACCAAATAAATTTTGCTGGCGTTGTCTTTTATCTTCAACAAAATATCGTTAGTTGTTTCTTCTGATTTGATAACGAACGTAATCGGGAACTTTTGAATTTTGTCAATGTCAAGAAAGTATTTTTTGAAGTCCAAAGTTTCTGTTACTTGAAAGAAACGCCCCAATGGTCGCATTACAAAATCAATTCCACCGTCATTGGCGTTTGTTCTTCCTGTCTTGAAAAGTTGCAGGTTTTCTTTGTTGAGTGTATCAACTTCGTAACCCCAATAAATATGTTGGTCGTGATAGTAATATTTTAGAATAGAATAGCTGACAATTTCAAAAAGTCTTGCATCAACATTGGGGGCAAGCAGATTGCTGATAAACTCAATTACTTTTTCAGGTTCTGACTTTTCAATTTTCTGAAATTCTTCAAGAGCTTTGATGAAACGTTCAAAAGCATCCTGTTTTGTCTTAGCGTATTCGTCAATGATTTCAATGATTACCCTTGCTATGTTGTATGTCGTTTTACTAACTTTTACTTTTAGCAAATGTTCGTTTATCCAATACTTGTTGGTTTCAAGGTTTCGCAAAATGTGAATAAATTCGGAAGCAGGGAAATACTTCTGAAACTCTGCGTTCATTCGGTTGTTTAAAGCGTGGTTTTGTAACTTGCTTCCAAAAGGCAATTCTCTTTGTCTTGTAAATAATATCACAAACGCTGCTCCTTCATAGTCTGCGTAGCCATTTTGTTTATCAAAACCATTAGCAATGTAGTCTTCAAGAATAATATAAATCGCATACAAGTTGGCGAAACTGGAACGTGCTTTTGAGCCTTTATTTGCCGAACGGGTTTTGAAATTCAGATATTGAATTAACTGGCTATTATTGAAAATATCTTCGCTGTCTTTTCCGAAATGCTGTTTTAAAATTGTCTTTATGTTAGCCGTGAATGTATGTTCCATTGGGTTCAAATAATGTTTGTTGATTGATACTGGCGATTTTTTCGGTTTCAAATGTGCGAATTTCTTTTTGCAATTTTTCGCCTTTGTATTTGTCAGTTAATTGTAAACGTCTCAGCCCAATTTTCACATATTCGTCTTGTAATTCGATGCCAATACAGTTTCTGTTTAATTCTTTTGCAACAAAACAAGTTGTGAAAGTTCCCGAAAATGGGTCTAACACTAAATCGCCTTCGTTGGAACTTGCTTTGATAATTCTTTCAAGCAAAGCGATGGGTTTTTGCGTTGGGTGGTTTTCGTATTCGTCCATACGATAACGAACTCTTGGAAATTCCCAAACATTGCCCGGCACTTTTTCCGAACTGTAAACAGTTGGAACAGCTTTGCGATAGTCAATAAGTTTACGTTTTGCTCCCGTTTTGGCTTCTACTAATATATCGTCTGCGTTAAATGTGTAATTGCTGTTGTCTTTTACGCAAAACAAAATGGGTTCATACATTGAACCAAAATATTTTTTCGCTTGAACACCCGAACTGTCATAACTCCAAACTAACCGTGAAAGTATGTCTAATCTTTTACGCAAGAATATGTCAAAGTAAGGCATAAACTGCGTTGCAGTCATTACATAAAAACTGCCTGCCGGTTTAAGTTTCTGAATACACAAGTCAAGCCATTGATAACACCACTCCAAATAGGCTTCTTCTGTTTTCCATTTTTCAATGTGTCCGTTAAAGTTCTTGCCAATGTTGTAGGGTGGGTCGGCAAATATAAGGTCAACAGAATTGTTTGGTAGCGTTTTAAGGGCTTCCAAAGCGTCTCCGTGAATAATTTAATGTATGTCAGTTCCAAATATTTCCATTGTCTGCACTTTGCTAATTTATTTAGGCAAATTTACTATTTTTTGTTCAATTGTCAGTTCGTCTGTTGATGATTTGCAGGGTGTCGGTAAAATGGCAGGTAACTATGCTTATACGCAGTCCTTTTCCATCATCCTTCCATTTCCTTAAAAGCCATTACCAGTAGATAATAACAGTCAGCACTCTTGCTATACCTTCAGGTATGAATGAAAGCCCGTGAGCTACCCACCACTATAAACGGCTACCAGATGCGTACTCTCACTCATAAGCAATAAACAACCCTACTGAATCAGGCACTTAGCAAATATCTAAAATAGTGTATATTTGCCAACTAATTTAGCATAAAATGGAGTCAAGATTCGAAAATCTCACTATTTTCCAGTTTCAAAAGCTGTTTCCCGATGCGGATGTGTGCCTACAATATTTAGCAGACATAAAATGGAAAGATGGCTATAGCTGTCCCAAATGTAATCATACCCGATACTGCAAGGGAAAAAACCATCTGGATAGGCAATGTACCCGATGCCATTATTTAGAAAGCCCCACTGCCGGTACTATTTTTCATA
>Ga0209398_1000172_pt1 | contig 47897 bp, 24 predicted proteins | sample AshMeaBigSpring_FD_184125 | JGI IMG/M metagenome (GOLD analysis project Ga0209398, IMG submission 184125) | Groundwater microbial communities from Big Spring, Nevada to study Microbial Dark Matter (Phase II) - Ash Meadows Big Spring (SPAdes)... | ecosystem: Environmental > Aquatic > Deep...
AATAGCTCAGTAGCAGTTAGCAATAAAGGATTGGAGAATATAGCTTCGTTTATCCCTTCGGGTACAGCCAATATTATTCCTACAGTCGATCTATATAACTATGCTCGACCTACTGGTGCATATACGCTAGGAGCCTATCAATTGGGTAGTCAAACAGGTTTAGTCGCAGGTTTAGAATCCGTAAAAGCTAGCTCGTTACAGCTTTATCCAAACCCAGCCAACGATATTATTTATCTGCCAAATGAAGCGAACACAAAGGTTGATTTTTACAATCTTGCTGGGGTGTTGGTAAAAAGTGCAAAACTTGGAGGTTCTGAAAATTCGGTAAATATAGCCGACCTTTCAGCTGGGTCTTACATTGTGAAGGCAACAATATTGGGTCAGGTTAAATCTACGCTGCTAGTAAAGAAATAAACTTGTTTTAAATATCATTGAAGTGGAAAAATCATTTTTTAAAATTGTATTCATTGCATTGACCTTATTTTCGGGAAATACTTTTGCAGGAACTAAAAAAGTTCCTGCAAAACCTACTCCATTTCAAACTGCAGAAACCCAAAAGGTGGTTGATGAGCTCTACACTCGTATGACTTTGGAAGAAAAAGTAGCGCAATTGTGCGGTATTCGTTCTTCCGAATTGGTTGAAAATGGTAAACTATCGCTCGAAAAATGCCGACAAAAAATCCCTAACGGCATTGGGCATATAAGTCAGTATGCTTGTGCACTTGATATGAATCCCAATGAGCTACGCGAATTTGTGAAAGAGCTTCAGCAGTATCTGATGACCGAAACAAAATCAGGCATACCCGCCATTTTTCACGAAGAAGCCATCACTGGTGTGGCGGCCAAAGGAGCCACTATTTACCCGCAGCAATTGGGTGTAGCTTGTACTTGGAATCCGAGTTTAGCTGCAATTAAAACGGCGGAAACAGCAGAAGCCATGCGTGCAATTGGAGGTACTGTGGCACTTTCGCCTATGGTGGATATTATCCGCTCAGCGCACTGGCCACGTATCGAAGAAAGTTACGGCGAAGATGAATACCTGAGCGCACGTATGGGTGTGGCTTTTGTAGATGGATTGCAAAAAAAAGGATTGAAAGGTGGTGTGGCTGCTTGTAGCAAACACTTCTTGGGTTATGGTGGCGGTTCCGAATTGTCCGAAAGCGAACTGATTGAAGAAATTCTATTTCCCCACGAAGCCATGATTCGTCAGGCGGGAAGTAAAATGATAATGACTGGTTATCATAAATTCAGAGGTGTAAATACCGTTTCAAGCGACACATTACTGAAAATAATTTTACGCAAATACCTTCAGTTCGACGGTATTGTAGTGAGCGATTATTCTGCTGTGAGCCGTCAATGGACAGGCAAAACACCTGAGCAGCTGAAGCAACGTGGAGTTGATGCGATTAATGCTGGAAACGATTTGGAATTCAGCGATGGTTGGAGTTATCCCTATTTGCCACAGGCAATGAAAGAAGGTTTAGTTACTGAAAAACGTTTTGAGGAGGCTGTAAAAAGAGCATTAACACTGAAAGCCAATCTCAATATTTTGCAAAAAAACGCAACGCTTTTTGCCGATGGTAATATCAATATTGATAAACCTGCGTGGCGCAAAACAGCTTACGAGCTAGCTTGTCAATCAGCAGTGTTGTTAAAAAACAATGGTGTTTTACCGCTTAATATTAAAAATAAGAAAGTTGCATTAGTAGGGCCCAATGCCAATACATTTTGGTGTATGCTAGGCGATTATACCTACCAGTCGATGTATTCATTTTGGTGGGGAGGAAAAATAGACCCCACTCAGCCCAAAATTGTAAGTGTGCGCGAAGCATTGCAGCAGAAATTAGATAAGACTACTACGCTTGCATACGAGCGTGGCTGCGACTGGAGCACTGCAACAGAGGCAACGGTGATAAAAAGTGGCGATGGAGACCCACGCACCAAAGCTTTAAAGTTGATGCTGATGGCTTCAGCCGATTCAACAAACTGGGAAAAAGCAATAAAACTAGGTGAATGTAGCGATGTGATAATAGCAGCTGTGGGTGAAAACCCAACACTTTGCGGCGAAGGGCGTGAACGAAAAGGTATTCGTTTACCAGGTGATCAGGAACGTTTTGTAAAAGAACTCATTGCTACAGGTAAACCAGTAGTATTGGTCATTTTCGGTGGTCGTCCTCAGGTGATAGATGCGATTGCTGATGGCTGTGCCGCTGTACTACAAGCTTGGTATCCGGGCGAAGAAGGTGGAAATGCAGTGGCCGATTTGCTACTAGGCATTGTTAATCCATCGGGTAAGCTCTGTGTGAGCTACCCCAAAACAGAGGAAAAGGGGCCTATTTGCTATAATAACGGTACAGCAACTACCCAAAAAGTAAGCTACCCATTTGGCTTCGGACTTTCGTATGCTACTTTTGAATATAGTAGCATGAAAATTCCTATCTTTGCAAAAACTTCGGCAGATGCAATTGAACTAAGTTGTAATGTGAAAAATACCAGCAAAATGGATGGTGCTGAAGTGATTCAACTCTATGTGTCGCCCATCGGTAATATGTCATTAAAACCTATTCAACTCAAAGGTTTTAACCGCGTTGAACTTAAAGCTGGGGAGACTAAAAGGCTTGTTTTTAAAGTTTCGCCTGAGCAGCTAGCTTGTTACAAGCACGCACAATGGGTAGTTGAACCAGGGAATTACGAATTCAAAATTGGCGCTTCGTCGACCGATATTCGTCTGAATGGAACCCTAAAGCTTACGGGCGATAAGGTGAAAATGGAACGTAAAACCATCTATTTTTCTGAGAATAAATAATTTTAAATCGAATAATAAAAATCGCATGAGAATAGCGAAATTTTTAGTGCTTTTTGGAGCATGTATACTTGCAATCAATTCGTTTTCACAAAAGCCGCGTTTAGATAAAACTGGGAATCTTCTTTCTATGGACGATGTGGATATCAGTGCTATGGTGCAACCCATCCCTGATAAAAATATTTTTTCTGATTCAGTTTATAATATTTGGTGTGGATCAGTAGTGAAGGGTAAGAATGGATTTTTCTACATGTTTTACAGTCGCTGGCCGCGTACCGAAGGGCACTATGCTTGGTTGCCAAGTTCCGAAATTTGCTTGGCAAAATCTGAAAAACCCGAAGGTCCATACAAACATATTAAAGTAGTTTTGCCACGCCGAGGAGCACAATATTGGGATGGTGTTACAACTCACAATCCGGCTGCTATTGTTTATAATGGGAAGTATTATCTTAGTTATATGGGCTCAACAGGGACTAAACATGTAAATATGCCTGCTTCGATGAAAGATCCTAACTGGTGGGAATACCGAAACAATCAGCGAATTGGTATGGCAGTAGCCGATGACCCCGAAGGTGATTGGACTCGTTTTGATAAACCCGTAATTGATGTTAGCCCCGATTCAACTGCCTATGATGCCCTTATGATGGCAAATCCTGCCATTACAGTCGACGACAATGGCAAAGTAATATTGATTTACAAACAAGTAGCTAAAAATGGTGCTTTACGTGGAGGTAAAGTTCGTTTTGGTGTAGCTTTTGCGAATTCACTTTTGGGGCCTTACACTAAATGCCCTACGCCAATATTCGAATCGAAAGAGGGTGAAAAAAGTTGGATGATAGCAGAAGACCCTTTTATTTGGAACTATAAAGGAACTATTTATGCCATTGTTACCGATGTGGTTGGACTTTTTACAAATAAGGAAGCAGCTTTGGCTCTTTTAAAATCCAAAGATGGAATCAAATGGGAACCTGCTAACTATCCAAAAGCCGTTCCGCATCGTCTTGCATTTGAAGGTAATATGGTGTCGGACGATAAACTGGAACGTCCTTGTTTGTATCTTGAAAATGGTGTTCCAAAATATCTTTTTGGTGCACATGGTGTGAATAAGCGGGCTTATTCAGTCAATGTAGCAGTACCACTAAAGTAACAAATGCCCATTAAGAATTTATAAATTTACATATGCAGATACGAATTAGCTTCTCTCTATTTTTTTTGGTTATTGTGTTTGGCGGTAGCACGTGCTTTGCCAACTCATCCACAAAAGTAACTTTTAAAAAGCCAGCAACTCATTGGCACGAATCCATTCCATTGGGCAATGGTCGGTTAGGGGTGATGATTTTTGGCGACACTTCGCACGAACGCATCGTTCTAAATGAACAAAGTCTGTGGTCGGGAGGAGAACAGGATGCTGATCGGCCTGATGCTTATAAACATTTGCCCGAGATTCAAAGTTTGTTGCTTCAAGGCAAAAATCGCGAAGCTCAAAACGTATTACAACGAACCTTTACTTGTGCTGGACCGGGTTCGTACAATGGACGAAAAGAGCATTTTGGTTGCTACGAAACATTAGGCGATTTAAAAATTGATTGGGCTGAAAACGCGTTTAAAGTTGTGAAATACGAGCGAAATCTAAATCTCGAAAACGCTGTTAGTACAGTAAAATGGATGCGTAGCGATGGCTCGGAAGTTATTCAGGAGGCATTTACAAGTTTTGCCAACGATGTTTTTGTGCTGAAAATAGTGGCAAGAAAGGCAAAGCTCAATTTTGCAGTTTCGTTGTTTCGAAAAGAAAATGCAATTATTAGCGTGTCGGGTAATTCGGTGAAAATGGCTGGTCGCATGTTGGATAAAGACCGCCCTGGTATGCGTTATTCGAGTCTGTTAAAAGTGCATCATTTTGGAGGAAAAATACAAGCACAACAAGCTAAACTGCATGTTTCGGATGCCGATTCTTGTTTGTTGGTCTTTAGTGCGGTAACAGATTATAATACCGTTAAGGGAAAGTTGGATAGTACATTCAATGTCGATAAAAAGGCTATTCAAAACCTAACTTCGTTTAAACCTATCAAGTACGAAGCGCTAAAAAAAGCACATGTTTTGAAGTACAGTTCTTATTTCGATAAATGCAGGTTGAACCTCACTGCCAGTAAGTTGGATGCCGACACCTTGAGTACGCCAGAGCGATTAATCAACTATGCTCACAATGCGTCCGATGCGCAACTCCCTGTTCTGTATTTTAATTTTGGTCGATATTTACTTATCAGTTCGTCGCGGCCGGGTGGCTTACCTGCTAATCTTCAGGGACTCTGGGCGGAGGAATATCAAACGCCGTGGAATGGCGATTATCACTTGAATATCAACATCCAAATGAATTATTGGTTGTCGGAACTTACTGGTCTTAACGAGTTAGCGCAACCGCTTCATCACTACACATCCTTATTGGTACCTAATGGCGAAAAAACGGCCAAAGCATATTACAATGCTCCTGGTTGGGTAGCACATGTTATCTCCAATCCCTGGCATTTTACCTCGCCTGGCGAAGGTGCGCATTGGGGTTCAACACTTACAGGCGGTGCTTGGTTATGTGAGCACATTTGGGAGCATTATCGCTTTACGGGCGACAAAGATTTTTTGGCTAAATATTATCCTGTATTAAAAGGTGCGGCTCAGTTTTTAAAGTCGATTTTAATTGTCGATCCGAAAACAAAATGCTTGGTAACAGCACCTTCTAACTCTCCCGAACATGCTTTTATGATGCCCGATGGTACGAAAGCAAATACTTGTATGGGACCAACCATCGATATGCAAATTTGTCGAGAGCTTTTTGGGGCAGTTATTAAATCTTCCGAAATACTGAAGACCGATCGTGCTTTTGCAACTGAATTAAGCGGCATAGTACCGAAATTGGCACCTTTACAAATTGGCAAAGAGGGCGATTTAAACGAATGGCTCGAAGATTATAAGGATAATGAACCGCATCACCGTCATATTTCGCACCTCTATGGCTTACATCCTTACGACGAAATTACGCCCTGGGCTACTCCTGAACTTGCTGAGGCGGCTCAAAAAACAATGCTTATGCGTGGCGACGATGGTACCGGTTGGAGTTTGGCTTGGAAAATAAATTTCTGGGCACGATTAGGTAAGGGCGACGATGCTGAGCGTTTACTGCGTAAAATTCTCACTCCCATATACGATGCCAATGGTGTGAAAATTGCAAAAGGAGGCGGTTCGTATCCTAATTTGTTCGACGCACATCCACCGTTTCAAATTGATGGAAATTTTGGTGCAACATCTGGAATTGCCGAAATGTTATTGCAAAGTCATGGCAACGATCAAATCATACGCATCTTACCCGCTTTGCCCTCGAACTCCGATTGGCAAAATGGGAGTGTAGCAGGCTTGAATGCTCGGGGTGGTTTTGTGCTGAATTTCACGTGGAAAAATGGGGTGTTATCAGAAGCAAAACTGAAGTCCCAAAACGGCAATGAGTGCAAATTATTTTTGAGAGAGACGATGCGAATTGCTGATAACAAAGGCCGAGAAGTAGCTGTAGGGACTGGTCTGATTTCTTTTCAAACTAAAAAAGGAATGGAATATTTAATCAAATTAAAATAATATTTTTATCAATGAAAAATCACAGAATTAGTATTCTTTTTATTGCCATTTTTTCAACTTTATTTATGCATGTAAATGCTCAAAAAAATAACGTTGTGGCTGATTCGGCTGCTTTGATGCAGGCACAGCAATTAAAACAAACAGAGCAGAAAGTTGGATACTCTAACAGTCATCCTGATGCACAATGGTTTCCCAAAGCGGGTTTGGGACTTTTTATTCACTGGGGAATGATTGCTGTAAAAGGAACCGGCGATTTGTCGTGGTGCATGCTTGCCAATAAACCATGGAAAGATGCCACCATTACGCCAAACGAATATTATTCTTATGCAAATAAATGGAATCCCAACGCAATTGATTTTGATAAAATGCTGAAAGCTGCAAAAGCTGCCGGTGTTACCTATGCCGTTTTTGTAACCAAGCATCACGACGGTTTTACTTTGTGGCCTTCGAAATATGGCGAAATCGGAACCAAATATCAGTTTGGTGGACGCGATTTTGTGAAGGAATATGTGGCGGCTTGTCGCAAAAACAATATTCGTGTGGGGCTATATTTCTCTCCGCCCGATTGGTACTTTGGACGTCAGTATAAGAGTTTTTCATTTCATAGCAAGCAAGTGCTGGATATGGATCACAAACCAACAGTATTACCGCAAAAACCGGCTGATTTTGAACAAAAGCGCTGCGAGTATATTCAAAATCAGGTGACGGAATTACTTACAAATTATGGTAAAATTGACCTGATTTGGTTTGATGGTGGCGGTGGAGAAATCCCGAACAAAGTTGTACGCGAACTGCAACCAGGCATTGTTATTAACCGTCGCAATGGTGGCAGTGGTGATTATGGCGATAGCGAAGGTGCTCTTCCTCAAAGACGCTTTCAGGGCTGGTTCGAGACTTGCGAAACCTGTTGGCCAAGTCGTAAATGGGCATACAGCGAAAGTGCCGGTTGGGATACTGCTCCCGAAGTGATTGCTGAGTTAGTGAAACTTCGTGCTTGGGGAGGAAATTTGCTGGCAAATCTAGGTCCAAAAGCGTCGGGGGAAGTGCCACAACAAGCATTAATAGCGTGGAAAGAAATGGCAGCATGGATGAAACACAGCCGAGAGTCGGTTATTGATGCTAACAGCGGCCCTTGGCCTGAAGATGTAAATACACCAGTAACTACGCGTGATGGCATTGCTTACGTACATTTTTTGCCTGGAGAAAAGACCGAAGTGGTTTGGAAAAACGCCCCGAAACCGATGAAAGCATTCTTGTTAAAATCAAAAAAAACCGTAGCATTTGCTTACGAAAACGGGATATTAAAACTAAATATCCCCGAGAATCAGCGTACTAGCAATGTTGATGTGGTGAAGTTGATTCTAGAAAAATAAATTGAATATCAAAAGTTATAATTTAAATATCTCAGTTCCCTTAAGATCCGTTAAACGATAACTTTGCATATAACCATTTCCTTGAAATTGAATAGTTACCCCCATAATTTCTCCTATACTTTCGGTATAGGAGGTTGTGTAACGTAGGGTGTTGTTTACAAAAACCTGTATAGTTTTATTCTTATTTACGATATGAAAATGTTGCCATTTAGTCATATCAAAGGTGAAATTCTTGAGATTCTCATTTTGTTTGTCTACTTTTTTTTCGCTTATCCTGCAATGAATCCAATAGCTGCATCCAGGATTAGCAAAATGTAATTGGATGGATTCTTTTTTGCCGCTAATGTTCAAATAAGCAGAATTGCAGTTTGATTTTGGCCATTTATCTGAATTTTTTAGTGTTGTTTCGAGTTTAAAGTTATCACCACTAAAGCTTGTAGGGTGATAATTGTTTAAAGTTACTTCTGCCAATTCGCATGTGTCGATACCTACGTCCTTTATTATTTTTTTTGTAGCAGCAAATTCATTATTCTTAATGCATTGGTCTAAATTTAGCGCAAAATATCTGTCCATTTGACCCTGGTGGTTGTAAAATGCAAAAACCTCCCAACCCTTTGTTTGAACATAGACCTTAATTGTCGGTGAAACAATTTTTTTGCCTTTCCACATTCTTACGTTATACATACCTGGATGTTGGTAATAGTAGTTCGATTTCATTTTTTTACCATTAGGTACTGGTATTGGGTCAAAATTACCATTGTAGCAAATCGAAAAACTATCTTTGTTATTCGGAGTCGAATATTCAAATTGTGCAGATGTTGGAATTCTACCTTCTTTAAAAAGTAGTTTTACACTACCTTCAGCCGTTTCGTTTAAGTGGTTGTTTATATATAGAGTTAAAACTGTACCTATAATAAATAGTACAAACACTACGGCTAAAATTGTTAGCGGTTTTTTTTTGTTTTCAACTAGCTCTTCTACGTTTACTACTTCTATTAGCTCTTTTTCTAAATCCGTGTCTTTTGATCCCGAAATTTCAACGTGGATGCTCTCTTTGTGTTTCTTTTCGAATTCAACATACTGTTTTAATGCTACGATTGTTGCTTTTTGTGGTAGGTAGTAGTCGTCAGTTTTTATCTTACCAAAGACTCTTTTAAGGGTGTGACTACTAATGTTAATTTTGGTTGCTTTGTTGATTTCGAAATTTAAATCCTCGAAGTCTCTATTTTTCCAATTTTTAGAATCCCCTCGGTTAAATTTTTTTTCGACTAACTCAAGTATTATGTGGAAATCTTTATTGTTCATTTTAGTAGAATGAAATTTTAAGTGTCTGTAGCACAGTATTCTATCTTGTGCATTTTCTGTAAAGGATTTGCACTCGAAAATATAGAAAAATTATTAATTATACAACTATTTTTGTGATGTATGTTTTGAATATGCATTAGTAAACCTCAAAGATAGTATTAGTTTTTTAATACTAAAAATTAATTTAATCACAATAATCAATACAAATGAAAGTAATCAATTTAAAATTGAAGATTTTTTCAATTTTTATTTTAGTAGTTTTTCTTTGTTTAATGCCTCATTTAACAGCACAAACTAAGTTGACACTATCAGGAATAGTTACCGATGAAAGAAATGAACCCCTACCAAGTGTTACTGTTCGAGTGAAAGGCACCTCAATTGGTACTTTGACATCTATGGACGGAAAGTTTAGCATCTCGGCATCAAGCCCAAATTTATTTTTAGTATTCAGTTATGTAGGATACGTTACACAGGAAGTGAAAATTGGAAATCAACGGAGCTTTACTATAAAACTTAACGAAGATTCCAAAATGCTACAGGCGGTTGAAGTTGTTGCAATTGGCTACAGTGCTGTTTCAAAAGAAAAAATTTCTGGAGCTATAAGTTCTGTTTCAACCTCTAATGTGCAAGAAAAAGGGTTCAGCAATGTACAACAAATGTTGCAAGGTGGCGCTACAGGAGTTACTGTATCCGAAGTATCTGGACAGCCTGGTTCTGAAATGAATATCGAAATTCGCGGGGTAAACTCCATTTCGGGTTCTACACAGCCACTTTACGTAATTGATGGGGTTCCTATGGACGATGCTACAGCCATTACCAATCTGAATCCGAATGATATTGCTGAAATGAATGTGCTTAAAGATGCTTCAGCATCAGCTATTTACGGTTCGCGTGGTAATAATGGGGTTATTTTAATAACAACAAAAAGAGGAAAAGAAGGATCAGCTAAAGTAAGTGCTAATTATTCGCAGAAATTTAGTCAGTTCTATCGTTTTATGCCTTTGTTGGATGGCCCAACTTGGGGGCAGTATCAAAATGCTTTTCGAACCTCACGTGGTTTTAGTAAAGCATATACACCCGAACAAATAAGCAATTTGCCTACCTACGATCATACAAAAACTGTAATGCAAACGGGTATCAGTAAAGATGGTAATGCGAGTGTATCGGGTGGCGATGAAGAAACAAAATATTATGTGTCAGGGCAAATTCTTTCGCAAGAAGGTATCATCACAAGTACAAATTTTAAACGTTTTACGGGGAAAATTAATTTTGAACGTGAACTTACAAAAAGACTTAATTTCAATGCGCAATTAAGTTATGCCAACTCCATTCAAAATGGTAATGTGACCAGCGGGCTTAACGGAGTAGTTGGTGCAGCATTGCGCTGGGCACCTACAGCGCCTCTTTTAACTCCTGATGGCAATTATAATTATATGAATGGTTATATGTATGGTACAGATAGAACCATTGAACACCCTTTTTTAGGAACGCTATGGGTAAATAATAACTGGACTGATACTCAAATTCTTCAGGGTTTAGCCGATGTGTCATCTTACCCATCAAATCCTTTAGCAAATATTCGCGAGCGTGTAACACGCACAATTGCTGATAATTTATTATCCAATTTTTCACTCAAGTATCGTGTAAATGACAAGTTAAGTGTTCTAACGAGATATGCTTATACACTAAACATATCGTCAGGTCAAACCTATCAGCCAACACGTATAGTAACATCGGTTCAGTGGAAAGGTCAAGCTGGTATCACAAATTCACGAGGAGCAAAATCGCTATTTGAGCTTACTACAAATTACAATTCAAAATTCGGCAAAAATACCATCGATGCCTTTATTTCGGGTTCAGTAGAATCGTCTGATGGGTTTAGCAGCTCATCAACAGCCCGTGGTTTCACGCAGGATGTTACACAATTTTACAATATGGGTGCAGGCGAGGTAATGTACAAACCTACAAGTAGTTATTCAGGAAATCAAATGCTTTCCCTTGTGTCTCGTTTAATTTATAGTTACGACAATCGGTATTATGCCACTATTTCAGCGCGTTACGATGGTACATCGCGTTTTTCGGCCGAAAATCGTTGGGGATTGTTTCCGACCCTTTCGGCATCGTGGAACGTAAACCGAGAAAAATTCATGAAGAAGTTCAAGTTTATCGATTTGCTGAAAATTAGAGGTGGATATGGTATTACAGGTGGTCAGGCATCGGCTATATACAGTACGCTCGAAATGTTGTCGCCTAGCTATGTTGCATTTGGCGAAACTCTAGGTACAGGTTATAGCTCGTCTATTATGCCCAATAAAGATTTAACATGGGAAAAAAACGAACAATCCAATATTGGTCTAGATTTGGCAATGTTCAAAAATAGATTAACCTTCAACATCGATGCCTACTACAAAATTACCCGTGATTTATTAATGACTGTAGAAGTACCAAAATCATCTGGATTTGCTACGATGTGGGATAATGTTGGTACTATTGAAAACCGCGGAATTGAGTTTTCGACAGATGTAGATATTATTCGTTCAAAAAAAATCAATTGGCGTGTCAGTGGAAATATATCATTTAATGACAATAAAGTGCTTTCAATCAACCAGAAAGATGGAGGATTTATACCAGTAGGTGGCGATAATGGATTAAATGGCACGCTTTCGCGTTTGGTACCAGGACAACGTGTAGGCGATTTTTATGGATACATACAATTAGGTTGTTATACTCCTGTGCTTTTGGCCGAAAAAGCGCCAACATTTCAACCCGCAGTAAAAGAAGGAAACAAAAGATACAAGGATGTAGATGGAAATGGCTATCTAGACTTTGACGATGTAGTGAAAATTGGTCGCTCGTTACCGCTTTTTACTGGAGGTTTCTCAACGAGCATCAACGTATACGGAATCGATATAAATGCTAGTTTTATTTATTCGTACGGAAATCAGGCGTATAATAGTTTGCGGAGTAGTTTGGGTAAATCTTATGTTCCTGCCTTTAATGCTCGATATCAATTAACGAGTCCAGATATGGATGATGAGACGCGAAGAAAAATTTTAGATAATAACGAAAAAACAATGGAAAATTACCTCGGTTCTGTGGAGCGTGGAGGGTATTCAAACTATGAAGTTGAAGATGCATCGTTTCTTCGTTGCCGTGAAATTTATATGGGGTATAGTATTCCAACTAGATTGTTGAAAATGATAAGACTTTCGAACTTGAAGATATATAGTACGGTATCTAATCCATTTATTATTACAAAATATACCGGCTATAACCCTGAAATTGGTGGAGGTAGTGGTTTGTTAAGAGGGGTGGATTCAGGTGCCTATCCAATGTCTCGTACCTATTCATTCGGTTTTATTCTCGGTTTGTAAACCATTATTTAACTCTGATTATTATGTGTAAAAAAATCAATTCAATGAAAAAGATATTTTATTTATCGCTATTCGCCAGTGTTTTAAGTTTTATTTCATGCAACGATTTTCTGAACGAAGACCCAAAATCAACAGTTGCCGCCGAAAAGTTCTATAAAAATGTGAACGAAATCAGAAGTTCGTTAAATGCAGTATATGCTGCAGCATTTTCGGATGTGAACACCTGTAATTGGGTGTGGCTTAATGAGGTTACAGCTGATGATATAGCTGTGTATATAAACCCACAAGGACCTGTGGCCGATCGTATTGCTATGGAGCAGGTTGCCTATCATTCCGAATTGCCCTATTTTAAAACAGCATGGGCTAGTTCATACACAACCATTGGACGTGCCAATGAGTTGTTGGAAAGATCGACTCAAACAGATTCAATTTCAAGGATATACAAAGCTGAAGCTCGATTTTGGCGGGCATTCTCCTATTTCAATCTGGTTCGCTGGTTTGGCGATGTTCCTTTGATTACCTCTATTGTTAGACCCGATAGAGATAACTTTTACCCTAAACGTGATTCGGCAATTTTAATCTACAAACAAATTATTGATGACCTACGGTTTGCTTCACGCTATTGTGTGAAGAAAAAATATGCTCATAATGATACTAAAAATGGTGGACGTGTAACTCAAGCTGGTGCTATGGCTTATCTAGCTAAAGTATATATTACCTTGGCCGGTTATCCCATGAATGATAATAGTTATCTGACCAATGCAATGGATACGCTGGTACGTATCCGTGATAACAAATCAACTTATGGTTACGACCTAATGCCTGTTTATGCCGATATTTTTGATATAACAAAATACGAAACGAATACTGAGAATATGGTGTATATTCAAGGTGCGGGAAATGAGTTTCTTAAAACAAGTATGAGTGGCTTTTTCTACAGTACTACTTATGTGCGACCAACCAAAGAAGTTGCCGAAGGAACCAATGTATATGCTTTTGACGAGAATACGCCCGATACAGTTCCAATGCGACCTGATTTGCGCCGCGCAACTGCATTCAAAGTGGTTGGAAATGATGGTGCTGGTGGTTCAATAATGGTTGAACCCGATGCTTCTACAGCTGCCAATGGTATTTATGTTGGTAAATGGATCGACTATACTCAAAAAGATTTTCCACGAAATGATTTTGCTATGATGCGTTACAGTGAAGTGGTGTTACTGTATGATGAATTGGTTTGCATGCTTCAGGATGCTGCCAAAAGAGATGTTGTTGTAGCCGATTTACTGGCATTTCGTAAGCGTGGTGGTTTCTATGATCCTATCAAAGTGAAAAATGCCAGTTGGGAAGAGTTACTGTCCGAAGTGAAACTAGAGCGTCGCCGCGATTTACTTTTCGAAGGGCATCGCCGACTCGATTTGGTCCGTTGGGGTACCTATATTTCAATTAAGAAAAAATCATTGGCATACCAGTTTGGGACACTCGACAATGTGTGGGATTATATCAGCGATAATCATTTCTGTTTATTTCCTATTCCCCTTAATGAATTTAACACTAATAATTTACTTGGTGATCAAAACCCAGGCTATGGAGGTCGATAATCAGTTTTGTAATCCATTTCAAACATTAAAATCAATTACGATGAAATCTAAAATATTATATATAATTGCACTGTTTTTTGCAGTATTATCTTGCGATCCAATACTAGATGAAAGTTATAAGACGAAGGATTTTTATCCCGAAGTTGTGTCGCCTACTGTTCCTGTTAAAGATCCAATGGAAGCATTGTTTAAAGCAAAGCTCCAATATACAGGATATGTATATCCCGAAATAAGTGGTTATACCGAAGACTCCATTTCGCCTGATTCGGTTGCTAAAAAACCAATATTCAAATATAAAGACGATGAGAATCCGCTGAATTTTGAATATGGTATTTACATCAGCAGGAATGGTAATTTTGGATTAACAGACAACGATGTTATACATGTAAGTTTTAAAGGTACTGATAAATTTAAAGTAGCATCAATTGTTGATTCAGTCCAGGTTTATAATCCAATTGATTCAACTATAAATATTGTGGTTGCTTCGCAAAGCGTGGCTAATCGGTTGTTAAACGAATGGTCGGAATACTCCTATATGATATATGCTAAGAACAAGCGTGGAAAAGGCTATACCACACGCGGAAGTTTTATTACAGGTGGGACCTTGGGCTTTGGCATTACAACTATTCCGACCGATTCTGTTTCGAATATAACATCGGCATCGGCTCAAATAAAAGGGCAAGTTGTAAGTTCTGGAGGTCGCACAGTTTCTCTAATGGGTGTTGTATACAGTACGGATAAGAGTGTGATTGAAGGATTGAGTATAGGCTCAGCACCAAGTGCTACGTCGCCATTTAAAAATAGTATATCACCTACAAAACTTACTGGCGAAACGGGCTATTTTGATGTTGCCATTACTGATTTAGCCGAAAATACGAAGTATTATTTTAGAACTTATGCAATAAATGGTTATAGGGATAATAGTAGAAATACCGTAAAATACTCAGAAAAAATTGGAACTATTGAAACTTCTTCTTTTGATGGTTTTCCGATTGTAACATACGGTATTACTGCCAATAAATTGATTGCTAATGCAACGAAAACTTTCAATGCCGAAATAGCATTTAAAGTAGCTTCGCGTCGTGAGCAGGTAACTGAATATGGTTATTATATTCGTGAAAATGGTGTTTACAATAAGGTAGTTGGTGTACTCAACAGCAACTATAAACTAAACAACCTTACAAGTGAGTTTGTGATTTTGTTCAATAATCTAGCACAAGCAACCGAAACAGTTTTCCGCCCGTATGTAATTATTGATGGAAAAGAAAATGTAGTTGAGAAAACACCTCTCGTGCGCTTTATGAGCGGTGTGTTTGGTCGTATCCAGGAAGACCCGAACAACCCTGGCGTATATCTGAATAATGACCCCAATGTGTATTATGAACTTCCGGGCATTCCTTATAACGGATTTGTATACCGTTTTCTAGACCGAAATTTGGGTGCAAAAAGATCATTGAGTGAGCTTGCCGATGGTTTTGATTATCCTAAATCAGGCAATCCTTCGCAGGATAATGCAGGTTGGTTATTTCAGTGGGGACGAAGTGCCGATGGTCACCAAAAATGGGATGCAGCAGGAAATACGGCAATTCAGAGTTCAACTTTTGGTTACCCAAGTGGAGGTTTAAACTCCTGGGATGAAGCGTGGAATTATAAAACGATTACCAAAATTACAGACCCAGTAACAGGTGTTGAACGGGATTCTGTGTCGTACAAATTTCGTGGAGCTTTCTGCTCCAATGGTGGCACATTCTCGTGGTTGTCGGGTAATACAGCCTCATTCAACCATGCAAAAACACTTTGGAATACCTCAAAATCGGGTGGGAAAAATAATCCTTGTCCTCCCGGATATCGTGTTCCTTCGAGTGCAGAACTGTCTGTCTTGTTAAATATTAGTGGCGGTTCGTGGTCTAATTTCAAAAACTTACCCTTGTCTGATGGCAGCTCAGTGCCATTGATGTTTTGCGGTAGTGCCAACATCTCGCGCAATGCATCGGGTAGTGGGTATTCAATACGACCTTCAGGAGGATATAGCTCTAACACAGCATTCTTTTGGAGTTGTTCGCCAACGCAAGCCTTAAACAAAATAATGGGATTCGGACTTGCATTGTCAAAACCAACAGATAAAGGAGCCGTTTCACTAGGAACAGGCTACTCTGCAGCTGGATCGTATGTGCGATGTATAAGTACAGATATTTTGCCAAGACAATAGCCCTTTTCAATGGCTTTTTAATACATAATTTTCGAATCAAATATAAATCAATCTTAAAAAAAAACTAGTATGAAAACAAGATTACTCGCACTTATGCTTCTGGTAGTAAGTGCACTTTCGGCAGTCGACATCAACAAGGAGATTATAGGAGACGGCACTTTCGATGCGTCTTTTGTCTCTGCGTCGCAAATGGTCGCATCATTTACAGGCGGTGTGGAACCAGCCGGAGTATGGTACATGGGGAATTATGCAACGTGGTTTCCAGCAGTGAACACCGATGCTAAAAATTTTTGGGCTGCGGTGAGTGCAACAAATGCTGTTTACAACCATTTTCTGGCTCAAAGCACTGCCGATGATTTGACACCTGGTAGGTATGAAATAAAACTTGATTGTAAAGTAGATCCAGGTACTCCCTTAACACCTTTTTACTTGAAAATTTCAGGCTATAATGCAGTAGGTACTGAATTGGCGAGCAAACTGATAACTGGAAGTGGCGTGAGCAAAACAACCACTAATGCAGGTTATTCAATTACATTTACACCTACAGGTGATACTTGGAGAACTTGTACTGCAACATTGGATATTGAAGTTCCAACACCAGCAAAAGCTCGTATTTATTTTGTTTTTCCAGCCGTTACTGATGTGAATGGATTAAATAGTATTTATATCGACAATGTTTCTTTTAAACGCATTGCCGATTTACCCAAACCAATAGCTGCTATGTATGTGCGTCCAGTTGGCGATGCAACATCATGGAGTCATATAGTTGCGAATGATTCGGTAGTAGTAAAAACCGTTGATGATTTGAGTAGTGTCGAATTAGCTTATAACTACTATGTGGCCAAGGGGACCTATAAACTATCCGCAGGAACGTTTGCCCCGAAAGCGAACAATGGCAGACAAATTTTTATTAAAGGTGGATTATTAGGTTCTGAAGTGCCAACAAATGCAGCCCAAACCACTATTGATATTTCTAGCCGTGCCACAAGCGACCTCGATGAGAACGGAATTGTTGAGCCTTGGGAGTTTACAAATGCATCAATACTTGATGGAGGAAACATTGCAGGGGGATCTGTTAACAAAATGATTGTATTGGAAAACAATGCCGTTATGGATGGATTCACCATTCAAAATTTCATTATGGCTGGTTCTGGACCTGTACATATAGGTACTGTTATAGCATCTTCTGCTACTGTAATACCTGCCTCTAACACAGGTGGAACACTGGTAAATTGTATCGTTCGCAAGAATCAGTGTATTGCCGGTAACGGTGCTGGTGTTTATGTTGCTCATACAAAATCAGTAGTAGATAAATGTTTGATTGAAGATTGCTTAGTTGGTGGTGCTGGTAACACTGCTGGTGGTGGTGCATATATACTCGCGGGTAAGTTGTCTAATTCGGTAATTAGAAACAATCGCTCTGCAGGTACTGGTTCTTCAGCTACAAGTGGTGGTATCTCAGCTGCTAGGATGGCCAAAGATACAGCAACCATTGTAACTGCTACTGCCCCTGCACTTGCATCTGATATTATTATTGAAAACTGTGTGGTATACAATAATTCAGCACCTTATAGTGGAGGTATTCGCACAAGCTCAACTACAAATAAAAAACCAATCGAGGTTATAAACTGTACATTTGCTAACAATACGAATACATTTAACTCAAATGTTGAATTTAGTGGTGGTTCGGCGGTATTTGTAAACAATATTGTAACGGGCGGTACTTCAAGAGGTATTCGTTTTATTACGGCAACGGGTAGTTATTATTTATCAAATTATACTTTCAATCAAGCTATGTCAGGTCCGAGTGTTGTGAATAATGTATTTACAATGAATTCTTTGCCCTTATATCCAGGTGCAAGTTTGGTTCAGGAAGACAAAATAACTGAATACAATTTTAAAAACCCGTCTTCATATGCTGGAGCTAACTTGCCCACTGATAATAACTTTGATCAAGCAAAATATGATGCTATGCGTAAAGCCAACTTTACAATTGTAGCTGATACTTCCTTGGCAGTAATGAATGCAGGAGCTACATCATTACCAACTTCATTTAAAATGAATGATGTTGCAGCAAATCCTTCAATTGCTATTGCAGCAACAATTCCTACAAAAGACATGCGTGGTGCTGCACGTACTGGCGGTATTACATTGGGTGCATACCAGCGATTAGCTACTGATGTACCATTGGCTCCTACAGCAACTAAGTCTTTAACAGTCAGTGGTTATGCAAAAATTACTACATTTGGTAAAGATATAACTGTTAAAGTGATGGAAAGTGCAGTGGTAAAAGTGTTCAACCTAAATGGTGTACTGCTTAAACAACAATTAGTTGAAGGTACGAATGTTGTTAGCTTAAACACTCCAACGGGTATTTATTTTGTAAAGGTTTTTGGAAAAACAGGAGAAACAATGCAAAAGGTGATTATTAGATAGTTTGATTAATAGATTAGAAGAAATTTCACACTGAGAATTTAGTGTGAAATTTCTTTTTTTACCAAGCTTTATTCAGATAATTAATGATTTGTTCGATTTGTGCATCTTTTAGTAAAATTATTTTATCCTTCCCTAATAAATATAGAGTTGGAGACGCCTTTAAATCGTATTTTTGTGTTAAATTTGTCTCCTGATCAGCACTCAATCCATTTATCCATGTTGTAGGTATCTGCGATTGGTATTTCAACCAAGCTTCATTATCACAATCTGAGTTAATAGCTATTATTTTCAACTTCTGTTGTTCAATAAGATTGAAAATCAATTCTGAGTTTTTCATACTCTTAATAGTTTCGTGGCAGGTGTGACAGTTAGGATTATAAAAAATCAGTATTGTGAATAATACCTCACAGTCAGAAATTCGGAAATTGTTACCATTTGGCAGCCTCAGGTTTAAATCGGTAGTTTTAGATCCCACTCTGTTTTTGAGAGCCATCTTCAGTTGAAAATTTGGGCGTATTTTGTACGGATCATCAAGTGTTTTAGACGCGACAATTACTTCTAATGCGGGTATGTAATACTCATCATTACGAAAAACAGATGTTGGGTTGTAAAAATACCGCTCAGTAAGTTGAATAAAATGAGAAAAAGTTGAACTATCAGCTTGTGCTTTTTGCAAAAGATTTTTGATGCTTAAACGGGCTTTTTCTAGTTTGACTTTTGGGAGTAAACTCACATAGTTGACAAATATTTCTTCAGTATAGCGATTCTGATTAATTATTGAACTGTCATTAAAATCGTAATTATCCCAATAGTGCCATACTAAATACTCGTTAATCTGATTGCTATCGGTTAACATGATAGGAATTTGGGGTAGTTTAAATTCAGCGATTGCTTTTGCAGTATCAGTTGTTGGGTGTTTTTTCGAACATCCAACATTACAAATAACAATCATTATAAAATATAGAATCGTTTTATGCATAATCGTTTGCGAAATAAAAACAATACAATATGTCAGCTATTAACTGTAGCAAATCTAGCCATTTTTTTGATAAAAATAGCAACTGTTCGCATCCAAGATGTGATGCTTAGTGTTTTAGTCGAATAATTTAAGCACCAAAATTTACGATATCCATATAATATACAGCGAATTGAGATGTACATATTTTGAACAAGTTTTGTTTTTTTTCAAAAGAATTTAAACTCACTCAAAGTATATATATTTGAACTTTATAAGAAATCTAATTGATCTATTTTATGAAACATATTTTCACACCTACAGCAGCTGTTTTCTTGCTAATGTTATTCGTAGTGATACAAAAATTAAATTCGCAAGCAATTCATTCACCCTATGTCCCTATAGGCTATGAACTGGTTTTTAGCGATGAGTTTGAAAACCCGAGGTCTAAATTTGTTAACTGGAAACCCGATAATCGTGATGGCAGAGGCGACGAGTGGAATTCGTATGCTACTATTGAAAACGGAGTGATGAAACTAAAAAACCTAAAATTAGAAACCCCAACTTCTTCAGGTAGAATTTTTACTGCACCAAGCTGTTCAGGTAAGAGGTATTATAAATATGGGTATTTTGAGTGTCGATACAAATATGCAGCCTCTACTGGTTTCAATAACTCGTTTTGGATGCTTGGTGCTCCACAACTCAGCAAAGATTATATTGAAATTGATATCAATGAAGGTCAACTGGACGAAGGAGGACGTAGAAATATGGCATCTTGGCTGGCAGCAGGTGCGCAACCTTCGTGGGATCAGGTTCGACCTATGACACTCGATCATGGAAACGGTAACTGTACTCGACCTGCTTATTATTATACAAATATTGATTTAAGTGCCGATTTTCATACTTACGCTTTTCTTTGGACTCCCGATACCTTAAGTTATTTTTTTGATGGGAAATTGTTATTAAAACATCCGAATAAGCGAGTTTATAAAAATGAACCGGTATACCGACAGTTGAATTATCCAATGAATATTTATCTCAGCACATTGGGAAGTTCCTCAATTTTCGGGTACGACAAAGCAGTTGAGTCTTCTATGGACATAGACTATGTACGAGTGTATCAATTGCCTGGTAGTACTGACGGCACACCTCCTGCATCAGGAAGCAATCTTTTGAAGAATCAGGGATTCGGGCCGTATGATGATGAAGATTATGGCGGGAGTATGTATTCGTGGAATTCAGGTGTCGGTAATATCGACAGTGCCTTTTATTCTTCAACGGTTTCCGAAGCAAGAACTTCGCCTCTGTATATGCCAAATCAAAATATTAATGTATTGCCAGCAGGCGATTATAATCTAACTTTCAGAGCGCGAGTTTTCGACGCTACTTCTAATACTGCTTCGCTCCGGCTAAAAATCAGTAACAGCGATAATCTCTCATCATCCATTATTTCTAAAGTTACTGCCGTATCCGGTGGTGGAGGTGTTTCGGGTTCAGAAGTGGTAATTACAAAAGCGCATGCGCCTGTATTTAAAGAATTTGCATATCGTTTTACGGTTGCCACAACTTCAACTACAGCCGCATATACACGCGTAATGTTTTACCAGAATAATACAGCTGGAGCTGCAACCTTTCAGTTGGATGATGTTTCAATAACACCCGTTACTCCTTCGGCTGTGTCGGAAGTATGTTCTGATTTTAAAATTTCAGGTGGAAAAAGCAAAATTGTTATTGCCACAGACTTTCAACATGCAGAGGTTACGATATTTACGCTTACCGGAATTCCTGTAAAGCATTTTTTTACTGCCAATACAAACGAGATATCTATCGAAAAAGGTATTTATTTAGTTCAAATAAAAAAAGCTAAAGTTCTTTACAACAACAAAGTGATTGTTTTCTAATTTCAATTCAATTTATACATAACCCATTTTTCAATTATTCAATGAAAACTCAACGAACAACGTTTTTCTTACTGCTAAGTATTCTGATTTTTAATGTCATGGCAGAGGCGCCTGCTGGCAAGGGCTATACGCTTTTATTTAACGAAGAATTTAATGGCGATACCCTGAATACCAACGATTGGTTTTACCGCGAAGGTCGACGTGAGGGTCTGGGTTGGGTAGATGGTTATAACCGAAAGGAAAATGTGTATGTAAAAGATGGAATGCTGCATATAATCTGCCGCCGCGAGGCTCTCAACGGCCGCATGGAAAACACTGGAGGTGGTATAATGACCAAACGTGATTTTGGTTACGGCTATTACGAATGTCTCTCCAAGCCTTTTATGGCCGGACATGGTGTGCATACTTCTTTTTGGCAACGGGGAAGTTACAGGAACAATAACGATATTTTTGAAATTGATTCGTACGAAATTGATTCCAAACAATACCTGGCTACCAATAATTTATACATGGTTTTAACACGTAAAGGACAGAAATCAACTCCATGGCCATTTAGAGCACATATAGAGTTCGAACTCGATAAAGAGGGTTGGTTTCTGGATGGCTACGAATATACGCCCGAAGGCATTGTTTTTTACGACAATGGCAAAGAAGTGGCCAAATGCGACTGGCACCAACTTACTGCAAATCAAATGATATGGCTTACTGCGCTCAATGGTGTGGGAAAACTGGACACTGCGGCGCAACCCGGCGAATCGGTGTTTAAATATTTCCGTTATTATGCCAAAGATTACCCCGGAATTAATTTATTGCCCAATGGTAATTTTGAGTATAATTCGGATCGGGTCGACGCATCAAAGCCTGTTTCGTGGACTACATCAGGTACAAAAGATGCCATTCAGGTAGTTGAAGGCAATGCTGTACGCGACAATTACAAATTGCGCATTGGTTTGGATAAAGCTTTTTCGGCTTCGGTTGAGCAACCGCTTTACCACATTATGAACGGAAAATATCTGCTTACTGCATACGTACGCACTTCTTCGAAAATCAATAATGCGATTCTTAAAGTTTCCGGTTTTGGAGGAAAAGAATTAGCCGCAAAAATTGATGTTTCTCGAAAATGGACGAAAATAAGCATTCCGGTAATTGAGGTTCGTAACAATCAGATATTCTGTACCGTTTCGGCCGATGGCAATGCCAACGAGTGGGTGGAAATAGACAATATAGAATTTATGAAGCCAGCATTGAAAGGTGAGGCTATAGTAAAACAACAACCCTTCTGGGAAAAAGATGCACCGATGTGGCAACTGGCTATGAAAGAACCTGTAACATTCACCGGCGATCAGAAATTTTTCTTTTTTGCCCGCAATGTGGGTTATGGCGATTCGATAACTATTAATTTCAGACTTAATGCCGCCGAAATGGCCAATACCGTCCCCATTGCACGTATGCCCAAAAAAGGCGATTCAGGCTGGGCCATACAGTTGCGTAACGATGGCGCACTTGTTTTTAGTATTGGTAGTGTGGAAAACCGATACGAAGTAATTGCACCGAACGCTTACAAAGTAGGAGTGCCAGTTGATATCAGTTGCGTTTTTGTAAATGGCACAGCAATGATTTATGCCGATGGGAAACTGCTAAAAAAAGATACTAGTATTACTCAAAATACCAAAGATGATACAGCGGCAGGTCGTCTTGGTACTGTTGATCAAAATTTTGAGGCTGTGGGAGATGTGGTAATGGCAAACGACAGGAAAACTATTCAACCTACAAAATTGAAGAACTTCAAAGGTACTTTGCAAAACGTAAAAATGTACAATAGGATAGTAGCCCCCTAAATCCCCCGAAAAGTGGGACTTTAAGAGATGCAACCAATGGATTTAGTAAAAAATTGGACTAACAAATATTGTGGCTATTTATATTCCGAATTCATTAGTTCGTTAAAAGTTATTTAATTTAAAAATAAAATAATCACAAGTTTAATATACAAACAATGAAAAGAAAAATCGCATTTTTAGTTATAATGTCTTTTGCATTGATTTTTAGCAATGTATTTGCAGGAAACAATCTTCGGAATTCAAATATTCCAACATCATACAACGTAGAATGGACTACACCCTCGCCCGACGCCTGGGAATCGATGCCACTGTCGGGACGCTTTGGTGCTGGTGCCAACGTGTGGGTGCAGGATGGTGCCTTGTGGCTCTACCTGGCGCATAATGCTGCCTACGACGAAGAAGGTCGCTTGCTGAAACTGGGAGCATTACGCATTACGCCAGCCAACGGGGCTTTTACTAGTCTGACCTCATTCAAACAGGAACTTGATTTGGCTTCAGGCGCTATTTTGATTGATGCTGCTTCGAAAAAAGGTTTGTCTATAAAAATGAAACTATGGTTTGCGGGCGAAAACCTGATTATTGAATCGACTTCGAAACCCAAAACAGCCCTCGAAATTAGCTTTGGCTCGTGGCGCGACAAAACCCGCGACAGCATGTACATTGATATGGGAAAACGAGTGCATACCGTTCGTGCCGACAGTGTCACCATGTCTGCAAATGGAATTGTGTGGAACCACCGCAATGCCAATTATCCTTCAGTTGCACTACAAACTGACCTGAAAACTCAGCCTTTTGCCGTAGGAAACATCTGCAATCCAACCGAAAACAATGTATTTGGTGGTGCCATTGTTTGCAATCGAAAGCTCACCCCCGGCAGTAAAACGCCGGTAGCATGGCAACGCTGGAAAGGTATTTCGTGGACGATGTCTGCAGCTGCTTCTCAAACGCATATTATTGTTGCCGCCTTGCGTGCCGGTCAAGGTGCAAAACCCGAAAAATGGGTGGTCGAAGCAAAGTCGCTTTTAGAACCGAAAGCACTTACAACAGCTGCTGCCGACGAAGCAAACCGTTGGAATGAATACTGGAACCGTTCCTACATTACTATAAATAAGGAAGCAAACAGTTCGGACTCAGCTTGGGTGGTGGGACGTAACTATCAACTTTTCCGTTATATGCAGTCTTGTAACCGGGGTGGAAAATTCCCGTTGCTTTTTAATGGAGGAATTTTTACCACCGACAATTTCGAGAAAATAAAAGGAAACCACCCCGGCGAAATAAACAGGTCATTGTTCGGTCAGTCTTCGCCCGATATACGCCATTGGATGTTCTGTCATTTTATGTCCCAGAATCAACGTTGGTTAGGTTGGCCCACCATTTTGGCAGGCGACACCGATTTGCTCGAACCATCCAATGCCTTTTACCGAATGCACGCTGTTTCGGCTGCTGCACGCGCGCGGGGATTAGGCGCACAGGGTGTGGTTTATACCGAATCTATCAGCGTTTGGGGACTTACCTGGTGGCCGCTGGCTACTGGCCAATGCGCTGCGCCTCACCTGAAACATGCTTTTGCCATGATGCTCGAAAATGCGTGGATGGCTTTAAACGGATATGCAACGCTGGGCAAAGACATCAGTGCCGATATGGAATGGATTAAAGGTACAGTGCGTTTTTACGATTCGTATTACCGTAACGAAACCAAACGACTCACTGGTAGCGAATTGGACTCGGTAGGAAAATTGTCTATTTACCCTGCCAACTCCATCGAATTATTGGTAAGTGCCAAAAACCCGATTGAAGTTGTTGCCGGTTTGCGTCGTGTGAGCGATGCGCTGACTAAGCTACCATCCAATCTTGTTTCGGCTGAAGAGAAAGCTTATTTTGCGAATTTATTATCAATTCTTCCTGAATTGCCCAAAGGTGAAAAAGACGGAAAACCCATTTTGAAACCGGCTGTTTCGTGGGAAAAAGTCTATAATAAATGGGAATTACCTGAATTGTATACCGCTTGGCCTTATCGCCTGAATAGCGTAACCCGTCCGGGAACCACTCAAATAGCACAAATTACATGGGATTTGTTGCCACAGGACCGTGCCGAAAAAGTAACCCGCGATTTCTCATGGATGCCCGTGGTGGTAAACATGGCTGCACTTGGGAACACCAAAGAAGCTGCACGCCGTGTGGTGGATAAGCTGGGTAATTTCAATCCGCAGTCACGTTTCCCAGCGTTTTTTGGTCCTGGTCACGATTGGGTACCCGACCACAACTGGGGAGGTTCGGGCATGGTGGGACTGCAGGAAATGCTCATGGCTGCCGACCCTTTCGGTGATGGTAAAATCTACCTTTTACCGGCTTGGCCTGTGAAATGGAACGTGGATTTCAAACTTCATGCACCGCAACAAACAGTCATAGAAGCCTGCGTGAAAAACGGTAAGGTAGTTTCGTTGAAAGTAACTCCCGAATCGCGTCGGAAGGATATCGTATTAAATCCGAATTTTGGAATGTAAATAAATGTCAAAAACAAAAATCAAAACTTCATTATTTGTCGGCTGTTAATCAGTCTGATCTTTTATGTTCAAATAACCAACGAACAGCCAGTGTAATAAAGATGTTCGTATCCGTATTATTGTAAAATATTAATTGTCAAAATAAATACTAATATGAAAAACTTCAAGTTTATTCTCACATTTATTTTTGCCGGTATTTTCGGATTTTCCGGCATGTTGTTTTCTCAGTCAAGCGATACAACAAAATACACTGGTAACCTAAAAAAGATTGCAGAGTGGCAAGATGCCCGTTTCGGAATGTTTATCCATTGGGGGCCGGTAACGCTTAAAGGTACTGAAATAAGTTGGTCGCGGGGCGTGGAAGTGTCTGAAAGTGAGTATGACAGTCTTTATATGAAATTTAATCCTGTTAATTTTAATGCCGACGAATGGGTGAGTGTCGCCAAAGCTGCCGGAATGAAATATCTTGTGCTGACCACAAAACACCACGATGGATTTTGTTTGTGGAACACCCGTCAAACCGATTATAATATCATGCACTCGCCATTCAAACGTGATGTGGTAAAGGAGCTTTCTGAAGCTTGCAAAAGGCAGGGAATCCGGTTTGGTGCCTACTATTCAACCTGCGACTGGTATAATCCCGATTTTCCAAAAACAGGAGCAAAAGGTGCTGTTATACGCGAAAAAAGTGATTTGGAAGCCTATACCACTTATCTGAAAAGACAGATTGCCGAATTGTTGCTTAATTATGGTCCTTTGGAAGTTTTGTGGTTCGATGTCCCTCAAATGTTTGATGTCCAACGCGGACAAGGTGTGATTGATTTTGCCCGTACCATTCAACCCGACATTTTGGTCAATGACCGCACCCGTGCAAAAGGCGATTTCGATACTCCCGAACAGCGCATTGGTGGTTTTCAGAATACCCGTCCTTGGGAAACCAATATGACCGTTGCGCGCCAGTGGACGTGGAAACCCAATGATGACGTAAAATCGCTCAGACAATGTTTACAAGCCCTCGTTCGTACTGCCGGTGGCGATGGTAACTTCCTGTTTAACATAAGTCCCGATTTTACCGGGCGAGTTGAACCCGAGCAGGTTGCCCGACTTAAAGAGATGGGACAATGGCTCGAAAAATACGGATATTCCGTTTATGGCACACGCGGAGGTCCCTTCAAACCAACCGACTGGGGAGTGAGCACCCGAAAAGGTAATAAAATCTACCTACATATTCTGGTTTGGAGCGGAAATAAGGTGCAGATAACTCTTCCTGATATTGGTATGGAAATCAAAAATTGTCGTTTGGTCGATGGAAGTCCTGTGAAACTTAGTAAGAAAAATAAGGACAATGTAATTGAGTTTTCGGCAAAAGCATTACAGCCAATCAATACGATAGTTGAAATTGAAGTAGTAGGCAATGCTATGGATATTAAGCCATTGGAAATAAAAGCTCAATCATTGTCATTTAGAAAACAAGCATCGGCATCGTCTGTTGGGGATAAAACGTGGCACGGAATTCGGTTGATAACCAATGGCGACTGGAGTGGCTATGGCTGGAGCCCTGCGAAAGACGACAAAATGCCCTGGGCAGAAGTTGATTTAGAGAAACCGCAGGTTGTGTCAAAAGCGATAGTTACAGAATGTGGTAAGGCAGTTAAAGCTTTCGAAATTCAATACCTGTCGGGCGAAACATGGAAAACGGCTTATAAGGGAACGTCCATTCAGAGCGGAATAGAGTTTAGTTTTCCCAAAGTTACAGCTCAAAAAGTTCGTCTGTTAATCACCGAAAGTTCAGCAAATCCTGAGATTACAGAAATTGTGCTGTATTAAAGCAACGAGATATAATAAATTGAACTTTAAATAACTATTTATTAAATAAATCAATTAGTTTTATAAATCTAAATTATTGTAATTAATTATATTTCTATAAGTTACATTATTTCTATCCAAAGTCTAAAAAAACAATTATAAATGAAACCAACTAAAAAAATCATCATTACTCTGCTGTTAATAAGTCAGTTGATTTACGTGCAACAAGCCAATGCCCAAAACGCACAATTTAGTGAAATGACCACGCTCGATCAATTTGGTGGTCCATCGTCGGGAACATATAACCCAACTCTGGCCGAAAAACAACGCATAGCCTGGTTTCGCGATGCTAAGTTTGGAATGTTTATGCATTGGGGCTTGTACTCTCAAATGGCAGGATATTGGAAAGGCGAAAAAGTAATGGGTGGCGAATGGGCTGTAAAACTAAATAAACTCCCGATAGAAGAATACCGTGCCTTGGCCAAAGAGTTTAATCCGGTAAAATTTAATGCCGACGAATGGGTAAAGTTAATCAAAGCTGCCGGAATGAAATACCTCGTTATAACCTCCAAACACCACGATGGTTTTGCCATGTTTAGAACAAAAGCTTCGGCATACAATATTGTGGATGCTACACCATTTAAACGCGACCCGATGCAAGAATTGAAAGAAGCATGTGACCGTCACGGAATTAAGTTTGGGTTGTATTACTCACACGCTTCCGATTGGAACGAACCCGATGCATATGGAAATAACTGGTCGTGGCCAGAATTTAAACGCGATTCGACTAATATGAATAAATACCTGGAAACCAAATCAATTCCGCAAATTCGCGAATTGTGTATGCAATACAATCCGGCCATTATTTGGTTCGATACCGCCGGCGAAATTACTGAAGCACGGGGTACTCAAATTTCAAAAATGTGCCGCAGTCTTGTGCCCAACATACTTGTAAACAGTCGCATTATTTTGGGAAAACCAAAAGGCTTACCAGTGACCGATTTTGACGGAAGTGGCGATAATGAGGCTTTTCATGAATATCATAACGTGCCTTGGGAATTATGTGGAACAATGAACCGCAGTTGGGCTTTCAAGAAATGGGATACCAACTTCCGTCCGGTAAGTGAATTAATGTTTAATCTGATTGATGCCGTTTCGAAAAACGGAAATTATTTGTTGAACGTGGGACCAACCTGCGAGGGTGAAATTACAGAGCCTTATGCCAAACGATTGCTTCAAATGGGTGCTTGGTTAAAGACCAATGGCGAAGCTATTTACGGATGTGGTGGCACAGCTTGGGGCACTGAGTTTGGCGATTACGGCATGGTAAATGGAAAACGGAAATTTATTGCTGCTCCAGCCAACTGGCGTTGCACCACCAAGCCGGGCAAGGTATATATTCATGTTCTCAACTGGCCAAAAGATGGTAAAGTGGAACTGCCTGCATTGAAATCAAAAATAAAAAAAGCATCTTTGTTGGCCAATGCCAAAGCAAAGGTGAAATTCGAGCAGTCGGCTGATAAAATCATACTTACATTGCCCACAACAACCCCCGATTCTATTGCTTCGGTGGTGCGTTTGAGTATGTAATGCAAAATGTACATATAGATATTCAAAAACCAGAGAAAATGCCATGCGATTATGTAATTGCATTTAAATTTTTTTTTAAGTAAAAACGATTAGGATACTTTCTAATACTATTGATAATTAAAAAATCACATCAGATGAAACGAGTTAAAATATTACTGTTATTTTCGCTTACACTTTTTGTAAGTGTAAACGCGCAAAACCAACGCGAACGCATTTCGCTGAATAACGATTGGCGATTTGCCAGGGGGCATGCCGCCAATCCGGCAAAAGATTTTAATTACGGATTGTCGCTATCGTTCACCAAAACCCTGATGTTGCAGGAAGGCACCTTGTTAGAAGCTGGACAGGAATCGAAATTGTTCACCCCTCATATACAAAAGTATGACGACAGTCAATGGGAAAAAGTGGAACTTCCGCACGACTGGGCCATGCGTCTTGGCTACGGAAAAGAACAACACCGCGTAAAAGGTTATCGAATCATCACTGGCCGATCGCCCGAAAACAGCGTGGGTTGGTATCGTAAAACATTCAAGTTGAAAACAGTAAAAAACTGCCGTTACTTCTTGGAATTTGAAGGAATTTTTCGCAATGCTCAAATTTGGATAAACAGCGTTTATTTGGGTGTTAACGAAAGTGGCTACGTTCCGGTAACATACGATGTAACCGAAGCTTTGAATTATGAAGATAACGCCGAAAACGTAATTACAGTTCGGGTGGATGCAACACAATCGGAACTCTGGTCGTACGAAGGTGCCGGAATATACCGCAATGTATGGCTTACACGCACATCGCAAGTTTTTATCCCTCAATACGGTACATACGTTACCAGCAAAATTGCTGAACAAGGAGGCGACGCCGCTGTAACTGCACAAATAGAAGTTTCTAACCAAACAACAAAAGATGTTTCGGTAACCGTAAATCAAAAAATATTCGACAACGCAGGAATACAAGTAGCCAGCAGTAGTGATGTCCTTTCAGCTTCATCGTTGGAAACGAGCAAAATTGCACCTGTTATGACAGTTAAAAATGCCAAAATGTGGTCACTAGAGTCACCCACGCGATATCGTTTATATACCGAATTACTCATCGATGGCAAGGTAGTGGACAGTTACACCACGCGTTTTGGGATACGCACCATCCGGTTCGATGCCAACGAAGGTTTCTTCCTGAATGGAAAAAGGGTACAGATTCAGGGTGCTTGCATGCATCAGGATCATGCCTGCGTAGGAGCGGCTGTGCCAGATAAATTAAATTTTTGGCGTATAACAAAATTAAAAGAGTTTGGGGTGAATGCTTACAGGGCTTCACATAATCCACCTACGACTTCGGTACTGGAAGCTTGTGATAGTTTGGGTATGCTCGTGATGGACGAACTCAGGCGAATGAATAGTTGCAGTTCCGGCTTGTCGCAACTCGAAACCACAATTAGACGCGACCGCAACCATCCCTCCATTTTTATATGGAGCCTAGGCAATGAAGAAAGTGGACTTCAGGGTTCCGAAAAAGGTCGCATGATGGTGGAACGTATGCGCAATGTGTTACGTAAAATTGACGATACACGTCCCGTAACTGTAGCCATGAACGGTGCCTGGGGAAAAGGATTTTCGTTGGCTGTGGATGTTCAGGGATCAAACTACCTGAAAATTGGAAGTATTGATAAGTTACACGCTGAGATGCCTGAACTGCCAATACTGTTTTCGGAAGAAGGCAGCACCGTTACCACCCGTGGAATTTACGAAACGAGCAAAACCTTGGGCGTTCACCAAGCGTACGATCGCGATATTCCGAGCTGGGGAACCACCGCACAAAAATGGATGCGCTATGTTAACGATCGAAAATTTATTGGCGGTGCCTTTATTTGGACCGGTTTCGATTATGGTGGAGAATCATGCCCAAATTACTGGCCGGGAGTGGTGTCGCACTTCGGAATTATGGATTATTGCGGTTTCCCGAAAGATGCCTACTGGTATTACAAAGCACAGTGGACGAACGAGCCGGTTTTGCACATCCTTCCGCACTGGAACAAAGAAGGACTGCCCAACACCGATTCAATCGACGTTCATCTTTACACCAACATGGACGAAGTTGAACTGTTTTTAAACGGCAAAAGTTTAGGAAAGAAAACCGTTGGAAAATTCGACATACCGGCATATCGCGTTCGTTATGTTGCCGGAAAACTCGAAGCAAAAGGAAAAAAGAACAAGGTGAAATACAACACCGTTGTCGAAACCACCGATGTACCATCATCATTGCAGGTAATTTCGGAAACCGGCAAAGAACTTAAAAACGATGGTCAGGATATTTCCATTCTCACCGTTAAAGTGCTCGACAAAAAAGGTCGTTTGGTGCCCACTGCATCCAATAAATTAAACTTTTCAATTGAGAATGGTACAATTTTGGGTGTAGGCAACGGCCATCCTTCGAGCCAGCAACCCGACAACTTTGCACCTGGTGAGGCGGTGTACCGTAACGCTTTTGGAGGCTTGGCGCAGATTATTATCAAGTCCGACGGATCAGGTAAACCCATTATACTTACCGTAAAATCTGACGGATTGAAAGAGGCTCGTGAACAACTGATTGTAAAATAGTACCATCTTAATGGTATCGAAAAACGAGTTTGTAAGTTGGAACACAACGTTAATACTATTTATTAATTAACCATTATCATTATTGTTTGATGAAATCACGAATTCAATTAAAGAAAAAATTGGTTGCAACTTTGTTATTTGCATCGACCTCTTCTGCGGTCTTTTCACAAACCAACCTAACCGCTAATATGGTTGCTGATGCGAGTTTTGAAAGTTCAATTACCAATGTGGCCGGCAATTTTGAGTTGCCAAGTGTTGGTAAATGGAGTTTCTTTAAGTGCGACAATTCCATTCAGGTTTCGGCATCGCAAAGTGCGCAATCATTTTTTGCAGGAGCAAATAGTGCGTTGGTCAGTGTGACTTCAAATCCTTCGAACACAATTTGGGATGCACTGCTTTATCAGGATTTCGAGAATCTGAAACCCATGAAGTATGAAATGACATTCAGAGCGAAAGCCGGTGTGGCGCTTCAGTCCGGGATAAATATTTCGGTGATTGATAAAGCTGCAAATACCATTCTTAAAGGCTATTCGGAAGAAAGTTTCAGGTTTAATTCCGCGTGGGGACTTTATGTGGTAGATCTCGATTTATCTACATTAAAAGTTTCCGATTTGACCCAAATACGTATTATGTTTCATTTCAGCGAGGTGGCCGATTGCCAGATTGATGAGGTGAAAATGCGCCCCATTTATACTGTTCCTTTTGTGAATGCAACCAATGTGGCGCTGAACAGTGCAGGATACCTTAGTTTCGACAAGACACTCAATGAATTCTGGGGCGGTTCTATGGCCTCGCTAACTCCTTACAGTACCGAGAGTGCTGAGGCTCCTTTTACCGTTGTGGGCAGCATTACCACCAATGGAGCAATGATGCGATATACTATTTACCCGTCGCGCGGAGCCAAACCTTTGCAGGGAAATCGTTCACTTTTTGTAGATGTACAGGAGGTGTTTGGCGCGCCTGATTATGAAGTGGGACTTCAAACTCCCAATTTTGCACCGGAGGTGTTGGGCAGGAAAATCCGTATTTCCTATTGGGCAAAAACAGATGGGGCGGCAACGGGTGATATTCGCATTCAACCCCGTTTTGCCGGCACTGCTAAAAATGTGGCGCAACTGACTCCCGAATGGCAATACTTTAGTTACGATTATACGGTACCAACTACCACCACATTGCCATACATTCGCTTGCAGTTTTATAAGGTGGGAGCATATCATGTAGATTGGTTCAATGTAGAATATGCAGATGTTCCAACAGGCGTTTCGACGTTGGTACAAAACAACAGCAATTTCGGCAAAATAGAGGGAAATGCACTTCGTGTTGTTTCGGAAGATGCACGCAAGGTGGAGGTTTTTGATATTACAGGACGAAAACTGAAAGAGGTACGATGTACCAACAATTCCTTATGCGAAATCTCGTCTCGCCAAGGGGTTTATTTTGTCAGAATTACCGGAGAAAACAATCAAATACAAATGTTGAAAACCTGTATAAAATAAACATAGCCATGAAAAAATATATAATTCTAAATTTTTTGTTATGTCTTGTGTTGGTTTCCAATGCCCAGAATACCATCGAAAAAGCTACTTCATTATCGAAAAAAGATTGGTGGCGTGAAGCCAAATTCGGCATGTTTATTCACTACAATCCTTCTACGGTTTATGGCAAAAGTGAGTGGGGGATGTTGTACGACAGGGTTCCTGTGGCACAATTTAAAGCAAAGCTCGCTGAATTTAATCCTGTTCAACAAGATATGGAAAGCTGGGTAAAACTTGCTCAGGAAGCCGGACAGAAATACATGGTTTTTACCACCAAGCACCACAATGGATGCGCCAATTTCAAATCGGCTGACCCATTTAATGTGGTGGATGCCACGGCTTATAAAAAAGATATAGTGGATCAGTTTGTGCTGGCATGTCGGAAATATGGCATGAAATTCGGGTTTTATTACTCGCAGGCGCAGGATTGGTCGCATCCGGGAGGTGGAATTACTTCTACTTCTACCATGTGGGATGCAGCTGGTCAAACGGGTAATTTCGATACTTATTTGGCAACGGTTGCCCTGCCTCAGGTCAAAGAATTGTGCCGCCGCTATCCCGATGTGTCCATTCTTTGGTGGGATACACCCGTAAGCATGACTGCCGCACGGGCGCAGCCTTTCAAAACTTTTACCGATAGCTTACCCAATATCATTCACTGCGATAGGTTGGGAGGTAGTTTAAATCAGGACTTTAAAACGCCAGAGTTAAATGTTCCGGATGCCGGTTATCCTGGATATGATTGGGAAACATGTATGACGATGAACAATCACTGGGGCTATTACGAAGGCGATAACAAATGGAAATCATCCACCGAATTGCTTCGTATGCTGATAGATATTAACAGCAAAGGCGGAAACTTATTGCTTAATATCGGCCCCGATAAGTTGGGTGTGATACCACAACCTAGTATAAATGCATTGAAAACAATGGGTGCGTGGATGAGCAAAAACGGCGAGGCAATTTATGCTAGCACACTAATTTCACCTTTGACCAAAAATAATTTGCCTTGGTCGGGTAGGGTAACTGGAAAAACCGTGGGTGGTGTTCAGAAAATCTACCTGCATGTATTCGATTATATTGCAGGTTCGGCTTTGTATGTGCCCATTACCAATACGGTTACCAAAGCTTATCTGCTAACTGACCCTCAAAATATGCTCACACTGACTCAAAAGACAAATTGCGTAATGGTGAATCTGCCCGATATAATTCCCGATTCGATAGCTACTGTTGTGGTGCTCGAATATACAGGAACGCTAGCTGTTAGCAGTGGTACCACTTTTTCGTTGGTAGCCAGTGGAAATACCACCATTTCTGTACCAACCATTACAACAACTGCCGATGCATTAAAAGTTATCTACAAAGATCAGTTGGGAACTGTTATTTCTGGACGCAAAGTGACTGCCGAAGTAACTTCGGGAAGTGACTATGTGAAAATTGATGGCACATCGGCCCTGGCAACCGATATCAATGGCGAAGCTGCTTTCTCGCTCAAAGCAGGTCGATTCCCGGGTTCTGCCACTGTGAAAGTTACATCGGAAGATGGTAAAGTAGTTACGTTCACCGTTTCTGCCACCATGTCATCGGGGGGGTGTATTCAATTAAAGGGATATTAATTGAAGAAGATATTTTTTTTGTTGATAGCTATATACTCAAAATAATTTTACGAAAATAATTAATGAAACAAAAATCTCTAATCATCTCATTACTCGCCGTCAGTGCTGTCTTGTTTGCCCAAAATAATCTGGCAAAAAACCAGAAAGTAATTGTTAGTTCAGAAATAAAAAGCGGAACGACTTCTACCACTGCGGCTGTGGATGGCGTAGTTTCCGAGAAATCGGTTTGTAGCTTTCCGTCCAAAAATCCCACATGGCTCATTGTTGCGCTGGATAAAAAGCAAATGTTGGGCGGTGTTCATATCTACTTCGGATATCCCGGAAAAAGATCGGTTGACGATTTTCAGGTAGAATTTTCGAAAGATGGTAAATGGCAAACTATTCCTTCGGCCATAGTTTCGGGCAACAGGTTCGAAGCTGTGTCGCTGGCATTCGATGCTACAGTGCCGGTTTTTACAGACTCTCTTCGTTTTACGTTTACAAAAGTAAGAACGCCAACTGTGGAAGTGCGCGAAATTGCCGTTTGGCCGGTTATCAAACTGGGTATTCCGGCTTTGGGCGCCGAAGTGTCGGGTTACGAAGCTGCCCCGGAACCGCATGTTCCGAAAATTTATATCAACCAAAGTGGTTATAATTTGGGTAAACCCAAACGATTTACCGCACCGTTGGTGGATGATGGCACTCCCTTCCGAATTGTGGAAGCCGGCACTCAAAACACCGTGTTTAGCGGAAAAGTACATAAAAATTTAGGTGATTTCTCAGCCTTCAACCCCGAAAGCAAAAAGGAATTTGTAATTCTGGCCGACACGTTCAAGTCTTTCCCTTTCCGCATCGGACAGTGGTGGATTGAGCGCGTTACCTATCAGAATGCTGTGAATTTTATGATTGACAGTCGCCATTACGTGGGCAATTACACGCTAAAATGTTCGGGAACACTTGGCTGGCGCGATGATTCTCACTTCGGATGGGAGCTGCATACGCTGGTGCCTCAGTATCTTTCCAATCCTACGGCGTATGAGCGAATGCCGCATCAGGTAAAATATCAGGCGCCAACCGATACAACCTTGTGGGGAGCGTTGAAACCTTATGACGAAAGTGCCCCCGATATTGTGAAACTGATACATTGGGGAGCCGATGTGATTGTTTCACAAAAGCTTAACCACGAACATTTCAAAGGACAGATGGCTTATTTCCTTTATGCTTGGCCGTATATCAAACAATGGTTGCCACAGCAAAATTACGATGCAGTAAAGGCCTATGCACTCAAAATATGGAAAACTGAAAAGGTGGACAAATGGTTTGCATACAACGAAAGTGCCGGCCACAACATGTTGGCTCTGAAGACAAAAATTGGTACAACCAAAGGAGCATTGCCTCCCGGCGCATCCATTATTCCCAATCTGATGATGTACGAAGTGGCCAAACGTGACCAAATGCAAGATGCTGATATCTACTTCAATGCCGCTTACAATCAGGTGAAATGGATGGTGGACAGCCTCGACTGGAACAATCCACTTACCACCAAAGGTCAGCGCATGAGTGAGTTTATCACCATGACCAGCTTGACGTATATGCTGAAACAATACCCCGATAAATCGCCTGCCGGACTGAAAAAGAAGATGGACGAATGGGCCGATGTGTTGATTCGTCGCTCGGACAATATGTGGGATTTCCGCAAGTTGGACGACAAAGATCAGTGGTGTCCTACCGGTGAGAAACCACAGCATTGGAACGAAACCGGAAATATTGTAGGCCTACCTTCTGCCATTCTCTCGATGGTTAACTATATCGACGACAAAGCCAAAGTGAACCGACTGATGGAAATTGCATATGCACATCTCGACGATGCATTTGGACGCAATCCGTGCGGCAGACATTGCTCTTTCGATGCGCCTGCGGAGATTGAAGGAGTTGATTTGGGCTGGTATGTTCAGCATGCCGGGGGTATCGGTCAGCTTTCCGATGCGCGTTTCGTACTCGAAGGTTCGCCCAAAAATGCCCATTATCCCTATCACCCGGAACGTGGCGATATTGGCTGGACCGAAGGTTGGGTGTCGTTCAATACGGCTTACAATCTGAGTTTGGCCTATATGGCAGATTTCGACACAGAATGGTCGGCAACGCGCGAAAAGAATATGGTGACACTTCGTCTGAAAGTGCCTTTGAATTTCGATTACAACGCCAAAGAGTTCGTTTGGGTCGATTTGAAAGACAAAAAAGGAAAAGTGACCAAACTCAAATTGACCGAGGAGAGCGAAAATTCACCCTGGTTTACGATAAAAATTAAATCGCCGGGCAAAAATTCAGTGGCTTCTTACGGATATGGCTATTTTGAAAAAAGCATTGCTATTCCGGTAAAATAGAGTTTGCATTATAAGCATTTAAATCAAAAGTTAATATAATTGACATTACACATGAAATCAATTTTGAACAAAAAAGCGATATTTCTATTATCGCTCGTATTTATCAGCATTTGTTCGTTTTCTCAGAATAACGGCGAAAAGGCTGTTCGGGATTTTAATCAGCCTAAGCTGCAATGGTGGCAGGAAGCGCGTTTTGGAATGTTTATCCATTGGGGAACCGTTTCGCTCACCGGAAAAGAGATTTCGTGGACGCGCAGTAGTTATGGTAAACAAAAATACGATTCACTTTACCTGCGCTTTAATCCGAAAAATTTTAATGCTGAAAAATGGGTGAAAATTGCACAAAATGCGGGTATGAAATACATGGTTTTTACGGCAAAGCACCACGATGGTTTTTGCATGTGGGATACCAAAACCATCGATTACAATATTATGAAAACGCCCTTTGGACGCGATGTGTGCAAGGAACTGGCCGATGCGGCACATAAAGCAAACATGCCGATATGCTGGTATTTTTCGCCGGCCGACTGGAAGGATGCCGATTGTCGTAACCCCAAAACCAATGACGTTTTTGAGGCTCGGGCTCTCGAACAGGTTCGTGAATTGTTGACCAATTATGGTAAAATTGATTTGCTCTGGATTGATTACGAGGGTGGTCCTTCGCCGGTAAAACCACGTTTGATTTACGAATTGGCCAACAAACTTCAGCCTGGAATTATCGTGAATAACCGCCTGGACGTGTTACATACCGATGAGTCGCACAGCCTCATTGGCCCTTATGGCGACTATGCCACTCCCGAGGGTTTTGTGGCCGGATATGGTTCCATTCCTTGGGAAACTTGTACCAATTTGGGGCATCAATGGGCATGGCGGTTTAATGACAAACCACGCCCCATTAATGAAGCTGCTGCTTTACTATTACGATGTGCAGGTGGAAACGGGAATTTATTGCTCAATGTAGGTCCCGATAGTCTTGGTGTGATACCAACCGATTTCGAAGCGCGCCTCAATGAATTTGGAAGCTGGTTAAACCCGATTTCCAAATCAATTTATGGTACAAAGGGAGGTCCGTATTCACCATCGCCCAATGTGGTTTGTACCTATAAAGGGAAATCAGTTTTTGTGCATGTAATGAAGTTTACAAGCGACACCATAATAATGCCGCCTATTGGAGCTAAAGTATTGACTGCGAGCATTGATAATGGTCGTGCTATAACTTTTATTCAAAGTAAAAAATGGTTGAAATTGATTGTTCCTGTCAGTGTGCAAACTCCTATTGCCACCACCATCGAACTCACCATTAATAAACCGGCCGAAAAATTGGGCATTATCCGCCCATTCTCAACAACCGGTTCATTGGCCTATAACAAAAAAATCACTGCCTCCAGTGCTATGGGTCAGTTTTTGCATGATGCAACCGCAGCCAATGACGACAATGCGTCCACTTACTGGGTGCCTGGCCGTCGCAAAAATATTGATATTGATAAATACTATGGCAGTCAGACCCATTATATAAGAAGCAAGGATGACATAAACGCAATTTTTGAAACAAGCGCATGGCTCGAAGTGGATTTAGGAAAAGAGCAGGCGGTTGGTCGTGTAAAACTTTCGGAACGGGTAATATTGAAATCAAAAATATTGAACTTCGAAATTCAATACAAGAAAAATAATCAGTGGATTACTTGGACTAAAGATACCCAAATGGGCGAATGGGAAAAAGAACTGAGCCCTGTAAAAGCCCGTTATTTCCGGTTGGTTATCAACGAACGCGATTATATGTCGGGAATTAAGGAGTTTCAGTTGTTTACGCCGGCTAAATAAAATAGACTTTAAACGAAGTAAAATATGAATTCAATGAAATTAAAAATCAGTTTATTTTTCCTCCTGTTTGTTGTGATAGAGGGCATTTTTGCTCAAAAAAGGAATGATGTATCCAACTATAATGTCGATTGGACTTCACCCAGTGACGATTCTTTCGGGTCAATGCCTTTGGGCAATGGCGATGTGGGACTCAATGTGTGGGTGGAAAAAAATGGAGATCTGGTGTTTTATATCAGTAAAGTAAATGCCTTTGATGCCAAACACCTTTTGCCTAAGTTGGGGCGTGTACGCGTAAAAATGCAACCTGCCCTTTCGGTGACTGATTTCAAACAAACCCTGAACTTACCCGATGCTTCAATTTTGGTCCAGGCTGGTGATGTGCAACTAAAAGTATGGGTGGATGCCAATAAACCAGTTATTTGCGTGGAAGGTAAAAGCAAAACAGCACGTACCGCTACCATCTCGTTGGAAACCTTGCGACCGCTGATAAATATTACCGATAGCGTGCAGAAAAACGGAACAGCCGGCGTTCTTTTCAATGATAAATCTAACCGTTTGGCATGGTGCTATCGTAACCAGACTTCGGCTTGGAGTGATAAATTTATAAAGCAAAACTCGCACGAAATGGTTGCCAAAACTAAAGATCCTATTCTGCATCGCACTTCGGGATGTATGCTAGAAGGCAATGGTTTTATTCGTTTAAACGCCAATTCATTGATTTCTAAAACAAAAACAACGAAGTTTACTTGCAATATTTCTGTGCTTTCGTCGCAACCCGAAAATTTAAAAACCTGGCTAGCCGATGTCTCAAAAACAGCAAAACCCGACTGGAAGGCACATTGCGCTTATTGGGCAACATTCTGGAGCAGAAGTTATATCAATATCACCAATGGTGGCACGGGCAAATTTGACCTCGACCAATGTCGCTACACGCAATTTCCGCAAGGTTCGTTGGCTTACGATGGACATAAGACTATTGATGCACAGAAAAATATCAACCAAATCAACCAAAAGTTTGTGTTGGAGCGTTTCTTGCAAGCAGCAGCCAATCGGGGCGAAGTCCCTGCGCCTTACAACGGCTCAATCTTTACTATGGATATGCCAGCAGGAGTGTTAGGGTTCAACCGACCAAAAACAAAACCTGTTTCACCCGATGGCAGAGACTGGGACTATCTTTCGTTTATGTGGCAAAATACCCGACATCCGCTGTGGTCGATGGCTGTTCGTGGCGACTACGATGCCATCAAACCGAGCATGGAGTTTGTGCGCAATGGATTGGATATTTGCAAAGACCGCTGCAAAAAAACGTTCGGACACGATGGCGCATTTATTATGGAGGCAAGCTGGTGGTACAATCTGGGTGTGTGGGACTGGACGGCTGTACCGGCGCATCTCAAATATCACTTGTTGGCAACGGTAGAAACTGTCGCCATCATGTGCGAATACTACGAACATACGCAAGATGTCAAATTTCTAAACGAAACATTACTACCCTGTGCCGATGAGTTTCTGAAATTTTACGAACTGCATTATCCAAAACGCAATGCGCAGGGCATTATGCAAATGGAAGGTGTAGGATGCGCCGAAACCTATCAGGGCGTTACCAATCCGGCCACCGAAATGGGCTGCATGAAATATGTACTTACCAAATTACTTTCTTTCAAGATAGATAATCAACGTCGCAAACATTGGGCTGAAATGTTGAAAACCATGCCCGAAGTTCCATTGCGCACCATTCGTGGATTGGATTTGCTAGCGGTGGGCGAAAAATACAATCCGGGTCGTACCAACTGCGAAAGTCCGGAATTGTATAGCATTTATCCTTTCAAACAAGTTTGGCTGGGTGAACCTAAACTTTTGTCGAATGCCCGACAATCACTTCATTTGCGCACCATCAGTATCGATGGCACAGATGACAGTCAGGGTACAGAAACTGGTGGCTGGCAATCGGCACCTGTTCAAGCAGCGTACCTCGGTTTGTCAAGAGAAGCCGCGCGATTGGTCAGCATCAATTTTAACGACCAATTTGTACACTGGAATGATAATATTCCACTCGGAACGCCTTATCCAAACCGTCCACGCCCTCGTTTCCCTGCATTCTGGGAATGTAAAATGGATGGTACACCTGATAACGACCACGGTGCAAATTCGGTAAACACGCTGCAAAGTATGCTTCTGCAAAGCGATGGTAAAAAGATTTTCCTTTTGCCGGCATGGCCCGAAGGGTGGGATGTTAATTTCAAACTGTGCGCTGCCAACAACACAACTGTCGAATGCGAATACCGCGACGGGAAAGTGCAGTCGCTCAAGGTTACACCCGAATCGCGCCGCGCCGACATTGTAAATATGGCTACCGAAAAACAACGGATACGCACCCTGGTTGAGGTGGCTTTGCTGGATTACAACTATCTCTTCAACTTGCCACCAATGCTTGATGCTCACCCCATTGCCGGAAAAACTACCGGTGCCTGGATTAATAAATATGGTTACACGCTAGATGGTTGCAAAGCCGGTCCCTGGAAAAACAGTGTGTTCAAAGGCAACACGGTGTATGTGCATACGCTCGATTGGCCACGTGAAGGGGTGAGACTGACTTCGATACCACGCGAATTAGTTAGCTCTAAATCGATTACCGGAAACATTAAAGTGACAAAAACAGCCGACGGATGGTTGCTTACTGGAACACCCGATACATTGAATACTATTGTAAAATTGGAATTCGATCGTTCAGTAGAGGAAATTGCGATAGCTATGCCTTCGAAAGGTTCGTTGACGCTCGGTAAGGTGCAAAAAATAAGTAAAGATACAGCAGGTGTTACTACACTTGAAATAGAGTTGGGGGCACAAAAAACAATAGGCCGTTTTGAATTTTCGATAGACAATCCTGGCTATCTGCGTGGGAATGGAAAGCAGTTCGAAATACAAACTAAAAATGCAGAAGGAACATGGATATCTATTTATAAAAGCAATATATACGGAATTATATGTGCGAAGAAAATCTCTCCAATTACCACAAATGCAGTTAGATTGATTATCAATGCCAAAGAGATTAAGCAGTTTGATGTGTTCTAAAATGGTTCATCTTATTTTTTAGATTCAAAATTTACAAGTATCTTATAATCCGTGTATTAATAGTGAAATGTCATATATTAATGAAATCTATTATTAAAAAAACATCTTTCTTGGCAGCTTCAATGCTGTTGTTATCTTTCTCATTTACTCTTCAGTCCCAAACAAAAAAGGGAACAACAAAGTCTTTTTCTAAAGGAACTTACCGTCTTTTGCCGGACAAACCGCAGCAATACATCTGGGGCCTTGGCTTCGAAATTCAGTCGGATGCCATCGCTTCCGGTAACTCGGGTTTGCCGAAAGAGTTCACAAGTGTGCCGCACGACCTGACGCCATCAGAGCGCGATCGCTTTTACAAAGATATGCTCAGCGGATTTCGTTATTGCCGCATGGCTGCCGGACTCTATTTCCGCGGAACAACGCCCGACAAAAAACAGCTGCGTGGCCGTTGGGAAACGCAAACCGCCGAATTACGGGAAATGTTTCAAAAGGCAGGTATCGAAGGGCTCTGTTTTGAGTACTTTTCGCCTTCGCCATACTGGAAAGCAAACGGGAAATTTGAAGGAAGAGGTTCAGACAATAAATTGCGCTGCTTTGGTGCTAATTTTAAGAATGACTCTGTTTACAAAGGCGATACCGCCCATTTTTTGAACGACTTTGCCGAAAGTGTGGTCAACGACATTCATTTTTTTGAGGCTAATAAAATTCCCGTAAAGATGTGGGGACTTCAAAACGAACCTAAATGGGATACGCCCTACAGTTCGTGTGTTTACGATTTGGATGGTTATACCCAAACGTTCAACACGGTAGCGCCCAAAATAAAAGCCTTCAATCCCGGAATTACGATCATTGCCGATTCGTGGGAAGGCCCGTTGTTATTTGCCAAAAAGATAAATGAAAACCCCGAAACCCGTCGCTTTGTCGATGCCTGGGTTTGGCATCAAATTGGCCATAATTCGAACAGTTTGATCGACCAACAGGCGAAATATCAGAAAGAGACCTATGGTCGCCCGGTATTTCAAAACGAATACGAATACCTGAGTGGCGGCACTTCGCCCCGTCGTTGTCTGAATACGGTTCAGAACATTATGAACTGGTTTACCTTCGTAAATTCGCCTACCTGGTTTTGGATTCATGCCCTCAAACCGATTGGAAATGCCGAAGCTTCGGGATATTCTTTGGGATATTGGAAACCGGCCAACTGGAAAGAAAATGCAACAACGGCAGTGCAGGCTAAAGGCGTTGCCGCTGGTGCAGGCAGAACCGTTTATGGATTCGAAGTGAAACGCGCATCGCAGGAACTAATCGGATTGAAATCAGTCAGCATCGACCGGGGAAGTGCTAAAAAGCCGGGAAATGCATTTCAATTTGTGACCGATCAACCGTCGGATGTCTATATTGCCGTTGAGGCAGCAAGCGGGTTTACGCCATCGGCCGACTGGCAAAAAACAGAGCTCTTTTTGCTCTGGGACAGAGAGGATGTAGTGTACAAAAAGAGATTCAAAGCCGGAAAGATTGAGATTCCTGCTAACACCGGATTAAATGCTAAGGGAGAATACGGAATACCACATTTGGCCATGGTAGCACCGGTATCGGCCAAACAGAAAGAGCTCAATATTACGGCCGATGAGAATTGTTTTGTCGAAACTATTGAAGCCCGTAAAGAGGTGGATGCAACCAAGGTTCAGCCGGGCAATTGGGTGTATAACAATTACAACTGGTTTGCGCTTGCCGGATTCCTGAAACACATGCCCTGGAACAGCCGCCGGTACGAAGTTTCGGAAGATGTAGTGCGTAAAAATCAACGTATTCTGGCTTTCAAAACGCCGGCGGGAAAACTGGTATTTGTAATTACCAACCGTGGCGATGAGCCGTTTGCATTTCACGTCAATACATCGAAAAACGCTTCATTCAAAGGATACCGCTATACGCCCGAAGAAGCAGGTGCTGATTCAAAAGGAGTAGAAATAGGAGTGAAAAATGGCGAAACACTGTCAGTGGAATTGCCTGCCATGAGCTGGGATTTTTGGGTGGAAGAATAGACATACCTGTTAACGATTAAAATTTAGAACAATGGTTTTCTATAAACAAAATAAAAGCAAAGTGTTTCCTTTCGTTATAGTTGGGTTAATGCTTGCCTTTTCGGGCAATCTTATTTCTCAAACTAACAATGCAAGCATTGGAAGTCAAAAAAAATATTGTCTCTTCGACAACAAACCAGCACCCATCGACCTCAAAGGTTGGGAAAGCCATTCGTATCCGCTTGGTAATGGATACTTTGGCGTAAGCTTCTTTGGCGGAGTAGGAGAGGAGCTGTGGCAGTTTACCGAAAAAAGCCTGCATGTGCGCGACCTGAAAACATCGATTGAAAGCTATAACCATTCGGGACTTTCGAGTTTGTGCGAATTGAGATTAGTTCAGAATCAGGATTTTGCTAAGGTTACAAATTATCGTCGCGAGCTCGACATTCAACGTGCCATCGGGTGGGTTAGCTATCAGCTCGATGGCGTAACGTACACCCGCCAATCCATTACCAGTTATCCCGATCATTGTTTCGCAGCCAAGATAAGTGCATCGGCTGCAGGAAAAGTCTCTTTCCGCCTCAAAGCCATTCACCCTTATCTCTGCGAAACGCGCACCGGCATTGCCGAGGTCAACGGAAATCAGATAGTTTTGAAGGCCAACACCCTGCCTTTTAATCTGAAATACGAAGTCCGCATCGCAGTGACTACCAAGGGCGGAACCGTAAAAAGTTCGGTCACAGGTTCGGAAGGCGAAATTGTGGTGGACAATGCAAACGAAGCCGTGGTATATGTTACGCTGGGCACCAACTACAGGCTACGTGCCGAGTCGTTTACCGAAAAGCCCGAAGACAAGCTTACAGGATGCGAAGTGCCATCGGCAGCCATCGAAAAGTCGTTGACCGACGTACTGAAAAAAGGATGGGCCAACACCCTGAAGTCGCACGAAGCTGATATAGCGAGCTTACTTGGACGAATGCAGCTCGATTTAGGCGGTGTCAATCCCAATATTCCAACCCGTGAGCTGCTCACTGCTACCAATCCATCGCCGTCGGCATCGCGTTATCTCGAAGAAGTTTATTTCCAATATGGTCGGTATTTGTTGGTTTCATCCTCCCGAAAGGGCACATTGCCCGCCACCTTGCAAGGCACATGGAACATGCTCCAGAAAGCACCGTGGATGGGTGGATACTGGAACAATATCAACATTCAAATGAATTACTGGCCGGCATTTGTTACCGGATTGGAAGAAACGTTTGAACCTTATTACGATATTTATAAAGCGGCTATACCTGCCCATCTGAAAGTTGCCAAAGAAACGCTCGAAAAATGGAAATGCCAACCCGTGGAAGGAGCGTGGACATTGGGCACCAGTCTTACGCCTTACCGCATTTCCTACCCTAGTGGCACTTCGGGAGCCGGAACTGGACCATTTGTATTGTTGGGCATGTGGGATTGGTATCGTTATACCGGAAATCCTCAGGTGCTCGAAAAAATATGGCCGTTTATGCTCTCATCGAGTAAATTTTTGGCGGGTGTTTTAAAAGAGCAGCCCGATGGTACCATGCTTTGCGACCCATCATATTCTCCCGAGAATCAACCTTCGAAAGAGATAACCTCGTTTCCGGGAACAGCCTACGACCAGCAGTTGGTGTACGAGAATTTCCGAATTACATTAGAAGTGGCAAGGTTATTGAGGAAATCAGACCCCTTACTTCCTAAAATTGAGGCATTGCTTCCTAAACTTTCGCCGGTACTTATTGGTACATCCGGCCAAATAAAGGAATTCCGTCAGGAAAAAGCTTATGGCGAGTTTGGCGAATATAAACACCGGCATATCAGTCACATGATTGGGCTCTTTCCTGGAACTCTCATTACCGAGAAAAAGGAATGGCTCGATGCAGCCAAAGTAAGTCTTACTGAGCGTGGCGATAAAACCAGCGGTTGGGGAATGGCTCACCGTTTAAATGCCTGGGCACGACTGAAAGATGGCGAGCATTGCCTTATACTAATCAATAATATGCTTCAAAAAGCCACGCTTCCTAACTTATGGGATGTTTGTCCGCCGTTTCAGATTGATGGCAACTTTGGAGCAACCTCGGGTATTGCCGAAATGTTGTTGCAAAGTCACGAAGGCTTTATCGATATTTTACCGGCACTACCCAAAATCTGGGCCAATGGAAACTACAAAGGACTAGTTGCCCGTGGCGGTTTTGTGGTGGATGTGAAATGGGAAAACAGCAAGGTGACAAAGCTGGTTGTAAAATCGCAACTCGGCGGTACTTGCCTATTACGAACACCGAATGCTGTAAAGGCAAAAGGCAAACTGAAAAATTCAGATATTGCCTCAGCTCCGGCTAATCCGTATCTCACCTGCTACGGAAACAAAGCTCCGGAGGCGGATGCGAACCTGATTGTGTTCGAGACGAAAAAAGGGAATGTTTATCTTTTCGAAGGCGCTAAATAATAGTAAATCAACAATATTCATATATCAATTTAATACAAATGAAATCTTTAAAAACAGTATTGATTTTTTCCCTATTATCTTGTTTTGCTGCCTTTTCGCAACAAACAACAAATCAACAAAGCGCTACATCTCAGTTTAGCGAAATGACTAAACTTGACCAATTTGGAACGCCATCGGCGGGCGATTACAAACCAACGCAAGCCGAAGCTCAACGCATCGCTTGGTTTCGGGATGCCAAATTTGGAATGTTTATGCACTGGGGACTTTATTCGAAAATGGCCGGGTCGTGGAAAGGCGTAAAAGTGTATGGTGGAGAATGGGCGCTGAAAATCAGCAAACTACCCATTGAGGAATACCGTGCATTGGCCAACGATTTTAATCCTGTAAAGTTCAACGCCGACGAATGGGTTTCGCTTATTAAAGCTGCCGGAATGAAATACCTGGTGATAACCTCTAAGCACCACGATGGTTTTTCGATGTTTAAATCGAAAGTTACACCTTATAATATTGTGGATGCGACGCCTTTTAAACGCGACCCGATGAAGGAACTGAAAGAGGCTTGCGACCGTCAGGGAATTAAATTCGGAGTGTACTACTCACATGCACAAGATTGGAACGAACCTGATGGATATGGCAATAACTGGTCGTGGCCGGGTTACAAACGCAGCATGGATAAATACCTCGACGAAAAAGCCATTCCGCAAATCCGCGAACTTTGCGAAAACTATCACCCGGCAATAATTTGGTTCGACACAGCTGGTGAAATAACCGATGAGCGCGCCAACCAAATAGCCAAAATGTGCCGAAGCATTGTGCCCGATATCCTTATCAATAGCCGTATTAAATTGGGTAAATCGGCAGGACTTCCCTTAGTTGATTTTAACGGTAGTGGCGACAACGAGCCTTTTCGCGAAGTTCAGGCAGTGCCATGGGAGTTTTGCGGCACAATGAACCGCAGTTGGGCTTACAAAAAATGGGATACCGATTTCCGTCCGGTGAATGAGTTGCTGTTTAACTTGGTAGATGCGGTTTCAAAAAACGGAAATTACCTGCTCAACGTTGGGCCAACCGCCGAAGGTGAAATTCTTGACCCATATTCTTCTCGTT